>JAEEGL017267644.1_pt1 | contig 44092 bp, 37 predicted proteins | sample 9134231 | NCBI WGS metagenome assembly JAEEGL01 (sample SAMN16246548, study PRJNA631951) | gut metagenome | biome: gut microbiome; feature: rumen; material: fiber-attached | host: Bos | place: Iran: Karaj | collected 2018-10
ATGGTAATGCCGGGCGATAACGTAACGATCACTGTAAACCTTATAGTTCCGATCGCGATGGACGAAGGTCTCCGTTTCGCAATCAGAGAAGGCGGCAGAACGGTCGGCGCAGGCGTTGTTTCCAAGATAATTGAATAGTTTGGAGTAAAAAATGGGTTCTAAGAAAAAAGTCGGCGCAAGAGTCAAGATCGCTCTTTGCTGTTCTGAGTGCAAGAGAAAAAATTACACGACCATGAAGAACAAAAAGAACACCGCCGATAAGATGGAAATCAAAAAGTACTGCCCGTATGACAGAAAACATACTGTGCATAAAGAGGTAAAGATTTAAGTAGTCGTGAGGCAGGTCAGTAGTTCAATTGGTAGAGCATCGGTCTCCAAAACCGGGGGTTGCGGGTTCGATTCCTGCCTGGCCTGCCATTTTTGATTGAGGGTTTTATGAAAAACGGAAAGATAGTCCTTGGGCTTTATACAGTTTTTTTCCTTATTCTTATGTATTTCATGACGCAGGCTTCCGATGCGTTGCTCGGGATCAGAGCGATCGATATCGCTGATGTCAAGCTGCTTTCGGTCCTGCCGGTGAAAAATCTTGTCGGTTTCCTTCTTGCAGCGGGAACGACTCTTTATTTTTGGAAAGGAAAAAAAGGTTTTTATATTGACGAACTGAACAAGGCGATCGACGAACTCAAAAAGGTCGTGACTCCGACCAAAGAAGAGACAAAAGTCACAACGATTTCTGTTTTCGTGTTTGTCGGCATCATGCTGGTAGTCTTTGTTGTTTTCGATCTTATCTGGTCGAATCTTTCCAGATTGATTTACTAAGTCAGGCGGTCTTCCATGAAATGGTATGCAATTCACACCCAGACTGGTGACGAAAGCAAACTGAAGAATGCGATCGAACAGTTGATCGCGAAGAAGGGAATGCAGGCTTCATTCGGCGAGATCATCGTTCCCGAAGTCGAAATAGAAGACAAAAAAGACGGCAAAACAAAAATCGTCAAGAAGAATCTCTATCCGGGTTATATTTTTATTCAGATGGAGTTCTCTGAAGACGCTCTTCTTCTTGTGAAAGAGGTCCCCTTTTCAAGAAAACCGCTTTTCATAGGAGAAAAGAAAAGATTTCAGACTGCGAAACAGAAACAGAGTTTCGCAATGCCTATGGTCATTACGGAAGCCGAGATCCAAAAGATCAAGAGAATGCTTGAAGAGGGCGAGGTTTCCGGATCTTCCTCCACGATGTACGAAAAAGGCGAGATGATCCTCATTAAAGACGGTCCTTTCGCAGGTTTCAAAGCCGTTATCGACGATGTGAAGGAAGGAAAAGAAAAATTGGAAGTTTTGGTTAATATTTTTGGGCGTTCTACACCCGTCGAGCTTAACTTCTCACAGGTTGAGAAGATTGAGGATTAACAATTTTAGAGGAGTAAAACAATGGCTAAGAAAGTAGTCGCAAACGTAAAGTTGCAGATTCCTGCAGCGGCAGCAAATCCGGCTCCTCCCGTTGGTCCTGCGCTCGGACAGCACGGCGTAAACATCATGGAGTTCTGCAAAGCGTTCAACGCAAGGACACAGGAACAGAAAGGTTATGTAATTCCTGTCGTCATCACGATCTTCGCTGACAGATCTTTCACGTTTGTTACAAAAACTCCGCCTGCTTCCCAGCTGCTTATGAAAGCACTTGACAAGAGTAAAGGATCCGGGGAGCCCAACAAAAAGAAAATCGGTTCTTTGAAGATGGATCAGATCGCTGAGATCGCAAAGATGAAACTTGTCGACCTCAACACGACAGATCTTGAAGCTGCAAAACAAATTATCATCGGAACTGCCCGCAGCATGGGCATCACCGTAGAGTAAGGAGGGAAAAATGGCAGCTTGTGGAAAAAGACTTACAGATGCAGCTAAAAATTTCGACAGGAATGTTAAGTATTCCGTTCAGGAAGCTGTAACGATCCTTCAGAAAAGCGCATCGAAAAAATTTGATGAGACGGTTGAACTTGCAGTCAACCTCGGTATCAACGCAAAGAAATCGGATCAGATGGTCCGCGGCGCCACCGTATTCCCTCACGGTGTCGGCAAAGTCGTAAAAGTTTGCGCGATCGTTCCGGCAGATATGGTCGAACAGGCTAAGAACGCCGGTGCTGATTTTTACGGCAGTGAAGAGCTTATCGACAAAATCATGCAGGAAGAATGGACCGATTTCGACAAATTGGTCACGATCCCGGCAATGATGGGCAAGATCGGTAAACTCGGTAAGGTTCTCGGAAGAAAAGGTTTGATGCCGAACCCGAAACTCGGAACTGTCAACAATGACATTACCGCGGCGATCAAACTTGTAAAAGCCGGTCGTGTTGAATTTAAAGTCAACAAAGCCGGTGTCCTTTGCTGCATGGTCGGCAAGCTCAGTTTCGGTCCTGATAAAATCTACGACAACGTTGTTGAATTTATCAAAGACCTTCAGAAGCTTAAACCGGCAACGGCAAAAGGCGCATTCATCAAGAAAGTCACGATATCCTGCACGATGGGACCTGGACTCAAACTTGATGAATCAGCTCTCGTCAACGAGGCTAAGTAGTTTTTTAATAATCGTTTCTGGTCGTAGAAGTCGGGTGCCTAAGGGCTTAATTTCCTGTCTGAGACCTGTCATTGTTCTTCGATGACCAGAAGTAAATTGATGGAGTTGCTTAATGGAAAAAAGCAAAAAACAACAGATCATCGAGGAGATCAAAGATGCACTTTCCAAAGCTTCGTCATGCGTTGTAATTGATTTCAACGGAGTAAACATGGAGACTTTCACTCCTTTCCGTAAAGAGTGCGCAAAAGAGCAGGTCAGACTGCTTGTCGTAAAGAACACTCTTGCGAAACACGCAGTGGAAGGAACCTCGTATGAAGGAATCGTTCCTTTCCTTTCGGGAATGACAGCCCTCGTACTTACGATGGGAGATCAGGTCAGCGGTGCAAAAGTCGTCAAAAAGATCGCGAAAAAAGACGAGCGCATCGTTGTAAAAGCCGGCGCATTGGATGGAAAAATCCTCACGGCGAAAGAAGTGGAAGTCCTCGCAGACCTTCCGAGCAAAGAAGAGCTTCAGGCGAAGCTGCTTGCAACAATGCTTGCTGTTCCTCAGAATTTCGTGCGGCTGCTTAACGCTGTTCCGCAGACTTTCGTACGCTTGCTTGCTGCATACAAAGACAAACTTGAACAGGCTTAATTTTTATTAATTTTTTGTTTTATGGAGAAAACAATGACAAAAGAAGAAGTAAAAGAATTCATCAAAGGAATGACCGTCCTTGAACTTTCGGAACTTATTAAAGAACTCGAAGAAGAACTCGGCGTAAGCGCAGCTGCTCCTGTAGCTGTTGCAGCTGGTCCTGTTGCTGGCGGCGCTGCTGCTCCGGCAGAAGAAAAGACCGAATTTGACGTAGTTCTTAAATCGGAAGGCGCAAACAAACTCAACGTCATCAAAGAAGTCCGCGCGATCACCGGTCTCGGCCTCAAAGAAGCTAAAGACCTCGTTGAAGGCCACGGCGTTGTAAAAGAAGGCGTTTCTAAAGCAGACGCAGAAGCAATCAAAGAAAAACTCGTTGCAGCTGGTGCTGAGATAGAGATTAAGTAAGTTGCTGAAAACATTCTGCATTTTATTGCAGAACTTATGAATTTTTTGGGAGGTAAGGCAGTTTTGTGCTGTCTTACCTGCTTTTTTATTTTTAGCTTATTCGAATTATTCGGAGTGCCGGAAGATATCAGATACCAAACAAAAGAGAGGTAATGATGGGGATCTTAGGACAACAGAATTACAGAACGAGAAAGTGGTTCGGAAAAGTAGCGAAAAATGTTACTGACATTCCGGATCTTCTTGAGGTGCAGAAAGCTTCTTTCCAGGAGCTTCTCCAGAAAGACACCGCACCTGACGACAGGAAAAAGATCGGCTTGCACAACGCTTTTCTGTCGATTTTTCCTATAACAAGCTTCAATAAGGCTATTGAGCTTGAGTATAAGAGCTATTCCATCGGCGAGCCGCAGTACGATGTCGATGAGTGCAAACTCAGAGGCACCACGTACGAGCTTCCTTTGAAAATCAAGGCGGCTCTGGCTTCCTATGAAATCGATGAAAACGGAAACAGGAGCAAGCTCAACTCCATTACGGAACAGGAGATCCACTTCGGTTCGATTCCCTGCATGACCGACTGGGGCACGTTCATCATCAACGGAACGGAAAGAGTCATCGTCAATCAGCTCCACCGTTCTCCCGGAACTTTTTTTGACTGCGACAAACTCAAAACTACGAGCGGAAACGAAGTTTATGCTGCAAGACTTATCCCTTATCACGGTTCGTGGCTTGATTTCGAATTCGACTCAAAGAGACTGCTCTATGTCAAAATAGACAGAAAAAAGAAATTTCTGGCGACTATTTTTCTGAAAGCGTGGGGATACACGAATCAGGAGATCGTCTCTGCTTTTTATATACCTGAAAAAATCGCGGTCCACGACGGCGTTCTTGCAAAAGTGGTGTCCCGCGACGATGAAAACCTTTCAAAACAGAAGGTTCCGGTCGATGTTATGGGACCGGATGACAAGGAACTTGCAAAAGAGGGTAAAAAATTCTCGACCGGTATCCTGAAAAGACTTGAGGCTGCCGGCGTCAGCGAGATCACCCTTCCTGCGGAATATATTCTCGGCAAACGCCTTTTTGCCCCGGTATGCGATCCGAAGACCGGTGAAGTCTTTGCAAATGTCAACGACGAGATAAATGCTACTCTTCTTGACAATATAATGAAAAAGGGCGTCAAGGAATTTTCGATAATCTATTTCGAAAATATGAACTACTCGCCCTATCTTTCCAATACTCTTAAGGCCGATAAGACTGCTTCGAAGGAAGATGCGCTGCTTGAGATCTACAAGATGATGGTCCCGTCAAATCCGGTGAAGATCGATGTCGCGCAGGGATACTTCAACGCTCTTTTCCTCAATCCGGAGAATTACGACCTCAGCGAAGTCGGCCGTCTGAGAATGAACTACAAATTCAAAGAGGACGTTCCTCTTTCCAACAGGCAGCTCAGAAAGGAAGATGTCATGAATTCGATCGTCTGCCTTCTTGAACTTACCGACGGCAGAGGAAAGATCGACGATATCGACCATTTGGGCAACAGAAGGGTCCGCCTTGTCGGAGAGCTTCTCGAAGATGTCTTCAAGACCGGTCTCCTCAAGATGTCGCACAGCATCAAAGAAAAGATCGCGGGAAGCGGCACGCTCGACAACCCGACGCCTTACGATGTCATCAGCTACAAGCAGGTCTCCGCGGTCCTGAAGGAATTCTTCGCGGGCGGTCAGCTCAGCCAGTTCATGGATCACACGAACGTCCTTTCTGAGATGACCCACAAAAGAAGACTTTCTGCACTTGGTCCCGGCGGTCTGACGCGTGACCACGCAGGCTTCGATGTCCGTGACGTCCACAGAACGCACTACGGCCGAATCTGCCCGGTAGAAACTCCCGAAGGTCCGAACGTAGGTCTTATCGTTTCTCTTACGACTTTTGCAAGGATCGACAAATTCGGATACATCGAGACTCCCTACAGGATCGTCAGAAACTGCAAAGTCACAGATGAGATCGTCTACCTCGACGCGATAAAGGAAGAAAATGAAGTCATCATGCCCAGTTCGGTAAAACTTGATGAAAACGGCATGATCATGGACGAGATCGTCAACGCGAGAGTTGTCGGCGAAGTTGCCAGAGTCCCGAGAGAAAGCGTTACTCTGGTCGACCTCGTTCCGGTCCAGCTCGTTTCGGTCTCGGCTGCACTTATTCCGTTCCTTGAGCACGACGACGCAAACAGAGCCCTGATGGGTTCGAACATGCAGCGTCAGGCTGTTCCGCTTATCAGAACAGACGCTCCGCTCGTAGGAACAGGTATGGAAAAGTATGTCGCGAGAGACTCGGGCTATACCCTTTTCGCACAGCGTGACGGCACGGTCGTAAAAGTCGACTCGAGCAGGATCGTCGTAAAAGTCGAAGAGGACAACAATGTCGATGTCGATATTTATAACCTTATAAAATTCAAACGTTCCAACCAGAACACGGCGATCAACCAGCGTCCGGTCGTTTCTGTCGGCGACTTCGTCAGAAAGGGCGACGTCATTGCCGACGGTCCGGCGATCAACCGCGGCGAACTTGCGCTCGGCAAGAACGTTCTTATCGCTTTCATGCCTTGGAACGGCTACAACTACGAGGACTCCGTTCTCATCAACCGCAGACTCCTCAAGGATGACTATTACACTTCAGTCCACATCGAAGAGTTCATCTGCGAAGCAAGAGACACAAAGAGAGGTCCTGAAGAAATCACTGCCGATATCCCGAACGCGTCCGACGAGATTTTGAGAAAACTCGACGAGAGCGGCATCATCAGGATCGGTCAGAAGATAAAACCCGGCGACATTCTCGTCGGCAAGGTCACACCGAAGGGCGAAACGGTCCTTACTCCTGAAGAAAAGCTCCTCAGAGCTATATTCGGCGAAAAGGCCGGCGATGTAAAAGACAATTCGCTCTATGTCCACCCGGGCACTGAAGGAGTAGTCATCGATACAAGGATCTTCTCGAGAAAGGGTGTCAAGAAAGACAACCGCATGAAAGAGCAGATGCAGGAGCAGATGGATGCCGTCAAGAGGAACCGCGACGACGAAGTCCGCATCATCGAGAAACACACCTACGAACTTGTCAGGAAGATGTTTGTCGGCAAAAAGACCGACGCTGATCTCAAAAATGAAAAGGACGCTGTCATCGTCAAGAAAGGAGCGACGCTCACCCAGGAAGTCCTCGACGGCATTCCTGAAGGTGTTCTCGGCGCAATCAGCGTAAAAGACAGAGATATCCTCAAGACCGCGAAAGAACTTATCCTCAACATGAGAAGAAAAGTCGACACGGTCAAAAAGATCTACGACAACAAGCTGAAACAGATCTCGAGAGACGACGATCTCACTCCAGGCGTTGTAAAATCGGTCAAAGTTTTTGTCGCAGTCAAGAGAAAACTTTCGGTCGGCGACAAAATGTCGGGCCGTCACGGAAACAAAGGTGTCGTTTCGATGCTTCTTCCGGAAGAAGACGTTCCTTACATGGAAGACGGCAGAACGGTCGACATCGTCCTCAACCCGCTCGGCGTCCCCAGCCGTATGAACATCGGACAGATCTTCGAAGTCCATCTCGGCCTCGGCGCAAGAAAGCTCGGCGAGCAGATCAACCGCTATCTCGAGGAGAACTACGGCGTTGACAAGCTCAGAGCGAAACTCAAAGAAGTCCTCAACCCGAGCAAGGAAGTCGCGAAACTCATCGACGAAGCTGATGAAGACGATGTCCGCAACTTCATCAAATCGATGAAAGGCGGTATCTATACGGCGACCCCTGTTTTTGACGGCGCGCAGGAATCGGAGATCAGAGACATTCTCAAAAAGACCGGCGAACGCGAAAACGGCAAGATGATACTTTTCGACGGCAGAACAGGCGAGCCTTTCGAATCTGATGTAACCGTCGGCGTCATGTACTTCCTTAAGCTCCACCACCTTGTTGACGAGAAAGTCCATGCAAGAAGCACCGGTCCTTACTCGCTCGTCACCCAGCAGCCTCTCGGCGGCAAGGCGCAGTTCGGCGGCCAGAGACTCGGTGAGATGGAGGTTTGGGCACTCGGCGCTTACGGCGCAGCTTACTGTCTGCAGGAATTCCTTACCGTAAAATCGGATGATGTCGAAGGAAGAAAGAAACTCTACGAAGCGATCGTCCGCGGCAAGACCAAATACGAAATGGGGATCCCGGCGTCGTTCTCCGTCCTTGTAAAAGAAATGCAGAGCCTCTGCCTTAATGTAAATTTGATTGAAGATAGATAGGAGGATACCTTGAAAGACATTTACAAAGTTTTCGACAAGTCGAAAAGCAGTTTTGATTTTAGGGCTATCGAGGTATCTCTCGCTTCGCCTGAAAAGATCCTTGAATGGTCTTACGGCGAGGTCAAAAAGCCGGAAACGCTCAACCACAGGACCTACAAGCCTGAAAAGGACGGTCTTTTCTGTGCGAAGATCTTCGGTCCGATCAACGACTACGAGTGCCTTTGCGGCAAATACAGAAGGATGAAATACAAAGGCATCGTCTGCGAAAAATGCGGTGTCGAAGTCATTGAATCCAAAGTCAGAAGAGAGAGGATGGGGCATATCACGCTGGCGACTCCGGTTGCCCACATCTGGTATGTCAAGACATCTCCCTTCTACATCAACACACTTCTTGGAATGAGCAACACGAACCTCAGCAGTGTAATCTACTGCGAAGGCTACGTCGTTCTCCGTTCCGAGATAAAAGGTGTCGTAAAAGGACAGTATCTTGAAGAAGAGCAGTATAACGAACTTCTCGAAAAATACGGTCCCGACCAGATCGAGGCTGAAACGGGCGCTGCTCCGCTGAGACAGCTCCTCGAGGAGATGGATCTCGTCGCCGTAAAGAAGGAAGTCGAAGAAGAACTTGCAAACTGCGGTGACAAGAACCAGCAGGCAAAACTGCAGAAAAGGATCAATGTTTTCAACAAGTTCATCCGTTCGGGCGAAAGACCTGAAAACATGATCCTCACAGTCCTTCCCGTCCTTCCGCCGGATCTGAGACCGCTCGTTCCGCTTGAAGGCGGCAGCAGATTCGCGACAAGCGACCTCAACGATCTTTACAGAAGAGTCCTCAACAGAAACATCCGTTTGAAAAAACTCATGGATCTCGGCGCTCCTGATGTAATAATCAAAAACGAGACGAGAATGCTCCAGGAAGCGGTCGACGCGCTTTTCGACAACACGAAAGTGCACAGACCTGTCCAGGGCGCAAACGGCAGAGCGTTGAAATCACTCAGCGAGATGCTGAAAGGTAAAGGCGGCCGTTTCCGTCAGAACCTTCTCGGAAAACGTGTCGACTATTCAGGCCGTTCGGTTATTACGGTCGGTCCGGAACTCAAACTGCACGAATGCGGACTTCCGAAGGTCATGGCTCTCGAACTTTTCAAGCCGTTCATCTACAACAAACTTTCCGAAAGAAACCTTGTAAGCACGGTAAAAGCCGCTAAAAACATGGTCGAAGCGGGCGAAGACGTTGTATGGGAGATCCTTGAAGAGGTCGTAAAAGAGCATCCGGTCCTTCTCAACCGTGCTCCCACGCTTCACAGACTCGGTATCCAGGCTTTTGAACCGGTCCTCATCGATTCGAAGGCGATCAGGCTCCATCCGCTCGTCTGCGTCGCGTTCAACGCCGACTTCGACGGCGACCAGATGGCAGTCCACCTTCCGCTCAGTATCGAAGCGCAGCTCGAGAGCCGCGTCCTCATGATGTCGACGAACAACATCCTTTCTCCGGCATCGGGAACTCCGGTCATCTCTCCGGCTCAGGACATGGTCCTTGGTCTTTACTACCTCACGACCGCGAAACCCTATTCGAAAGGCGAAGGAAAAGTTTTCTACTCCGATACTGAAGCTCTTATGGCACGTGATTCAGGCATCATCGACTGGCAGTCGATAATCAAAGTCAGGATCGACGGCAAGATCTACACCACGACGGCAGGACGTCTGCTCATCTGGGCTGTAACACCGAAGGAACTCGGCTTTGAGACGATAAACAGACAGCTCAAGAAGGGCGACTGGACATCGATCCTTGACAGAAGCTTCAGAGTAGCCGGCGGAAAAGCGACAGTCGTTTTTGCCGACAAGATCAAAAACCTCGGTTACCAGTATTCGACCAAGGCCGCATACTCGATCTCGATCGACGACATCAAAATCCCGGCTGAAAAAGCTGAGATCATTGCCGAAACTGAAAAATCGGTACGCGAAGTCGAGGACCAGTACAACAACGGTAACATCACGAAGTCTGAAAGATACAACAAGATCGTCGACCTCTGGGGCGTAGCGAACGAAAGAGTCACGAAGAAAATGATGGAAGGTCTCAAAGAAACCATGATAGACCATGAACTTTGGGGCAAGATCGTCATGCCTTCAGAAAACTCAGTCTACGTCATGGCGGACTCGAAAGCCAGAGGTTCTCAGGACCAGATCAGACAGTTGGGCGGTATGCGTGGTCTTATGTCAAAACCGAACGGCGACATCATCGAGACCCCGATCCTTGCAAACTTCAAAGAAGGTCTTGACTCCCTTGACTACTTCACATCGACCCACGGTGCGAGAAAAGGTTCTGCAGATACGGCTCTTAAGACTGCGAACTCCGGTTACCTCACAAGAAGACTTGTCGATGTAGCTCAGGACGTAGTCGTAGTTGAAGAAGACTGCGGAACTAACAGCGGTGTCGATGTCGAGGCTATGCTCAACGAATCGGGCGAAATCATCGCTCCGCTCAAAGAGAGGATCCTCGGACGAGTAGCTCTTGACGACATCGAAGATCCCGACACCGGCGAGATCATCCTTGAAGCGAACACAATGATCGACGAGGCTGCAGCCGACAAGATCGTTGACCTTGGTATCGACAGTGTCCGCATCAGATCGGTCCTTACCTGCAGAAGTCCTTTCGGCGTATGTGCGAAATGCTACGGCAGAGACCTGGCACGCGGTCACATCGTCAATGTCGGCGAAGCTGTCGGATTCATCGCGGCGCAGTCGATCGGTGAACCTGGAACGCAGCTCACGATGAGAACATTCCACGTCGGCGGTGTTGCTTCCGGTAAGAGTGAAAAATCGAGCCACGAAGCAAAAAGAGCCGGCAAGGTCGAATACAGAGGCATCAAGCTTCTCCAGAAACCTGACGGAACTTATGTCGTAATGAACAGGAACGGAAAGATCGTTATTCAGGACGACAAAGGAAGAGACAGAGAAAAATACCCGGTATCATACGGAACCAACCTTAAAGTCGCAGACGGCGCCCACGTTGCCGAAGGAACAGTCCTTGCCGACTGGGATCCCTACAACGATCCGATCATTGCAGAGACCGACGGCATCATCGCTTTCGAAGACCTTGAGAACGGTATCACGATGAGAGAAGAACAGGATCTCAACACCGGTCTTACCAAAACCGTCGTCATCCCGTCCCGTGACGCGAAGATGTCGCCGCAGCTCCTCATCACAGAGGAAGGCAAGAAAGGAAGAAAGACCGCGAAAAAACTCGAAAGAGGCGAAGCAGTCTACCATCTTCCCGTCAATGCTTACATAGAAGTCAGAAACGGCGATGCTGTAAAACCGGGTGATGTTCTTGCAAAAGTTCCGAGAGCTGCCAGAAAGACCAAGGATATCACAGGCGGTCTTCCGCGCATCAGCGACCTTTTCGAAGCAAGAAAAGTCAAAAATCCGGCAAAAGTATCGGAGATCTCCGGTATAGTTTCCATCACGAGCGAAGGAAAGAGCGCGAAGAGCAGCAAGCGTCTCATCACCGTAACCCCTGTTGAAGGCGGCGAGGCGATGGAACCGATCCAGATCCCGAAAGAAAAGCACATCAACGTCCACGACGGCGATACTGTCGAAGCGGGCGAAGCTCTTATCGAAGGAACGATCGATCCGCACGACATCCTGCGTATCAGCGGTGAAGTCGCGGTTGCCAAATTCCTCGTTCAGGAAGTTCAGAGAGTCTACAAACTCCAGGGCGTTCCGATCAACGACAAGCACATCGAGATCATAGTAAAACAGATGCTCAAGAAGAGAAAAGTCATCGATCCGGGCGACACCACGCTTATGAAAGACGAGCTCGTCGAGAAAGAAAAACTCGAAAGGATCAACCACGCCATGGAAGAAAAAGGGCTCAGGCCCGCGACATGGGACGTTGTCCTTCTCGGTATCACGAAAGCAGCCCTCAACACCGAGAGTTTCTTCTCGGCAGCCAGCTTCCAGGAGACGACAAAAGTCCTCACTAATGCAAGTGTCGAGAGAAAAAGAGATATTCTCCGCGGTATCAAAGAGAATATCATCATCGGTAAGATGATCCCTGCCGGAACAGGGTTCCCAAAATACAACGAAGCAAACTACGAGATCAAGATCCCCGGAATGGAAAATGCCGAGATCGAGAACGAAGACGACGATGTAACGGCAAAAGTTGCAAGAAGTTCGTTCAGGACGAGCAGAAGACTTGCTTCCGAAATAGACATGGACGGCGCATTTGACTTCAGCAACATCTCGAACGGCATGGAAGGCGACGAGGAAGGTTTCAGCGAAACTGACGACATTCCTTCCGGAAAAGACGAAGAATAATTCCTATCCTCATTGTTGTTGTGCGACCCCGCTCCGGCGGGGTCTTTTTATTTCTCAGCCAAATGACCACTTGTTTTTGATCCGTCTTTTTATTATAGTCGTGTGTCTGACTTGTAGTTGAGGAATATAACGGACTTATTGGCAGATAAAATGAACCGAATTTTCCCGATCTTGATCGTTTTCTGCATGATTTTTGTTTCGTGCGCGACTGCTCCAGAGCAAAAGGCAGAGGAAATACCGCAGCAGGCTGCGCCAAGTCATGTCGAATCGGAATACGGGATCCGCGTGACCCCGAAAAGTGTCGAGATCTATGAAGTCTCCAAAGCGGCTGACGAGGATCTTGACAAACTTTTTGCTGAAGCGAACCGCCTTTTCGACGAAAACAAGCTTGACGAGGCGGAGCGGCTCTACACAAGGATCGCGGAAACGGCTCCCGAGTACACTCTTGCGCCCTCATGCCGTTACAATGCTGGGCTGATTGAGATCAAGCTCAAAAACTGGGAAGCTGCCGAAAAGAATTTTTTCCGGGCTTACGAAACGATGCAGAAGCCTGAAGACAGGCGCGACGCCCTTCTAAACTGGCTCGAAGCGGCAAGAAATACCGGAATTTGGGAAAAAATCTCCGAAATCAGCGGTAAGATCATCGGCAGCTTTCCGGCTCACAGCGAATTTAAGGAATCCGACAGGCGCGAGATCTCGCTGCGTTATGCCGAATCGCTCATAATGACCGGGAATGTCGAAGAAGGACGCCGGCTTGCGGATTACTGGAGGATGACGATTTTAAGGGAAACTCCGCGTCACGAAGCGGTCTACATCCCGGAACTTGCGCTCGCCTATTTCGTTCTTGGCAGAAGTTTCGTCAAGGAATTCAAGGATCTGGATCTCGGAGACTCGACCGAAAGCCTTGAAGAAAAGTGCAAAAAGATTGTCGAAGCGCAGACTCAGTTTTTAAAAGCGATAAATGTCGGAGTCATCTTTTGGACAAACGCATCGGCCTTCGAAGCGGCAAAACTCTACACCGATCTATACGCGGAAATGGAGGCAAGACCCGCTCCCGAAGAGCTCACTGACGAAGAAAAATCGGTCTATACCTGCGAACTTTGGAAAAAGATCTCGATCCTTCTGAAGAAATCGCGCAAGACCTTGGTCAAAAGCACCGAAGCAGCCAAGAAGATCGGTGAAGAGAACGAATACACCGAAAAAAGTTTTGAAATGGTTGAAGAAATCGACCGTATCTACGAAGAAAAAGAGAATATTTGCGGGAATTAGCTTCGCTTATCTCACGCAGCGGACATATTTGGAATCAAATGATGACTTTGAACTGGAGAATATTCCTCCGGATCTGAAGTCAGCGATCCATGCAGAGCTATTTAGATAGTTGGAAGAAGACCACAATATCTTTGCGTCTCCCAACTTGCTGAAATAACCGTTCATAATAACATAATTATTGGGCGCACAATCACTGCTTGTGTAGCAATCCGATTCAAGACAGCTGTCGGTAACACCGCATGCACCGCCTGTTTCCGTCTCCGAACAGTTCTGGATCAGTGTTCTGAGCTCGTTTATAGTCGGCAGATGCCAGTCGGAATATCCGCAAGCAGTCAGATTTTCGCAATAATTTGTGGCGTTTTGCCAGTTCATATTCGCATCATAAATTGTTTCTGTAGCCAACGGCGACCACATTTTTCCTTCCACATTGTGACAGACATCTTTGCATCTTCCCGTTGACGGCTCACATTCTCCTTCGCAATTTTTGATTTTCCAATGACCTTTTTTGCAATATCTGGATTTTGTCGAAGGATTTCCTTCTCCACAGCTGTATTCGTCCGAAACACATTCTGCCTCGAGGCATTTTCCTGTCGATGGATCACAAGTGTAGTCGCAGTATTCTTCCGGAATCCAAAAACTATCCTCGCAGTGCAGCGATTGGGAGTTTATGCACTTGTCTTTACCTGACATACAGCCTTCGTCGCTGATTTCGTCCTCGGAATATTTTCTGACGCACCGGTAAAAATATTCAGTGTAAGTTCCCGGCGAACCACTGGCAACTGTGCCGTAAATGAAGTTGACATACCAATCGTCGCTGGAGTAATCGGCTTGTGCGGAAGAAGAAAAAAGCACATCAATGTCACCGAGTTTGCTGTATTTGCCGCTTGAATCACGAGGACAGGAAGAACATACATTTTGCGCCCAGCAATCCTTTTTTGAAAGGCACTCATCTGTAACTCCGCATTCTCCACCCGTCACAGTGCCTTCGCAGTTCCGTATCAGTGTCCGGAGTTCATCGATCGTCGGCAGATGCCAATCGCTGAATCCGCACTCTGTCAGACTGTCGCAACTATTTCCCCAGAAAAATTTTTTTGATGACCACATATTGCCGTCAACAACATTACATCCGGTATTTGTGTTAAAACCGTCAATTTTTCGAACGCACCGGACTCCGCCTGAATTCGTACAAGCATTACGACCTACTGCACCGTAATTAAAGTCAACACCGTATGCAAAACCCGGATCATCCACAGCAAATGTTTGGGAAAAACCAGAAGATGACCAGTACCAGCCTTTGTCTTTGAATTTGCTGTAATTGCAGCCTGGATTGCAAACATAAGAATAGCAGTCGTCAGCATTCCAGCAATCAGTGAGGATCAGACAACTGTCTGAAAGTTCGCAATTTCCGCCCGTCTCAGTATTCGGACAGTTCTTGATCAGAGTTCTGAGTTCACTTATCGAGGGCAGCCTCCAGTCATCATAGCCGCAAGCTGTCAGGTTATAGCAATAATTGGATGCATCAGTGTGTCCCATATTGCCGGATGCGCGCGGTGCCCACATATTGTCATTGATTATTGCACAGCTGTCGTCTTTGATCGGTTCACTGTCGTCATTGTCGCAGGCACTATCGTCTTCATCATATACTATAATTTCTTCTAAATCAGTTGTCTCGCCAGAGTCAAGATCAGGAAGTTTTTGCCATGAATCCGCATCTTCGGTTTCGTCAGAGTCGGCATCCATCTCCGAATCTTCAGGATCAGCGTCGGCATCAACATCGCTATCCGCTGCAATGTCATTGTCGACATCCGTTACGGCATCGCTCTCTGCTGTTTCCTTTTTTGAACTGCCGCAGCCCGTCATCAGCACAAAAAGCGCCAGAACGGCAAAAACATAAAAAACTGTCGTGATTTTCTTCATCTGGAACCTCGCTAAGTTTCAATTCCAAAAACACTATATTTTACAAAAACTCAATAAAAACACCAGTTTTTTAAATTTGTCCCAGGAGACAGTTGCAAAAATTGAAGAAAAAACTTGACATTCAAATGTTTCTGACTATCTTGTCGCCTGCCAGAGCGGGAATAACTCAGTGGTAGAGTGCTACCTTGCCAAGGTAGACGTCGCGGGTCCGAATCCCGTTTCCCGCTCCATTTTTTTATGTCCTTTTTCAATCGAAATTCTTTTTGGTCGGCACCTTAGCCAAGAGGTAAGGCAGAGGTCTGCAAAATCTCCATCTCCGGTTCGAATCCGGAAGGTGCCTCCATTTTCCTCAATTTTCTCCGCCGGAGTGGCGGAATTGGTAGACGCAAGGGACTTAAAATCCCTCGGGATAACCTCCTGTACCGGTTCGAGCCCGGTCTCCGGCACCATTTTGTCACTTGTTTGAGTTTTTACCCTGATTTTGCGGATCAGTGGAATAGTCGGTTGATTTTTTCAGGAGGTCCTTATGGTATCAAAGAGCAGATTTTTCCCCGAAATACACGGAAACCTGGGGTTCGGCTGCATGAGGCTGCCGATGAACGGCGAAAAAGTCGATTTCCAGGAATTCGGGAAGATGATAAAAGCCTTTATCGATGCGGGTTTCAACTATTTTGACACCGCGCACGGATACATCAACGGGCTCTCTGAAACGGCGATACGCGACTGCCTCTCGACAAAGTATGAAAGAAGCCGCTTCCTGCTCACCGACAAGCTCACGGATCCGTATTTCAAGTGCCGGGAGGATATCCGCCCGTTTTTTGAAAAGCAGCTTTCCCTGTGCGGAGTCGATTATTTCGATTTTTACCTCATGCACGCCCAGGACAAAAACAACTATCTTAAATTCAAGGAGTGCAGGGCTTATGAAACGGCTTATAAATTCAAGGAAGAAGGGCTGATCCGCCATTTCGCATCTCCTTCCACGACAAAGCCGAAGTTTTGAGGCAGATACTTTCGGAACATCCCGAGATTGAGCTTGTCCAGATCCAGTTCAACTATGTTGATTACGATGATGCTTCGGTTGAAGCCCGCAAAGTATATGAAGTATGCGAGGAATTCGGCAAGCCTGTTGTCGTCATGGAGCCGGTCAAAGGGGGCTGTCTCGTAAAACTTCCCGAAGAAGCGGACAAAATTTTCAGAAGTCTGAACGGTGGAAGCAACGCAAGCTATGCTGTCAGATTTGCCGCATCCTTCCCGAATATGGCGGTCGTTCTTTCGGGGATGAGCAATATGGAGCAAATGAACGACAATATAAACGCGATGGCGGATTTCAAACCGCTTGACGGGCGTGAAATGCAGGCTGTCAAGGAAGTCTGCGGCATATTCAGAAGTATCGGTCTCGTTCCATGCACCTCATGCAGATACTGCATCGAGGAGAACCACTGCCCGAAAGAGATACTCATTCCCGATCTTTTTGCATCGCTGAACTCAAAGAGCATCTTTCACAGCTGGAATACCGACTTTTATTACAACAACGTCCTCACCAAAAACGGGCACGGAAAGGCGTCGGACTGCATAAAATGCGGAATGTGCGAACGTGTCTGCCCGCAGCATCTGGATATCAGAGAGCTTCTTGAAAAAGTCGCTGCCGAATTCGACAAAAAGGGAGAGCCGGTCGGCTGAGAAAGCCTTTTTGCGGAAAAACTAAAAGTTCAATAGTATTTCTTTGCTTTCTTAAAAAAATAAATATAATCGTCGCCGGGTAAGTAGTGTGCCCTGTTTTTATTTACATTTTTTTGAGGTATGAGATGAAAAAGATCGCATTTCTATTAGTGGGTTTGGTTGCGGCTTTGTTTGTTTCCTGCGGCGGGGACAAAAAAGAGAAGCCGGAATGCGTCACAAATTCCGACTGCGGCAGCGGCCGGGAATGTATTGAAGGCTCCTGTTTTGACAAAGAGCCGGAAGAAGAAGTAAAGCCGGAATGTGTCACTTCGGAAGACTGCACGGACGGCAAAGAATGCCAGAATGGTTCTTGTGTAACTGTTCCGCCCTCTGAATACTGCGGCGATGCTGTTGTCAACGGAACAGAACAGTGCGATGACGGCCAGGAAGCGAACGACGGCCATTATGGCGGCTGCAATGAAGACTGCACATTGGCAGGATACTGCGGCGATGCTATTGTCAACGGCGAAGAAGCCTGCGACAAAGGAACAGAAGGAAACGTCGGCGGCTACAACGGCTGCAAGGCAGACTGCACGCTTGATGAACGCTGCGGCGACGGCGTCAAAAACGGCACTGAAGAGTGCGACGACGGCGAAAACAACGGCGTTTACGGATACTGCAACGCTCTTTGCACGGGTGTAGGCGACTACTGCGGCGACGGTGTCAAAAACGGCGAAGAAGCCTGCGATGACGGCGAAAACAACGGAAAATACGGCAAGTGCAATACTGAATGCACCGGTCTCGGCGACAGATGCGGCGATGCTGTTATTCAGAAAGCAGTATGCCCGGAACCTGCGGCAGAAGAAAGCGATGCCGACACTGAGACCCCCGACACCGAAACTCCTGATAACGAGACTCCGGATACGGAAACTCCCGACACAGAAGTTCCTGATACCGAGACTCCCGACACTGAAGCTCCCGAAACTCCGGCTGAAGAGTGTGTCGTAAAGGAAAACGCAAACGAAGACTGTGACGAAGGCGAACTCAACGGTGTTTACGGACACTGCAACGCTGAATGCACCGGCTTCTACGGCTGCGGTGACGGTGTTCTTCAGGAAGACCAGGGCGAAGAGTGCGATTACGGCATAAACAACGGGACCGAATACTGCAAATACGGTGAAGAAGGGGAAGAAGGCGTTCCCTGCAAACGCTGCACTTCCGAATGCAAACTCTCCGAAGAAGATGCGACCCTCAACTACTGCGGCGATGCGGCTATAGTCGAGCTTAACGGCGAAGTCTGCGATGACGGCAAAGCTACGAACGGAACGATCTACGGACAGTGCAATGCAGAATGCACGAGCCTTATGGTCTGCGGTGACGGAGTCACTCAGCGTGCAGGCTGCTCCGGTTACGACAACTGTGTCGAAGTTACAAATGCAAACGAGATATGCGACAGCAACACCAAAGCATGCAATACTCTCGCGCTTGTTTATTCGGCAGAGAGCGAGGCTCTGTGCAGCGAATGTTCTTCATGGGATGAGTCGACCTGCCAGTGCGCTGAACACTACTCAGGAACCGACTGCCTTGTCTGCGACGGTGCTCATTTCTGCAACGGACACGGAACATGCACGGCTGACAAAAAGACCGCAAAGACGACTTGTGAATGCAAAGATCATTTCACAGGTCCTAATTGCAACGAATGTGAAGACAAATACCACCTTAACGATGCAGGCACCATGTGCATCAAAGATTGCGACTCGTCATGCGGACAGGCAAGCTTCCTCATCAACCCGGCAAGCCACGGTCATTGTGACTACTCAGGTGAAAAAGGAGTATGTGTCTGCGATCCATGCTGGGTAACAACCGGTGTCGCACTTGTTCTGCCGACATTCGAAACTCCCGAGTGCGCACAGTACACTCCGAACGTCCCCGGCTGCTAACAGCAACTGACGACCATCACGTTTTTCATTCATAAAAAATTGTCAAAAATCTCTTTTGTCTTAAAATCACAAGGTTTTTTAAACATTTTCTTGTGAGGCAGGCTATGGAAAACAACAAATCAGGAGAACAAAAAACATTGTCCGGCACTGAAATGCACAGCCGGATCAGAACTCTTCTTGCGTATTTGAACCGGAACCTCAGCGGCAAAGAGGAGGCCCTCCGGCTTTCGCTGCTTTCCGCTGTTTCTGGTGAAAGCATCATTCTTCTCGGCCGGCCCGGTCGCGACAAGAGCCTTGTAAGCCGCTGCGTTGCAAGTGCATTCCGCGATTTTTACAAAGACGGCGTGTTCAAGCTCGAGCACGGCGGCTATGTTGAATATTTTATGAACGGAACGGAAGACGGGACCGAATTCGGGAAAGCGAAGATCCTTTTTCTTGATGATATCTGGTCGGGCAACGCGGCCGTTTTGAACAAACTTCTTAAGATCATCAATAAAGAAGATGATCCCGCCAAGCCGGCATTTGTTATGGCAGGTTCGTCGGAAGCGGATCCCTACAAAGCGGCGGAAGAGAGAAGATTCGAGGCGCTGCGTGAAAGTTTTGCCCTTCATGTCGGCATAAAACCGATTTCAAATGACGATGATTTCTTTGAATTCGTAAACAGCACCGGGAAGGTTCCTCAGCCGGATGAAGATCAGAAAACCGCATTGCTCAGCTTTGACGAAATAGAAAGCTGGCAGCCGATGATCGATCAGGTCAGACTCAGTGAAGAAACCAAAAATGTCATCTCAGAGATCAGAAGGAAGTGCTTTGACTACTATGTGAGCGATTCCCGCTGGAAAAAGATCGTTCACGTCATTAAGACATGCGCTTTCCTCAACGGCAGAAGCGAAGTCGACCTCATGGACTGCTCACTCATCGACTATGCCATCCCGAACCGTTTTGTCGAAGAGATCCTGAAACGGTACGCTGTTGACTGCAAACTCGACGGCAGACAGCATGTCCAGTACAAAATGAACATCTTCGCACGCCAGAAATACTACGAGATCCTACGCGCTTCGATCGATGATACAAAGCTCAAACTTGAGCATAAGGACGGGTTGTACTAAACCCACAATAAACTTCTGAATATATTGGCCTTTTTCTTTGAGGGCTAAAAATTTTTCTCAAAAAACTCATTTTTCTGTCAACTCGGAAGTTTTCCACCGCTTATATGTTGTGTAGGCAGTTTGATTGACAACAAGAGGAGGGAAAGATGAAAGACGAGTTCGAAAGAGAGATCAGATGTGAAAGCGAGGGAAAGATCTGTTACACAGAAAGAGAAGCGGGAAACGCTATCAACGGCGCGAAGCATCACGGCAACAGAGCAAAAAAGATTCCGCATAGAAAATATTTCTGCAAAGAGTGCGGCTGCTTCCACCTGACAAGCCAGAAATCAAAGAAAGGCTGCTGTTCAAAACAGGCTTACGATCAGAAGCGGAACAAGATCATCGCTTTAGAATATAAGAAACTCTGGCGCGAAGAATATCGCTTTCTTTGCGCTGCATAACACAACGACCCTAACAGGAGGAGAAATGAAAGATCTTTCAATGATTTTACACCTTTGTGTGATTGTGTTCTGTATTGTGCTTTGCAGTTGTTCTTCAAAAGAAGAAAAAGAGGAATCAACAAATCAGGCGACTACAGAAAGTATGATTCTGATTCAACCTGAAAATGATCCCGATCCAGTCATACGGCACGAGACGCAGTCTAGTGTAACAACCGATGCCGCATCGAATCTGATGTGGTCGCAGCCCTCTCCCGGACCGATGTATTACGATAGTACCGCAGAATACTGCGAAGAGTTGCGCGAAGGCGGTTTTTCCGACTGGAGACCGCCGACAACCGAGGAATTGAAATCAATAATGAAAGATTGTTCAGGATTCAAGGAGGGAAGCGGCATATTCTACACAGAAAAAGAGGCGGACACATTGCGGACTTATGTCAACGGATTTTACCTTTACGACAGCTGTTTCTGGTCTTTTAACGAAAAGGAAAATAACCAGAACTGGTTTAACGGTTACGGGATGGTTAGCGGAAAAAGCTGCCTTGCCGATCCTGACTGGCATCCGTGCCGCCCGTGTATGCGGGATCTCTGCAATGTTGCGTGCGTCAGGGAATCTTCCCCGAAAGATTTTGCCGCAGAGAAAAAAATTGAAATAGAAAAAGCAATCGATCCCGACAAACTGCAGTGGTCTGAAAGCACGATGTCGAAAAAGAAAAATTACACAGCAACGCTGCTTGCAGAGCGGCACATTATGTACTCCGCAGCAAAAAAACTTTGCGATGAAAGCTGGATCTGTGAAGAAGACGAAGAACGGGAAATTCCCTGCGGATACCTGTATCGTGACTGCATGGACGATACTTTCGGGGTGCATGATGCCTATGCATACTGCGAATCTTTAAGAGAAGGAGGCTTCGACGACTGGCGCCAGCCGACGATTGAAGAATTGAGATCGCTGAACAAAGATACCAAAAAACTGGAAAAAGACGGGAACGAAAGTTTTTTCCTTGCTGCAAGAAGCACTCACGGGATAAGGGCTCTCACGGCGAACTCGATATGGGACGGCTCTAATGCGAGACCTGACCGGTTCGGCTGGACATACAGTCCGGTGCTCGACCTCGCTCTTTATGTGCCGGTGATAAACCACGATACAGATGTGATCTGCGTCCGCGACAGAAAAGATGACGATTTCAAGGTTAAACCTAAAAGGAAACCTGAGAAATCATTACCGAATCCCAAGTCTTTGAAGTGGTCGTCCGTTGCAGCCGATCCGATGACATGGGAAGAAGCACAAAATTACTGCTCAAACCTTGCAGAAAACAACCATTCCGACTGGCGCCTGCCAAACATCGATGAATTGCGCACGCTCATTCAAAACTGCGACAAAACCAAAGCGGGAGGCAGGTGCAGGATCAGCGAAAACAGACAGTGCCTCGATGAAAAATGCTGGAGCAAAGATTGCAACGGGTGCGGTAAAATCAACACTCTGACGGCAAAAACGGAATACTACGAGCTCGAAGAAGAAACCCGAAAACAACTCTTGGAAGAAATAAACGATCCCAAATTCAGCAAAATCAAATCAAAAGAGGCTTTCTGGTCGTCAACTCTCGACCCGGAAAACACTAAAGAAGCATGGGGCGTTGACTTCTTGAATGCAAGAGTCGGTCACATGACGATGCTTGTTGACGCATACGATCGCGGAGGAGCGCATTCGGCAGATTTTCCCTACATTCTCGACTATAAACTCAAAGTTGTATGTGTAAGAAATAACCAATAATTTAACAGCTTTAAGCTTTTTGCGCAGATTTTTTGTCAACTCGGAAGTTTTCCGACGCTTATTAGAGTGTTGCTGGCTGCTGAAAGGAGAGATCAAATGACGGCAAAGACAATTAGAATCGCTTCAATTAAAGAAAGTTCTCTTTGTGACGGTCCAGGGTGCAGAACCGTCCTTTTTCTGCAAGGATGCGACATTCATTGCGATGGTTGCCACAACCAGAGCACATGGGATCCGAACGGCGGCACAGAATACGACATCGATGATCTGTGTTCTGAAATCAGAGCCAAAAGCTGCTGCAACAAACTGACGATCAGTGGTGGAGAACCTCTGTTGCAAAAGGATGCGGTTCTCGAACTCTGCAAGGCTCTGCAGGATTTTGACCTGTGTCTTTACACCGGACACGATTCTCAAGAGATTCCCGAAGAACTGCTTAAATACGTTCGTTATGTGAAATTCGGTCCGTTTGAGAAAAAGAATATTCTTTATACTGGCTATTACGGCTCTTCAAATCAAACATTCATGGAGGTGAAGAAAGATGCTTAATCAGAACAAAAATGACAATGCTGCAAACCGCATAAGTTATGTCGGTGAAAACTACAACTGTGGAGAAAAGGTAAAAAAAGAAGAAATCCTTACTTCGCTTCCTCAGGAATGGGCAGATCTTCACAAGCAGGGATACATACACATCCACGACCTTGATGCCTACGGTATGACCTACAACTGCCTGACATTCGACATTAAAAACGCCTTTCCCTATGAAAGATTCTCAGGTCTCGACGAAACCAAAATCATCATCTGGGTCTTTGATTTCATAAAAGAGATCTTTGCAAAAATGGGCAACGAGCAGGCCGGAGGAATGGCATTCGCGAATTTTGACAAAGATTTTGCGGAAATATTTACAAAACTCGGAGTATCATTCGAAGGAAATGAGAAAATTTTCAAAGCATCAATAGGATCTCTCATCATGTGGTGCAACGACATGCACACCAGAATGGGACAGACCAGCTACTATGTAACGTTCAATACCGGACTCGGAACCGACGAATTTTCCCGTTTTCTCACATTTACTCTCATTGACGAATTCGAAAACGCCGGAGATCTGGTGTACAAACCGAATATTGTCTTCAAGGTTCACAAAGGCGTCAACCGCTCGAAAGGCGACCCGAATTTCAATCTGTACGAAAAAGCTCTGCACTGCACATCCAAGAAAATGCTTCCGACCTACCTTCTCTGCGACTGTGAAGAAGACAAAGATACAGATCCGGAAAGATTATCGGTAATGGGCTGCAGAACAAGAGTCGTCAGCGATATTTTCGGCAAGACCGGAGCTATAGGACGCGGCAACATAACGAACATTTCTGTCAATCTTCCACGTCTTGCGCTCGAAGTTATGAAAAACCATCCTGAAAAGAGCGATTCGGAAAAGATCGAAGAGCTGAAAAAACGCTGGATCGAAATTGCAGAGCCGACAGCTCAAATTCTGCTTGACAGATACAAAAAGACCATTGATGCAGATCCGACTCTGTTCCCGACAAACCACGAATATAAATTCTGGTGCGAAGATATGAACACATCCGGCTTAGAAGGAACTTTCAAACACGGAACTCTTTCGATAGGATTCATCGGCTTAAGTGAAGCCATCGAAATCCTTACCGGATGCAAATACTGGGAAAATGAAAACGCTTACAGACACGCTCTCGATTTCGTCGCTTTTATGCGGGACTATACAGATTCTTTAACCACAAAACATCATCTGAATTTCTCGCTACTGGCAACAAGCGGAGAACTGATCAGCGGCAGATTTACCGAAATCGACAAAAAGACCTTCAACCATCAGGCACTTGAAAAAGGGTTTTATACGAACTCGTTTCATGTCAATGTCGACAGTAAACTTCCTGCACACAAAAAATTGGAAGCTGAAGGATCTTTCCACAAGTTCGCAAACGGCGGTTCCATTTCCTACATCGAACTTGAAGAAGCACCTCTCAGCAACACTGAAGGACTCGCCGATTTAACGGAAATAGCCATCAAGAGCGGAGTCCGCTACCTTGGATTCAATTTTCCCAAAGACAAATGCAACGACTGCGGCACTTCAGGAGTATTCGATATCTGCCCGAAATGCGGAGGGAAAAACATTACAAGAATCAGGAGAGTCTCGGGTTATCTTGAAATTTTGGACGGTTTTACTAAAGGCAAAAAAGCGGAAGAAAAACACAGGAGAGCAAACTGATGATTTATTACATCTCTGACACCCACTTTAAAGACCAGAAAATCTTCGACAAGTGCAGCAGACCTTTTGCTTCACTTGATGAAATGGAAAAAACAGTTGTCGAGAAGTGGAACAAAAAGGTTAAGAATGGCGACACCGTTTATGTTTTAGGCGATATCGGCAAAGATGACGATCCGTCAACCATCCTGATATTCAGCAGATTAAACGGCCTCAAACATTTGTTAGTCGGCAATCACGACCATGAAATGCTGGAAGAAATTAAAAAATCCGGCATGTTTGAATCAGTCAAATTCATTGATTTGATCGAAGATTCAGGCTTCAAAGTCTGTTTGTGCCACTATCCGCTGATGGATTGGATGGAATTTAACAGAAGCGGTCTGCTGGTCTACGGTCACATTCACAACAAAACCGAAAAAAACGGACATGCCTACAAACTGATGAAAGAATACTATCAGAATCTGCCGGCTTATAACTGCGGAGTTGATGTCACGGATTTTGAACCTAAAACCCTGGAAGAACTGATCAACCTTAAAAAGGAGAAGGAAAATGAACCATATATCCATTGAAGGAATGGACGGTGTCGGAAAATCAACAGTATGCGCAAAGCTGGCGGAAAAACTCGGATACAGATTCGTTGAAAAATCACTTCACTATCTTATGGATGATTCAGAAGACGATGTGTCTCAGTACCAGAAAGTCGCCAAACGAGTAAATTCCAATCCTGACAGAAACTTTACGGCATGGTACTACGGACTGAACAATATCTACACCTACACACAATTCCAGGGTGAAAACATTGTCACAGACAGGCACATCGTCTCGAACTACTGCTGGAGCGGCACAGAAGACAACAGCGACATCTACGATCTCATTCTGAAAAAAATCGGAAAACCTACTCTTACGGTTATCCTGTATGCAAAACCCGATGCGATTTTAAAACGTCTTAAAAACCGAAATCCGGAAGATCCGGATATAGCCAAAGTTGAAAAATCTGAAAAAGCCTATGAAAAAATGATCCGATTCTGCAAAGAAAGAGAGTTTAACTACATTGTAGTTGATTCTTCGGAAAAGAGTCCGAATGAAATCGTTGATGAAATCTTGAAAAAAGGGGATTTAAACCATGCCTAAATACTCAATTCAGGAAATAAATTCCATTGCAAAAGATATGAAATACGAAGCTCTTTACTGGGCTTTGGGGTTCGAAAAAAAAGACTCCGGCGTTTTTAAGAAACAGTATGCCGAAGGCTGTTCCGGAGAAATTGATTCAGAAAAACAATCCGCCAGTTTTGACGGAATAGACAAAACTATCGCGCTGAAGACTCACGAATCTTTCGTCGTGCTCGAATGTCTGGACAAACTTCTCTCCATGGGGTATCAGCCGGAAGAAATCTCTCTGTTTTCGGAGACCGGTTTCGATATTCAGTGTTCCGATTTGAAAATCGCATGTTTCGAATGGAATCACATCGAAAAAAATATCAAACAAACCCCGGTTTTCCCAAAGACCAAACTCATCCATTATCAGTCAAGGCTCGTGAGCGGACTTATCGAGCGGGAATATTTTGTAAAAAATCACGAAAACAAACTCTATACTTCAGGCATTTTTGAACTGGAAGAAAAAGCAGAAGAATACCGCCTTGCCAATCCTAAAGCTGTAAAATCAGAGGATTTTATCATCAAAGGAACAAAAGTTCTGGAATATACCGGTCACAAGAAACACGTCATCGTTCCCGAAGGAGTAACGGATCTTGCATCATGTCTTTTCTGGGACAATCAGGAAATAGAAGAAGTGATGCTACCGGAATCTTTGGTAAACATCGGCGGAGACACTTTTTACAACTGCAAAAATCTGCTGAAGGCAAACATTCCGGCCCATGTGAAAGTTATGGGGAACAATCCTTTTGCCGGATGTCCCAAAATCAAAATCACAAATAATTCAAGTAGCTTTCAAATGGAAGACGGGGTTTTGTACGACAAAAATTTCTCCAAACTCATCTACTATCCGGTCTCCAGAAAAGAGAAATCCTACCAAATAAAATCCGGCACAAAGATCATAGGCAAACATTCGTTTTTCCTATGCAGCAATCTTACCGAACTTACGATCCCCGAATCTGTAATAAAGCTAGAGAACAACCCTTTTTCCGGCTGCGACAAGCTGAGCATTGACAACAGGTCGGCTTCATACAAAATCATCGACAAAGTTATTTACGACAAGGATTTTTCTTCCGTTATCGGATGCCTGAATTCTATAAAAATAGAGGAACTGCGTTTAAGAAATGTGAAAAAAATCTGCCGCAACTCTTTCTGGAACTGCAAAGGAATCAAAAAAATCATCCTTCCGGAAACTTTGGAAACCATCGGCTACAATCCGTTTGTCGGATGCTCTGGAATCGAATTCGTGTCAGAATCGGAAAATTTCGTGGTCGAAAACGGTCTTCTTCTTTCAAAAGACAGAAGCAAACTGATCTGCTGTCCGGCAAAATTCGCCATCGGAGAAATTCATATCCCGGACAGTGTCACGAATCTGGAGCGGGGAGCATTCTCGGGATGCGGCAAAATGACCTCGATAAACCTTCACAATGTTTCCATCATAGGCAAAACCTGCTTCACGAACTGCGATTCCCTGAAAACCGTTTACTGCTCCGATCTTGTTGCCTATATCGGGGAGTGGGCTTTCGCTCATTGCAGAAACTTGTCGGAAATTTCAGTTTTCCAAGAGTGCTTCATCGACAAAAATGTTGTTTCCAACACTCCTGCAAAAATTACTCTCAGAAACATCCGTTCAAATTATGTGATCGAATCAGACAACCTTTTTACGCTGAAATCCATGATAAAAAACTACGAAGGCAAAATAAAAGCGATACTGATCGACCCTCCTTACAACTCGCACATAGACTACATCGGTTATAAAGATGAATACGAGGGCTCCGGATACGAAAAATTTATGGAAGAGCGTGTCGAACTTAGTAAAAAACTGCTTTCGGAAGACGGTTTCCTGGTCATAAATATTGACGATAACGGTTTGGACGACATCGTGAAAGTATGCAAACGAATTTTCGGCGAAATGAATGTCTCTGTCAAAAAATGGAAGAAAAAGCATGAGTTTTTTGATGTCAACAGAGTTGTTTTAAATCCCAACAAAATCCAGACCGATTACGAATTTATAATTTTTGTGAGAAAATCGGAGAAATCTGTTCTGAACAAAATCATGCAGCCTTATCTCGAAAACGGTAAACTGAAAGAAACACTATCCGGTGTGCCTGAGATCTTCGACTGTTTCGGAACGACTTCTTCCGCAAAAGATGAAATCGCGGAAATTTTCGGCAGGAGAGATTATTTCTCGACCCCTAAGCCTGTGAAATTAATGAAAGAACTTGTCCGTGCCACAACAAAGAGTGATTCCATAGTCATGGACTTTTTTGCAGGAAGCGGAACTACCGGACAGGCAGTTTTTGAACTAAACAGGGAAGATAACGGAAACCGGCATTTTATCCTGATTTCGAACAGCGAATCCGATATTTGCAGAAATATCACAATGAAACGGATGGATAGCATCGGTGCTGAATACACCGCGTTATACTGAGTTCTGCTATAACCCTATATTCTGGTTTTTTTGATGCATTCGAGCAGATATTTGCAGCAGTCGAGAGTTTTTTCCTTATATTCCTCTTTCAGAAGTTCATCATTGTTATGCTGATAAGGGTTTCTCGCCCTTTTCAAATGATCGGCTGCTTTTTTAAATTTGTCGTATTCTTCAAATATTTCTCCTAAATTCAGATTGAAATACTCCAATTCACACAGCAAAAACAAACCTCTGGTATTTATCGCTTCAAGAATGGTGATTTCTGCGTCAGGTTTCATACTGGCTGAATTCTTCATCTTATCTTTCAGCTTTATTGCTTCTTCTAAACAATATGAAAGAGAATATTCCTCCATTGTGTAAGTTTTACCCGTATTTTTATCTGTACAAGGCTTAGCGTTTTTTCTCGGAATGTCGTTTGGATAGAAATAGTTTTGCATTTTCTGCCGAGTCTTTTCAGAGATTTTCAAAATATACTTTTCAGCAATCCTTTTTTCCCAATCTTCTTCGGAATATACTTTTTTCAATCGGGATTTCAGAATAGCTCTCATTCCGGTCTCCGTATCGTGCCAGAGCGGGAAGAAATTTATATCCCGTTCTTTCATTTTCATGTATTCATACAGTTTCCCGGAGATAATTTTCGGATTTTTTCTGCCATCAAGAATTCCGTAATCATATAAAGTGTCAATATCGATCTGAGTGCACTTTTCATCCATAGGACCGAAAACTATCTGATATAGCTTGTTCTTCAGCTCTTCTCCCAACAAATTAAGTATTGCCTCAAATTCAGGATATATAATTTTTGCTTTTTCCCTGAATATTGTCTCCATATCCGCAGGTTTGCCATCGTCTTTTTCCGCTTTATACTCTGCCAGAATAATATCTGACCAGTACGGATGACCTCCGGTAAAACATTTAAGAAGAGCTCGTTCTTCATCATTCAGTTCAATACCTAAAGTTGCGTTGCAACGATAATAATTGACGAGTTCTTTATCAGAAAATCCTCGAAGATACAGTTTGTTGTCACCGATGAAATCCAGATCCTCCACTGATGTTTCAGATACAATAACAAAAGTTGCATCGTATTTCGGATTAGTCACCAATTCTTTGAGAACAGTAAAAAAACGTTTGCGATTTTTAAACAGTTCTGAAGACTTATAAAAATCATCGACAATACATAGGACCCTTTTTTTATAACTTTTTATTGTGTCGAAAAATTTGCATAAAGTATCTTCCCCGTCATTTTCTATATTTTCGCTTTGGATTTTTTCATTTAATCGAAACAGATTGCTACTATAACCCCAAGAACTATTTTCTCTTTTAATGATTTCACAAATTTTTTTAGCCATATTTTTGAAAAATATATCAGCAGAATCTGAGATACCGGCCAATATTTTTACTACTATGATATTATTGTTTTGGTAATATTCTTCAGTTTTAGACTCAAACACATTGTAAATCAGAGAGGATTTCCCGATTTTCCGCATTCCGACTACATTCACAGAACGACACTGCCTGATCGTTCTGGCAAACAATTCCTTTTCTATTTCTTTTCTTTGGATATAGGCTTTTCCCTCCATAATATTACCGACATTTTTAAATCGGCTTTCTTCTTCTCCGGAAATTTTTTCAGAGATTTGCTTTTTACGTGATTGTGATTTTTTCTCGAACAGGCGTCCCAAAAAGAATGCAATAATAGCAGATATAGCAGCTACTACTATGCCGAAAAAAACGGGAGAACCACCGTTACTGTTTCCAATTTTTTTCCTTTCCGCCATTGAATTCTCCCGCACCTCGAACCAAAACGGGGAAATATAAACAATCCGAAAAAAATTGAAAAAATTTTGTCAACTTCACTTTTTTTCGCCGCTTATATATAGCGTGAATGGTTCTTTTAGTTGCGAAAAATTTACAAACTTATAAAAACAGACAGATTTATTTGTCTATTTGAGGTGAAAAAATGAAAAAAATCTTATTTGTAACACTTCCGCTTAAAGGAAATTTGGAAAAACGCATCTACCCGGTTGACGGCAACTCTCTGCTTGAGATCAAGGAGCCGATCTGTTTTGCAGCAACAGCTGCTCTGGTCAGCAAACTTAAAGCTGATGACGAAGTGAAAATCATACTTATCGAGACAAAAGGCGGCGAAAACGCAGGAAGCGAAAACGCAAAACTTTTTATCGATGAATTGAACCGATTCAACAAATCCGGCGCAAAAATCACCAAAGAGATCATTCCGACGGCGTTCGATCCTTCAAAAACCAATTTTCAGTTTCTCTTCAAAGCTTTGCTCAAAGAGCTGGAACATGATGCCGAAATTTATGCGGACATAACATTCGGTCCGAAAACTCTGACCATGCTTCTGTTTTCTGTTTTTCAGTTCGCCGAGAAATTTTTCAACTGCTCCATAGGTTATATAGTTTATTCCAAGGTCGAATTCCAAAAGGGTGAAATTGTTAAAGGTTCAGAAATGATCTATGATGTAACTCCTATCTATCTCATGAACACTTTAACTAATTTAATGGAAGCTCCCGACAGTGACAGTGCGATCAGAACGCTTGAAGCATTGTTTGAGGAATAACCATGGACGAAATTTCCAACAAAATCAATGAACTTTATGAAGAATATGCAAATATTTCAGATGCAGAAAATGCAGAAAAAGAAAAATTGGGGAAACGGCAGAAAATCATTGCTATTGTGTGGCAGTCCAAAAAAAATTACAAAGAGCGCTCTTTGGAAGTTGTTAAAACGGTCATAGATTCTCTGAAAGACTTTCCTGATTCCGATGACTGCAAAAAAGAAGGAGTGTTGTTCAGCCAGTATCTCATATTTTCATTAAACAAGGTGATCAACACGGCAAAAGGCGAAGAAGCTTTAGAGCAAAGAACAGGCCTGTCTATTTCTGACTCGGATCACAGAAAAATACGCAGAATAAACCATTGCATCAAAGTTTTGCTTAGAATGAACCCTCTTCTGGAAGGAAATGCGATAATTGAGAAAGTAGCTGCAACACTAAAAGAGGACAAATCCGAGATAAGAAGTCTTATAAGGCTGGCAAAAAGCGCATCTCTCGAACTTGAAATCCATAATGATGAAGATGATGAAACTGTCCTTGTGGAAGAAACCCACGGGGATATGGTTGAAAAAAATCCTGTTGAAGAGATTTGCATTTTGCATGAAAGAGCGGAAAAAATCCTTTCGTACATAGATTCCGAGTGGAAAAAGAAATCCGATCCGATGCTTTCGGAACTGCTTACAGTCTTTATTCTTAAACAGGATTTTAACGTTAAAGATTTGGTGAAATATGCTTTCATTGACAAAAAAATTTGTGCCGCCTATTCCAAAGATCCCAATCATAACCTTCCGCAAGATCAGGAAATCGCTAAGAAATATGAAAAAGACAAATCAATAGCAAGCCGTGCTCGTAAAGAGTTTCTAACAAAAATAGCTAAATCCAATCTCTGAAAAATTTTAAAAAATTCCGTCAACTCTCCCGTTTTTCACCCCTTATATGTTGTGTAGGCAGTTTGATTGACAACAAAAAAGGAGGAAAACATGAAAGACGGTTTCGAAAAAGAGATCAGATGCGAAAGCACTGGAAAGATCTGTTACAGGGAAAAAGAGGCGAGAACAACTCTCAACGGGGCAAAACATCATGGCAACAGATCAAAAAAGATCCCTAAAAGAATGTATTTATGCAAAGAATGCGGTTATTACCATCTCACAAGCCAGAAATCCGAAAACATCAGTTGCTCGAAACGCAATTACAATCAAAAGCGGAACAGAATCATCCTTTTTGAGTATAAAAAACTGTGGCGCGAAGAACGCTCCCTTTTTTCGGCCGCATAGCATTTTTTTCGCCGCAAACACCTCAGAAAATCCCTTCCTGATCGGAATTTTGTGAAAAATTGCTCTAAAACAGCAGGAATTTTGTGAAAAAACAGCAAAAAATAACTGGAATTTTGTGAAAATTGTGGTAAAAACTATCGGAATTTTGTGATGGAGTTGCGTAAATGACTGAAATACTTCATAGAAAAATTGATGACTTTCTTCTTGATTGGAAAAATGACCTAGAGAGGCTCCCGCTTATTGTCAAGGGTGCGCGTCAGGTGGGAAAAACTTTCTCGATCAGACGTTTCGCTGAAACTTATAAATACTTTGTCGAGATCAATTTTATCGAGGAACCGAAATACAAAAGTATTTTTGCGGGCGGTTATTCGCCTGATTCGGTAATAAAGGAGATAAGTTTCATAAATCCCGCTTTTAAGTTCGTTCCGAAAGAGACTTTGATTTTTTTCGACGAGATGCAGGCCTGTCCCGACTGTGCTACTTGCCTGAAATTCTTCAAGATCGATGGTCGTTATGACGTGATCTGCTCAGGTTCGATGCTCGGAATAAACTATAATGAAGTGACTTCCGTCAGCGTCGGCTACAAGAAGGATTTCGAGATGCATTCTCTCGATTTCGAGGAATTTCTGTGGGCAAAAGGCTTCGGGAAAGATCAGATAGCAACTATTTTCCTACACATGAAAAATATTGAGCCTTTTAACGCCAACGAACTCGCGGTGTGGCAGGAAAACTTTACTGAATATATGACTCTCGGCGGTATGCCGGCAGTTGTCAGGATGTTTGCGGAGCAGAAAAACTTTTCGGGAACTCTTGAAGCGCAAAGGCAGATCCTTGCCGCATACAAAGAGGACATAACAAAGTATGCTACAGGCCTTGACAAAGGAAAAATCACCAATGTTTATGATAACATACCTGTGTTTCTCTCAAAGGAGAACAAAAAATATCAGGTGTCAAAAATCGCGACGGGAGCAAGAAACCGCGAGTATGCCGGAACGGTCGAATGGCTCCGCGATGCCGGAATAATCAATACTTGTCACTGTCTTGAAAGGCCGGAACTGCCGCTGAAAGGCAACTACAAGGCGAACGATTTCAGAATTTATTTCCGTGACACGGGGCTTTTGATTGCTTCACTTGACGAGGAGGCTCAGGAAGATCTGCGCCGGAACAAAAATTTCAATATCTACAAAGGCGCAGTTTATGAAAATGTCATAGGCGACATTCTCGCAAAGCAGGGATACGACCTTTTTTACTACAAAGATGAAAAATCGACTGTCGAGATGGATTTCTTCGTGCGTGATGCCGATTCCCTTGTTCCGGTCGAAGTCAAAGCGCAGGACAGCGCGACTGCGTCACTGAACAGCCTTATAGAAAAAGAGAAATATCACGACATAAAATACGGCATAAAATTCTGTGGCAAAAACATAGGATTCAACGGAAAATTCTACACTTTCCCGCATTTCTGCGCCTTTTTGCTGAAAAAATGGATTTTTGAGACGAAAATCGCGTCCGATGTGCACTAAAATCACCGCCAACCACTCAAAAATTTGCCCGTCTCTGCGAATTTTATATACTTTTCAGCTTTTGATTTTTTGAGGGTGACCAATGAGCGGATCAAAAAACGAAAACTGGACGACGGTGATAACCCCGAAAGACAAGCTTTTGCGTCTGAATCTGCGCGAACTTTGGCAGTATCGCGACCTGGTAACATCGTTCGTAAAAAGAGACATAACTTCAGTCTACAAGCAGACGATCCTGGGGCCGCTCTGGTTCTTCATCCAGCCGATATTCACGACTTTGATGTTTCTCTTAGTATTCGGAAACATTGCGAAAATCCCGACTGACGGCGTGCCGCAGATCCTTTTCTACATGAACGGGATCATTCTCTGGAACTACTTTTCGTCATGCCTCACTTCGACTTCGAACACTTTCGTAAGCAACGCCTACATTTTCAAAAAAGTCTATTTTTCGAGGCTTGCGCTGCCGGTTTCCCAAGTGATCTCGGCGCTTGTGAAATTCTCGATCCAGTTTCTGCTCTTTTTGATAATGCTGCTTGCCTACTGGATCGCGGGTTCCGCCGTTTCCCCAAGCTGGGCGCTCCTCGCTGTTCCGCTCTTTGTCCTTCAGATGGCGATGCTCGGGCTCGGAGTAGGGCTCATCGTCACTTCTCTTACCACAAAATACCGTGATATGGCGCACTTAGTCACTTTTGCGGTGCAGCTTTGGATGTATGCGACTCCCATCGTCTACCCCCTTTCGATGGTGCCTGAAAAATGGCGCTCGCTTTATATGCTAAACCCCGTCGTTCCTGTTCTTGAAGGTTTCAAACACGCATTTTTCTCAACCGGAATGCCGAGTTTTGCCGAATACGGGATCAGCATCGCGACGACTTTCATCCTGCTTTTCGGCGGTATCCTCGTTTTCAATTTGGTCGAAAGAAATTTCGTCGATACGGTTTAGAGATCACATATTTTTGATAAGGAGCAGACTATGAGTTTCAAATCACAAGTCACAGGATTCCAGAGGAATTTTTGGATCGCAAACATCATGGAGATGTTTGAGCGGCTCGCGTTCTTCTCTGTCCGTGCTGTCCTTCCGCTCTGGATGATAGCGACTGCCGACAAGCACGGTCTCGGACTTACTTTCACTGAAAAAGGGCTTATTTTCGGTGTCTGGGCGGCGTGTCAGAGCCTTATTCCGATGCTGAGCGGTTCTTTTGCCAACTATTTAGGCTACCGCAAAAGTCTCTACATCGCTTTTACGACCAATGTTTTCGGCTACATTCTGATGGCGAACGCGGCGGGTTTCTGGAGCATGATGCTTGCCGGTATCGCGGTCGGGACGGGAACAGCCATCTTCAAGCCGCCGATACAGGGAACGGTCGCAAGTTCGGTAACTGAGGAAAACAGCTCGGTCGGCTACGGCATTTTCTACTGGGTCGTAAACATCGGAGGTCTTCTTGCTCCTCTCATGGCGAGCACTCTGCGCGGAAACGACACCGACGGCTATACATGGAGCTATGTTTTCTACGCGGCTGCGGCAGTCACGGCTTTCAACTACATTCCGGCAACTTTCTTATTCAAGGAGCCCGAGAAACTGAAAGCCACAAAGTCCGCAAAAGACGCGCTCAACGACACATGGACCGCGCTCAAAGACAAGGATTTTATGATATTCCTCCTTATTTTCAGCGGTTTCTGGCTCATGTTCATGCAGCTTTGGGATCTTTACCCCAACTTCATCGACCAGTGGACCGACAGCCGCGAACTGGCGAAGATCCTTCCGTCGTTTATGACCGACAACGGCAGCGTCAAAGCGGAACAGTTCATCAACATAAATTCGCTCTGCATCGTCCTTTTCGTCGTTCCGTGGAGCGTGGTCACAGGCAAATTCCCGCGTCTTGTTGCGATAACCGCCGGAATATGCCTCACAACAATAGCCTTTTTCTGCGCTGGGATCACGATGGCGGGTGTTGTGACTGCAATCTGCATCGCGTTCTTCAGTTTAGGCGAGATGACCTGCTCGCCCAAATTCAGCGAATACATCGGAGTCAACGCGCCGGCTGACAAAAAAGCGCTTTACATGGGGCTTTCAAACATTCCTTTCGCGGTAGGCTGGATCGTCGGAAACGTCGTTTCAGGGCCGCTTTACGATGCTTTCGCGAACAAACTTCAGATAACGAAACAGTATCTTCTTGATGTCAAAAAGGTTCCGCTTGAGACACTTGTAAAAGTCGTTGACGACTACAAATCGGCGAACCCGGACAATCTTCTTCCTGAAACCATCGCGAAAATGAATATCGACACCTTCGATTTCTTTCCGTATTTTCAGGAACTTACAGGACTTGACAAGTATGCGGCCAACCAGCTTCTCTGGGATGCGTACTCTCCCTGGAAGATCTGGATAGTCCTTTCGTCTTTCGGCATTCTTTCGATCGCGGCGATGCTCCTCTACAACCGCCACAAGAGCAGAACAAGCGCAAAATAAACTCAAAATAGATCTTAAAAACTCTGGAAAATCACTCTCTTTTGTGGTAATGGAGAAGTGTTTTTTTGTTTGCGGATGAAACGGAGCGGGAAATGGAGATCAAGATCACGGAACAGGAGATTTTGAGCGGCGATATTTCGCAGGTGAAGGCAGTTGTTGAAAAACTTGCGCTCGACAGCGGGCTTTCGGCTGACAATGAAGATAAAGTCGTGATAAAATTTGGCACTTCCCGTCCGCTCGACCTTTCCAGAAAATTGCAGGACCAGCCTTTCAGAGCTTGGTTCAGGAAACTTGACGGCGAATTCCCTTATCTTCCGTTTTTTTTAAGCAGACAGTCGGCGACACTGATGTTCTTCATCATGGGGAACACCGATTTTTCCATAGACGATCAGAACACCGTCAACTTTGTCGAGACGTCGAAACAGCACTATATCAGCCGCAAAAAGTCGTCGATCAAGGCGTTCTGTCTTTCTCACAACATCGATCCGAGAGCCGCGCTGCAGAGACTCAATTCGTTCGAGCCGAAACAGCATAAGGCCTCCACGCAGAAGATCAGGATAGAGGAGCAGCTGAACCAGTACGGTTCCGTAGCGTATATGACGGAGCAGCGGGAATATGTCATTTCTATCCTCATAAAGGAGATCCCGCAGGATATCAAGATCAGCGGGACTTATTACACCGAAAAGAACTGTCCGCAGCCGTTTTTTACGGTCTTCATGGAAGAGGACGGTGTAAAGAACCAGTATACTGTCTTTTCGCAGATCTCCCAGCGTGAGACCGAAGACTACCTAAGGCAGAACCCTTACGCCAGGATCCTCATCGTTTTTAAGCAGGACGGGCAGCTTGCCGCCTTCCCGAAGATAACGGCAAAAGTAGCTGTCCTGACTTTAGAGGAGCTTGAGGAGCAGAAAAGGCTTTTTTCCGCATCCGGGCCCGTTGCCGCGGATGATGCAGAGGATGAAGCCATGACAGAGGAAGAGGCTTCGGTGCCGGAAGATCACGCTGAGTCTGAAGAAGCGGCTGACGATGCCGACGGATCCGGCGATCTTGACAAAACGCTTCCGATCGCGGATGTCGAAGAAACTCCCGAGTTGTCTGAAAATATCGCGGCGGAAAAGAAGCCGGTACAGGACGACGAGCCTTATTACGACGTGCCGGAAAACGAGACTGTCCATGAAAAAGTGATCCGGCTTGAAAAGGAGATACTGCGCCTCCGCGACAAAGTGGTCTCGCAGAAAAAACTCATTGAAGCTTTGGAAACAGAGATAAACAAGAAACGCTCTTTTTGGAGTGTTGTCAAAGGGATGTTCAAGTGACGACTGTGATTTTCAACGGAACGGGCTCATCCACCGGAGTCCCGCAGCTTTTCTGCAACTGCGATATTTGCAGACTTACCGACGAACGCAACCGCCGCACACGCTTTTCGATGACATTGATCGAAGATGACACAGTCCTTCAGATAGATTTTCCCTACGAAATAAGGCAGCAGCTTCTGAGATCGGGAGTTCCGCATGTCGACGCAGGATGGCTGACGCATGCGCACAGTGACCATTTTGCAGGGATCGACGACATGAGGATGGCTTCCTTCAGAAAAGAAGAGCCTCTCCCGTTTTTTTTGAGCCGTGAGACTTTTGAGATCGCTACCCAGCGTTTTCCTTATCTTTTTTTTGAGAACGAATATCTGCCGCGTCCTTTTCTGAAGCCGGTCTTTGTCGAAAAGGATCCTGTCAGGTTCAAAAACATGACGATCATGCCGATACGGCACAAGCACGGCGAGACTGTTGTCACAAGTCTCCGTTTCAAGGATTTTGCCCTTCTTGCCGATATAAATTCGATAGAACCGGCGGAACTCGACAAGGCAAAAGATGTAAAAGTCCTTGCGATCTCGGCAACTGTCCAGAAAAAGCACCCCACGCACTTCAGTTTTGAGGAGATACTCGGACTGATAAAGTATCTTGCACCCGAAAGAGCCTACCTCACCCACATGAACCACACTTTCGACTACTCGGAGACCTTGAGGAAGCTGCCGGAAAATGTCATGCCGGCTGTAGACGGACTGAAAATAGAGGTTTAAAATGCTGAACTGGCTTTCCGGAGGAGTCGTCAATCTGGCGCGCTATGTCACTCCTTTCCTTTTTGCGCTCGATCTCCTGATCTGGTTTTTTATGGTGAAAAGGAGCACCAATATCCGTAAAAACAGAATGATCCTGATAAAAACAGGGCTGATATCCCTTGCCGGAGCAGCGCTCGCACCGCTTTTGATAATCATTGTTTCGGGCAATCTTTTTCCGTTTCTTTCGGCATCGTGGAAAATGCTCGGAAAGATTGACAGTTTTTCCACTTTGAAAAATGTTTTCAACACCGCGTTCAAAGGTTTTTCGATAACTGGAGGCCTTTTGATCCTGACTCTCGTGACGGTTTTCATCCGGAAAGAGGCGAAAAAACTGACATTCGCGATACTTTGGCCGTTTCCTCTGTTCGCTGCCCTGTCGAGGATAAACTGTCTCCTGGAAGGATGCTGCTTCGGCAGGCTTTACGACGGGATCTTTGCGATAACATATCCGCCGGCGAGCATTGCTTCAAAGCAACACTACTTAAGAAGGCTCCTTCCGTCGCGCTATGTCGGATCCCTTCCTGTGCATCCTGCGCCGCTTTACATCATTGTTTCGATGTTTCTGCTTTTCTGCGTGATACTGATCATGAAAAAGTTGAATGTGAAGAAGAACATCATTGCCGGAACAGTCCTTTCGGGCTACGGATTTTTTAATTTCGTGATAGAGTTTTTCCGTGAAGAGCCTCTTGTATTCAAGTTCGTCACTATGGGGCAGATCATGGAAGCGATTCTTTTCATCATAGGTCTTTACCTCATTTTCAAGGTGAAGGAAAAAGATATCTCAGAAAGTGAAAATTAAGGAGGGATCATGCTGCCAAAGAACAATCCAACCCGGTTCGGATCTTGGAAAAAACTTGAAAATATTAAGAAAAGTAAAACTTTTGATCTGAGGACGCTTTTTAAGGAAGATCCCGAAAGAGCTGACAGATTTTCTCTTTCTTTCGGCGATATCTTTCTCGACTATTCAAAAAATCTCATCGATGAAGATGTTATGAAAACTCTCTTTGAGCTTGCCGGAGAAGCGGGTGTCAGAGAGGGGGCTGCGGCGATGTTCAGCGGAGAAAAGATAAACGAGACCGAAAAAAGGGCCGTTTTGCACACAGCTCTCCGTGATTTTTCAGACGATCCGATAATTCTTGACGGTCGCAACATAAAGGATGACGTCAGGCGCGTCCAAAACAAGATGAAAGCCTTTGCCGACAAGGTCTCAAACAAAAAGTGGCTCGGTTTTTCGGGAAAGCCGGTGACTGACATCGTAAACATCGGGATCGGCGGCAGCGACCTCGGCCCCGTGATGGTGACTGAAGCTCTGAAACCTTTTTGGAAAGATGGTCTTCGGGTATTTTTCGTCTCGAATATCGACGGGACGCACATAGCGGAAACTTTGAAAAAACTCAGACCCGAAACAACGCTTTTCCTCATTGCGTCAAAAACTTTCACGACTCTCGAAACCATGACTAATGCGAATACCGCGAAAAAGTGGTTTTTAGAAAACGGCGGCTCCGGGCGCGACATTGCAAAGCACTTCGCAGCCCTTTCGACCAACACAAAAGCTGTAACTGATTTCGGGATCGACCCTGAAAACATGTTCGAATTCTGGGACTGGGTAGGCGGCAGATACTCGCTCTGGAGCGCGATAGGGCTCAGCATCGCCTGCGTCATCGGATATGAAAACTTTGAAGAACTTCTCAAAGGAGCCTACGCGGCTGACCAGCACTTCAAAAACGAACCTCTTGAAAAAAATATCCCTGTGATATTAGGGCTTTTGGGGATCTGGTACAACAACTTTTTCGGTGCGGAGACTCACGCGATACTTCCTTACGACCAGTATATGCACCGTTTCGCGGCATATCTGCAGCAGGGCGACATGGAATCGAACGGAAAAAGCACCGACAGATCCGGAAATCAGGTCGGCTATCAGACTGGCCAGATAATCTGGGGAGAACCCGGAACGAACGGTCAGCACGCGTTCTATCAGCTTATCCATCAGGGCACGAAGCTGATCCCTGCGGATTTTATCGCTCCGGCAATATCGCACAACCCTGTCGGAGACCATCATGTCAAACTGCTTGCGAACTTTTTCGCCCAGACCGAAGCGCTTATGAACGGAAAAACTGCAGAAGAAGCGAAAGCCGAGCTTGAAAAGGCGGGAAAATCGCCTGAAGAAGTCGAAAAGCTCCTTCCGTTCAAGGTGTTCAAAGGAAACAGGCCGACAAATTCGATACTTGTCAAAAAGATCACGCCGTACACTCTCGGCGCACTCATCGCGATCTACGAGCACAAAATTTTCACGCAGGGAGTTGTCTGGAACGTTTTCAGCTTCGACCAGTGGGGAGTTGAGCTCGGAAAACAGCTGGCGACAAAGATCCTGCCTGAACTTGAAAACAAGGAAAAAGTCGACTCACATGATGCTTCGACCAACAATTTGATAAATAGATTCAAGGAGCTGAGATGAATATTTTAGTTACCGGCGGTGCGGGATATATAGGTTCGCACACAGTCGTTGAACTTATAAACGCAGGACACAGCGTCGTCATCGTCGACAATTTTTCGAACTCGAAGCCGGAAGCGGCAGCAAGGGTGGAGCAGATCGCCGGAAAAAAGATCAGATGTTATGAAGCAGATATCCGCTACAAAGCGGCTTTGACAAAAATATTTTCAGAAAACTCTTTTGACTGCTGCATCCATTTCGCGGGATTCAAAGCGGTAGGAGAATCAGTCGTAAAGCCGTGGAAATATTACGAAAACAATATCTGCGGCACTCTTGTTCTGCTTGATGTTATGCGCAGTTTCGGCTGCAAAAACATGATCTTTTCTTCTTCCGCGACTGTTTACGGAGATCCGGCGTTCGTTCCGATCACTGAAGAGTGCCCGAAAGGAAAATGCACGAATCCTTACGGTCAGACCAAGTCGATGCTGGAGGAGATCCTGACCGATTTTCATACTGCGGACGTAAAGACGAACGATCCGGATCCATGGAATATCGTGCTTTTGCGCTATTTCAACCCTGTCGGAGCGCACAGATCGGGGCTTATCGGCGAAGATCCGAAAGGGATCCCGAACAATCTGATGCCTTTCATCACGCAGGTGGCGGCAGGCAGACTCGACCATCTGACGGTCTTCGGAAACGACTACAAAACACATGACGGCACGGGAGTCCGCGACTATATCCATGTCGTTGATCTTGCGAAAGGGCATGTCAAAGCGCTTGCCGCGATAGAAAAAAAGTGCGGAGTGGCCGTTTACAATCTTGGAACAGGCAAGGGTTACAGCGTTTTGGACATCGTTCACGCTTTTGAAGAGGCAAACGGTCTCAAGATCCCGTATGAGATCGGCCCGCGCCGCCCCGGCGACATCGCCGAGTGCTATTCATCACCTGCCAAAGCAGAAAAGGAACTCGGCTGGAAGGCTGAAAACGGTATCGTCGAAATGTGCCGTGACAGCTGGAACTGGCAGAAGAACAATCCTGACGGGTATTAGATCTCTATTTTTTAGGCTTGAATCCGCACAAGATCCTTGCGGCATTGTATTCTGCCGTGTGATTTCCGGCTTCGTCGCGCATCGTCAAAGTCTCCGTGACAGATCCCTTGTCTGAAAACGATGCAGAAAATATCGAGATGAGCGGAGGCTTTCCTGCTTTCGGAATGAAATCGACCCTCGAATTTATGAACATCCCGCAATTTTGGGCCGCATCATAGACCCTTTTATTATATGTATAGGGATAAACTGTGATGAAGACGCCGTTTCGGCTCAGATGTTTTGCCGCAGCCTTAAAGTAGTCGTCGATGTTTCCGTTGAGTTCAAAGCGTGCTGCCGCCTTGTCGTCGTTTCCGCTCAAAGGCCCTTCACTGTTTTGGTAGTAAGGCGGGGTCGAAGTTACAAGGTCAAATCTTTCGTCAAGAGCAAGCTCCCGCAAGTCGCCGTGGATTATGTGAAATCTCCCGGTCAGACCGTTGGTCTCAAGCGATCTTTCGGCAAGTTCGTAGCGGTTGGGCCTGATCTCGATGCCGGTCCCGCTCAAGTTCGGGAATTTCCATAAAACTATCATCGGAACGCTGGCCAGTCCGCTTCCGAGGTCTAAAAAACGCGCCGGCGGATCGTCTGAAACGCATTTTACCGCAAACCATGCAGTCAAAAGGTCGTCTGTGCTGTAACGCTGCCCGTTTTCAGGCTGAAAAATTTTGAAATCGCCGGATAAAGTGTCGCATCTTATCATGTGAGACCCGTCAGAACTGAAGATCGCCGCTTCCGAGAACACTCTTGCCCGAGTAGGCGAAGCGCGTTATCACGCTTTTGAGTTCACGTATATTGCCGGGCCAGCTGTATGAAAGCAGTTTCTTTACGGCGGAGTCTTCGATCTCGAGCTCCCTGCCGCTGAGAGCGCGGTAAAGATGTTTCGCAAGCGGAACGATGTCGGCTTCATGGTCTCTGAGCGGCGGTATTTTTACGTGAAGAGTCGAGATCCTGTAAAAAAGGTCCTTTCTGAAAGTCTGTGCCGCGACCGCGTTTTCAAGATCTTTGTTCGTGGCAAGCACAAGGTTGACATCAACTTTTCTTCCGACACCGCTCTCTCCGACTTTGCGGACATTCCAGTCCTCGAGGACACGGAGAAGTTTTGACTGCAGAGTCACAGGGATCTCCGCGATCTCATCAAGGAAAAGTGTGCCGCCGTCAGCCAGCATGAAGGCCCCGTCACGCTCTTCGGCGCCGGTGAAACCGCCTTTCGCAGTGCCGAAAAGTTCGCTCTCAGCCAGAGTTTCGGGGATGCTTGCCGCGTTGTAGGTGATGAAAGCTCCTTTCCGACCGCTTGTTTTGTGGATGAATTCAGCGAAGACCTCTTTGCCCGATCCGCTCTCGCCCGAAAGAAGGATTATCGGATGGTTGCGGAAGAGCACGGGCTGGTTGAGCCAGTTCTCTATCTGCTCGAAATATGGTGAAAGCGACCCAGAGAGGAATGTCTCGCTCGTTTTTTCCTTGTTGATTTTTATCGTGACATCATGCCTGCCGGCGATCGAGAAGCGGTATTTGCCCTCTTCGAGTATGCCGTTGTTTATCCTGACGCCGTTCACCCATGTGCCGTTTTTTCCTTTGTTGAGGAAAAGGATCCCCCGTTCGCTCATCTCGAGGATGACGTGTTCGCTTGAGACCTCGTCGAAAGCAACTGAAATATCGGCGTTTTTGCGCCCGATCACGATCCTGCGGCCAGGTCTGAAAACAAATGTTTTGTGGATGCCGCCGAAAGTTGTCTCGATGTTCTTGAATTCTGTGGGTTCATCCTCGATGACCAGCGTGTTGCCTGCTTTGGAGGAAGGCTCGTCAGACATCGACGGGACCAGGTTCGATGTGGGGGAGAACGAAAAAGAGAAGTCGTTGAGCGAGAAGACATCGGAACCTTCGAATATCTCGCCGCCTGAAATTTTTCTGCCGTTAAGTTTGAACTCGCCCGAGACAGGGTAAAGACTCCAGGAGTAGTCCTTTTTCTCGAAGTTGAACTCCTTGCGCATCGAAAGCTCGCATTCGCGCATCTCATCAGGGAAGAGTATGTCGCCTTCGCTTCCGCCGATGACGATTTTTTTCCGGGCACTGTTTATATAAAAGGAAAAAAGATGTTTCGAGCCCCTGTAAATAAGAAGATACATGGCAAACCTCACCTCACCCTGACATCTCACCGTAGAGCCGCAGTATTGTGATGTCTCTACACTAAAACCGCGATATTATAATCAGATTTTTTTTAAAAGCGAGTTGCGGCGCCGGTATTGGTTGAGATCTCCGCGTTGCCGGCGTGATCCGGCTGCGGTGCTTCCGGATTCCGGTCTTTTCCTGCCGTATTCGGGAACCAGGTAAAAAAACGCAGTGTTAAGCAAAAAAAATCTCCCAGTAAAATCGGCGTGTTATGCAAAAAGATGAAAAAAGTGAAAAAAATAATTTGACTTTCGGTTTTGAATCGCTAAGATACGCCCCGCTTTTTTGAGAGGTCATTGAAAACTGAGCAGCAGAAATGAGACACACAGCGAATAATTGGGTCTTTAAATAGACCTTTGAGAAATGAGAAA
>JAEEGL012929502.1_pt1 | contig 44091 bp, 27 predicted proteins | sample 9134231 | NCBI WGS metagenome assembly JAEEGL01 (sample SAMN16246548, study PRJNA631951) | gut metagenome | biome: gut microbiome; feature: rumen; material: fiber-attached | host: Bos | place: Iran: Karaj | collected 2018-10
AGACGACCATGCCGCCGGCGCCGTTGGGGAGGTACTTGGCGGCGAGGCCGGGCTGGGAGAGCGAGGGGTATTTGACCCAGGCGACCTTGGGGTGCTTTTCGAGGAATTTCGCGACGGCGAGGGCGTTTTCGCTGTGGCGCGCGATGCGCAGGGGCAGCGATTCGACGCCCTGCAGGAAGATCCAGGCGGCGTCGGGGGCGAGCGTCGGGCCCTGGTTGCGGATGCCGACGGTCAGCAGGCGCAGCGAAAAGGCGACGGGCTTGAGGGGGTCGGGGAGGTCGTGGGCGAAGCGGAGTCCGTGGTAGCCGCCGTCGGGTTCGTTGAAGAGGGCGAACTTGGGATCGGTCCAGTCAAATTTGCCCGCGTCGACGACCACGCCGCCGATGCCCGCGCCGTGCCCGCCGATCCACTTGGAGAGGGAGTGGATGACGAGGTCGGCGCCGTGGTCGATGGCGCGGAGGAGGGGCGGCGGGGTGAAGGTGGCGTCGACGACGAGCGGCAGGTGGTGCTTTTTTGCGATGGCGGAGTAGCCGTCGAGGTCGGCGACGTCGAGCGCGGGGTTGCCGACGGCTTCGACGAAGAGCAGTCGCGTCTTTTCGTTGATGGCCGCTTCGACGGCCGCGAAGTCGTTCACGGGCGTGAAGCGGACCTTGATGCCGGCGTTGGGAAGGATGGCGTCGAACTGGGAGAACGTGCCGCCGTAGAGGTTGTCGGCGGCCACGATTTCGTCGCCGGCGCGGGCGATGTTCGTGACGGTGAAGAAGATCGCGGCGGTGCCGGAAGCGAGCGTCTGGGCGGTGGCCCCGCCTTCGAGGGCGGCGAGGCGCTGGGCCAGAACGTCGTTGGTGGGGTTCATCAGGCGGGCGTAGATGTTGCCGAGTTCGCGGAGGGCGAAGAGGTCGGCGCCGTGCTTGGAGTCGCGGAAGTTGTACGCCGTGGTGCGGTAGACGGGGACGGCGCGGGCGTTGGTGGTCGGGTCGCCGTGGGGGTTTTGGCCGGCGTGGACGGCCAGGGTTTCGATGTGGTAGCTCATGGTTGGATGGTTTGGTGGTTTGGTAGTTTGGTAGTTTGGTGGTTTGGTGGGTGGGGGGTCGTGGGACCGTTTGACCGTGGGACCGTTTGACCGTTGGGGGGTCAGGGGTCGGCGAAGAGCCAGGTGGAGAGGTAGCGTTCGCCGGTGTCGGGGAGGAGGACGACGATGCGCTTGCCGGCGAACTCGGGTTTCTTGGCGAGTTCGAGGGCGGCGTAGAGGGCGGCGCCGGAGGAGATGCCGACGAGGAGGCCTTCTTCCTTCGCGGCGGCGCGCGCGGTGGCACCGGCGTTTTCGGCGGAGACGGGGATCACGCCGTCGTAGATCGACGTGTCGAGCGTCTTCGGGACGAAGCCCGCGCCGATGCCCTGGATTTTGTGGGGTCCGGCGTGGCCTTGCGAGAGGACGGGGGAGGTGTCGGGCTCGACGGCAAAAATCTTGACCTCGGGGTTGGCTTCGCGGAGGGCCTTGCCGACGCCCGAAAGGGTGCCGCCCGTGCCGACGCCGGCGACGAAGGCGTCGACCTTGCCATCGGTGTCGCGGAGGATTTCCTTGCCGGTGGTGCGGTAGTGCTTCTCGGGGTTGGCCGGGTTCTCGAACTGCTGCGGGATGAGAGAGTTCGGGGTGGCGGCGTGCAGCTCGTTGGCCTTGGCGATGGCGCCCTTCATGCCGTCGGCGCCGGGGGTGAGGACCAGCTCCGCGCCGTAGGCGGCGGCGAGCTTGCGGCGCTCGACGCTCATCGTGTCGGGCATCGTGAGAATCAGGTGGTAGCCCTTGACCGCGGCGGCGAGGGCGAGGCCGACGCCCGTGTTGCCGCTGGTCGGCTCGATGAGGGTTCCGCCGGGTTGGAGGACGCCCGCCGCCTCGGCCGCCTCGATCATCGCGAGGGCGATGCGGTCCTTGACCGAGCCGCCGGGGTTGAAGTACTCGACCTTGGCAACGACTTCCGCGGCGCCTTGGTTCAGCTTGCGGATGCGGACGAGCGGCGTATTGCCGACCAATTCAGTAATCGTTTCGTGGATATTTGCCATTTGATGTTCCTCTTTCGGTTCCTTGATTGCTTTTTAAATCTGATTTTTCGGTCAATAATACATAACCTTTTCGGTTGCGTATGGCTCCAGCCTACGCGCCGGGATGCCCGGTGTCAAGCCCAAAACAAAACTTTTTTTGTTGATTTTTTCTGAGCGCCAAATTAGGCTTTTTTTCCGATGAAACTGACCGCCCAAACCCGCTACGCCCTGCGCATTCTGGTGGACATCGCCGCCAACGGGGGAAAATCCCCCCGTCCGATCAAGGAAATCGCCGCCTCGCAGGGAATTTCTGAAAAATTCATCGCCCGGATTGTCGTACCGCTGCGCCGCGCTGGACTCCTCGCCAGCGCGCGAGGCGTCCGCGGCGGACTCCTGCCCGGCCGCTTTCCCGAAAAGACGACGCTTCTGGATATCGTGGAAGCCACCGACGGCCCACTCGCCATCGCGGCCTGCCTCGCCCGGCCCGGCATCTGCCCCCGCCAGGGCCGCTGCTCCGCCGAATGCGCCTGGCGGCGCGTCAACGACGCCCTCGCCGAGGCCCTCCGCTCCGTCACCCTCGCCGACATCCTCGCCGACGAACGCCGCTTCGTCCCCGCCGACTCCTCCGAGCCCGACTACTGCATCTGACCCTCCCGGCTGCCTTTCGCCAGCCATCTCCCCTTCCGCTCCGCTTCGGGGAACTTTTCGATGGCGTAGCGGAGCATCGTCCGGGGCATCACGCGGTAGCGCGGCGCCAGAAAGGCCTCCAACGCGCCCTTGTCCCGCTTTCCGGCCTCCCGGAGCAGCCAGCCGACCGCCTTCTGGATCAGGTCGTGCGGATGGCGCAAAAGAATGTCGGCGATGGCGAACGTGTCCTCCAGCTGGCCGCGCCGCACGAATGCCATGGTGCTGACAATCCCGATACGCTGCTCCCAGAGGCTCTTCCCATCCCGGGCCAGGGCGTACAGAAGGCTCCGATCCTTGTCCAGCAGCCACGCCCCTAGCAGAGGATAGGACGACAGGTCCACGAGATCCCAGTTATTGATCCGGTCCGTGTGGGCGAGATAGAAATCGACGCATTCCTTCTGCAAGCCGGGATTCTTCCTCGCGTGGGCGAAAATCTCCACCAAGGCCAGCAAACCCGCCAGCCGCGCCTCGTGGTATTCGCTGGCCAGGCACTCCGCCAGCTCCGGGAACCCCATCCCGCGCCAATGCCGCCCCACCACGCTCCGCGTCACGGGGACCTTGATGCCCCAAAACCGGTCCCCTTCCCCATATTCCCCGGATCCGGTCTTGAAAAACCGCGACAACCCGACCGCCTGCGCCTCGTCCGCAAGCCCCAACATCTCTTCCAGCAACGGATTCATACGCGCAAAACCTACCCCCCTCCCCTGCCCTCTTGCAAGCCGGAAGCGGCAACGCCCCCTCCTCTGGGCGCATCTGAGTTGTTTGTAAAAAAGGAAACACGCAGGTTGCGGGCCCTTGATTCTTGGCCTGTAGAGCTCTCAGCTTCCGGCAGCGCACCACGAGGACATTTTCGGTAGGGCCCGACCGCCGGGCGGGCCGAGCCCAAGGGATTCGAAAAGATCATTCCAGAAACTGCCCTTGCACACGGGCCGCCCGGCGGTCGGCCCCTACCCAGTCTGCCGGGCTTTGGCGTCTTTGCCGAAATGGCGCTCGAGCAAGGTTGCAAACAACTCAGATGCCCCCTCTTTCTCTCTTCTTGTTCTTCTTCACCGCCGCCCCCCTCCCCCATTCCCTCACAAACTGCCCCCCGTCATTCCTCTGGGGCCGCAGCCTCCTCGCCAACGAAAAAACACTCGGGGACTCCCTCGGGGACATGGTTGAGCCAACTGGGTGACCACCAGCGCAATTTCCCGGTTTCCTTGACAATGCCCGCCGAAAAGCCGACACAACCTTCGAAATGGTCCATGGCCGCGAGCGGCCCGCCCCAATCCCAATCGCATACGACGATGTCCCCGGACTGCTCGAACCTCGACTGGGGAGGACCGTAACGGTCGATGATGTCCGCTTCCGTCCGGCACTCTTCCATGTCCGTCCGCAGGTTTTCGAAAAACGGGTCCGGCAAGCTGTCATCGTCCCAGCCATCCGGTTCGTCGGATGGTGAGCGGAAGCATTCCGACGTCAGCCGCCACGCATGGGCCGCGTGGTTCGCGGCGGCCGAAAGCGACGACATGTCCATTCCGACCTTCACGCTCATGTTCTGCCTTACGGCCTCACGTACCTGAAGACCGATCGGATACGAGTAATCCGCCAGAGGAGGGGCCCAGCGCATGTACCACGCCTTCAGACCTGCGGCCAGACACGTGTTGAAAAGGGACACCGCAGCCACCACGGCGATGACACAGCCCAGCGCCGCCAACCGTCCTCGCCGCGCCGTGAAAGGACGTCCGACCGACCTGGCGAACCGCAGACATGCCCACCACGCCGCCATACAGGCCGCCACCGGAGTCAGCGCCTCCCACCACATCGCCGCCGCCTGGACCGCCATGTTCAGAACGGCCGTCGCCATGACAAGACCACCCACGGCCGACCACACCCCTGCCGCGACCACATACACGGCCAAGGCCACGCACCCCACCGCAAACCACCACGCCCTACGCGACATCTTCAGACCTTCTTGTTCCATCCGAGTCCCTGCTCCTTCCATTCCACGTCCTTCACTACAAATACATCAACCGATTGAGCTCCTCTTCCTCCTCCTCCGTCAGATCGGGGCGGTCCATGAGCTCGCTCTGGCGCGCATTTTTGCGTGCCTCCTCCTCCCGTTTCTTCTCTCCCGCCGCCCAACCCCGCTCCAGCGCCTCCGCCGCCCACGCCCCGGCCGCCTCCGCCGCCGCCCGCCAATCTTCCAGCAGCTCCGCCACCACCATGCCCCCTAGCGATTCCAGCGTAGCCTCCACCGCCTTCCGCTCCTCCGCCGTCATCTCCCCGCTCCAATCAGCCAACGCCTCCCTCAGCCGCCGCTGCACCATCCGGTCCATCCACGACGGAAACACCGCAGCAAGGCAACCTTCCGACCAAACACACCGCCCTCCCTCATCATCATACCCCGTCCGAGCCACCCTCCTCACCCCCGCGCACCACTCCGCCCACCGCCCGCCTTCCGCCTCCTTCTCCTCCGAAATCGGCCCTCCGAAACCCGCCAGCCGCCCCTTCAGACCCACCGCCACCGCGCGCGCCGACCCCTCCCCCAGCCTCTCCGCCAGCGCCATCCCCTCCTCCCCGCACTCCGCCCCCTGTTCCTCCAGCCGTGCCAGCTTCAACTGCGCCTCGACGTCCCAGCTCCCCTCGCCGGAGATCACCCTCGCCCACCTCGCCAACCGCTCCCACCACGCTCCCGTTCCCCACGGGTCCGTCATCGCCTTCATCCACAATGCATCCCGGAACGACTCCAGCTCCGCCGCCGTCATCACGTCCATCATCGCCATCGCATCCCCCGCGAACCCCAGCCCCGGCGCCATCTTTACCGCCGCGAGCGCAACCGCCGCGGCCCTCCGCTCATCCCCACCCTTCGCCAGCAGCGGCCACGTCCCGCCCCCCCCCGAACCGAACGTCCCCCACCGCACGATTCCCTCCAGATTCCCTACCGCCACCTGCCGCAACGCCTCCTCGTCCCCCAGCCAGACCGCCCGGCGTGCCTCCAGCAACGCCGCCCGCGCCTCCAGCACCGGGTCCCCCGCCGCCACCCGACGCGCCCAATCCACCCACCCCGTCACCTCCGTCGCATCCGCCTCCCCCTCCCTCGTGGTTCCCCACTCCACCATCGCCGCCAGCACCGCAAATAACCGCTCCCCGTCATAGCCATCCTGCGCCTTCGCCTCCTCCAGCACCGCCTTCCCGCGCTCCTTCCAGCCCACCCCACGCCACCCCAGCGGATTCAAAAACCAGGCCGCCAGCACCGCGAACTCCCCTCCCGCCCCGTTCACCCGCAACCCCCGCCGCTCCTCCAGACTCCACTTCGCCCGCCACGCCTCCACCAACTTTTCGTCCCCCTCCGCAAGCAGGATTTCGTTCAATTCCCGCTCGATCTCCGGGAACGCCTCGTCCGTCATCCACGACGGCTCCGTCCCCTCCCAGCGCTTCCCGGGCGACGGAATCTCCCCCCATTCCCTCCCCCCTCTTTCTCCCGCTTTGTGTTCTTTGTGGCTAAAATCCTCCCCCTCCTCCCCTTCCCCCCTCCGCGCCTCCGCGTCTCCGCGTGAGTTTTCCCCCTCCCCGACCTTCGACCTTTGACCTTCGACCTTTGACCGCAGACCCTCCAAATCCCTCTCCAGCGTCTGCTCCGCCCGTCCCGGATACAACTCCCCCAGCGCCCACCGCAGCACCACCAGCAACTTGACGTACTCCCGGTGCTCCTCCTCCGCCGGCACCTCCTCCAGCAACATCCCCGCCACCGCCTGGCACAACTCCGCGTCAACCCCGCCCCGCATCGCTGCCGCATCCCCGACCACCCGCCCCCAATCCCACGAACCGTAATCCAGCCACCCCGCCAGCGCCAGGTCCAACGCCTCGTCAAACCGCCCCGCATCCTGCGCAAGCGACACCTCCACCGTCCTCAGATACTCCCCCCACGGCGACCCCGCCGCAATCTCCTCCTCGCACATCTTCCACTGCTCCCCCCGCCGCCACGCCCAATCCCCCTGCCCGGCCAGCAGCGCCCGCGCCTCCCACGCCAGCTCCTCGTCCCCCGACGCCTCCGCCACCTCCGCCGCCCGCCGCCACTCCGCCGACGCATCCTTCGTCCTCCCCAGCTCCCTCAGCTCCACCCCACGCCGCAGCCGGCGCCACGCCTCCCCTTTCTCCTTCCCCTCCCGCTCCGCCTCCGCCGTCCGACGCACCCGCTCCGCCGACGCTTCCTCCATCCGCGCCGCCATCTTCGCTTTCCACGACTCATTCTGCGCCTCCCGCCACGGCTTCTCGGACTCGTCGATCCCCTCCTTCCTCGCCTCCCAGACTTCCCGCTCCTCCTCCGAAAGGTCAGAATTTCGTTCCATTATAGAAGAGAACATCACAAGTGCATCCCCAACCCTCCACCGTTCCTCCTCCGGCACCCTCCCCGCCTCCCAATCCGCCCACAACGCCCGTCCCCACTCCTCCATCAGCGACTGGAGGTCATCGGCATCCCCTTTTCCCTTGAACGACGCATCTAAACTCTCCTCCACCAACTTCCACGTCACCCTGTATCGCTCCGCCGCCGGCATCTCACGCCGCCCCAACTCCGCAAACACCTCCCGCCACCCCTCCACCCTCGCCCCGAGCGCCAGCACCGCCACCTTCGCCAGCATCTCCGTATCCAGCTCAGCCAGCCGTCCCGCCTCCGCCCGCACCCGCCCCGATGCCACACCAAACGCCAGCACCTCCTCCCTGACCTCCCGCTCCAGCGACGCCACATCCAGCGCCGTCCCCCATGCCGCCGCCGCCATCCCGAGCCACGCCACCGCCGCCAACCACAACCAAACTTTCGCTTTCATCGCCCGCATCATGCCAGCCCGCCCCCACCGCCGTCCAGCCAAAACGCCCCGCCCGCCGACTTTGGGGTGCGATTTTGTTTGTTGCATGGCCGTCGGGAGGGGCGCGCTTGTCGCATCCAATTTTCCTAGAAATTTACCGTAAAACAGCAGCTCTTGCCCCCCTCCAAGAGAGGGGATGTCGCCGCCAAGCGACAGGGGGGAGTACGCGCGAGAACGAACTTTTCCACAAATCAGAATCGCCCCCCCACAATTGGGCGCATCTGAGTTATTTGCAACCTCGCGCGAGAGCAAGTCCGGAAAAGACGCAATCGCACGGCAGTTTTGGTAGGGGCCGACCGCCGGGCGGCCCGTGCACAAGGACAGTTTTTGGACTGTTCTTTCTGATATCCCTTGGGTTCGGCCCGCCCGGCGGTCGGGCCCTACCGAAAAGACCCTCCTGGTGCGGTCTCAGAAGCTGAAAGGGCAAGTGAACAAGAAACGACGGCACGCAACCCGGGTGTTTCCTCTTTTGCAAACAACTCAGACTCGCCCCCCCACAATTGTCGGCCCTCTTTTTTCCTCCCCGAGGCGCGTCGGGTCTGCTATCGTTTTCCTCCGTCATGTCTACGGTCACTACATCCAATCCTGTCGGCATCCTGGACTACGGGATGGGGAATCTGGGATCGGTCGCGAACGCGCTGGCCCGGCTGGGGGCGGCGTCGCGGCTGGTCTCGGAGCCGTCCGAGCTGTCCCGCTGCTCGGCGCTGATCCTGCCGGGGGTGGGGGCGTTTGGCGACTGCATGCGCAATCTGACGGCGCACGGCTTCATCGGGCCGGTGCGCGACTGGATTCTCTCCGACCGTCCGCTGCTGGGCATCTGCCTGGGCCTGCAAATCCTTGCGCTGTCGTCCGACGAATCGCCCGGCGTGGAGGGCCTCGGTCTGCTACCGGTGCCCTGCCGCCGCTTTCCGCCGGCCCCGCCGCTCAAGATTCCGCTGATCGGCTGGGCCCCGCTGGCCTTCCCGGACCCGGCGTCCCCGCATCCGCTCTTCGAAGGCATCCCGGCCTCCACGCACTTCTACTTCGTCCACTCCTACCACCTCCCCGCCCCCGCCGACGACCCCGCCATCGCCCCCTACGCCATCGCTCTCGCCCGCCACACCACCGCCTACACCGCCGCCATCGCCATCCGACGCGCCGCCGCCGTCCAGTTCCACCCCGAAAAATCCCAGGCCGCCGGCCTCCGCCTCCTCCAAAACTTCCTCGCCTCCGTCTGACCCCGCCCCCACTCCCCATCCCATCACCCAGCTTTCCCCCCAACCACTAACCACCTAACCACCTAACCACCTAACTCGCGCCCCCATGTTCACCATCTTCCCCGCCATCGACATCCGCCACGGCCGCTGCGTCCGCCTCCGCCAGGGGCAGGACGCCGACATCACCGTCTACTCCGACTCCCCCCTCGACCAGGCCCGCGAGTTCCTCGCCCAGGGCGCCCAGGCCCTCCACGTCGTAGACCTCGACGGCGCTTTCGCCGGCGCGCCCGCCCACATTCCGCTCCTCCGCGACATCGCCGCCGCCCTGCCCATCCCCGTCGAATGCGGGGGCGGACTCCGCACCGACGCCGACGTCGCCGCCCTCCTCGCCGCCGGCGTCTTCCGCGCCATCCTCGGCACGCGCGCCCTCGAACACCCCGAGGACCTCGCCGAGCTCGTCGCCCGCCATGGCGCCGAGCACATCGTCGCCGGCATCGACGCCCGCGACGGCCTCGTCCAGACCCGCGGCTGGACCCACACCTCGTCCGTGCGCGCCACCGACCTCGCCGCACGCGCCGCCGACGCCGGCGTCTCCGCCATCATCTACACCGACACCGCCACCGACGGCATGCTCTCCGGCCCCAACCTCACCGCCCTCGCGCAGATCGCCGACGCCGTACCCCCCGCCGTCTCCATCGTCGCATCCGGCGGCGTCTCCTCCGCCGATGACATCCTCGCCATCCGCCGCCTCCAACGCCCCAACCTCACCGCCGCCATCGTCGGCAAGGCCCTCTACGACCGCCGCACCACCCTCCCCAATCTCCTCCGCGCCGCCTCCGCACCTCTCTGAAACACGTTTCCATACAATGGAAACATGTTTTCCACGCCAACTTCCCTCTTTTTCGACTGCAATCGCTTGCAATCGCCTCCCCCCCCTATTCCTAATTTCTAATTTAGCCTCCTTCATTCGTCATTCTTCATTCGTCATCCTTCATTCCTAATTCAGCATTCAGCATTCCCATGACCGCCCCCGCCCCCCACCCGCCCCTCTCCCCGTCCGACCTCGAGAAATACTCCTCGGCGATCACCCTCTCCGACATGGAGATCTTCGTCTTCCCCGAGCTCCTGTATCCCCTCGTGCTCGCCAACATCATGTCGCCGCGCATCTGGGCCTGGCGCCGCGACCCGTGGTTCGCCTCCCTGCCCCGCCTCTCCCCCTACCGCCGCATCCTCCGCCTCAAGCAGTACATCATCGACCACTACTCCTTCAACCTCGACCTCGACACCTGGGGCCTCACCACCCAGCAGCGCGAGCTCGACCGCTTCGCCCCCTACCTCCCGCCCGAGACCATCGCCCGCTCCAACGCCCTCTTCGGCTACGAAGGCGACCGCTTCTACTTCGACCTCGACATCCGCCGCCACTTCGGCCTCGACAAGTACACGCACGACACCATCCCCTACTGGAAGACCGAGACCGTCGAGGCCATGGACGCCTTCCGCTTCCGCCCCGGCCATCCCCGCGGCGCCGGCGAATGCGTCTCCCTCTCCACCCTCTACGCCGCCGCCCTCTACATCCTCTGCGACATCCCCCTCGAGGACATCTTCCTCGTCGCCACCCCCCTCCACTCCCAGAACTTCGTCGACGCCGCCGACGGCATCCTCACCAACAACCGCCGCCTCGTCACCAAGCCCATGTGGTTCAACGGAACCGAGCTCTCCGCCAAGGCCCGCCGCGCCCTCGAGCACGAACAGATCACCATCGTCTCCCACGTCACCGGCTACGCCCACGTCGTCTACCCCCGCGCCACCATCGACCCCGCCGCCTACGCCCGCTTCCGCCAGAAGCTCTCCGCCTTCGTCTCCGCGCCCTTCACCCCCGAGCTCTTCGCCAACTTCCTCCGCCAGGCCCCCGCCGCCCAGGCCTCCTTCCAGCTCTCCACCGTCCGCAACGGACGCCTCCTCCACCTCCCCGCCGAGACCGCCTACGCCTACGAGGCCTCCTCCCCCTACAAGCTCTCCGACTCCACACGCCAGAAGCTCCTCGACGCCATCGACATCGACGACTTCTTCCCCTCCCCCATCCCCCACCGCATCCCCGCCGACGACCTCTCCGCCGCCATCGCCGCCTCCCCGGCCCTCCTCGACTCCCTCGCCGGACGCGCCGCCCTCGCCGACCAGTTCCGCGCCGCCCGCGTCGACCTCCCCCCCATCCTCGACGCCCTCCAGGCCTTCCGCCACCTCCAACCCCGCTGGCCCAAGGCCGAAATCACCCCTCCCGAACCTCCCCCCGCCCCCCTTCCCCCCCTCCCCCCAGGCCTCTCCCGCGACGAAATCATCGCCCGCCTCTCCGCCGCCCGCCCCACCTGTCCCGCCGCCGACCTCGCCTTCTACGCCTACCGCGACATCACCGCCACCGACCCCGCCCCCTTCCTCAAGGCCGCCCTCGAACGCTCCCCCGTCTGCGCACAGGCCACCGCCCACCTCTCCCCAGACGACCTCCATGCCCTCCTCCTCACCCTCCCCTCCGACTCCATCTACGACGACCCCGACTCCCCCTCCGCTCCCCCCTCCCGCCTCGCACAGCCCGACGAAGCCTGGAACGCCCAGCGCGGCGACGGCCTCGAACTCGCCATCCTCCTCGCCTCCGTTCTCCGCCGCCGCACCCCCTCCCTCCCCCTCACCCTCGCCCTCGACCGCCCCTCCCCCTCCGCCCCCCCCACCATCCGCCTCTCCACCCCCGACCGCACCTACTCCTTCCCCTCCCGCTCCCCCCTCCCCCCCTTCTCCCGCCCCCTCTGAGCCCTGTCCGAGTCTGGCCGGGCGGTCACCGGGCCGCCCGCCCAAGCCCGGCAATCAGGTCCCCCATCTCATGGCAGCGCACATGCATGGTGGCGTTGTCGAGCCGGCCACCTTGCGGTGGCCAGAGCGAGAGGAACAGCATCCGCCCTTGGGCGCAGAGAGTTTCCTTGGCGCGCGTTGGGTGCCACCGATCCGGAAACCCTTCCGGCGTGAGGACAATCAACGCCCCGCCCGCCTTGTAAACGGCGTTTCCGCAGGCCTTTTCGCATGGGCTGAGGAAGGTGCCCACCCCAGCCCCGCCGGGGCCGATGCGCTCCGCCCGCCCCACCGTCTCTTGCCATTCCGCCCCGCCTTCAATCCACGACCGCGAGCACCGGAACGGTTCCAGCACCGGCAGCTCCAGCAGGGCCGGATTCCCGTAGGAGAACCACTCCCGCCCCGCAAAGACGAGCTGCCCGGGCCGCGTGAAAAACTGCCGGTTCTCCCGTCTCAACCACGCCCTCCTCGGGTTCTCCCGGATGTAGCGCGTGAACGCCCCAAGCTGGCCCTTCTTCATCACAATCCAGTCATGCCACGCCGTTTCAAACACAGGCGGCCCGGTGACCGCCTTGCCCGACTCAGACAATGCCCCATCCGCATTTTGCCGGACCCCGACCGCTCCCCAAAGCGCCGTCCCCAGCGCCCTGACCAGGTGAACCACATAGCTGCCCAGCGGAAAACGGTCGGGCGTGTTTTCGATCTTCAGCAGCAGGTGCAGATGGTCGGGCATGACAACAAAGCACTCGATGGGGGCGATTCCCCGCCACGTGTCCGAAAAACTGCGGATCACTCTGGAAAACGCGCGCGTGACGGCATTTGGAACCAGCCAGCATTCGCGGCCTTTGGCATCACGCACCGGCGGGACGCCCGGCGGCGCAAGGGAGGAGAAATCGGGCATCCCTTTCCGCTTCTTCAACGTCACCATGTAGAACAACGGCCGCCGATAATCGAATCCGTCAAGCCTTCCCATGCCGTTCCTCTCCGTCCGAGTCTGGCGTCCGCCCGCCCCCCCCTACCCCACCCTCACCGTCCCCATGTTCGCCGCCAGCAGGCAGCAGGAGCTGATGCGGTCGGCGGGGAGGTGGGTCAGGGCGGCGAGGGCGGCGCGATAGGCGGCCATCTGGGGGGCGTACCACTGGGCGATGCGGCGTGCGAAGGCCTCGTCGCTCTCGGCGGGATCCTTGGCGTTGGTCTTGAAGTCGTAGATCACGGCCCGCCGCTCCGCTCCCGTGCCCGCGAACACCACGCGGTCGAACTGCCCCGTCTCCCAGGCGTGTTCGGCCAGCCGCTCGTAGGACCGCTCCCGCCACAGCGCCGCGTCCGCCGACGGCCGGACGAACGCCTCCCGCCACGCCGACTCCAGAATCCGGGCCTCCTCGTCGTTCTGCGGCGCGTCCGGATCGATCCAGCCGATTCTCGCCAGCCGTTCGTGCTCCGCCGACCCCTTTTCCGAGGCCGTCATCCGGCCCGCCCTGAACAACGTCGCCGCCGACAGTTTCCGCGTCCGCGTCCCATGCTCGCCCGCGCCGGACGGCGACCGCCGCGCCACCCGCGTATCCCCCGCCGCATGACGCCACGGCCCCGGTTCGGCCCGGGCCTCCGTCTTCCGCCCGAATCCCGGCATCGTCCCGACCTGGCAGACGAGACGCCCGAACTCCGTATCCGTCCCCTCGTCTCCGCCCCCGTCGCCGCCCTCCGTCTCGAAAGGCGCCATCAGCAGATCCCGGAACTGCACCTTTTCCTTCTTCGGCTCCGTGTCCCCGGCCCCGGCCCCGCCGTCGTCGGCCCTGGCCCTGGGCGGATCCTCGCAGAGGAACACCGTCGTGGACTTCCGCGCCCGGGTCAGCGCCACATAATACATCCGCAGCTCCGACAGCAGATGCTCGTCCGCGGCCTCCTGCCACGCCTTTTTCATGGGGGCGAACACCATCGCCAGGTCCTTGGCCGGCGTCGACATCACCCATCCGTCGCCATGTAGCGGCGTCCGCCCGTCCGGCGCGTCGAGGGCCGTCCTCCTGCTGGCCTCCAGGACCGGAACCACCACATGGTCGAACGTCAGCCCCTTGGACCGATGGATTGTCAGAATGCGGATCACGTGCGGCGAATTGGTCGTCTCGCGCGTCGCCGTAGACCTCAGAAATTCCTCGAATTTCCCGATTCCGTCCGTCGCCTCGGCCCTTGTCTCGAACGCCACGGCCTCGCGCACCAGCGACTCCAGGCGCATCGTCGTCCGCAGATCCGGCCGCATCGCCTCCTCGGCGGTGGTCAGCCTCCGCACGATGGTCTTGAGCGTCCGGGCCAGTCCCATTCCGGAGAGCATCCGGCCCACCTCCTCCGCGACCTTGTCCTGGTGCGCCAGCTCCGGGAACACGAGCCGCCGCACCGGCAGCAGCTCGTTCACGGCCTTCCAGGCGAAGCTATCCTCCGGGTGTTCCGCCAGCTTCAGCAGCTCCAGCACCGCCCGCACCGTCGCGGAGTCCAGCACGCCGCCCATCCCCTCCCACACCACGGGCAGCGACCGCCCCGGCATCGCCCGCAGCCGTTCCGCGAGCCCGACGCCGTCCCGGTTGCTCCGCACCAGCACCGCCACTGTGTCCGTGCTGCCCGCCGCCTCGTGCCGCTTCCACAGCGCGGCGACCCGCTCGCAGATCTTCGGCGCCAGCACTTTCATCGCCTGGCTCGTATCCTCGTCCTCGGCGTCATCCGCGCCCGGCCCCCCATCGCCCGCCGCCGGAGCGACCCGGTACACCTGGACGCAGTCGTCCCGCCGTTCCGCCCCGTCCGCCCCCGCCGACGCCCGGTGTTCCATCCAGCAATCCTCCGCGAGCCACCGCTCCACCGCCCCCGGACACTCCGCCAGCAGCCCCCGCCCCCGGATGTTCTCCGGCCCGAACACCCGGTTCACGAACTCCGCCGTGTTCGCCCCGTACCGATACGAGATCGCATTCTGCGCAATCTCCCCCTGCGGCTCCCGGAACTCCTCCCAGCCCCCCATCATCTCCTTGAACGGCGCGTCATTCCCGCCACGCCATGTATAGATCGACTGCTTGAGGTCCCCCACCGCCATCACCGACCGCTCGACATCCGCCTGCGCCGCCTCCTTCACCAGCCGCCGCAGACACTTCCACTGCAGGACGCTCGTGTCCTGGAACTCATCCAGCGCCCAGTGGTCGAACTGCGAGTCGAACCGGAACTGCAAGTTCTGGAGCTTCAACGCCGTATCCGAGTCCTCCTCCGCCAGCGCCTGGCAGTCCGTGAAGTCCGCGAACGTCAGCAGCCCCCGCCGCCGCGTCCGCTCGTCGTAGACGCGGTCTATCATCCGGCACATCGCCAGCTGTGCGGCCATCGTCTCCAGTCGCTTCGAGATCGTCAGCCCGGCCATGTAGCGCACCCCGGCCCGCACGAACTCCGCACCGGCCGCCCCGCAATCGCACACCTTTTCCTGCCCCGAGTTCGTCTCATACGAATACGCCGTCGCATCCGGATGCTCCATCAGATACTTCGCCATCTCCCCCGGCTTGTTGTTGAAGAGCTTGTCGCCCGCCTCGAACTTCTCCACGTAGTCCGCGAACTTCGAAAACAGCGCCTTGCTGTTCCCCGTCGCCGCCAGCCCCGTCGCATCCGGCCTCACGAGCTGCCCGATGCCCAGCGCCCGCCGCATCGAGTCGGCCGTCCACGTCGCGCACGCCTCCTCATGATCCAGATAGAACGACCGCCACCCCCGCAGGTCCCGGTCGATCCGGCCCCCGCACGACCGCACGAAATCGCCTTTCATCGCCGTCTTGAACGCCTGCGCGAACGCCTCCGAGTCCTCCGACCCCGCCAGCAGCTCCGCCTGCGCCCGCTGGATGGCCGAATCCTCCTCATAGCCATCCACCACGTCCACCGCGTGCTGGAACCCCATTTCCAGCGGAAAACTCCGCACGATCCGCAGGATGAAGCTGTCCAGCGTCGCAATCGTCCCATGCTGCTGCGTCCCGATCACCTGCCGGAGCAGCCCGGCAAACCGCGACGGACTGAAATCCACCCTCTTCGCCGCAACCACGGCGCGGTCCTCCGCGCTCAGCTGCGCCAGCAGTAGCTCCTTCTCCGCCGCCGCCCCCTCCTCGCTGGCCGCCGCCTTCCACAGCCGCTCCAGCAGCTTCGTATAGATTTCCTGCGCCGCCCCACGCGAAAACGTCAGCGCCAAGATCCGTTCCGGCCGCGCCCCCTTGAACAGCATCAGCTGCAAGAACCGCGTCGCCAGCGAAAACGTCTTCCCCGTCCCCGCCGAGGCCCGGATGATCAGATTCTGCTTCATCTCATCGCTCCATCGATTCGTCGATTCTGTCGTTTCGTCGTACTCATCATCTCGTCTCGTCGTTTCGTCGCCTCGTCGCTCCCTCGTCCCATCCTCATCACGCCTCCCCCTTCAGCTCCGCCAGCCGCTCCTCCTGCTTCCGCAGCCAGTCCGTGCCCGCCAGGTCCTTTTCCGGCGACGCCATCAGAATCCGCCTCACGTCCCACTTCCAGTTCCCGTTCGGCCCCGGCGGCCAGAAGATGTTCGCCCGGATCCGCCGGATCGCCGTCCGCGCCGTCTCCAGTGCCAGCCCGACATGCTCCGCCAGCACAAGCCGGGGGGTCCCCATCGCCGCGAACTGCTTCTGGTCATGGCTGCTGCCCAGGACGCAGACTTCGGCGTCCGACTGCCCCAGGATCACGTAGCAATAATCGCCGATCCGCCCCGCGAACTTCGCATCCGTCTTCTCCAGGCACCGCCCATACAACGGCAGCTGCACCGTCAGCAGACGCCCCGGCTTGTCTCCGGCCGTGACGGGCAGCCCCAGCCGTCCGGCATGCTCCACCTGCTCCCGGCCCCGCGCCAGCACCCGCTTGGCCGCATTCGCCTGCTTGTCCCACGTCTTGTAGTCGATCAGCCGATATTCAACCTCGCCGCCGGCCTCCCGCGCGTCGATCCGGTCCACCGACCCCTTCACAAGCACGTCGCACCCCTCCTCCCCCTCGAACGGACGCGCCAGAAACGAATACTCCGGCGCCTCCGCCACCCGCCAGCCCTCCTCCGCCCACATCGCCTGGATTCGCGCAAAGCTCCGCAGACGCCCCTCCGCCGCATCCAGCTGAAGGCGGACGCTCACGCTCGGCGCCGCCCCGTAGCCCTTCCGCAGCCCGCCCATGATCCGCGAAAACGCCGCCGCGATCTCCTCCCTCTCCCGCAGCTGCTCCTCCCCGCGCCGGCTCCGCTCCAGCTGCTCCCGCGCATACAGCTCCATCGCCTTGTGGATCAGCGTCCCGAAGTCGTTCGCCTCCAGCTCCTTCTTCTCCTTCGTCACCCGCATGTCCAGCCCGTACGAAAACAGATACGTGAACGGACACTCCAGCCACGTGTTGATCGCGCTCGCCGAAAAGACCCCGTCCGGGTTCTTCGCCGAACGCCGCGGTGCCGGCACCTCGTCCGGCAGCGCCAGCCGCCAGCCCGGCGCGATCGACTGCCCGGGCAGCGCCTCGCCCGCCGGCAGCGGACCGAACAACCGTTCCGCGCGCTCCGCCAGCGCCTCGTCCCCCACCAGGAACAGCAACCGCGACGGCCTCCGGATGTCCCCCTGGTTGCTCGCCAGCGCCACATACGCCCGCACCGCCCCCGGACCGGCCCCCTTCCGCGCATCCAGCAAACTCTTCAGCAGATACGTGTCCCGCGCCAGACGCTGATCGTTCGACGTCAGCCCCAGCGCCACCCGCAGCGAGTCCGGCAGGAACGGATGCCCCATCACCGAGTCCGGCACCGCCCCCTCGTGCAGCCCCGCCAGCGCCACCTTGTCCGCCGCGCTCCACGGCAGCTCCAGCCAACCCTCCGTGCGCAACGCCGACTTCGACGACGGCTCCCGCGTGTACGACGCCTCCGACAACCCCTTCCGCAGAAGCGCCGTCAGCGCCCCGTCCCCCAGCCCCGCCCCCCCCGAGGCCGCCTCCTCGAACTCATCCAGCACCCCACGCACCGCCTTCGCCGCCTCCAGAAACTCCTGATCCTCCTCCTCGTCCCCCAGACGCCGCCGCCCATACGCCCACTCCAGCAGCCGACGCACGAACTCCCCCGCCGTCCGCGCCGCCCCCGGCCCCTTCCACGCCTCATCCAGCTTCGCTAGCACCACCCGCGCCGCCGCCTGGAACTTCCCAAACGGCTTGTCCGGCCCCCGATCATACGACTGCAGCATGTCCTCATCGAACTCGCACCCCGCCGGCACCACCAGCGGCAGAAACACGTTCTGGCAGATGTCCAACCCCTTCAGCAGGTCCATCCGCGTGCCCCCGATCCCCTTCTTCAGCGCATCCCACACCACCCCCAGCACGTCGTGATCCCGTAGCACCGCCGCGAACGCCGGCCATCCGATCCCCTCCTCCCGCCCCTCCCATAGCGCCAGCAGATTCTCCGCCAGCCGCCCCAGCGCCGTCACCGTCACCGGCTGACGCCCCGGATTATGCAGCTCATGCCCCACGTTCAGAAACGCCGCCGCAAGCTCCGGAAACAGCTCCTCGTCGCACAACCCCAGCGCCGGAACCGCCTCATCCGCGTCCGGCCCCGGAAAATCCGCCGCCACGCGCTTCGCCAGCTCCAGGTCCGTCCCCGCACGCACCACGTCCTCGTTCCGGATCCCATCCAGCACCGGCGCCGCCTTCCCCGTCCACGACCCGATCCGCGGACGTCCCCACCCGTCGAACTTCTCCCCATCCCCCTCCGCCGCATGCACCAGGACCGTCACCTCCACCCCGTCCCCCTGCTGCTCCAGCACGTCATACAGCACCCCAACCGGGTCCGCCAGCCCCGGCAGGACCACCGACTCCACCTCCGCCGGCAGCGGCCGCGCCGCCCCCGCCGCCAGATGGATCGCCTCCGCCTCATGCCGCAGCCCCCGGCCATGCAGAAACCCGAAAAACGCCGCCTCCAGCTCCCCCAGCTGCTCCCACCGCTCCACCTCCTCCCCGCACGCCGCCGCCAGCACCGCCGACGCCGCCTCGTTCCGCCCCACATCCCCCATCAGCAGCCCCCTCCCCGCCAGAATCCGCCAAATATCATTCAATTGCTCCAAAAACGACAGATGCGCCCGATAATCCTCGATCGCCTCCGCCTGGAACAAAAGCTCCCATTCCTTCAGCTCCATCCGACCATCCGCCCCCCTCACCCGCCGCGGACGCTCCCGCACGAACTCCAGAAACGCCGCCCGCAGCTGCAACATCGACGCCGTGCGCAACGACTCATCCGCCGGCACGATCACCTGCATCGGCAGCACCACCCACGGCGGCAGCACCCCGCCCCACCCCCGCCGCTCCGCCTCCCACGCCAGACGCAACCTCAGCTGACGCCCGCTCTGCGCCGTCGGCACCACCACCAGCACATGCCCCAGCGACATCGCCCCCGTCGCCTCCTCCCGCCGCGCCCGCGCACACAGCCAATCCGCCACCCCCTCCACCAGCTTCCGTTCCGGCGACAGATACTCCGTCCTCTTTCTCATTCCCTCTCTCCTATCCAACTACCGTGCGCCTCTTCCCCCCCACCATACACCATCCCCCTCCCCCGTCAACCGCATTCTCCCCCCTGTCAGAGTTTTGCCCTGCGCCCCCCCGTTCTCCCCTCCCTCCCCCCTCGTCCCTCCCCTCCCGTCTCCCGTCTTGCGTCTTTTGTCTCTCGTCACTCGTACTTCTTACTTCGTACTTCTTCCTTCTTACTTTTTTCCCCGCTTCCCCTTGCGCCCCCTCCCCCATGCGGTATATTACCAGTATCCTCACTTTTGTGGGGGCGACTGGTTTCGACGCGCCTGCTGAAAACCGGATCGCGCGCCGAGGTCCCCGGTTGGCCTCGTTAATCCACCGGGAAAAACACAAAAGCCAACGACGAATTGGCCATCGCGGCGTAATTAACCGCCACGACGTCCGCCCCCTCCTGCCTGCGGAGGGACGCGGGCGACATCCGCAGGCTGGCCACCGACGCCGGGCGCCCGGACGTCGGAGCGAGAACCAACAGGACGCTGGCCCGTCGTCAGGACTGTCCGTGGTCACGACGCCGGGCGAGACCTAAATCACGGAACACGCGCGTAGACATCCGGGGGCCACATCCGCGGACGGGAGTTCGATTCTCCCCGCCTCCACCATCCCCTCGCCCGGCCCCCCCCGCCGGGCCTTTTTTTGCCCCCTCCTGCTGGCAAGCCCCTCCTGATGGCGGGTTGTCAACCCGCCAAACCCGCCCCTCCTCCCCCACGCGCAACGCCACCCCCCCGCTCGCTTCCGCCATGCTCGCAATCTTCCCGTTGAGCAGCAAGCTCCCCTCCCGCGTCACCTCCTGATGGCGGGTTGTCAACCCGCCACCCCCACTCCCCCCTCCCCCCCCCAGCCCCAGCACCGCCAGCCGCCCTTCGGCCAGCAGCGGGGCCTCATGGATGTCAGGCCGGTACACCCACCCCAGCCCCCGCTCCTTCACCACCACCATCCGACCCCCATTTGCCGCCAAAAGCTCGAACAGCTCCCGCTCCCCCGCCGAGAGGAACGTCGACACGAACACATACCCCTTGGCCGCCCCTCGCAGAAAACGCTCCGCCACCGACGCCGACAACCTCTCCACCCGCCGCGAAATCCGCACCGCGCACAGTTTCCCTTCCAACAGGTCCAGCGCCCCCAGCCCCCGCCAGTAGTCCGCATCATCCAACACCCCGCTCTCCAACGGCTCCCTCACCCTGCAAACCGCCCCCCCCTCCTGCTGGCGGGTCGTCACCCCGCCCCTCCCCTCCTGATGGCGGGTTGTCAACCCGCCAACCCCCTCATGCATCAGCGCCCACTTCAGCGGATTTTGCGCAATATAGGCCTCCACATGCCGCCGAAACTCCGTCCCGAGGCAGATCCGGTCATGATAGCCCTCCTCCCACCGAATCCCCGCCTTTTTCGCCGCCACCCGTTTGAACCCGCACATGAAGCGTCCCAGCGTCTTGGTCGGCTCCGCCTCGCCCGGGCTCAGATTCACCAGCAAGTGCACGTGGTCAGGCATCACCACATACTTCTCCAGCGACACCGACGGGACAAAACGCGGCGTCTCCACCAACGCCGCCTCCACCGCCGCTCCGGCAGGCGAGAGCACCACGCAGGCCTGGCGGGCCGACGCCCCGCCATCAAGCCATTCCACCCTCCCCAACGCCGGATGACGCGGCATAAGCCCCGTCGTCAGAAACAACCGCGCCCCCCGCCCATAATCGTAGCCCTGAAACCGCCGATACCGCCTGATGCCGTCTCTTCCCATGCCCTTTCACCCGTTGCCCCCATCCTACCACTGAACACCCGTTCTGCAAACCCTATTTTCCCTCCCCCCTTCCTGCCGGCCGCTCCGTCGGCCAGCCCCCCCCTTTCCCTCCCGCTCCCCCTTCTCCCCACAAGCCCGCCCCTGTTTCCCCCCTCTCTCTGCGCCGCCCCCCTCCTGCTCTCCTCTCACCCCCCCAATCCCCACCCCCTTCCTCCCATTCGCGCTTCCCTCCCCGCCCATTCCCTCCCCCCTTCCTGACGGCTGGCCGTCGGCCAGCCGCCCCCTTGCTTCCGGTCAACTCTCATCTCCCGGAACACTTTTTCGGCGGGAGTTCATGGAATATGCAAACGGGCTTGCCGGGAAAGTCCGACAAGAGGGACGCCAGTCCGCCTCCCGGATCAAGCGTGCCAATCACAATCTCCGCGCAATGCTCCAAGACAAAGCGGTTGCGCAGAAGAGCCGTCGCCGCCGATACCCGCCGGGCCGGAACCGGAACCGGAGCAACGACAAGCAGCCGCCCCTCGCCGATTGGACCCCGGAGCCCATCCGGCACGCTTTTCCAAAGCGTCCGCGCCAAAACCAGAACGACGGGGCACCTGCCGCGTAGCAGGATTTTCAGGACGTCCCGCTCCAAATCGGAATGGAATCCGCCGATGACCGGCCGCAGTTCCGTCCTGCGCTTCTCCGCCCATTCCAGACAGGACAGCGCCGCCTTCGCCGACCCGCGACGCGATGAAAGAAACGCCGTCGCGCCGGAAAGCGAAAGCAACGACGAGTCCCCAAAAGAAGAGAAAGAAATGTCCGATTTGTCAGACGAGTGGCTCATTGGCATCCCACGTAAGGCCACTTAGGCCTTTTTTCGACATTTCATGTCATTTTTGCCGTTTTATTGCGTTTTCTGGCGGTTAACGGTGCTTAAAGGCTCTTAATGGCTCTTAACCGCTCTTAAGGACTTTTTCCAACTTTTTGGCGACATTTGCGACATTCGTGCCATTTGACGACACCAAAATGGCTCTTAACGGCTCTTAATAGCTCTTAATGGCTCTTAACACCTCGTCTTGGACTTGCGGGACCTTCCGTTGCGTGCGGGCATTTCCTCCGGCATTCGGCATTTTCCCGCATGGACAATCATCTCTTTGCTTTTCGCCTCTTTGACACTGCCATTCATGGGACGGTATCAATGAGCTCCCATTTGGGACGGGTATCGCTACCAACATTTCGGATGCGGCCCTTTTTGCGCAAGCCCGTGAGAAGATTCCCGATTCCCCTGCCCCTCAACGCGCCCCCCTCTGCCCCTCGTGGCCTCCTGTCAGCCAGACGAATAACCTAGCACTTTATTTCCCTTTGTTTCCTTCTTGGATTCTGTGTGGTGGTTTTCGTGATTCATTTTCGCTTTCAACAGAACCCTATCACATCGGTTCCGATGCGTTTCCTTCTTCGCCTTCGCCCCCATCCTCCCCCTTCATCCGTGCGTAAAGCGCGGCGCCGACGGCCGCCAAGATGGCGTTCCAGCGGTTCCGGTCCCGGAAGAGCGCTTCGTAGGCTTCGCGGTTTTCGTGGTAGGCCTGCATGGCGGTGGCCTCGAACTCCCGGGGCAGGACGTTGTTGCGGAAAATCCGTTCGCCGTCGTGCCGTGCGGACTGGCGGAGCCGGGGATTGCCGCCGAGTTTTCCCAGCAGGGTGTCCAGCATCACCCGGTCGCCCTCGGTGAACGTCCCCGTGTATTCGGCGTTGGCCATTTCGATGACCTCTTCAAGGAGACTCTCGCGGTCGGTCCCAGAGCCGGGCTTGCGCGGCTTAGCGGGAGGCAAACTGGTGGGCTTGGAAGTCAGGGCGATGCTCCCGCGCCAAGTCTCCTCGAGTTTCCAGTATTCGAGCTTCACCCGGTCGCCGAGGACGAACGGCGCTTTCGGGTCCTCGGGCAACAGCGGCAGGAGATAGGAGCAAAGCACGTATTCCCGGTGCAAGTCCTTGTCGAAAGTCCGCACGATTTGCGCGATGTAACCATACCATTTGACGAAGTTCCGCAACGTCCGCCGGAATTGGTACCGCTCTTCCTGCCCGAGCGCCGAATACGCGTTCGCGGCAGGCAGCAGCGCGGAAGAAATCCGCGCCTGCAAAGCGGGAGCGCCGCCTTGGGAGGGAGTGCGTCCCCGCGCGCCGCGGCGGCCGGGGACGGCCGCCCTCCCGTCGTCGCCCCCGCCGAAATAGATGTCCGCGATCCTCTCCACGTCCCCGTCGCCATAGACCCCGAACGCGCGCAATTCCTTTTGCGTGCGGTAAATCTGGTCGATGTTGACCTCTTCGGACAAACTGGTTTCCTGGTAATATTCCTGGAAAGCGTCGCGGATGTCTTCGGCGGAGTTCACGAAATCGAGGACGAACGTGTCGGTTTTCCCGGGGCAGGTGCGGTTGAGGCGGCTGAGCGTCTGGACCGCCTTGACGCCGCGCAACTTTTTGTCGACGATCATCGTGTGCAGCAGCGGCTCGTCGAACCCGGTCTGGTATTTTTCGGCCACGACGAGGATGTTGCCTTCGTCGTGGAAAACGGCTTTGGTCTGGCTTTCGGCGACCCGCCGCCCGGCCCGGTCCGAGTTGAGGGCCGGTTCGCTCCACGCCTGTCCCGTCACGGGGTCTTCGACTTCTCCGGAAAAAGCGGCGAGAATCTGGATGTTGTCGTAACGCATCCTCCGCAGATACTCCTTGATTTCGTGGAAGTAGCGCACTGCGGCGAGCCGCGACGACGTGACGACCATCATCTTCCCCGCCCCGCCGATGGCCTTGCTCGTGATGTCGCGGAACGTTTCGACGATGATCCGGGATTTCTGCTGGATGTTGTAGGGATGGAGCACCTCGAAGCGCCGGATGAGCTGCAACGCGCGGCTGGTCGGGACCGTCGGGTTGTCCTCGGTGTTCTTCGCGATGCGGTAGCACGTCCGATAGGTCGTGTAATGTTCCAGCACGTCCCGGATGAACCCCTCTTCGATGGCCTGCCGCATGGAATAGACGTGGAACGGGTGGAAGGAACCGTCGGGCCACGCGTCGCCGAACTGCTCGAGCGTCTCGCGCTTGGGGGTGGCGGTGAACGCGAAGAAACTCAGGTTGCGGTGCCGCCCGTGCGCGGCGAGCTCCTGCGCGAGAAGGCCCTCGGCGTCGAGCAGCTCCTCTTCCGATTTGCCCTCGATTTCGGCCATTTCGGCCAGAGCTTCGGAAAGGTCGGCCAACCCCTCGCGCAACTTCGCCGCGCTGCGGCCGGTCTGGCTGCTGTGGGCCTCGTCCACGATGACCGCGTAGGCGCGCCCGCGCACCTTGTCGATTTCCTCGTAGATGACCGGGAACTTCTGGAGCGTCGTCACGACGATCCGCTTGCCGTCGTTGAGCGCGTCGCGCAGGTCCTTCGACGTTTTCCGGTCGTCGATGTTCACGACCTGACCGAGCGTGTGGTCGAAACTGGCCACCGTTTCCTGCAACTGCGCGTCGAGCACCGTCCGGTCCGTCACGATCACGACCGACGAAAAGACCGGCCGGTTTTCCGCGTCGTGCAAACTGCCCAGCCGGTAGGCGAGCCACGCAATCGAATTGCTCTTGCCCGACCCGGCGCTGTGCTGCACGAGGTAGTTCCGCCCCGGCCCGCGCGCCCGCACGTCCGCGACGAGCTTCCGCACCACGTCCAGCTGGTGGTAGCGGGGGAAAATGACCTGCTTGGCCGTCACGCTTTTCTCCGTGCCGTCGGGCTGGCGCTTCTTCTCCTTCCGCACCTGCAAATCGACGAACTTCCGGAAGATGTCGAGCAGCTTGTCCTTCTGCCAGACCTCTTCCCAGAGATAATGCGTCACGTAGGTCGCGTCGTCCGGCGCCGGCGGATTCCCCTGCCCGCCGTCCATGCCCGGCCCGGCGCTTCCCTGGTCGAACGGCAGGAAGCGCGTCCGGTCGCGCTCCAGCCGCGTCGTCATCCGCGCGTGGAAGAGGTCCACCGCGAAAAACACCAGCACGCGCCGGTTGAACGCAAAACACGGCTCCCGCGGGTCGCGGTCCTCCATCCATTGCAACATGCCGTCGTCCACGCTCTGGCCGCGCAGCTCGTTCTTCAGCTCGACGGCCACGAGCGGAATGCCGTTCACCGCCAGCATCAAATCCACGCTCTTGCCGTTCGCGTTCGAATAATGCCATTGCCGGATGCAGTGGCAGACGTTCTTGGCGTAGCGCTCCGCGTCGGCCGCGTTCAAATCCGTCTCCGGCGCGAAATGGCACACCTTGAACCCGATGCCCCGGTGCTTGAACCCGTGGCGGAGAACCGACACCAGCCCGTCCGCCTCCACCGCGTTCTCGAACGCCTTGTAGAACCGCTCCGCCGCATCCGACGCCCCCTGCCGTTCCAGCCGTTGCCACGCCACCGGCTGCGTCGCCTTCACGAACGAAACCAGCGTCCCCAAATCCAGCGCCCGCCCCGCCGCATTCCCCTCGCGATATCCCGCGTCCGTCGCCGCCGTCCACCCGCCCGCCGGCGATGTCAGCCAGGCGGCGATGTCGCTCTCGAATTGCTTTTCCGTGTCCGTGTTCATGTCCTCAATCCCTTTCCCGGGAGGACGCGCGTCCCCGCGCGCCGCCGCGGCGGCCGGGGACGGCCGCCCTCCCAACTGTGCGTTCCTCAATCATGCCACTCCAAAACATGGATTTCCCCTTGCCAGGGCCAATCCTCCGGCGACTTCACCAACCCCTTGCGCACGGGATTGTTCCGCACGTATGCCCATTTCTCGCCGTAATTCTCGCCCTTCCGCAACTGCGTGTCCCAGCACCCGTCCTGCCACACCTTGGGAGGACGCGCGTCCGCTCCTGGCATCGCCCCTTTGGGAGGGCGCGCGTCCCCGCGCGCCGCGGCGGCCGGGGACGGCCGCCCTCCCGCCCCCATGAACTGCGTGGCAAGCCGTTTCCAATACCGCATCCACTGGTGGAAATCCGGCGTGGGCCACAACCCGGGCGCACAAAAGAAATGGATGTGGTCCGGCATGAACACATACCGCCCCACGTGCCAGTTCTGCGCCTCCTCCCAAGCCCTCATCACCGCCTCGATTGCCGTCGGGTTCTGGAACAACGGCCTCCGCCCTTCCACAACCACCGTGACGAAAAGCAGAATCGCCCGGTTCCCCAGCGGCTCGTGGACGGAATTGTGCGAGGGATGCCGCCGCACAGGCAGGAAAAGACAGGCATTGCCACGTGCCTGTTGTTCGATACAAGTCGTCATCTCACAGTTGTCCACTCTGAAATTTCAATGCTACCTCGTACAATTTCTGCCTCATGGCTTTTTCATCTGTTTCTTGCGAAAAATGGATAGCAGGTGCAGGGAGCTGTATCATTTGTTTTCCCTTTGGAGACAAAAGTTTTTGCATTGCTGTCCCAAAAGCACTGTCACGCCGAACATCCTCGAAAACGACCCATCTGTGTGCTGCATTCACAAAATCAATATCAGCCCGACACAATTTCAAAATTACCTTTATGGCATTTTTATTGTTTCCACGGAGAGCTGCCACCGCCGCTTTGAATTGATCGCCACAGGTATCCCAATCACATTCGTCCAAAACTCGGTTGCATTCTTGGAGACGTCCCATCCGCTTGTATGTCAACGCAAGATTGATTTTCGTCGCCAACCGAGGCCATTCGGCACGAATCGACAGTTTGCTAGCATAGCGAAGCATAATGAGTGCGGCTTCATTTCTGTTTTGTTCCAATGCGGTATGAGATTCTGTGACAAAGTCAACAAATGCGTCATCTTCCATTTTAGAAGACTTCAGTTGTCGTGCATGATTCACTTGAAACATGTGAGAAACAATCATCCCTGCAGCAAAAAACACATCCCAAACATGAAAGAGATCCCACGGGAGCGGGAACAAAGACGAACCAATATTCGGACTTTTTTTGCCAATCTTTCTGATCTTTTCACAATATTCGGGCGTCGCAATGGAGTTGCAATGCACGATTGCGTGTCGTAAGGCAATGATTCCCTTGAGATCTGACAGATGTTCTCCCCCAAAGGCAGAAGAAAAATCAATCTTGTAATCCGAATTCAACATAGACAACTGTTCATCAATGTTTTTCCCGAGGAACTTGCGCAGGATTCGCTCAACAAATAGTTTTTTTACTTCGAAGATATCTTTGCACCGCTCAATATCAGAAAAAGAAAGATGAGTTTTTGTATTGTTTTTTAAAATATTGACATCAGTCTTAGTCTCAAGCAATGTTCCAAGATGATGTTCCCAAGCGTTCACTATTTGTTGTATCATAGTCTCGGCAAGAATCTTTGGCGCGGCGACAGCGGCATCATGATACTGCAATATCGAACGGAGTTTGTCATCGTCTACAACAGGAAAAACGACATCGAGTTGTTCTGGATTGTTTTTATCCGCAAAGTGAAGAACCACTTCCGTATCAGCTTTTTTCTTGCTTTGGCGTGCCTCGAAAAGCATGTCGATCAAGACATGAAACATTTGGGCATAATTGGTTTGAACAGATTTTGTCGAATCGTTTCCGACCTGTTTCATATATTCTAGGAGATAACACATAAGTGAGGAAAAAGCAGTCATGCAATCCTTATATGCATAACGAATCCTGGCGATCGTTTCCTGAGACGTGTTCTTTTCTTTTGTTTCTGCTTGTTTTTTCTTGCGAACGATGCGTGCAACAGGACGAAGTTCAAAGCTAAAACGCATGGAATCGACTGGGATGTTTGTCAAAGGTTTTTCGGATTCGCTTTTTGTCCCATTTTTGGGGGGCTTTGCATTCTTCTCAGTGGTCGTAGATGACTTGTTCATTTTGGAATTCTCCTCTTTCCCGTTACGGTCTCGTAAATCAGCGACTTCTTGTAGGCTCCCAAGTCTTCGATCAGCTTCTTTTTCTCCTCCACCAGCGCGTCGATGGCTGCGCATTTTTCGTCGAGCCAGGCAGCGATGGCATGTTGTTCGGGGAGAGGGGGAATTTGTACCCGGAGGCGCTCGAATTCCACTCGGGACAGATTTGCTTGGATGGTGCCCGTGGAAAGCATGTTCAGGCGCTCTGCATTGGAGAGCATCAGATAATACAGGAAATCCGCCAACAAACCCGGTTTTGGAATGATGCCGATGAACCGCTGATTGGAAACGAGTGGCGTCGCAACAATGGCGCATTTTCCCAAGTCGCAACTGGAAGTGCAAAGAACGGTTCCGACGGGATAGACCTTGAGATTCATTTCTTGGACAGTCGATTCCGAAACTCCAAGCCCATCTTTGGAGGCGGAAATGTATTTGCCGTCAAAATCTTCAATCCGAACCCAAGGAATCGGACCGTCAAGGTGTTCGGGCCTGTCGCGCATCGGCGTCAACATGTCCGCATGTGTTTTCAGAGGCAACACGGACCAATGGGCCGGTATTTGTCCAATCCACTTTTCGCCGCTGTCCCTGGGAGGGCGCGCGTCCCCGCGCGCCGCACGGCGGCCGGGGACGGCCGCCCTCCCATCCTCCGGAATGCCTTTCGTGACGGCGTGGAAGATGATGGACCGCTTCCATTCCGCGTATTCCGCGATGCCGGCTTTCGCCTCCTCCACAATCGCGTCGATGGTTGCGCATTTCTCGTCGAGAAAATCGGCGATGGCGCGCTGCTCGGGGAGGGGCGGGAGAGGGGCATGAATGGAAAAGAACTTGTCCGTATACAAACGCAAGCGAGAATCGATGATGCCCGTCGAGGCCATCCTGAACACATCGCCGTATCGTTTTGTCCGGAACAAATGGTGATAATACCGCGGCTCAATTCCCTTGCGAGCCCGGTAAACGCAATAGGCTGGACTGACAATGCCTGCACAAGGAACAACACCCAAAGCGTTTTTCCATGCGAGCATGATGTTGACAACAATGTCACCCGGCTGGCATTTTTTGTAGCCGTCGAGTGTTTCTGCCCTCACGAGGATGGCGTCTTCGTCAATCTTTTCGGCACGAGGAGCCACCCCATAGTATTCCGAGACAGACAAAAGGGGCCATTCCTTGTCTTCGTGCGGCGAATACCTGTCGTTTACCTCGTAGAACAACGAATGGATTCGTGGAAAGTCCCAGTTTCCCGGGATATCGCCAAGCCAAGAAGTACCAGAAGATTTCATGGTGAGACAATCCGTGGTTTGACCATTAACATCTTCCATGGAAAGATTTGTCATGAGAATACCACGCCCGCCACGGCTCAATGCTTCCGTTTCTTTCGCCCTTTTCTTTTGACCACACCCACCGAAAGACCCCTCATCTTCCGGCGAATCAATATTGCGATTTCTCCTGACTTTGTCAAAGTAGCCATTTGGAGTGCATTGCATCCCCCGAGGTTTTTGCGCCGGACATCAAGTCCCCACTGTATCAACAGTGGGGCAACGGACTTGCAATTCATTTGCGCAGCCTTCATCAAAGCGTCCTCTCCGTTTGCATCCGTGGCGTGGATGTTTGCCCCGGCATTTTTCAGCAAACACAACAGATCGGCATTGTCGTAACGCGCAGCAAAAAGAAACGGCGTTGCACCCAAGTTGTTGGCGATTTCCATATCGGCACCATGCTTGAGCAACAGTTTGACACCAGGAAGGAACCCGTCGGCCACCGCTTGGAGCAGTGGAGTATATCCACCAAACTGTTCATTCAGATCCGGATCAACGGAAATAATCAGTTCAAGATCTTCTTCGATTTTTAGCTGCAAGTGATTCATAAGCAGTGACGAACCGCATGCCCGAAGCACCATGTCATCAACAGCATAACTTGCCCACTTGGCAGACAAACCATCCAGCTCTTTTTCATTGATATTTTTGCCAGATTCCTTTTGCAACCGGACATATTCGACACGCCACTTTTCCGCAATCGATTTCTCAACCTGGACCAAGTGTTTTCCTTTTGAATCCTGCAATTCAAAAACATACATTTCCGGTTCAGAATCTGGAATTTCGCCAAGGAATCGGGGGGATACTTTCGAATAGTTCAATTGTTCGACCTCTTTGACCCGCTTCGAGGCAATTCGTTGAAGATTTTTGGCGGGCAGATGTTGCCTTAGCAACTCTTCATGACATTGTTGGGATGGATTATTCTTTGCACATCTGGCCAAAGTATCGTTCTGGTCTGCCCAATCAGTGATCATCTTCAACCGATCCAATGGACGAGTCCCGTCCGGTCGTTTCACAAAAAGACCACTATAAGCAGAAAGCCTGGGAATGATTGAAAGCAGGTAGAGAACCGCTGGAACCCACCGTGTGGGCCCTGGATAGAAATAGAAGGAGGCAATCAAACCCGGGACCACAACAAAAAGAACGATTCGAATGTTTCCTGTAATCATTTCCTTTGCCTGGCGCGGTGTTCGGGGCAAATGTTTCCTTTTGGCTTCGTCGCGGGTCCGTCGCAACGAAAACGCAAAACGAAACATGGCAAGTGCCAGACCGGAGAGATACCCCAAAACGATGAAAGGAAAGAACCACAACGGTGAAAACCGTCCATACGCGGAATTCTTGAACAAGTCCGCATAACGCCAATAGAGGACAAAGATGGCAAACCCCTCGAAGGCATAGACGGTCCATCTTTGGAGAGATTTTCTTTCCGCCTTGTCCAGACGACACCATTCCACAAAAACATAGAAGGCAAGGGCTATCGTGGTGAAATAAAACAGGGCAATGGCCGGAAGCGAATCCGAAATCTCGACTGGGATCTCCAAGAGTTCCTTGATTTTGATCGTAAGCGGATTTCTGAGATTGATGTAGGGTGAAAGGAACAAGGCAATGGAAGAAAGGAAAAGCAACCCTTCTTTCACATGATAGCGCCTGCTTGAATTGGATTCCGTTGTCATTTGTCAGAAGAATGTAAAATTGAAAGCAAATCTTTTCTGTAAGTGCCCTTTCATGGGCTTGGATGTGAACAGCGATGGCATCGGCAGGGAGGGCGCGCATCCCCGCGCGCCGCACGGCTGCCGAGGACGGCCGCCCTCCCAACCAAGGCGGATCTGTCGCGTTGCCAGAGGCGCCGCGGCGGCCGGGGACGGCCGCCCTCCCGGCAGGGACAATGCGAGCGGAACGAATATGGCAACGTATCCCGTCATGACGGCTTTCCCTTCCCGAACAGCGCGGCAAGCTTCTCCGCGAGGGCCTTTTCGTGGGCCTGGATACGAGCGGCGATGGCGTCGGCGGGTTCGACGGGCTTGTATTCGTAGAAGGTGCGGGTGAAGGGGATTTCGTAGCCGACTTTGGTCTTGGAATAGTCGATGAAGGCGTGCGGGTTCCAAGGACGCACCTCGCGCTCGAGATAGGCATCGATGTCCTGGGCGAGGGGGACGTTTTCGGTGTCGCGTTTGTCCGGATTCGGAACGGGTTTTCCGCGTTTGAGAAGCGGAACCAACGGTTCCTCGGGAGAGGTCGCATACCCCTCCGCTGCGGATTCCGCCACCATCATGGCGCCATCGGAAAGCCAGTCGGCGGCCGAGGACGGCCGCCCTCCCAACGGGGGCATTGCGTCCACCTCAGATTGTGCCAGAGCAGCGGGTCGGGGAGGGCGCGCGTCCCCGCGCGCCGCGGTGGCCGGGGGACGGCCTCTCCGCTTTTTGGACGCATTGGCGGCGGCCGAGGACGGCCGCCCTCCCAATGTGCCGGATTCGCGGGCGGCGGCCGGAACCATGAGAGGCGTTTCGACGACGATTTTGTTGTAGCCGAGCTCGACGGAGTCGAGAAGGCGGGCCTTGCAGACGAGCGGAGTGCCGTCGGGCGCGGTGGCCGCAAAATCGCCGGAGCGGTAGGCGCCGCAAACGCGAACGACCAAATCGCGGGCGGAACCGGTGATGTCGACGCGCTTGTGTCCGATGGGTTTCCGCCTTGGCTCGAAACAGCGGGAGGCGTCGACAAGCAACACCTTGCCGCGATGGGACTCGGGGCGGTTCTTGGCGACAAGCCAGACGTAGGTGGCAATGCCGGTGTTGTAGAAGCTGTCGGAGGGAAGCTGGACGATGGCATCGAGCCAGTCGCTTTCGATGAGGCGGCGACGGATTTCGCTGGGGCCGGAACCGGCGTCGCCCGAGAAGAGCGGGGAGCCATTCTGGATGATGGCCATACGGCCGGAATCTTCTTTGAGCTTGGCCAGGCCGTTGAGCAGGAAGAGCATCTGTCCGTCGCTCTTGGATGGAAGGCCGGGGCCGAAGCGGCCCGCGTCGCCGAGGCGGTGTTCGGCTTCGACGGCGGAGGCCTCGCGCTTCCAGTCGATGCCGAAAGGCGGGTTGGAGATGACGTAGTCGAAGCGATAGCCGGGAAAGCGGTCGTCGCTGAGGGTGTCGCCGAACTGCATGTTGTCGGGATTTCCGCCGCGGATGAGCATGTCGGCTTTGGCGATGCCAAAGGTGAAGGGGTTGATTTCCTGCCCGAAGCAATCGACGTCCGCGCGGGAGTCCAGAGCGCGGAGCCGTTCCTGCATGCAGGCGAGCATCTGGGAGGTGCCCATCGCCATGTCGTAGACCGTCTTGCGGAGGCCGTCGGCAGCACCGAAGGCGTGGCGGTCGCCGGCGACGAGAAGGTCGCACATGAGGTAGATGATGTCGCGGCTGGTGAAGTGCGCCCCGGCCTGCTCGTCGTAGCTTTCCGAAAAGCGCTGGATGAGGTTTTCGAAGATGTAGCCCATGTCCACCGCCGACACGCGCTCCGGCGACATGTCGCCGGCCTCGGACCGGAAATCGGACACGACTTGGTAGAGGACGCCGGCTTCGACCATTCGGCGGATTTGGGCGTCGAAATCCATGCGGGCGAGAATGTCGCGGACGTTCGGCGAAAAGTGCGAGAGATAGTCGGCGAAGTTCGATTCGATGTTCGCCGGGTCCGAGACCAGGGTGTCGAACGTGAAACGGCTCGTGTTCCAGAAAGGATGGCCGGAGGCGCGGCGGAGGAAGCCGTCGCGAATTTCGAGTTCCTTGACCTTTTCGTATTCGGCAAGGACGCGCTCCCGCGTGGGCAGGAGGCAATCGTGGAACCGCTTCACGACGGCCATCGGCAAAATGACCAGACCGTATTCATGCGGCTTGAACGGCCCGGCCAGCGAATTGGCCACGTTCCAGATGAGATTGGCCTTTTCGCGGATGCGCGGGCCGACTTGGGCAAGGAGTTCGTTGGAGGTCATGGCGTCATGCGGAGAAGTGCTTTCTACACCGGAAGCCTATCATTCGCCCCCCCTTGTTTTCCAGCGCAATTCATTTCCAAAGCCCATGTTGCCGGGGTCATCCGGGGCGAACGTATCCAAGCGCACTTGGGAGGGCGCGCGTCCCCGCGCGCCGCGGCGGCCGAGGACGGCCGCCCTCCCAGGTGGCGCATCTCATGGAACAGCGACAAGGCGAGTGCAACGCGACAAAATGCGTTCTCAAAAATCAAAGGAACACCTACCCCCACGCCCCCGGTTTTACCCCATCGAAAGGACGGCTGTATCATTCCGCCGCAACGCATGAGAACACGAGCCCTCCCGCCTGCCCCCGTGTATTCCCATTATTGTGCTGCTCACAGATAATAAGATGTCGCTCGTTGGGAGGGCGGCTGTCCTCAGCCGCTGCGGCGCGTGGGGACACGCGCCCTCCCTTCTGAAGCGATATTCGGATTAACAATGAACAGCAATGAGCAGCACAATAACTATGGCCGAGCAATGATTCTTCTTTCTCCGCCTTCGCCATTCCACGTCAGGCGCCCCCGACCAAGGCTTTTTTTCGGTGGGGGGACGTGATACCTTTGCGGGGTTGCGATGAAAACGGAGCACTCCCCTACCCTTCGGCCGAACAGGGCCATCGAGCTGGCGATCATTGGGGGCGGGGCGGCGGGGCTGTTCGCCGCCGTCACGGCCGCCTCCAGGGGGATTCCGTGTCTCGTGGTGGAGCGGAAGGCGCGGTTCGGGGCCAAGCTGCTGATGACCGCCAACGGACGCTGCAACTTCACCCGCGACCTCACGGCCGAGGAGTTTCTCGGCGACCTCGAACCGGCCGCCGCCGCCTTCGCGGGGCCGGCCATCCGCGCCATGCCGCCGCGTCGGATCGTCGCCGCATTCGAATCCATCGGACTCCGCGTCCGCCGGATGCGGGACGGCCGCATCTTTCCCGCCTCGGGCCAGGCCGCCGATGTCGTCCACGCCCTGGGCGACGCCCTGCGCGACGCCGGGGTCCCGGAGCTCTTCAACGCCCCGGTCTCCGGCATCCGTCCCCTACCCTCCGGCGGATTCTCGATCGCCCTGCCCGCCTTCGACCTTCAGGCCCGGCGCATTCTTGTCGCCACGGGCGGTCTCTCCTTTCCCAAGACGGGCTCGGTCGGCGACGGACACGCCTGGGCCCGCGACCTCGGCTTGAATGTCACCCCGCTCTGTGCCGGATTGGCCGGACTCGAAGCCCCGCCCACCCTCCTCGCTTCGGCCGGTGTCGAACCCGGTCAGCGCTTCGAGGATGCCCAGGTCTCCGTGCTCGACGCCTCCGGCCAGGAACAGTTCCGCACCCGCGGCGAACTCGAAATCACGCCCTGGGGACTCGCCGGCGCCGCCATCTACAACGCCCAGCGGCTCCTCGTCCGCGCCGAACTCCCCTCCACTGCCCTGCGGATCGCCTTTGCCGGACGTTCCCTCGCCCTGCGTTCCATCCGTCCGCGCCCGCTCAAGGAGGCCATTGTCACGCTGGGCGGCATCGACCTCTCCGAAATCGACCCGCACACCATGTCCTCCCGGCGCTATCCCGGATTATCCTTCGCCGGCGAAATCCTTGATCTCGATGGGCCGACAGGAGGATACAATCTCACGCTGGCTTTTGCGACGGCGCATCTGGCGGTTTCACAGATTGAGGCCAGGTGATTCGATAATTTCGAGTGTTTCGAAAGGAGGTGGAACGCGAAAGCGCGTCCACCAAGACAGGTTCTGTTATAGAATGAAATAAAAGAATATATTCAGTAGTCATAATAAGCCCTGTTCATCCTGTTGAAAGGTTTGCAAGTTGTTGTAATTTAGTAAGTTGCGTCGATGATTTTTGTGAAGAGATCGGCGGATGGAGATGTGGATGGTGTGGAAGAATTTGGATTGTCCACACGACGGCGGGATTTATTGACTGTCCCTTTGCGGTTGGGAACAAGTTGTCAACAGGTTTTGCACACCGGGCAAAAATATAAACATTTGTTCACATTTGCGCTGTTTCTTTATGATTTTCGCAGGAAAACCGCAAAAGTTGGGTAAGAGAACGCTGGAGGAAACCGGGGCAAAAGGTGCAAAAGCGGGAAGGGGCAAGTTATCGACAAGGTGGGCTTTGGTGAAGATGGTTGCTGGGGGGATGGGAGGGCCGCGCTTCGTCGCGGCCGTGCGCAAAGCACGTCCAAGGAGAGTTCTTTTTGTGTCCTTATGGGCTGCGGCCCGGACGAAGCCGGGCCCTCCCAATGCGGCTACGGGGTTTCCTGAAACGCTCAAGACTGGCTTGAGGTCGGGCCCTTTTCGATTGCAATCGACTGCATTCGACGGCACTCGATTGCAATCGAAAAAAGAAGCAATTCAGAAGGCGGACGGGGCCTATCGGGAAAGAGACTTTTGGAAAACAACTGGGGGGTCAGTCCGCCTGCGGATGGGCCTTGAGCCAGACAGAGAGGATGGCGATATCGGCGGGGGTGACGCCGCTGATCCGGGACGCCTGGCCGAGGTCGACGGGACGGATGCGGTCGAGCTTTTCGCGGGTCTCGTAGCGAAGCGCGGACAGCGAAAAATAGTCCATGGCCTCAGGAAGTTTCTGGCGGGCAATCTGTTCGGCTTTTTCGACCTGCCGCCACTCCCGCTCGACGTATCCTTCGTAGCGCAATTCGAATTCAATCTGCTCGATGGCGAGCGGAGAAAGAGCGGATTGGCCGACAACCGAAGCGTAGGATGACCCGGGCCGTTTGATCCACTGGGCGAGCGAAACTCCATCCCTGAATTCATGGTGCAGACGTTCCAATTCGGAGCGAATCTGCTGTTCCAGGTCCCCTACCCTTGCAATCTCCGATGGCGTGCGAATTCCCAGCTTTTTCGTGGCTTCCAGCATTCGGAACAGAGCGTTGTCCTGTCGCATGAGGAGCCGATGTTCGGCTCGCGACGTGAACATCCGATAGGGCTCATCGGTGCCTTTTGTGACCAAATCATCAATCAAAACACCAATGTAGGCCTCATGCCGTTTGAAGACGATCGGGGGCTTTCCTTGGGCAGCCAACGCGGCATTTGCGCCCGCCATGAATCCCTGCGCAGCGGCCTCCTCATAGCCGGTCGTTCCGTTCACCTGGCCCGCGAAATAGAGGCCGGAAATGACCTTGGATTCCAGGGACTGCTTGAGCTGCGTCGGATCGAAATAGTCATACTCGATGGCATAGGCCGGAGCCAGAAACTCTGCATGTTCAAGTCCGACGATGCTATGGATCATGTCCTTCTGGATGTCCAGCGGCAGACTGTTCGACGTGCCGTTGGGATAGACCTCGGGGACGGTGCGGCCTTCCGGCTCCACGAAGACGTGATGGGTGGTTCGGCCTGAAAACTTCACAACCTTGTCCTCGATGGACGGACAATAGCGGGCTCCGGCTCCGGTGACCATTCCGCCGTAGAGAGAGGAGTCGGCGAGATGCGACTCAATGATTTCGATGGTCCGGGCGTTGGTGTGGGTGAGGAAGCATGGCATCGGTCGGGTGCCCGGAATCCAGGGGGAGAAAGGGGGGAGGTCCGTTCCACGTGGAACGGACGGGGTAGGGGACGAAATCGGGGACTCGGTGTTCCACGTGGAACGTGAGGAGGAAGGGGAGGGCGGAGGAGTGGGAATGTTCCACGTGGAACCATCCGCCGGGGCAGGGGAGGGGAGGAGGGGAGGGACTGCATCCTCATGTTCCACGTGGAACATCTCTGCGTGGTCGCGGCACCACTGGCTGAAGAAGGGGACGGGGTCGGTTTCGCCGGGCTGGATCTGCATCTTGTCGTAATCGATGGAGTCCTTATGGAGGCGGGGCGGGGTGCCTGTCTTGAGGCGTCCGAGTCGGATGCCAGCCTTCTGGAGCTGGAGGCTGAGCTCCTCCTCACTTTCCTCGCCGAGTCGGCCAGAGGGGGTGGAGTCATGGCCGATCATGACACGTCCGCGCAGGAAGGTCCCGGCGGTGAGAACGACCTGGTCTGCTTCGATGAGTCCGCTTTTTGCGCAAAAAACGCCGCAAATTATCGAATTTGCGATTTGGATGCCGGTGACGCGGTCTTCGATGCAGGTCAGATTGGGGGTGTGTCGGAGGACAGCGGCCATCCGGGCGGAGTAGGCGGGTTTGTCGCATTGGGTGCGGTTGGCCTGGACGGCGGGACCTTTGCGTCGGTTCAGGACGCGGAACTGGAGTCCGGTGCAATCGGTGTTGAGGGCCATCTCTCCGCCGAGGGCGTCGAGTTCGAAGACCATGTGCGATTTGGCGATGCCCCCGATGGAGGGATTGCAGGACATTCGGGCGGCGGCATCGACGGAGAGGGTGACGAGGGCGGTACGGACGCCCATGCGGGCGGCGGCGAGGGCTGCTTCGCAGCCGGCGTGGCCGGCACCGACGACGAGGACGTTAAAATGTGAACAAGAGTTCATTTATGTGGGGGGGATGGGTGAAAAAGGGGTGAAAATTGGGCAAAAAATGGAAAGCGGAGGGTGGCCGGCTGACAGCCGGCCATCAGGATTGGGGGAAGGAAAGCGTGAAGGGGAGGGGGCATGGGGAAGGGGGTTATTTGCCGATGCAGAAGCGGCTGAACATCTGGTCGAGGACGTCTTCGGGGGTGTTGCGGCCGAGGAGCTGTCCGATTGCGTCGAGGGCCTCGCGGAGGGCCATGGCGGAGGGGAGGAAATCCTCTTCGGCGCCGGTGGAAAGGGCGGAGAGGGCGGCAAGCAGGGCTTTTTCGGCGGTTTTGAGGACCTGTTCGTGGCGTAGGGAGATGGCGACGGGGGATTCGGCCTCGCGGGCGGTGGCGGGCAGGAGGCGGTCGAGGAGGAGGGATTCCAGCGGTGCGAGGTCGGAGTCGAACCGGAGGGACACGGCGACGGAAGGGGAGGGAAGGGGAGTGCCCTGCTTGACGTTCCCGAGGTCGGTCTTGTTGAGCAAGATGAGGGTGCGGTCGGGGGGAATCTCGTCTAGGAGGGCCTGTTCGTCGGCCGAAAGGGGGACGGAGGCGTCCAGGAGGAGGAGGAGGAGGTCTGCGCGGGCGAATTCGGCGCGGGCGCGGCGGATGCCCTCCTGTTCGAGGTCGGATGGGGCGTCGCGGAGTCCGGCGGTATCGACGAGGGTGAGGGGCATTCCGTGGAACAGGATGGTTTCCTCGATGGTGTCGCGGGTGGTGCCCGGGGTAGGGGAGACGATGGCGCGGTCGCGCTGGGCGAGGCGGTTCAGGAGGGTGGATTTGCCGACGTTGGGGCATCCGGCCAGGACGATGCGCGCGCCGTCGCGGAGCCGATGACCGGCGGGGGCGGTGGCCAGCAGCCGGCGGAGGTCGTCGAGGAGGGCGCGGAGGCGGTCGGCGAGCTCGGCGGGGACGGTCTGGGGGAGTTCGTCGTCGGGGAAGTCGAGCATGGCCTCGGTGTCGGCCACGAGGGCGGTCAGGCGGGCGTAGAGGTCGGCGAGCTGCTCGCCCAGGGCGTTGGCGAGCTGTCCGGCGGCCATGCGGGCGGCCTGTTCGGAGCGCGCATGGATGAGGTCGAGGACGGCTTCGGCCTGGGTCAGGTTCAATTTGTCGTTGAGGAAGGCGCGGCGGGTGAACTCGCCGGGCTCGGCCTGGCGGACGCCGAGGTCCAGCAGCACGGAGAGGATGCGGCGGGCGACGACCGGGGAGCCGTGGATCTGGAGCTCGGCGGCGTCCTCGCCGGTGTAGGAATGCGGGGCGCGGAAGAGAAGGACGATGCCTTCGTCGAGGAGTTCGGCCGTGTCTGGAGCGGTCAGGCGCCGGAAATAGGCGTGGGCGGGTTCGGCGGGGGAGGGGAGGGGACAGAGGCGGCGGACGGCGGACCAGCTCCCGGGGCCGGAGAGGCGGATGATGGCGATTCCGCCCTCGCCGGGGGGCGTGGCGACGGCGGCGATGGTGTCGGCGGGAGGCGGTTGGGAAGGCAAGTTCATGCGCGGGAGTGTTTTACACCACGAGGGGCGCGAGTGAAAAGTGAAAAGAGGGAGGGAGGACAAATGACGGGGGCCAGCCCCCGGACCCCCGTGGCCGGCTGACAGCCGGCCATCAAGAAAAAGGGCGGCTGGGAGGAGCCGCCCGGGGAAAAAGGGAGGGGGAGGAGGGGGTTACTCGGCCTGGAGGATGGCGGCCATGTCCTCGGCGAGCTCCTCGGCGTATTCGAGGGCGGAATCGAGGCGCTGCTTGGCGGCTTCGGGGCCGTACCGGCGTTCGTCCTGACCATCGGCCCAGGCGACCTGGACGTCGTCGATGCCGATGTAGGCGAAGATGCCGCGGATGAGGGGGACGAGGGCGTCGCGGGGGTCGTTCTCCTTGTAGGTTTCGGCGCTGGAGGCGAGGAGGACGACGGACTTGATGTGGTGGGTGGGGTTGACGACGCCGTCCTTGACCTCGAAGAGGTTGCCGGGGACGAAGACCTGGTCGAGCCAGGCTTTCAGGATGGCGGGGGCGGAGTTGATCCAGACGGGGGTCGTGATGACGATGGCGTCGGCGTCATGGATGTCGGAAAGGTGCTTGTGGGCGTAGTTAGCGGAGGTCTCCTCCTGCTTGCTGGGGATGTAGGAGGGGTCGGCGACGGGCTTCCAGAAGTAGCGGAGGGCTTCGGCGGTGAGGAAGGGGGGCTTGTCCTGGTAGAGGGGGAAGTTGGTGACGTCATCGACGCCGGCTTCCATGAGCTTGCCGAAGAATGCGTTGGCGAGCTTCATGGTGGCGGAATCGGAGCTGGGATCGGGGTGGACGAGGACATGGAGGACGTTCATGGGGATATCTCCTAGATAGTGGGAATGGATTACAACCCGCGAACATTGCCACACGGGAGGAGGATGTGCAAGCAAAAGCGGCAGGGAAGCGCAAATTTCCAGAGAAAAGTGAAAAGAGAAAAGAGAAAAATGGCGGAAAGAGGAAGGGAAGGACGCGAAAGAGGGGCGAAAGGGGGACAAGACCTTGCTGGGACCCCTGCTCCGCATGAAGGTTGGAGGGATGACGTGCGAAAGCGCGTCCCGGGTGGGGCAAAAATAGGCGTGGTGAGTCCGCCAAGCGGAATTTTTGAGAACCGTCGCTATCAGAGCGGGATGAGGGAAAACGCAGCTTTCTTGAGGCGGCGAATCTCGCCCGCATCCAGTTTCGTGAATGCGAAGCATTTGCGGCCAAGGTCTTTCAGCGATGCGCCGATGAGGAAGAGTTCCCGGTCGTCGATGACGAGAAAGCGGTCGTGAAAGGACTCATTGTAGCGGACGGTGAGCGTTGGGTATTGCTCGTTGAAAGACTTGATGTCGGCCTCGGAGATCTTGTGGGAGGGGAGATGGAGCTTGTTGAAATGCTCCGAGGTGAAAATCGTCACCTTTACACCCTTCCGCTTCTTGGCGAACAGGTCCAGCACCTCCGGCGTCGCCCAGTTGTCGATGAGGATCAGCGACCGCTTCGCACGCTCGATCAGCTTCAGCACCAGCACCCGCGCATCCCAGAGCTGTCCGTCGTAGAACAAGCCCTGCAGCGGCGGCTCCTTGGTCTGGACGAAGAAATCGACCTTTGCTTTCAGTTCGGCGATGTCAGACTCTGTCTTGGCAAGACGTCGATCCACCTTGTCCTCCCAAGGGGCAAACCGTTGGTTGAGCGTCTGTCCATGCAAAAGATAATTTCGCAAAACTTGTGTCGCCCAACGCCGAAATTGGGTTCCACGCAACGATTTCACCCGGTATCCCACGGAAATGATCACATCCAGGCTGTAAAGCGTGAGGGGACGGCCCCTTTGATTTATGTGCAAAATTTGCACATTATTCGCTTCGTCGCACTCTCCCTCGCCAAACACATTTCGCACATGCTTGGTAATGACTGACCTCTCGCGCTGGAACAATGCGCACATCTGCTCTTGTGACAGCCACACCGTCTCATTCTCAAGGCGCACATCCAAGCGGATGGTCTCATCTGGCTGATAGACAACAATCTGGTTTTCGTTTGCGCTCATTCGGGATATTCGATTCAAGTATGCGCGTCCACTATGCCAAACACATCCCTCCTTTTCAAGGGCGAAAGAGAGGCGAAACCAAACGGGGACAGACCTCGGATGGCACTCCGGGAAGGGGGCAGGAAGGAGGGTTGGGGAGAGGGCGGTGCGGCGACCGGGTTGGCAGACAGCGATGGTGGGGGAAGGGTGGGGGAGGGCGCGAAGCAAAGGACGGGGGCAGGCCCTCGCGCCCCCTGGTGGCCGGCTGACAGCCGGCCATCAAGAAGGGGAGGGGCGGCACGGGGACCGCCCGGCCAGACGAGGATGCTGCGGGAAGGGGGCGGGAAAAAAACAACAAACGCACGGCCCGGAGGGGGGCCGTGCGTTCGGGGGGGGCTGCCGAGGGGCTGATTAGGCCTTGGCAGGGGCGGCCTTGGCGTCGTCCTTGCTGGCGGCCTTCTTGTCGGCGGGAGCGGAGGGGACGTAGTCGACGAACTCGAGGATGCACATCTCGGAGGAGTCTGCGATGCGCTTGCCGAGCTTGATGATGCGGGTGTAGCCGCCCATGCGGTCCTTCATGGCGGGGGCGACGGTCTTGAAGAGCTCGGCCACGGCGTCCTCCTTCTTGAGGAGGGACATGGCGTGGCGGCGGGCGGCCAGGGTCTGCTTCTTGCCGATGGTGACCATCTTGTCGGCCATGCGGCGGGCATAGCGGGCCTTGGGGAGGGTGGTGGTGATGCGCTTGGCGAGGATGAGGTTGGAGACGAGGGAGGCGAAGAGGGCTTCGCGCTGGGTCGAGGTCCGGCCGAGCTTGACGGTGAGCTTACGATGACGCATGGGGATGATCTCCTGCTAGTAGGGGTTAGTCTTAGTTTTCTTCCTTGAGGGCCGCGAGAATCTCCGGGGAGAAGGCCATGCCGAGGTCGAAGCCCATATCCTTGAGCTTCTGCTTGATCTCGTTGAGGGACTTCTTGCCGAAGTTGCGGAAGCGAAGCATTTCGGCCTCGGTCTTCTGGCAGAGCTCGCCGACTGTCGTGATGTTGGCGTTGTTGAGGCAGTTGGCAGCGCGGACGGAGAGCTCGATCTCGTTGACGGAGGTGCGGAGCTTGCGGATCTTCTCGGCGAGGTCGGGGTCGGGCTGCGCGGCGGAGGCGGGGGAGAAGGAATCTGCGAAGTCGGAGGCGATGAAGATGTCGAAGTGGTGCCGGATGATGGCGGCGGCCTGGTTGAGGGCGGTTTCGGGCTTGATGCGGCCGTCGGTCCAGACTTCGAGGATGAGCTTGTCATAGTCGACGCGGGAGGCGTGGCGCATGTCCTGGACGTCGAACTTGACGCGGCGGACGGGGGAGAAGAGGGAGTCGATGGGGATGAGGCCGATTTCCTGCTCCGGGGGCTTGTTGCCGTCGGCGGGGACGTAGCCGCGGCCGAACTTGACGGTGACCTCGGCCTTGAACTCGCCGTCGTCGGCGAGGGTGCAGATATGCTGGTCGGGGTTGACGACTTCGGCGGCCTGGTCGACCTGGATGTCGGCGGCGGTGACCTCGCCGGGGCCCTTGACGTGGATGCGGTAGGCCTTGGGGGAGGCGGAGTAGAACTTGAAGAGGACCTTCTTGAGGTTGAGGATGATCTCGGTGACATCCTCGACGCAGCCCTTGAGGCTGCAGAACTCATGTTCGGCGCCGGCGATGCGGACGGTGGTGATGGAGGCGCCTTCGAGGGAGGAGAGGAGGACGCGGCGGAGGGAGTTGCCGATGGTGCGGCCGAAACCGGGCTCGAAGGGTCCGGCGGTGAATTCGGCGTAGGTGGGGGTGCGGGTCTGCTCGTTGACCGAGTAGGACTCCGGCATTTGGAAGGCGGCGATGCCTGTGCTCATGTTTTGGTTCCTTTCCAGTCCCGGTCGTCAGCCGGGGCGTATGGCGGTATTCTAAATCTGAGGGGGGGGCGTCCGGACCGGAGGGGGCCGGACGCCTGTGGCGGATGCTCAGCCTACTTGGAGTAGAGTTCGACGATGAGCTGCTCGTTGACCACGGGGGCGAGCTCTTCGCGGGTGGGGATGTGGTCGACGGTGGCCTTGAAGGCGCCCTTTTCGACGACGAGCCAGGAAGGCTGGGTGCCTTCGGCGGCTTCCATGTGGGGCTTGGCGTAGTCGCGGGACTGCCGGGCGTCGCGGACGACGATCACATCATCCTTCTTGCACTTGAAGGAGGGGATGTTGACCTTTTCGCCGTTGACACGGACGTGGCCGTGGCGGACGAACTGGCGAGCGGCGCGGCGGGAGGGGGCGGCGCCCATGCGGAAGACGATGTTGTCGAGGCGCATCTCGAGGGCCTGGAGGAGGACTTCGCCGGTGACGCCGCGGGCGCGGAGGGCACGGGCGAAGAAGAGGCGGAACTGCCCCTCCTGCATGCCGTACATGGTGCGGAGGCGCTGCTTTTCCTGCAGCTGGATGCCGTAGTCCTTCAGGCGGGGGCGGCGTGCGCCCTTGCCCTTGGTGCCATGCTGGCCGGGGATCGCATAATCCTTCTCCAAGGGGCATTTGGCCATCTTGCAACGGTCGCCCTTGAGGAACAACTTCATGCCCAAACGGCGGCAACGCTTGCACGCCGGTCCGATATACCTACCCATGACTTAAATCCTTCCTTGAAAAGTGGTTACGCGCGGCGCCGCTTGCGGGGGCGGCATCCGTTGTGGGGAACAGGAGTGAGGTCGCGGATGCCCGTGATGACGAGCCCGGCGGCCTGGACGGCGCGGATGGCGGACTCGCGGCCATTGCCGGGGCCCTGGACGAGGACTTCGACCTCGTGCATGCCGTGACCGATGGCGACCTTGCAGGCTTCCTGCGCGACGACGGTGCCGGCATAGGCGGTGGACTTGCGGGACCCCTTGAAGCCGCAGCGACCGGCGGACGACCAGGCGATGACGTTGCCCTTCTGGTCGGTGACCGAGACGTTGGTGTTGTTGAACGACGCGAGGATGTGGACGACGCCGACGGGGATGTTCTTGGCCCCTTTGATCTTGCGGCGTACCGTGGCTCCCTCCTCGGCGGGAGCGGCGGCGGCGGCCTCGCCGGCGGCAGGAGCGGCGGCGGGCGCGGGTGCGGCGGCCG
>JAEEGL011804800.1_pt1 | contig 44089 bp, 56 predicted proteins | sample 9134231 | NCBI WGS metagenome assembly JAEEGL01 (sample SAMN16246548, study PRJNA631951) | gut metagenome | biome: gut microbiome; feature: rumen; material: fiber-attached | host: Bos | place: Iran: Karaj | collected 2018-10
CATCATCACGCATCCGGGCGGCAAAGGCCGCAAACAGGGCGGTGATCGTGCTGTTTGTGGAAGTGCAACCCATAGCGTTGAAGGTCAGGGCTTCCGCCTGATCAAGATAATCCTGATAGGCCGAATCCGCAACGGAACCGTTCGCGCCGGTGGTCAGGGCCGTTCCAGCGGTCAGGGCAAGGGTGGCACCGCTCTTGAAGTCAACGAAGTCATTGTTCGTCAGGTCAGAAGCGGCGGCAACACCCTTCTGCATATCCACTTCCACAGTGTCAAGGTAGGTTGCCACATCGAACAACGGATCATCCACCGTAGAATTTTCATTGGCCGTGATCACGATCTTCAGCGCGTTTCCACGGGTGCCGGGATATTTGGCATCCGCAAAGGTACAGGTGGCCTTGGTGCCGCTTGCGTTCAGGCGGAAGAAATGAACCGTTTTGGCGTGTTTGAAGATTTCACGCATCGGCTTCAGTTCATCGGCGGTGTAGGCGTAACCGAAAATCTTCAGACTGTTCTTCAGAAAATCGGCAATTTCCACCGTGAACATCTGCTTTTCAGGCCCCCAATTCATGGACAGGGGAATGGTAGCAATGCCACGGTCAGAAAGGGTGGCGCTTGCCTTGGCAACCGAAATGAAGTTGATGTAAGCGCCGGGAAGAACTTTGTTTTGGGTTAAAAAAGTACCCCCACCAAGCATAGGTTATTCACCTTTCCTTTCCATAAAGTCTTTGATCAGGCCATCCACCTGATCCTTGGTGTATTCCTTGCCATCTTCCAGAAGCGCGGACAGAAGATCACGCCGATTGGCGTACCTGTCCAGCGTCAGAAGTTTGGCCTTGTCATAAACCACCGGCATCTTCACCGGGTTCGGATTCTCCGGGTTCTTCACTTCCGTCTGATCCGTCACCGGGGCCGGGGTTTTCTGCTGTTTGTTCGACATACGATCTTCCTTCCTTTGTTCCGGTTTCCACCGTCAGGGTTTCCATGTTGTCAACCGTTTCCGTCACCATGCGGGTGTGGTTGTAGCTGACAAAGAAATGCAACACATCATCCTGAACTTCATAGCGGATTCCGGTGCCGTGCAACTTATCCCCATTCAGAAGGGTGATGAAGCGCAAAGCATCCATCATGGTTTCCGCCACGGTGTTACATTCGGTGTGAACCTTGGTGGTTGCCGGGAAATAGTGAATGTCAAAGGGATTGGTTTTCAGCCCACGGCCCCCAAGCAAAGGGGCAAGGGCCGGTTGCAAGGTCAGGATCAGGAAAGAACCGGGGGAAAGGCCCTGTTTCACATCGTTATCATAGATTTCATGGCCTTCCCCAAAGGCGGTGTTCAGCGCCATGGAAATTCCCTTGATGATCTCATTCAGCATCAGAACACCCCCTTCAAGGTATCATATATCATGGCTTGCAACACGGCGGGGGCGGCGCGTTCCACTTCCTGTTCGGAAATGGTCAGCATGAACCGCCCCTTCACCCAACTAACCTTCAGGCGCTTCCCAAGGGCGGGAACATAGCGCCCCGGTGTTTGCCGGTGGCCGTATTCAACATAGCTTGCGTATTCCGTGGGGTTGATCACCGTGATCACATAATTATTGCCCTGTTTTTCCACCGGTAGGATTTCCCAAGCATCCCGCAAGGTTCCGCCCACATAACCGGCCCAATACTGATCCAGAATGGCCCCGTTCTTGGTCAGGAATGTCCGGGATTTCCCGGATTCACCCTTCACCTTCACGGTTTTCGGGTCTTCAAAGGTTGGTTTCACGCCCACCGGGGTTCTTTTCTTGACTTTGTTCAACAGCATGGCGGCAATTTGATTGGCCCCCGCACGGCAAACCTTGTCAAAATCAGCTTGTTCAAGTTGTTCAAGGCGTTTTTCAAGCGCCTGAAGTTCCTTGAAATCACATTTTCCCCATCGGGCCATTCATGCCCACCCCTTGAACAGTTCCAGCATGATTTCTTGGTGGTTGTGGAAGATTCCCGGTTCCCCGGAACTTTGGAACACAAAGGTTTGATAGGTGCTTTCCCCGGTGGGGCGCTTCACCGTCACCTTGCATCCGGGCGGAACTGTCACATCCGGGGAAAGGATCAGCTTCACCACCTGTTGCAAGGGGGCCACGGGTTCCCCATCACTTGAAGTTAAGGTTTCAAAGGACAGCTTGCACGGTTGATCGGTCAGAAGCGGCGTTTCCTGAAATTCCGTCAACTTGGTCGTTTCATCCGTAACCTTGGCCCATTGGGAAAAGGTCGCGGTGTCCGTCCACAAGCGTTCCAATGCGGCGCGAACAGCGGCGTTCCTCACCAAACCACCCGCCTATAACGGATAAATTCACGGGTTCGCCCGTTGGTCAAGTAGTTGATCAGGTTATCAAGGCGCTGTTCCGGGGTGAAAGAACCCGCCCCAAGCGCAAAGGTGATGTTGGTATCACCTTCCTGAATCTGCTTGATCGCCGCTTCCGTATCGAACCCGTCAAGTTCGCCGCTGTTTTTCTTCAAGTTCAGGTATTCACCAACCACCATTTCAGCGGAAAGGTATTCCAGCCCTTCCGGGATTTCGGTTTGGTTGGTTTCGTTCAGCACCCGTTCCGTCACGCTTCCCACAAGGTAAAGCAACAGGGCATCATTATTTCCCACGGTGAACCCCAATGCCGCAAGCAATTCACGCGCTTTTTCAAGCATTGGGGATCACCGCCCTTCCCGATTAACCGCGGGAAATGATTCGGGCAATGGCAATGGCCTTGTGGTTGATATAGGTTCTGTCGGACGCCTGCGCTTCACCGGTATGGACAAGAACCCAATTCGCGCCGTTCTGAAGTTCGGCATCCGTGGGGGAAAGGGTGGACTGAACCGCCTTTTCATAGGACAGGCCGAAGGGCGCGAAGCACTTGCGCTGACGCATATACAGGGTATCTTCACCGCCGTTGGTCTTGGGATCACGGGCCATTTCATAGGGAACCTTGGCCCCCAAATCCTCATAGCTGATCGCGCCGGTGCCGATCACATAGCTGGTGTAATCGGTAGCTTCCACCGGTTCCGTGGGATTGGTGAAGGTGATCACCATATCGGCACCCGCCTGAACTTCCGCCGTGCAAATCGCACCGGGGGCGGTGGTTTTCTGCGTTGCCGTGACATTGGTGCCGCTCGGATTCGTCCAAGTGAACTTGGCAATGTCGCCGGTCGTGATCGCGGCCAGCTTGTTATAGATCGCGGTGGCCTGATTGGTGGCGTTGTCGGTGGAAGGGATTTCAAGATCGGTGTCACCGATGGTGCCGCCGTTGGCAACCCAAGTGAAGGTGGTGCCGCAAATTTCGATCTTGTCACCGGCGCTTGCCTTGGTGGAAACCTTGATGTTCCACACGCCCTGCGTACCCACGGCGGGGGCGGTGGGCATATCATCATCCACCACAACCAACTTGCCGTTCCAAGTACCAAGATCAAGGGCGCGTTCAACGCCGTCCTTGTCGGTGTACTTCAGGTGTTCGAGAAGGTTCAGGTTTTCAAGGCCGGTTGCCACATCGGAATGAACAAAGACAATGGCGAACTTCTTCTTGTTCGCGCCACACGCCTTGTTCATGGCGGTGTTCAGGGTGGTAACGCCAACCTTGGCGGCGTCACCCACGCCCCCGGTGATGTTCAGGGTGTGCTTGCTGACGAACTCGGCGGATTTGGTGTCACCGGCCATGCTGAAGATACCCTTCAGGATGGAAAGAATGGTGGACTGATCCAGCCCATCCTTGTATTCGGCAACCTGCGCGGCAATGTTGCCCATGAAGTCAACACCGCCCGTAATGTCATAGCTGAAATCGCGTTCCACCCACGCCTTGGCGCGGCCAACCACAACCACGCCCTGTTCAAAGGTCTTGGTGCTGGAAGCGGTGATGTTGGTGGAACCGTCATAGTTCACGGCATCCCCATCAAGAAGGCCGCGCATGGCGATTCGGGCGTAACCGGTGCCGTTTTCATTGGAAAATACCGCGCGAATATCCGGGTTCGCGGCCAGCGCACGGGATTTCTTGATCTCGTTCAGCTTCAGATTGGGAACATGGCCCACCATATAGCGGAACGCTTCAGGATTGAAGGATTTGCTGTCAAACTTGCTGTTCGGCATGATGTTTTTACCTACCTTTCATAGTGTTGAATTTTGTGGTTAATCGTTGATCTGAACATCCGGGTGTTCTTCCATGTACTTGGTCAATTCCTCATAGGTCATTTTGGACAGATCGGCCCCCGTCCCGGAAGGGGGAACATCGGACTTTTCGGCGGGTTTCGCGCCCTTGATCGGCTTGGTTTCCGCCTTGTCGAACAGGAAGGCGGTGGATTCACCTTCCACCAACTTCTTGATCTCGGCATCCAGCCCCTTCACCGTTCCATCCTCGGCAAGTTCGGCCTTGGTCAAGAACTCGGCCAGAAGCGCCCTTGCCGCCACATTGTTTTTGGCCTTGGCGGTTGTCAGGGCCATTTCAACGGCATTGCTGATCTTCAGCCCCTTCATTTCGGCATCGTGGGCCTTCTTCTGTTCGGCGTTTGCCGTCTGAAGGGCCGTGATCTTCTCATTCAGGGCCTTCACATCACCGGTGGACTTCTTCAGTTCTTCAAGCTGGGTGTCGCGTTCCTTGATGGTGTTTTTGGCGTTCTGAAGTTCCGTGTTCACTTCATTGAACCGGCTTTTGGGAACGAAGGCCCCGTTCAGGGCTTCCATTACCTTTGTGGCCTGTTCATCCGTCAAGCCCATCTGCATCAAACTTTCCTTTGTCATTGCTGATCCATCCTTTCTTATCCTTTTTTTCCGTGGGTTAGGAACCACGATTGTTCCGGTTCTGTTTTCCACCCACAACCGGTAAACGGTGAATTGCTATGAAAAAACCACCGGCCCGGAAAACCGGGCGGGTGGTTCAATCAACTATAAATCCCAATGCTGATCTTGGGGCATCCGTTCTAACACCTTGTAATAGTTCGGAATCGCTTCAGGCGGTTTCCCGTCAATCAGGGCCTTCAGAACTTCAATTTTTTCATCCAAAAGGGCTTCACTTTCCAGATCGAAGAACTTCTGAACCATGGGATCATCAACCTGTTCAAGAAGTTCAGTTATTTGGATGAACTTTTTTTCCAAGTCAACCACCCCACTTTTCCAGCATTTCTTCAATCACTTCTTCCAACGCTTCCACCAATTCCGGTTTATCTGCCTTCAGCATTTCGATTAGATCAGGCCGAACAACGGACAAAGCGCCATAATTGGCAAGCGTTTCTTCAGGCCGTTTGGCAAGTTCCCGATAATACTTTGAACCATGCCCATATTTGACGATCCCGGCATCACGGGCCGTTCCGTGGGAAAGCGCATCATAAATATCTTCAAGATTGCCAATGCCCCCGCCCATGGCGTTTCTGCACCGGTAATCAATCAATTCTTCCGCTTCCCGCTTTGCGGCGTTATATCCCTTCTTATATTCCGCATAGGAAATACTTTTGGAATAATACTGATCCCGCAAAGCGTCAAAGGCGGCGGATCGCGCTTTGCTCACTTCAGCCCGGATTTGCTTGCACATTTCATCATATTGGGCAAACAGATCATCCACGGCGCTTCCAATAGAAGTGTCACGGGTTCGGAAGAAGTCAGTTAATTTGGCATGGCTTGAACTATACCAACCATCATAAGTTTTCAGATCACCCCGGTTGTAGAAATCAATCATGTGCATTTCTTCATGTAGGGTGGTACAAACTTGGCCGGTCAGATCATCACCGGACAGCTTTGGAATTGTGATCTTGGCTTCCGTCAAGGCCCCGGTGCTTCTGCGATAGGTATAATTAACGGCGTGATTTTGTCCATGGCCCACCTTCACCGGGATTCCTTGCGTTTGAAGGGTTTCCATTTGGCCCATTTTGCCATACAGGGCAACCACATTGGGATCAGCGCCTTCACACCCATTCACATAATCAATCAGGGCTTGGGTGTTTTTCCGTTCCTTCTTATCGGTCAGGTAATCCGGGAACATATCGGCTTTCAATTCTTCCAGCTTCCGGGTTCCTTCCAGAATAGCGCCGGTTGTGGCCGGTGTCAACCCCGCCTTGGAACCGCCCTGAACAAACGATTGTTTCCAATCGGTGAACTTCATGTTGGAAGGCACATAATAAACCTTCCCATCCTGATCCCTTGCGGCGCGTTCCCCGATCACATCAGGGGAAACGGCGGGGGCCGTGGTTCCCCGGCAATTCGGATGGAAAGGCGGAACGGTCACGCCCGGTTCAAATTGCGAAAGCGGGATCACCGTTCCATCCAGCGGCCCACAAATATCACAGGTATGGGAATCCAAGGTTTCAATGATTTCAACCTTGTCAACGCCCAATTCCTTGTAGCTTTCACGGGCGGAAGCGGCGTTGAAATAGGTGGTTTCGGTGTGAACCAAGCGCCCCGCCTGATAGCGGGAAACATTGAACCGGCGCTTCACATCATCGGTAATCTTTTGCGAACTGTCACCGCGCAAAAGCCCTTGTGTCAGGGATGTTTGAACCCCGGAAACAAGATTGGCCTTGCCTTCCCAACACCGATCCCGGAAGGTTTTGTTGTCCGCCGTCCACGGTTTTGAAAGTAAAGTTTCAAGTTTCTTCTGATCCAGCGCGGTTATATCCCAACCAAGGCCGATTTGCTTTTGAACTTCAAAGGCGGTTCGGGTGTACCCGTTGGAAACCACCTGTTTCAACAGGCCATCAACGGAATCAACCTGATTGCCATACAGAAGTTCCATTTGCTGTTGGATTTGGATTTGCACCGCTTCCAGCCGGGAAACATGGAACCGGGCGGAAGCGTTTTCCAGCTTTTTCAACCATTCAGGGGAAAGGTTCGCTTGTTCGCCCACCTGAATGTATTTTTCAACCGTCCATCGAAATTCTTCCATTTGGCCGGTTGTCAACATCTTCCGGGCGTCCGAAAGGGAAAGGCCGTTGTTCACGGCAAAACGGGCATACCAAGATTCAATGTCCTTCTGAACTGCCTGTTCAGCTTCCCGGTACATATCTTCCAGATCGGCAACGCACCGATCCGCTTTCTTTTGGGCGGCATCCGCCATGATGGAAAACCGGCCCCGCCAATAATCAGCATTGTTCACAGGGCCAGCCCCCTTTCAAATTGGTGACGCTTGGGGGAATCGAACCCACCGTTCCCGGCGTGAAAGGCCGGTGTCTTAACCGCTTGACTAAAGCGCCATAAAAGGTGCCGGGGAAGGGAATTGCACCCTTGCAAGGCGGAGGTTCAAAACCTTACTACCCGATTATTACCCCGGCATATTGGGAAGGCGGGGATCATTCATCATCCCCGCCATCATCCCCCGGATTGTTCGGATCATCCTTGGGCGGCGGAAAAGCCCCCATGTAATCCGCCATCTTTTCTTCCTTTTCCTTCTTCTTCCGGGCCAACTCCATTTCCACATCCTTCACCCACGGATGTTGTTCAACAATGGTTTCATCGGACAACAGGCCAGCGGACTTGGAACAGTTTTCAATGGCTTCCGATTCATTGATCAGAATATCCCGGTTGAACACGATGGTAATATCATCCACGAAATCCACACCGCCGAAATTGGAAAAGTGGTTTCCGATGAACCACAACAGATCATCAAAAGCGGCCTGAAATTCCGTTTCCATGCCGTTTGCGTCAAGGTCAATGTCGGAATACATGGATTGGATGTTCATTTGGTTGGGGTTGCCGTTCAAACGATCATCCTTGGCGTCATATCCACGGGCGTTCTTGATCAGCGCATTTTTCAGGATTTCCAGAATGGCCTTGTAGTTATCGGCGTTCACTTCAACGGTCAGGGTTTCCACCCCGCCATCTTCACGCACCTTCACCACGCCATAGGTGGAAAGGTTCTTTCTGAACTCGCCCAAATTGGTTCCATCGTAGTTCTTCAAAACCAAGATGGTGTTCCGGGCGTCCTCTTGCATATTGTTTTCAAAATCAGAAAGGATGGTGTTGATACCATCCTGAAGGGATTTCACGCGCTGAAGAAGGGTTAATTCCTGTTTGTTGTACTTGAACGGGATCAGGGGAATCCTTTCCCAATTCATTTCTTTGGTGTTTTCGCCATCCTTAATGGAAAAATAGTTTTCGTGATCACCGGCTTCCACATCCGGGATCAGGGTGTCACCATCGAAAATGAACCGGTAAAGCCCATCCAGCTTGAACAGTTCAACCTTCTGAACGCGCTTCTTTTCGTACCCTTCCCACACTTCCTGAACATAATAGCGGATCGCGCAATCAAGTTCGGTGTGATCATCATCCGCCCAAAACGGAAGGATTTCATAGGCGGGGAAATGCTTGAACACCAATTCCCCACGGTTGTTGTAGTATGGGAACATCCAGCCGATGGAAGTTTTCAAGGCATCTTCCGTGGTGTACTTCAGAAGGCGGAAGAACTTCCGATCAAAAATCTTCTTCAGGGCGTCCACATATTTCTTATTTTCGGAATTGATGGTGAAGGGCTTGCCCACAAGGTAATTGGTTTTCTGATCCACCATCAAGGCATACTGATTATCAATCAGGTGGTTGTTCGGAAGGTTTTCAACCGTCTGAAGTTTACCATCCTCACCGATGATCTGACGCTTTCTGAAAAGAATATCCTGTTTGCCGCAATAGTAATCATCACCGGCAATCTGATCCAGACGCCGGGGGGAATGTAACCACGCCTTCAGTTCCAAGGCGAAGAACTGAAGTTCCGTCAAGCCGGTTCTTCCGCCCTCAATGATCAGGCGATTGATCCGGGCGGTTTCTGTCATTTCATACATGGTGTTCAATCACCTTTCCTTTCGTGATCCATCGGGGGGGGGGGCAAAACCAATCTGCCGGGTTTTGTCTTTTTCCAAGGTCAGGGTTTGGCCCTGAATGTCAATTTCAAACTTCAAATGGGTGTATGGAAGGCGTTCAGCCCATTGTTCAATCTTGTTCAAGATGTGCTGTTGTTCAAACACTTTTCATCACCCAATAACCACAGAACCCCGGAAATGCTCAAATCCGGGGCCGTTTTGTTACTTTGCTGTTATTCAAAGCTGAAGGCGGGGCCAATCAGAACATCTTCCAGCCCATAGCGCATGGCATCCATCAGGTGGTTGAAATCGTCAATGGGCTGATTGATCTTGTTCCCAAATTTATCTTCATCCCAAGTATAGTTTGAAATTTCGGTGATGAAGTTCACGCACCGGGGATGAATGATAATGTGATAGTTCTGAATGTACTGGATTCCATTGTTCACGGAATCCTTACCCTTCCGGGCCGCTTTCACATGGGAAAGGCCAGCTTCACGAAGTTCATCAATGGATTTCGGTTCCGCTGAATCCGCCTTGATCCGTTCCTTGGCATATCCAAGGGCCGTGATCTTCTCCATGATCTTCTTATTGGTCAAGGCCCGTTCATACAGTTCATCAAATACCCAAATGGTTTTCTGTTCGGTGCTGATCAGGCCACAGAACAAAGCCGTGGGATCGTTGGTATATCCGAAGTCAAGCCCGAAGGCCGATTGCACCCCGGCCATTCTGCTGATTTCCTCGGTGCTGAACGCCTTTTCTTCCCAATTCTCATAGATCAGGCCATCCACAATGCCCCAATCACCCAAACCGGCCACACGATAGCGCCGGGGGTTGTTCACCCGCATGGTTTCAAAAACCTTCAGATCAGCGGCATCCAACCATTCATTACACAGATAGTTGGTTGTCAGGGCCAGAATGTCAGGATCGGGGGCGGCGTCATAGAACCGGCGCTTGATCCAATGGTGTTCATTCCATGGGTTGAAGGTCAAAGTGATCTGTTTGAACAGGCCCGTTTCTTCCGGGATCGCGCCACGGATTGATTCGTCAAGCATATCAAAATCGGCTTCCTTGCTGATTTCATACGCTTCTTCAATCCACATCCAGCACAGGAACCCAACGGAAACGGTGATGGATGTTACTTTCAACGGATCATCCAGCCCCCGGAAATAAATCTTCTGTCCGGTGGGGGTGTATGTCAGTTCAAGCGGGGATTCTTTGATTTCCCAATACGCATCCACGCCAAGGCGGTGAATGGCCCATTTCAATTCCGTGAAACAGGAATCCTTCAAGGTTCGATAAACCTTGCGAACAATCAGGGTATTGGCTTCAGGGTATTCCATCATCCTTGTGATGATGTTCAAGGCGGTGGTTTTGGATTTCTTGGAAGCACGGGAACCCTTGCACACACGATAGCGGCCCTTGTAATTCCAAAAAGTTTTATAACCACGCCCCACAACTTCAGGAAGGCGGATAACCTTGGCATTTACATCAATCTTCAAGCTGATCGCCCCCCATGATAACCACGGGAACGGTGCCTTCCATTTTCAGTTTATCGGTGAACATTCCAAGGTGTTTCCCTAAAAGTTCAAGCGCGTTCAGTTTGTTGTATGTCTTTACTTCCCGTTCCGTGATTTCCCCATCCTCGGTGGGAATGGTTTTTACTTTTACGGAAGCAATGCAAGCAGTATCATCCCGGTTCGCTTCACCATGAATGGTGGCGGTGTCCATATCAATCACATCCACCGGGTTCACAAAGGCAAGTTTGGCGATTTCCCGCAAAACCCGATCCTGATTGATACCGGTTCGGCGGGATCGTTCCGCTTCAGCTTTGTCAATGGCCGCTTTGATGTTGGGTTTTGTCAGGTTTTCGCATCCTATATCGCGGGCGCTGTCGGGTGAATACCCGGCCCGGATTGCCGCTTGGGTGGCGTTCAAATCAATCAAGTATTCTTCAACGAACCTTTTCTGTTTCTTGGTCATTGCCATAGGTATTCACCCCTTCCTGAATAAAATGAAAAAACGCCAAGGTTTTTCCCTTGACGCTTTTCCGATGGTAATACTATCATAGGTAGATACTGACTTTCAATCACTTCATACTGTCTTTTACTGACACATACGAAAGCAAAGCGTTTCCGTGAACCCGGAACACCCATCTGATTTCATGTTCCGTTTCGGCGGCAATATCTTCCCATTTTTCGCCCTGAACATATCGGGCAACAAGGATGTTCCTTTGGTCAAGGTCAGAAATCCGCCCGATCAGCTTCATGGCGTCCGCCTTCCGGGAAATCAGTTCATCAATTTGGCCGTTGATCTGATCTTCAAGGTCAATGATCTTCAGGATCACATTTTCAATGGGATTTTTGGGGCCTGAAGTCTGAACAACATCCTGTTTCAATTCATAGTTGCCGCTTGTCAAGCTGGATCGCAAAGTGGCAACCGTATTAGTCAGGCGGGTGATCAGACGGTCAATTTTGGAAATCTGCATCAGTTCCGCCTTGGCTTCCTGAACTTTTTCTTTTTCGGTCATATCACACGCAAATCCTTTCATTCAACATTTCGATCTTGAAGGAAGGGGGTGATCTTGAAGGGCCGCAAACCCGCATGAACAGGGAATTTTTTATCAAAATCCTTCAACATTCAACATTCAACATCATACTACAACATCTTTTATTACAACATTACTATATATTTTTTTTTATTTTTATTTTTGAAGTAATAAAGACATCTTGAATGTTGAAGGAATTGAATGAAAAACCCTGTATTTATAAGGGTTTGAACCCCTTCAAGATCGCCTTCAAGATCGGCTTCAATCTTCCCCGCCGCGCCTACTGCTGAAAAACTTGGGGAAGCGCGTTCCGATCCACCACCGGATCATGTACCAACATTGTTCCAGCGCCCCAACCGGCCTATATCCATTCCGCTTCATAGAACATCCCGGCCTTTCATGGGGATCGGGTTCAGAAATTCTTCCATGAACTGTTCAAAGTATTTCGCGGCTTCCTCATTATTGAAAGACGCCACTTTATAGGCACAGTTGCCTTTTTCGATCATCAGACAGGGTTTCTTCCGTCCGGGAACATCCCGCATCACGGAAAGGCCAATGTCAGAACCCAAGCGTTTGTATTTCATCTGAACACCCTTCCTGTTTTCTTGTCTTTCAGTTCAATCCGGTTCAGAATATCGAAACCGGCCAAACGGATGATGTACTTCAGCACAAAGATCAAGGTTGCAAGGCGCTTTTCCTGTTCGGTTTCCGCCTGAATGATGTGCTTCATGCCTTTGTAGGCCGTAGGATCGGGATAACCTTCTTTATTCTCCCAAGGTTTCGGCACCGGTCACACCTTCTTCCTTGTACCATTCGGCCAGATCAACCCCGGCTTCCTTCAGCTTGTAAAGGCAAATCCAATCAGCATCTTCTTCACCAAGTTCATAGTGCTTCCACAGTTCCCGCTTGGCTTCCACAAAATCCTTCCAGATTGCCTTCAGCTTTTTGGGGCCGAAACCGTACCTGATCCGCAACGCCCACAGAATAGCGGCATCCGTTTCCATGCTGATCTTGGCTTCCGCCATGGCCGCTTGGCGTCCGATCTCCCGGCTGATTGCTTCCTGTTCCTTGGCGGTGAAGGAAACGCCAAAGATTTTCCCACCGGCCTTCTTAAAGTTCGGCATGATACTTTTCCCACAGATCATCAAACAGAACCGGGATGGTATCATGGCACATCCCCAACAGCTTCAGGGCCACTTCCCGCATCTGCGGATGGGCGGCGGGGGAACAACGAAGGTTCAGGAAATGCCGCCATTCCCGAACATCAGCGGTCATAATCACTTCCGTTTTCAAGCTGTTGGGCAAAACCGCCCTTGCTTCCTGCGGGGAACGGCCTTCCGCCAAAAGATCAAAATAGGCCACTTCCGCATTTTTACAGGCGTTTTCCCACATCCTGAAGGCCGGGGTTCCCTTTTCCAGATAGCAAGGGAAGATCACCGTGATCTGTTCACCGAACTTCCCGGCCCCATAATTGCAATACCGGGTGGATTCCTGACAGTATGCGGCCAGCCGGTGGCGGACAATCTCATGGGAAACGCCCCGATCACAGGTGAACTTCACCGTGAAGGAAGCGTGTTCCAAAACCGCTTCATGGCCGCGCTTGATGATGTTGCCCACAAACTTCACGGCGGAATCCTCGCTGATCAGTTCTTCCGATTTGTAGCACACCCGCCCACAGCGTTCAATGTGCTTCAGGATTTCAGCGCCGTTCACCGGAGTCAAAAACTCCACATTGGCATTGATGATCTTCATTGTTCATTCTCCTTTTCTTCAATTTCCAGAACGGTCATAATGGCATAGTTCGCAAGATCAAGAAGGGTGTCTTTGATACTTTCATCCTGAACCTTCTGTTCAGCACCCCTTGAAAGGGTTTTGAACCGGCTGAACTTATCGCCTAATCTGATCCGGGCCATTGCCATTCCTTCTTCCACAAAAGTTTGGTGAAAGGAATCGCCATAATCGGCGTTCTTCCGGGCATACAGTTCATTCAGGCCCAAGCATATTTCCTTGTGGCGTTGTACCTTGTCCATGCTCACACCCCCTTGATCCGGGCGGCAATCATATCCGCCGTATGGGTGTATAGCACATTGGGAAATTCGGTGACGGATCGGCCATAGCTGTTCCAATTATCCTTGGCGTCAAAAGCGCCCATGTGCCAGCGGACACACAGAAGTTCTTCTTCCGTGATCGGGATTAACTGTTGCAACAGCATCACGGACTTTTCCCCATGGCCGGGGATCAGGGTTGCATTGTTGTATTCCCACGCTTCATCAGCGGTTTTGTGGTAGTTGTCCACTTTGCAAAGATCGTGGAACATCCCCACAATGTACGGGGAAACCGGATCATTCCATTCCAGCCCAAGCCGATCCGTCAACCACAGAAGGGCCTTCATCACTTCAAGGGAATGATCGAACAGCGCCCCCGGATAGGCCCCATGGTGGTGAATGGAAGCGGGTGCATCGAAGAATCCCCACTTCACCAACTCGCCCACGGCGGCATTTGGCCACCGGCAAGCATCCTTCACCGGGGCCATCACTTCCAGAAATTTTTCAAATCGTGCATCATCCATGTTTCTTCAATCCTTTCCAACATTCTTCATGCACCCACATCCGGGGGCCTTTCTTGGGTTGAACCCACAGTTGGGGCGTGATGGTAGGCATTGGCCCACCGCACACAACACACTTGGCCCCTTTCGGGGGGGGGTATCTCTTTTTATCCATCAGGCACATCCTTTCAGTTGAACCATTTGATCACCGGATCGCCGGTGAATCCCTTTTCCCATACATACCAAGCATAGGCAATGGCGCTTTCCGGTTTTGCGCTCATATCCCCATTCTTGAAACAGGCCAGCCGGGAACGGGAAATATAGACGGTTCGGGGGGGGGGCTTCCTTGAAAAATTCACCCCGCTTTTGGCCTTCAAGAAACTGCACCTTCAGGAACATGGCAACCTTCCCACCGGGCCGCACACTATCCAAGGCCCGTTTCACGAACTCCAACCCTACGGAATAGGGCGGGTTTGTGATAATGTCACCTTCAAACCCGTCAAGCGTTTCCTGAAGGAAATCCAGCGGTTCAGGATCGCCATACCCCCGATAAATCAAATCCGTGGAAATGACTTCATGGCCGTGGGCTTCCAGAACCCGCGAAATGTGGCCTTCTCCACAGGCCGGTTCCCATATCACCGGGGCAAAGGTTTCCATTCTCAAAAGAAGTTCAACCGCCTTTGGATCGGTTGCGTAATAATCAAACTGTTCCCGCTGTTCAGGAACATGGTTGGAACTGCCAAGGGTGGTGAACACTTTCTTTGAACCCGCCATCATTCATCACCTTCTTTCGCAAACACCCGGCATTTGCCAAACCGGGGAATCCACTTATCCACGATGATGAACCCACAGCGTTTTGTGATCTGCCTTGAAAATTCAATGTTGGAAAGGGCTTGGAAGTTGTTTGCAATGCAATATTCCTTGTACTTCCGATAGATGGATTTCGTGGTTTCGTTTTCGATACCGTCCACGCCCATTTCCCGGATGAACCCGATGATCGGGTTATTGTTTTCTTCATAATCGTCAAGTTGCCCCTGAACCCTTGCGGAAGTGGTGAATTGGGCCTTACCCAACACCCGCTTCAGGGCCGCAAGCCCCAACAGGATCAAGTGTTCCATGGGTTCCTGTTCACACAGTTCATCCTTGATGAATGGGCGGAAATCGGGATCATCCGGGGTGAACTTGGCATCAAAGGGAACGATCACCAAGCGCCTTTGAACCGCACCGGTCTTATCCTTCATGCGCGGAATGTTATTGGCGGAAAACAGGAACTTGGCGTAATTGTTGAACTCAAACGGGTTTTCCCCCTTGCGTTCCACATTCACCCGATCCCCGGTGACAAGTTTCTTGAACACGGAAGCATTGGCAATAAATTCATCCCCAATATCATCACCAATGTTCGCCAGCTTGCCGAACAGTTCAGCGGTTTTGAAACGATCCCCCAATTCCTTCAGGTCAAGGGAAGCAATATTGGAATCCCCCAACATACTTTTAACCATGTGAAGGAAGGTGGATTTGCCGTTGGACTTGTCACCGATCAGGATGAACGCTTTGCCCAACTCATTCCGCCTATACAGGCAATAGCCCACCATTTCTTCAAGCAAGGCCCGAACTTCCGAATCATCACAGGCCAGCCGGTTCAAGGTGTAATCCAGAAGATCAGAATGGGCGGCGGGATTATAGGCCCAAGGGATTTTATTGGTGATCATGATTTCCGGGCTGAAATCCTTGAACGATCCATCACGCAAATCATACAGGCCGTTCTTGAAGGCAATCAGGTTGGGTGTGTGGGGAATGGCTTCATCCTCAATGGCAATCTGAAGATAGGACAGCACTTCCGATCTTTGGGCGCGTTTCAAATTGGGGATGTGGTGGATCATGGCCGCTTCAATACCGGATGTTCCGGGAACATAAATCCCGTTTTGGTAAATGTGAAGCTGTCCATTGATCTTTACTATGTGATTGTTGTTCTTCAGGTAGGTTCCGAACTTATCATGTAGAAAGGTTTTTTCTTTGAAGAACACCGGTTTCTGAAAAGCATCATCCCGCAAGATGGTTTCCAACTCACGATCAGGAAGCGGATCAGAAAGGATGAACCGGTTGATTAGGCGGATGGTTTCACGCGCTTCTTCCTTGGTGAAATCCTCGCTTTGCAAGGTCAGAATATAGGCGAACAAACTTTGATTGCGGCCTTCACCGGCACCCATGGCAAGGAACTTCATGTTGGTGTTCACCGGCGTCAACCATCGGGGAAGAACCTGAATTTCATCTTCCGGGCAATCCTGAAGCATGGGCCGATCCACGCCCTTGAACTTCATAATGGCATAGCTGTTGTTCCGCCCAACCTTGGCATCTGTTTCAATGCCCAAGGCAAGGGTTTTCTTTGTCCAGCTTTTCCCCACATACCCTTCCGGGTTGCGGAAATAGAAATGCTTCCCCCTTGTGGTTTTATACACCCGGCATTTCAGGCCCAATTCCTTGACGATCTCAAACAGAAGATCAGAAGTCTTTCCATCATCAACATCAATCAGAATGGTTTCTTCCCCAAGAATCCCGGCGTATTCATCGGCATCCTTGACTTCTTCAAGGGTTTTCAGATTTTTCACACCCTTGAACTTTTCAAGGCATTGTTTGTTTTGTGTCAGCACATAACCCCTAAACAGGTTCACGCTTTAGCCCCCCCCCCGCTGAATGAAACACCGAAATCCTTCAGCCGGTCATAAATCATGTTGATGTAATACTGTTTATCCAGTTCATCCGGGATCGCTATGCCGTCCACCGAATCATTGATAAAGAAACAATGTTCAGGCGTATTGGCAAACTGTTCCGGGTTCTTTTCGCGGCCCCGGATCATCTTTCCCGAAACCTTGAACAAACCGCCCTTGCGCTGATCCTTGGAAGCGAACACCCGGAATGTTGCATCTTTTTGAACCTCTCCACCGGTGAACCGCTTCACGGTTTTCAGCTTTCCGTTTTCATCCCTGATCTTCTCCAAAGTGATCACCGGGGAATAAAGCGCATACCGGTATTTACTGGAAACCTTCACAACCTTCTGGAAATCCCGCAAGCTGTCACACCCGGCAACCGTTTCTTCCGGGCGGGTGCCGTGAAGGAAGAAGTTGATGATCCCACGGTTCACAATAGGAAGGTCATAATCAAGATCAGATAGTTTCTTGACATAGGCCCCTTTGCACTTCCACCGGGGCTTCCCCTTTTCATCGGTCAGGGGGCCAGCGGGAACAATCAGGTAATTGTTCACATCCTTTTGGAACACCTTCTGAAATTCATCAAATTCCAAGCGCATCCCGGTTCTTTCTTCCCATTCCCAACACAGATCATCAATAAGGTCAAAATCTTCATACCGGCGAAGTTTAACCAAAATACCATCCGTGTTGCTTTGGATGATCTCGCAATGATCTTCAAGGCGTTCAATCAAATCCAGAAGAAGAAGTTGCCCACCCACGCAAACATTGTTTGCCTGACGGGGATCATACATGGCGTTGTGCTTGTCCTTCATGGCTCCATAGGTGCTGTTCAGAACAATTTTGTATGGCTGTTGCATGGGGTTCTTTTCGGCCTTCAGCTTCAGGCGGGTGTGATAGATTTCCGCATACCGTTCAGGATCGGCAACATTGCGGCTGATCCATCCGTAACGAAGCATCAAGGATGGGTAATAAGACGCCACATCCACATTGACAAACCAACCTTCCCCGGCATACTTGGGGATCGCGCCATGCAACCCGCCCCAAGCAAACACATGGGGAACACCGGCAACGGTAATTTCAAGGGATTTGGAATAATCCCGGTTCAAGGGGTTCTTGTACCAATTCAGAACTTCCTTGTATTTCTCAATCCGCAAGGTGTCAGGAATATCAAGTTCAAATTCATCATTGTGATCCCGTTGAACTGCCCCAAGAATTTTGGCGGAAAGCTGGGCCTTGGTCTTGCCAATGTCACCAATGGGAAGATGGAAGGTTTTCACCAAGGACATTTGGGCATCAAATTCATCTTCCTTCCGCCGTAACCACACTTCCACGGTTTCTTCCACATCATGGCGGCAATACTTGACTGTTTCGGCAATCTCCGCTTCCGTCAAAGGCCGGTCAATATCGAAGGGAACCGATGTTTCCTTGATAGAATGGCCCATGAACGCTTCCAGCGCCTTCAAGCTGATCGGCGGGTTCGGCATACAGTCATAGTTGATCAGGGGGAAGTTTCGGAACAGGTTGGAAAAACGATAACCGGGCTTGTCCTGAATGATGATCCAATCGTTCACCTGTTTGGGATTGAACCCGCACAGAATCCCCTTCAGGATGTATTGGTCATAATTCCGGTTGTTATACCCGGCCCATATTTCCCCCTTGTGCTGTTCATAGAATTGTTCCAGCCGGTCACGGTCATTGATGATCACCGTTTCCTTCCGGGCGTTCAGGTCAATGAACACAACCAACCAATCAAAGGCGAAAACCTCAAAATCATAGAAGATCACTTGTTCACCAACTTTCTGTTTTGAAATAGCCGAATCGGTTGAAACAGCACCACCACGGGAAGGTTTCGGCCTTGGTGCCATCCGGGGCAAGCGCCCCGGTGAACCCTATTTTTGAAAGTTAATGTTCAAAACAGGGTTCAGGAACTTGAACTTTCGGGGTGAAAAAATTCACTCCACTTCAAAGACTTCTTCAACGGAAATGCTGTTGAAGCGGGAATCATCGTAGTCAACGGCATATTCAAGTTTGCCGTCAACCGCTTCCGCCACATCAAGGACAAGCTGGGCAAACTGCCGATAGCTTTCAAAGCTGATCGGAACACCGGAATCCAGCTTTTCCAGAAATCCCATGGCGGAAGCAATCATGTTCTTGTCGTTTTTGGTGCCGTACAGAACCCGGTTCATAAACAGGCGCTGGTTCTTGAACTCACCGGCAAGGATTTTGAAGGAAACGGCCAGCATGGGGCGGTTGGGATCGGCCTTGGTACCTTTGATCTCCATGCTTTCCAGCTTCACTTCATACTTGCCAGCCGGGATGGTGGGGAAATCCCCGCCGCCGTTCTTCTTGGCTTCCTCAACATCCGCCTGAAGGCCCTTCAGGTCAACGCTTTTGTCGATCTTGTCAAAATCAATAGCCATTTTTGAAAATCTCCTTTTATGTTGTTATTTGAATTGATCCGGTGGATCAGGATTCACGCTTTTTGCGGGTTCTGCGGGGCGGGTTCACATCCATCTTGGGGGCTTCCTCTTTTGGCTTGTCCAACAGGGGGCAAGCGGAAGGATCATCGTACTTGTGGCACCGGTGGGCGGCGTCAATGTTCGGGCAAAGGGGAATTTCCCCACCGCTTTCCCTATGCTGTCTGAACACCCGATCCCCATCGGGGCAAGGCGGAAGGTTGGTGGCGTCAGCTTCCACCGGCGCGGCGGGTTCATCGTCACCTTCCCACGGGGCCTGATCGCCTTCAACCGGGGGATCATCAGACTGTTCCGGGGCGGGTGCCGGGGGATCGGCTGGGGCTTCATCCGCTTTGGCCTTTCTCGCCCTTCTCGCGGGCTTTTCCGGGGCCTGTTCATCCTTGGGGGTATCGGTGGCCGGGGGCGTGTTGCGGCCCGTCTGAAGCGTTCCAGCGGCCTTCTGATTGGCTTCATCATAGACTTCACAGAAGGCGGCGTAATCCAGCGGGATTTCCTTGTTCCGAACCGTCAGACGCCCACCGCCAAAGATTACTTCAGACGCCTTGAAGGAAAGCACCCGTTCATTATCATCCGCCACGATTCGGGCCACAAGATCAACCATACCGGCAACCTTATTGGCAACCTTATCCTGAAGGTTCGGCTTGATGGAACTGATCTTGTCACCGCTTTTGCGCGTCAGATCGCGGGTTCTGTCCTCATGGGAAATCAGGATGATGTTTTCATAGTCGGTGTTCATCAGGCGCTTCAGGGTGTTCAGGAACTCGGAACGCACCATATCCCATGCGCGGAACGAATCATCAGATTCATGTTTCCACCCTTGCCGGTCACAGATGTAAACCCGGCACGCTTCATAAACATCTTCCAGAAGGTCAACCACGATGGTCTTGAAATCGTTCTGTTTCTTTTCCAGTTCCGTGATCGTGTCGGTGAACACTTCCCACGCCAACTGCCGCTTGGTGATCCGCCCTTCCACCGTTACGGTGTCACGGATCGGAATATAGGGGGCGTCCACAAACTTGATGTTGCCATCCGTGTTCAGCATCAGCGGATCGGGGAAGCTGTTTGCAAAGAAGGTTTTTCCGCTGAAGGGCGCACCATACACCCAAATAACCTTCTTTTTGGTGGCGTTCAGATCACGCCGTTCATTCTTGGGAAGAATCATGTAATCCCATCCTTTCTGACAATATTCTTCAAATTCACACCACCCGCAAAAGTGGTTAGGATTTCGGGGAAATTCCGTGGATTCAATCATGTGTTTGGTGTCGGTCAGGAAATCCACGATCTTCAAGGGGTTGTATTCGATTGGAACCAAGGCGGGTTCCGTGTCCTTCAGTTCATCCAACACCCGATCCCGGAATTGCTGAAGGGTTTCGGTTTTCTTCTGCTTGATCTTTACCTTGGGAACCATCAGGAAGAACATTTTCCTGATCCGGTGGCCGGGGTGGGTTTTCTCATACCAATACTTGTATTCATGTAATTGGCCCGATTCCCGATAGGATTTGACATTGCTGGAATACTTGAAATCATAAAGATCAAACAAACTTTGTTCAGTTTGTTCAGGATGGATGAAATCTTTCAACGGACAATCCGGGCCGTATGTGGAATAACAGGATGATCTTTGCCCACATTCATCACAGACTTCTTGGCCATTTTTGAACTTCACCGGAACGATGTAATCCATGAACCCGATGAAATCAGCATCCCCAATGGGAAGTTCAAAGGTTCCGCCCGGTGGCAACAGCGCCTTGGCCTTTGGGATCAGGGCTTCCAGCTTCATCATTTCGGTGATATGATCATCCGTCAAAACCGGGAAGCTGTTCTGATAGTATTCAAGGGCCTGTTTCACGCCTTCTTCAATGCCGGTGTGAAGCGCGGTGCCAAGGATCAGGGCGTTGTCAGCATCCGTGTTGGGGATCGTATTCAGCCCGTCAAGGTATCGCAAGCGGTATTTGAAAGGGCAACGGTTGAACGCTTCAATTCTGCTATGGGAACATCTGATTGACATTCTTTCACCCCTTTCACCATAGATTTGAAGGCGTCAAAACCTTCAGGGTAAAGGACAAAGGCAAGGCACCCGGAATGGTTGATTTGGCGGATATTGTGTTTCTGAAGTTCAGACGGTTTCCCGGTGGTGTCCTTCAGTTCCATTTCAAAGGCCAGCCCACAAACCACGATCCGCATATCAGGAAGGCCGCTTTTCGTGTACCGGCCCCCGCCCCACCGCTTTTCATAGTAACCGCAAGGCGGAACGGCCATCTTGTCCATGGCTTCACCAAGGGGATAAATCCCTTCCGATTCCAGCCATTTCTTCACCCGGTTTTCAAAGTTCTTTTCACCGGCCATGCTTCTTCACCCCCCCCCGATGGATCAACCCGTGATCCCAAGCGTGTTGGGTGTTTTCGGCAATGGTGGCCCATTCCAGTTGGGAAGCGCGGCAATCGTGTTTCTTCCCGTGCTTATGGTTCACAACCGGCTTGCCTTCAGGGTTCGGAACGAAGGCCAGCGCCACAAGGATATGAAGGCGGCAATTCATTCCGTCCAGCTTTACCCGCAAATAACCGGAACCATCGTCATACGGGGCCAGTACCTTCCCGGTTTTCTTGGATCGGATTTGGCCAAGGCGGTTGATTTCATAGTTTGGATGATCCGGGCAAGGGTGCCATGTTATGATCATTTAATACCCCCCCCCTGATCTTTTCCTTGCGGCGTTTCTCCACATCCGGGTTCCAACCGCACCGGTCACAGTTCGCCTTCCCGCACACCAAGCCGGGGTTTTCGGGTTGCTTTGGGCAATCGCCTTGGGTGGCATACCTTCCGCCCATTACTGATCCCCTTCCTTCAGGGTGATCTTCACATAACCGGCCTTGGAACTGACTTTGGAACATTCATCCGCAATGGCGGGATATTTCTTCTTCAGCTTGGTGGAATCAATGCTTGTGGAAGTGGTGGGGGCCACAAGGGTTAAAGTCAGGATGTTGGTTTCAAACTTCTTCACCCCATACTTTTCCATAGCGGCATAGATTTTGGCCTTCATATCCTTTTCCTGATCTTCAATGGCCTTCTTGTGGGCCGTCAGGGTGGCAATGGCGTTCAGCACTTCCAGCGTGGAAGATTCAAACGCCTGAAGGCCGCTTTCTTCATCAAAGGTAGATTCCCCACATTCGGCGGGGGTTTCTTCACAGCGTTCTTCACAGGTGTCATATTCCGGGCAAGAATGACAGCACCCGTTGAACTTGTCCAGCGGACAGGAATTATTGCACTTGATCATTTGTCACACCTTCCTTTTCAAAAACTTCAAGATATTTCACACCGAAATCAAGGGCCGCTTCATGGTTGTCGAAATATATATCAATCACCTTGCCGCCGTTCTTTTCGGCATAGTCGGTGGATGTTCGATCCTGAACCACATATTCCCCGATCCCGTCAATGATCAGGACAGTTCCAAAGGGAAGCGGGGCGGCACAGGAAACACCGGCCTTCAGTTCCACGCCAGCGGCACCCTTTACGATTCCACCGGGCCGGTTCTTGGCCCATTCACCGCAACACTTTTCACAGGAACAATAAGCGGTGATCCGGTATGTACCCAAGGAAATCATGGCCGGTTCGGGTTCCGGTTCGATGATCTCCACCGGCTGAATAGCGGTAACAATCGCCGTGGATTCCGCTTCCGGGATAGGAACCGGCATCACATAGGGGGCGCTTGCCTGAACGGTGGGCGTTGGGGCTTCCGGTTGCGCTTTAGCGGCGCTTTCCCAAATGCCCCGGCAAAGGATGATCCCGAACAGGAACCCCAACACAATCCCGAAAATCAGGAATTGGCGGTTCAGATCATGGAACCTGTTCTTCATGGCTTCCCGACGCTTCCGGGCATCCGTCACAAGAACACATTCAGCGGGATTTCTCCCATTTTCTAAACAGTTCATCACTATAATCCTTTCGTAATTGAAGGGTGGAATACACATCTTCTTCCACGCTTCCGGGGCTGATCATCAGGTAATAGAAACATGGCCGATCTTGGCCGATCCGGTGAATACGCTTTTGGGATTGTTCCCACAGTTCCCAACTTTCGGGAAGGGAAAAATATATGATCTTGTTGGCCTTCTGGAAGTTCGCGCCCATGGCCCCGGCTTGATACTGAACAAAGGTTATGGAATCGGGGTGTTCCTCATAGGCGGCAAGGTCTTTATGTTCACCGTTCAAGATGGAAACAGGCCGATCCACAAGGGCCTTCATGCGCTCCATTTCTTCCGTGAAGTTATAGAACACAATCAGCCGATCTTCCGTGCTTTCCACCAAATCAATGAAGGCGTCATATCGGGCCGGGTTTAGCATCCCGCAAAGTTGGCGGGAATACAGGCGGCGTGTCAGGGTTGTGGCCCCGATCAGTTCCCGGCATCCTTCCGCATCCGGTTCATCTGACTTCTTCAGGGTTTCATTGTTCACCGTCACAATCTTGTGACTTCTGAAGGCCCAATAGGTGGGTGGCACCGGCATCTTGACGGGGATCAGGTTCTTGGCGGGAAGGTCAATCCCGGCTTCATCGGTGGTCATAAACACCGCCCCATATTGGGCCAGCTTGTCCTTCAGCCGGTCAACATTCTTATAACCAACCACCTGTTGACGCCAAAACCCATCATCTTCAACCCATTCAGTTTCCACATACTGTTTCCAGAAAAGTTCTTTGCTGATCGGCCAGCCAAGAAGGTTGCATTGGCTCCACAGCTTTTCATATTTGCCCCCGGTGGGCGTACCGGAAAGAAGGATCACATTTTGGGGGTTCATGCCAAGAATGAACTTGGCCCGTTTGGTGGTTTCGTTCTGGATCACGGAACTTTCATCCAACATCAGTGTGAACCCGGCCAGCGATTTCAGAACCTTCCGCCTGAAGATCAGATCATAGTTGATCACGCCAACGGCCTTGCCGATCCCATCCACAAATTCCTGAAGCTGTTTCGGCTTGGTCAGGTCAAACACCGTCAGGGGATAGTTCATGCCGAAGTGATCCCGCCAATCCTGAAGTTTGCTATGCTGACAAACCACCAAGATTTTGTTGGGGAAGCTGTTGGCCTTTTCCGATCCTACAAAGGTTTTCCCAAGGCCCATATCAAGGTAATAGGCACAGCGGTTGTGGCCTTCCGTCCGATCAAGGGCCGTTTGCTGGTGCTGGTATAGGGTGATCATATCGTTTCCGGTATCTCCACCATGGAAAGATAGTTTTCCACATTTACCCCACGGCGGATCAGTTCAGTTCTTATGGCACAACCAAGGGGGCTTGTTAGCGCAAAAGTGGCCAACTGTTCAGGTGTCATAGAAGTGACATTGAACAAGGATTCCTTCACCAAATCAGCATGGCCGTTTCCAAACGGACTGAAGGGGCAAGAATCCGGGGCGGATTCAATATCACGGATTACCATATTCACCGTGATATTGGGTTTGTTTTTCAGCATCTTCACGATGTTCAACAGGTGATCGGTTTCCAATTCTTCCGGGCGGCACATCACGCCATTGGCGGTGATCCACATCCCACCATCAAAACGGGTTTTCATGTTTGAACCTTCCTTTCTGTTAGGCCGTCAGGCCGAAGAACTCATTGAAACGATCAGCGCCCACATAATCCCGGAACCGGGCGGGGTTGATGTAATAGTTCCAATTATTACCGGAACCCGGCACCGCATCCCCGAAGGGCAACCGGCCACGCTGAAGGCCGATCCTGACAAACTGATCCGATTTGCCCAAGCACCGGGCCGCATCCTTCACGGTGATCTTCTTCACCGGCACCGGAAGCACCGGGGCGGGGGTGTCCTCAAACCCCATCAGGAAATCAAAGGAAACGCCGGTGGCATCCGCAAGGGCCTTCACACGATCAGGGCCGGGGGTGTTCTTCCCGGAAAGGTATTGGGAAATTGCCGCCTTGGAAGCGCCGGTTTTCTCGGAAAGGCCCGATTGCGTCAACCCGGCATCACCCATGGCATACTTCAAACGCTCTGCAAAAGTTTTCATTGTTGAACCTCACTTTTCAAAGATTTACAGGGAACAGGAATTGGTGGGCTTGTAACCCGTGATCGGACAAAAGCCCTGATTGTACCCCAAACACCTTCTGCAAAAATCCTTGTGGGAATCCATGGGATAGTTAGTGGTGGGGTTCTTCACCGGCTTGTGATAACCGGTTTTGTGATGGGTTTTGGTGTTACCGGCTCCCATCATGCGGGGGGGGGGTGCTGATCTTCTCTTTCGGTTTCATTTGCTGAACCTTCCTTTCATAACAGTTAAGGAACTTGAACTTCTTCCGCAAAAAAATATGCGGCAATTTCATCCGCTGGAATATCCAACAGCATATTGGCCAGACGGATTTCATCTTGGGTGAACTGAATCCGGTTGTTCAGCTTGGCGGAAAGGGTTTGCTTGCTCATTCCCATTGCATCCGCAAACCGTCCTTCAGAACCGAACTTTTCACGAATCCGCCCACGCAACTTGGAATAGTTGAAGGCCATCCCATCACATCCTTTCATCAAATTGTGGTTTCCCACGATCCCCCAAGGCGGGGGATTTCGGCCCGGAACCACCGGGGCCATCATCAGGTGGGAATGACTTCAACGAAGTCAAATTTCTTCTTCAGGGCTTCAGCTTCCAACCGGGCATCTTCCGGGTTGCTAAAGGTCAGTTCATGCCGGTTGCCTTCCTGATCATCCCACACAACCTTCAAGGCATCATCCACCCCATACATGGGCGCTTGGTTGTATGCCGTGATGATGTTCAGGATCACCGATCCATCCGGGTTTTCAATGCGTCCGAAACAATGAACCGGAACCTTCTTCTTTCGGAACTCCCCAATGTACCTATACATTTCTTCCACGGAAGGGAACTGAATTGCCCGGTAGATTCCAGCGGCCAAAACCTTCTTCATGGTTCAAACCTCACTTTCTTCAAAGGGAACTTCACAATCCCCACAGATCACATACACTTCTTTGGTGGCCCGGATGATCGCCCCGCAACAGGGGCAAACATACTTCCGGGAACTCTGTTTCTTGGCGGCACCCTTCAGCCCGGAAACCTTGGGGCGGACAATACTGAACGCCTGTTTTTCCATAGACTTCACAAACGCTTCCGTTTCCGGTGTCAGGCCGGTCTTGCTCCAACCATGCTTGTCCGTCTTGGCAACCGTCAGGCCGTGCTTTTCAGCGGCTTCCTTGAACTTCTTATTGTGGTAGGTTCCGCCCCGGCTTGTGTCCTGAATCCCTTCCTGAAGGTTCCACAGGTGGCACATTTCATGGATCAGCGTGGAACAGGTTTCTTCAAAAGGCCGGTTAAGGTATTCGGCACAGATATTGATTTCATAGAAACCATCATTCTTGGTGCCGTCTTTCCATGCCTTCCAGCCGGTACACCAACCATAGGCCCCACGGGTGGAATCCGGGGAAACGGTGATCACGGGCTTTTCCAGCTTGCCTTCAAAGAACGCCTTATTGAACCGATCAAACAGTTCTTCCAATTCAGAAATGACGGGCTTCAAGCTGATCATGTTCATCATCCTTTCCTTGGCGGTTCAGGTTCTTGACTATGCACAGTATAACAACCTGAACTGAAGAAGTCAAGAACTTTTATCAACTTTTTTTGAAAATTTTTTTGTTACTATTGAAAAAGGTTCAAGTTTAGTTTATAATGTGTTCAACATCTTGAAAAGGAAGTGAAAACATGGCACACTATGAAGAACCAACCGCCCGATTTGCGGAACGCCTGAAGATCGCCATGGATCGCCTTGGTATGAATCAGGTTGAATTGGCCCGGAAGTCAGGCATATCCAAATCCGGGATCACCCAATATGTCAGCGGAAAATATGAAGCCAAGCAAAAGGCCCTTCACGATCTCGCCCTTGCTTTGGATGTGAATGAAGCATGGTTGATGGGTTATGATTGCCCAATGGAACGGTGTGGGCCTGAACTCCGAAATCCTGATCCATCCAAGGCCAAGCCCATTGATCCTGAAGCGGCCAAGTTGTCCCGCCTGTTTGATGAACTGAATGAAGAAGGAAGAAAGGTGTTATTGGATTATGCGGCCTTCATTGCCGCAAAACCGGAATACCTGAAAACCCCCCATGCGTCACACACCGCATAGGCAACCTTTATTTTGTGGATTTCAATTATAGAAAGGATGATAAATGATGTTCGGCATGAAAAAGCACAATGTTCTTCCCGGCATCCGGGCAATCCACTATGAAGGATTGGACTTCCCGACAAACACAGCTTGCGGCCTTGAACTGGATGAAACGGCCCTGAAGATCACCCGGATCAATCCCGATGTGGTGATCACGCTTCCTGTTCCCCAAATCAAAAGTGTTTCCGTTCTTCCTGAACTGGATTTCATGGCAAAGTTCCACGGGCATCCAACTTCCACATCCAAGATGAAGGGCGTGAACAAGTATTTTCTGATCGTGGAATACACTTCCAAGGCCGGGGAAGATCGCCGCTTGGACTTTTGGGGAACACCTTCTGAATGGGGGAAGTTCCTAAACCTTCAGAAACAGTTTGCCGGTTCCACTTCCACACCACAGGAATATTCCCTTTGATGATCTTGAAGGGGTTCAAACCCTTATAAATACAGGGTTTTTCATTCAATTCCTTCAACATTCAAGATCAAATCCTTCTTCACCATCTTTTTTCTTCTCTTTCTATATTTATTTTCACATTTTATTTCAAGTAATAAAAACATCTTGAAGATGTTGAATGAACACCTGAAAAGCCCGAAATCAAGCCATTTTCAGCCCTTCAACATCCCTTCAAGATCAAAAAAAAACCGCCCCCGGTCTTGCACACCGGAAGCGGCTTGGTGAAACCACCGGGAACAGGCCCAATGATCGCACCCACAAAGATCATTTTACCACCTGTTCCTTGGGAAGTCTATACATTTTTGAAAGTTAAGGTGATAAAATGAGAAACCCCAATGGCTATGGTTCAGTTGTTCGATTGTCAGGGAAGCGGCGGCGTCCGTTTATGATCCGGGGCGCGGTGTACGGATATGATGATCGCGGTTTTCCAAAGTTTCACATCATCGGATATTCCGTCACACGGGAAGAAGGAATGATGTTACTTGCCCAATACAATTCCGATCCTTGGGATGTGGACAAGGCCAAGATCACCCTTCAGGAACTTTTCGATTTGTGGAAGGAAAAGAAGGCCCCCAAGCTGGGCCAATCCAACCGGCAATCCCTTTATTCAGCGTTCAAGCATTGTTCAAAGTTGGTGAACAAGCCATATAAAACGATCCGATCCTTCCAAATGCAAGAAACCATTGATGAATGTGGAAAGGGATATTCTACCCAAGGTGCAATCAAGAACCTTTGGGGGCATTTGGATCACTTTGCCTTGGAATTGGATGTGATCAACAAATGCTATTCTGAACTGATCACTTCCGCCCCAATCCCGCCCACAAGCCGGGTGCCATTCTCCAATGAAGAAATCCACACCCTTTGGGAACATCAGGCGGAACCTTGGGTGGATAGCGTCTTGATCTTCATTTATTCCGGGTGGCGGATTACCGAAATGCTGAAGCTAAAGGCGGAAGATGTGAACTTGAAGGAAGACACCATGCAAGGTGGGATCAAAACCAAGGCCGGAAAGGGGCGGATCGTTCCAATTCATTCCTTCATCCGTCCACTTGTGGAAGCCCGGATTTCTGAAGGTGGCCCCCGCCTGTTGAACTATGAAGGGAAGGCCATTTCAGAAAGCAAATACCGGGAATTGTGGAATGATGTGATGGAACGGTTGGGCATGAACCATGTTCCGCATGAAGCCCGTCACACCTTTGAATCCCTTCTGGATTCAGCCGGTGCCAACCGGAAGTGTATTGATATGATGATGGGCCATACATCCAAGGACACAGGGAACCGGGTTTATAATCATAAAACCATAGAAGAACTATCGCTGAACATTGAACTGATAACAAATAAGTAACAAAAAGCCCCGGAACGCTTGATTTTTTAGGCGTTCCGGGGTTCCGTAAAAATCATTATACCATAACCATGTTCAATTTTCAACGCCTTGCAACGCCCATATTTCAAGGTTTTACTGAATTTTCAGAACCGCTTAAACCTTATGAAATCCGGGCGGTGAGTAACAAAGAAGTAACGCGAAATTTTTTTTTATTTTTTTTTTCAAAACCCCTTGACAAACCACCCAATGGGTGGTATATTGACACCATGGAACCCACCCAATGAGTGTTAGAAAGGAAGGTTTGAATATGGCAAGCATCGAATTTATTGAAAAGCGGATCACCGGCAAAGAAAAAGAAATCGAAAAGCTGACGAAAAAACTTGAACGGATCGAAAAGGCCAAGGCCACGAATTGGGAAGTAAACCCCTATTATTACGATGAAAGAGAACTGAAGTACACCACAAGGGATTTGGAAGAAGCAAAAGCGGCCCTTGCCAAATATCAGACGGAACTTCAGACGGCCAAGGAAAAAGCGGCCAGCCGAAATGTTCAGGTGATCATTGACTTCCTTGAAATGTGGAAGGAAACCAACCGGAAGTTCTTTCAGGAACAGTTCACCGAATATGTGAAGGACAAGGCCAAGCACAATCAGGAAGATCAAGAATACTGCGATTGGTGGAACCACGGCGGGTTCCGTGATCCAAACCGAAAGGAAATTGAAGCCAAGCGCCGGGAAAGTGAAAAGAACTTCAATGCGAAGTGGAGCTTCATCACCCCTTACATCAAGTGGGAACAGAACAAGGAAACCTTCAAATATGAATGGGTTTTTGATCTGGACAAGCTGAACAAAGACTTGGATCAGGAAGCCAATGCCAAGTATGACTTCATTATTGAAAGAACCAATGCGATTGTGGGAACCATCAAGGACACGATGGGCCTGAAGATCGGTGCCAAGGGTGATCTGAATGGTTACATCATCGGGGATCGCGGAACCGCCAAGGTTCAAACCATTGGGGCCGGTGGTTACAACATTCAATGCTTCCACTTCCGCACCCTGATTCACGAAGGTTTCTAAAACAACCAAGGGGGGGGGGCAATAATCCCCCCCCCCGCCGAAAGAAAGGAAGGTTTCAAATGACAATCAAAGAAGCGCGGGTGTTCGCCGGTCTAACCCAACCGGAAGTGGAAGAAGAATTGGGCATCCCAATCCGTTCCCTTCAGAATTGGGAAGCCGGGATCAGACAACCCCCGGAATATGTGGAAAAGTATCTAATCCAAGAATTGTGCCAGCGGAAACAGGTTGCCCGGATCACAATAGAAGCGGATCAGGTGATGGTGGAAGTGGCGGATGGTGATGAATGGGAATTGTCAGTTCTTTCCCCGGTCAAAAATCAACAGATTTCCCTTTCCGTCCTTCAGAAGATCGGCCAGCTTGCGGAAGCCGGTTACAAGCTGATCTTCCGATAAACAAAAAATCCCCCGTGCCACAATAGCACGGGGGATTTCTCACTTATACTTTTTTGGCGTAGTCAAGACTGATCCAACCGGCACCGGATTTCAGCTTGCCCCAAAGGGTGGCACCCTTGCCGGTGCTTTCCTGAACAATGGTGTAAACACCCGGCTTGATGAACCCGCGCTTGTCGGTGTCCGTGCCGGGGCCAGAACGGATGTAAAGATCGGAAATGGTCACGCGCACAAGGTAGGGTTGAAATTGGGCGTTTCCCTCGCTTATATGGGGTTTTTCGGTGCTTGGGGGTGTAACCATATTCCCCGCCTTCATCGTGTCATATACGGCATTTCTGAAGGTGTCCATGGTGTAATCCATTCCAAGCTGTTTCCACAGGTGTTCAGGATCGCCGTGATTGGAAGCAATGCCCCGCCTGAACCCTTCCGCATGGGAAATGATCACGCCATCGGCCAGCGGATCAAGGTCAAACTTCCACGCAAGTTTGGCGAACAGTTCCACCGCGCTTTCATAGGTTGTGACGGCAACCCGCTTGGCGGTGATGGGATCGGAACAGGTGAAGGTTGCCCCGCCCGTGTACTTGATACAGGCCGGTTCACACATTTCCACCCCAATGTGGGTGTTGTTCCCGCTTCCCTTGGCACCGGAAGCGCAATGCCAACCACGATGGTTCCAAGGAAGTGTTTCATAGATGATTCCGGTGTTGCCGTCAATGAAGGCGTGAACACAGGCGTTGATTTCACCGTTGTTCCAAGTTTTCAGAAACACTTGGGCGGAAGGTTGGGAACACCCCACGGAATGAAGCATCAGGCCCTTTGGGGTGATCTTCTTCCCGGCCTTGAAGCACCGGTTTTCCGTCAGAATACTTTCAATGATCTGCATCCGGTTTTCCCTCACTTTCAGCGCGTTTCTTCAGAACTTCAATGGCCTTGATGATCACAGACGGGATGGGAACCCCCATCAACCCGGCGTTTTCGATGATGGACAGGGCTTCATTGGCAATGAAGGCAATCACCACGGCATCCCGGATGAAATTGGAACCGATCATAATATCCAACCGGCATCCCACAAGCACCATCAGAAGGGTGACGCACTTTCGGCAAAGGCCCTTCCAACCGGCGCGGGATTCCAAGGCCCCGGTTTCGCTTTTTCTGGACTTATGAAACACACCCGCCACGATCAAGCCGGTTGCATAATCAATAGCCATGAATGTAATCAGCGTGATCAAAGCGGCATCCCAACCCCCAAAAGCGGAAGCAATGGCCCCGCCCGCAATTCCGATAAACGCACAAACAGCACTTTCTTTCATGTTTTCACTTCCTTTCAGAAAAAACTTCCCCCGCCCATGGACTTCCACAAGCGGGGGATTTTGGGGCGGCGGATCACTCGGCCAGATAACCGCAATCCAGATCAATCAGGATTTCGCGCACCTGATCCTTCAGCTTGTCAGGCACATCCGCAAAGGTTTTCTTGCCCTTGATGATCAGCGTTGCATAGACAATCGCCATGATTGCATCCCCCTTTCCAAAAAGAATTTTTAAGATCAAGGCCAGCATGGTTTCAACCCCCGGCCAGAATCTTTTCCACTTCCTCACGAAGATTCGCGGGAACATCGTCAATGGTTTTTAGGCCCTTCTTGATCAGGGCCGCATACACTTTCGCCATGGATTAACCCCCCAATCCTTCAATCAGTTCATACACATCACAAAGGGCCATCTGCGTGTTGGTCAGGTCAGCTTCCAAAGAAGCGTTCTGATCGGCCATCATGTGAATGTATTCATCCTTGTCATACTGAACCTTGTGGAACTGAAAACCGGTTTCCGGTTCCTCGCCATCCATGGCGGCGGGAAGGGTGATTTCCTCAATGTCCGTATGAACCCACACGGAATATTCGTCAACCACCATGGCTTCCGGGCGGGTTTTGCTCTGAACGGTGCCAAAGTCTTTCAAATTGGTTCACCTTGCCTTTCCTTTGATGTTGGTTAGATAGTACAGTTCGGCCCAAGGCCGAAGGGGTTCAAGATATTTCTGACACAATCGGAAGCTGTCACAGTACATCAACCAACCCTTGTATGAATTGATCGCGCACCATTCCGAAAAGTTCATGTTCACACCCCTTTGAATCTTCTTCCAAATGCCGTTCATTTTGCGCTTGAACTGCAAACAGGTTGATTTCCTCAAAAGGGTGTATGAACGAAAAAACCGGTAGCCCACGAAATCAAGGCCCCGGCTGAAGGTAGGGAAAACTTGCCAATTCTCCTTTATGTGAAGGTGTAGGTTCACACGAAGATATTCTTCCACTTCCCAATACAGGCGGTGCAATTCTTCCTTGGTGGCGGCAAAAATGCAAATATCATCCATGTATCGGAAATAATGCTTGATGTGCTTTTCTTCCTTGATCCAATGGTCAAAATCGGACAGGTAGAAATTCCCGGCGTATTGGGAAACATAGTTTCCAATGGGGATTCCAGTTTCGCCGGGTGTGCTGTCAATGATTTCATCCAGCGCAATCAACAAATCAGCATCCTTGAACAACCGCCTGAACTTTTTCTTCAGGATCGCATGGTCAATGGAAGGATAGTATTTCCGCACATCCAGCTTCAAACAATACGCCATTCCGGTTGGATCGTCCTTTATGGCCTTTCTCACATCTTTTGCGGCCTTGTGGATTCCCCGGCCCGGAATGGCGGAATATGTTTGGTCTATCATATGGCGGATCAGGATTGGTTCAATCACCTGAATGATCGCCCATTGGCAAATCCGATCTGGATAATAGGGCAATTTGAAGATCAACCGTTCCTTCTTCCCCTCACGGCGGATGAAGGTTTCATATTCGGAAGTTTTGTAGGTGTGTTGAACCATTTGTTCTTGAAGGGTTTTCAGATAATCTTCTTCATGAGCGTTCACCTTCTTCACATCAGCATACCAGCCCTTTCCCTTTCGGGCGTTCTTGTGGGCCAGCTTCAAGTTTTCCATACTGCAAATGGTTTGGTACAGGTTGCCGAATCGTTTCATAGGTGTATGCAATCCCCCAAGCGTTCAACTTTTGAAAATTTACTTTCAAAATCTACTAACACAGGTTATTGAATTGTTATGTTTTGCCATGTGGCAAGGCAAGGGGATTTCCACCGGTATTTTCACATTGCATTTACTGCGTGGGTGCCGATATTCCGATTCCGATTGGAAGAAACATTGTTCACATTCCAATAGAAGGGGCTGGTGTTGTCACCATTGTTCCAATTACTGCCTAATAGGGCAATAGAAAACCCCTAAATTGGCTTTTTTATATCAGCTTGATCCCGCTTGCCTAATCCTTATTTAGTTATGCGGTTTTGGGAAAATACACCGCGCGGGCGCCGATAGCCCGATCCCGACCGGAAGAAACATTGCCCACAGCCCAAAAGAAGGGGCCGGCGTCGTCACCATAGTACCAACCACCGCCCAACAGGGCAATCTTGTAAGCGGAAGCGGTGTTGTCCTGATAGAAATAATCCCCCACAGGAAGGGCGGAATCCGCGCCGTTGCCGTCCACTTCAGAAGTGACAAGCAACCAATCAAAATCCTGATTGTAACCAAAGGCGGAAACATAACCGTTCGCCTTGGCCAGCGTGATCCCGGTATCTTCATAGGGGCTTGCATTGGTATCATCTACGAACCCATGATCCGCCACATACAGCTTGTGAACGCCATAGGCGTAAATGTTCGCGCCGTCAATGAACTTCCAAATGTTCCCCCAAAGGTTTTCTTCACCGCGATAGGTGACAATGTTGATCCCGTTGGAATTGGTCACAGCACCGGTGGCATTTCCAAGGTAGCTTGTGGCCCCGGTATTTTCGGATTCGTTACCGGAACCGCTTGCCTTGTCCACATTGCCCCGGCCAATGGCCGTTTGCATATTGCACCCGGCATATTCGATCATCATCAGAAGTTCAGAACAGGAAGCGGCCTGAATGGTTTGCTGTTCCCAACCGGTTCCGCGCTTTTGGGCCAGCTTCCGGGCGTTGCCCCTTGTCAGGTTTTGGGAAAGGCCAGAAATGGGCTTGGCGTTGGCAATGCTGGACAGCTTATCATTGCTGAAATCCGCCACTTGGGAATCATTCAGGATGTAGGCGGAAGCGGAAACATCATACAGGCACCCTTCATAGGCCGAAAGGTAAACCACATCATTTTCCGCCCCGTTATACTTGAACAGGGGATGAAGTTTGAACCCGGCCTTGGGGGTTGCGGAAATGAAATAGCGGCCCTTTCTCATGTGGTAGCCATTGCCGCCGCTGATCTTCTCGGTTTTCAGGGGAACCACCTTGTAATAGAACTGCGGCTGTTCCACCATCACCTGAACGGCGGTTCCCACAGAATAGGTAACACCATCCTTTTCAATGGCAACAGTCAAAGCGCCGGTTTCGGTGTAACCGGTTTCCCCGTAATAGGCCAGCACCACCCCGCCATCCGTGACAATGCAACGCCTTCTTCCGCCAAAGGGCTTGATGGAATCGAAATTTGCCCCCGGCGTCAGGCCCACAGCGGCGGCAAGGCGGGTGAACTTCTTGTTTTCCAGATCAACTTCCACACCGTAAATGTCGGAATCGGTGTAGCCCACAAACGCCTGAAGTTCGGAAATCTGTTCCTGAAGATTTTCCACATCCCCGATGGTGGCAACGGCGGCGGGATCAATGGTCAGATCAACATTGTCGGCATTGGAAACCGTGGTGGTGACGCTGATATAAACCCCGGAAACGGTCACACCGTTATAGGCGGGAACATAACCGGCAACATCAGCACCGGCCACAGCATAGAGAATTTCACCCAAATCGGGATCATTGGCATACACCGCAATGGTGTTCAGGTTGTAGGCCGTTGCCACATTCTCATTGGTCACAGCGCCTTCCAGCTTCACCTTGGCGGCGCTTTCTTTCACCGTCCGGGAAACCGGCGCGGTTTGCTGAACCCCGGTGATCGAAGTCAGGGCCGGGATTTGGGCATCGGTGTAAACGGTGGAAGAAAGGGCAAACCGGGTGAACTTTGCCACGCCCAAACCGCCCATGATCTTAGAAATCAGATCATTTCCCTTGTCCGTCACAACCATTTTTCTGAATTGTGCCATGTTTGAAACCTCATTTCTTATAAATTTTTCAGTCACTTAAACTGAAGGTTTGCGTGATTGCGGGAACCGTGGGCAACTTGGCCGGTTCATTGAACACATACCGATCATGGCCCACATCGGAAAGGGCAATCATTTCCGTGATCACCGGCACATTGGCAAGGAAGGCCGGGTTTTCCAGATCGCCCAACACCTGATTTTGGGAATCAATGACGATATTCACCGGAACCATGCGTTCCAAAATATCCTTCAGGCCGTCCACCTTGCCATTGGTTTCCCATTGGGTGATGATGTGCAAAATATAGGTTGCTTCCGCAATGTTTACGGTGTAAGGTTCCCCATTCGCCAAGGCGTCCACCTTCTGGATCAGCGCCCGGATCGTATAGGGAACGATGGTGTTCAATTTGGCCTTGATCTTAATGCGGCGGGATTCGATGGTGTCACCGGCTTGGGGAACGATCTGAAGCATGGTTTCCCAACGGGAAAGGCCGTAGTTGTCGGCGGTGTCAATGAACTGATTGGCAAAGGTCAGATCATAGGAATCCCACGCAAGGGATAATTCCGGTTGTTCCGCCGCCATCAATGCTTCATACACATCATATTCCCGCACGATGAACGGAAGGTAATTCTTTAACTGCCTGATCATTGTTCAGCCCCCTTCCCATCAGGAAGCGGTGATGGTGCCAAGGGAAGGGATCGCATCATCGTTCAAGGTCAGGTTGGAAGCAACGCCGTTGATCTTGGTTGCGGTAATGTCCACAATGCCGGTGATCGCAAGAACACGGGTTTCAATCTGCGAAATTCTCACGATCAGGTTTCCTTCAGCATCTTCCCAACCTTCCGCCAATTCCTTGAAATAGTCATTCATGGCGGCGGTAACGGCGGTGGAAACGCTTGCCCAACTGTACCCGCTGGAATAGGTCAGGGTGAAGGACAGGTTCACCGTTTGGGCGCTCACACCGGAAACCTTCACAACATGGCCGATGGGGGCCAAACCAAGCCCTTCCCCGGCGTTCTGCGTGGGATCAATGGCGGTTTGCACAGCATCAATCAGGGTGGAAGAAGGAACGCCATAGGTGCTGTCAATGATAACGGCCTTCACGGTGCCGCCCACCGTCAAATAAGAATTGTTGGCGGCGGAATAGACGGCGTTCAACCAAGAAAGCACGGCGGCGGGAACATTGGAAAGGCCGCTGATCCATGTATCGGTTCCGGTAGGCGGGATCAGTTCGGCGGGGTGAATGTTTCCATTCCACGCACGATAGATTTTCACACCGCCCACACCGGAAATGGCCTTGATCTTGGTCAAGTAATCCTGAACATTTCCGCCAAACGCCTGATAATTCAGGGAATCCATATAGCGTTCCCTAAATTCTTCAGTATCTTCTTCATCCTCGCCGGGGATCAGCACAGAAGAAATGGAACAGGTTTGAAGGCCGTTCACATACTCAATGGGGATCACCGTGCCGGTGTAATCGTTCCCGGCTTCACCCGCCGTTTCACAAGTGATCGCATAGTTGCCGCTCCCAAGGTTTTCCGAAACATAATAGTTCAGATCACCGATGGAAAAGCGCGTTCCCAAGGGAAGGGAAAGGTTGGTGGGCGTGATCGCCATTTGCAACACGGCGGCGGAAGCGGGATAGGGGGAAAGGCCCCGTTCAGCGGCCCTTAAAATCAAATAATTTCGGCTTGCGGTGTCGGCAAAGGTTTCCTGAAGGATGGAATCAAGGGCAATATACAGGTTTTGCAATTCCACGGCGGCGGGGGCTTCCCCCAACCACAGAAGGGAACCTTCCCGGCTGTCAATGTTCGGATTGGTTTCAAGCGCCTTGGCAATCATCCGGGCCAAGATCACTTCATAGGTTTGGGCTTCAAACATTTACACATCAACCCCCTGTTTAATCTCAATGTCACCATAGATGGTGGTGACGGTGAAGGTTGTCAGAACCTTGTTTTTGTTCACTTCAAATTCAAAATTCTGAACGGCGGTGATCCGGTCATCCTGAAGCAACGCTTCCCGGATCACCCGTTCAATTTCGGGAATACAATAATCAATGTCCTTGCCAATCAGGTTGCGGAACTCCACGCCATAGTTCCATGTGTGGATCAGCCATTCATACCTTTCGGTATTCAGGATCAGGAAAATGGCTTGCTTCAGGGCTTCCACATCATCCACGGAACCCCGGATGGTGTCATTGAAGTTCATCTTGAAGGTTTTGGAAGGCAAGGTTGCAAAGGTGAAGTTCTGCTTCAGATCGTCTTGGTTTTTCGGGATCATAACCATTCCCCCTTCAGTTCCGGGATCGGCTTGATCCGATCCAGCACCACATACTTCTTTCCGCCCTGAACCCGTAACAGAATCACTTCATCATCCACCAACAAGGCGTTGTGAACCTTCACCTTTTTCTTTCCATTGATGGGGTGGTTGTGGTTCATGGGTGTTGCCGATCCGCCCCCGGTGTAAGTGTCCACCACATCATGGCCATGGGAAATCACCACGGATTGAGCGGAAACCGAAACATCCACTTCATAATCCGTGACATTCCGGGTTAGAATCAGCATTTTTTCCGTATAGATTGCTTTTTGTTCGCTTTGGATTTTCAAGGGGCTTGCGGAAATCACCTTGCCGAACACGATCTGAACCGGGCCGCTTGCGTCCACCGCTTCCAAAGCGGCCTGTTTCACCAATTCCACAGGGTTAGGCAACAAAATCACCCCCGATCACCGTCACATCCATCATGTGTTGATCGTTCTTGAAGGTGTGGGTTACTTTCTCCACCACCATGAAGGTGTTTGCCACAATATCACCCAAGTTCAGGGAAATGGCAACGGCACAACCGGCCTTTACCCGCATATCCCCAAACACATTCTTGATGGTCAGGCGGCGGGTTTTCCGGTCATATAGCTTCAGAAGGGATTGGGCCTTTTCGGAAGCGCCGATTTCCGTTTTCACGGTTTCAAAATACTGAAGAACGCCCCATTGGTTGATCTTCTCGCCGTCTTGGGCAATGTAGATTTCCCGCTTGCCGGTTTCCTCATTTTCATAGGCCAGCTTAATCTTGTTGAAGGTTTGACTGTCAATCCCGGATTCATAGTTATAGTTTTCAGCCGATTCTTCATCAATCAGCACCGGAACCTTCATGCTGTTCACATTCTTCAAGGCCAGCTTGCCCACATCATCAAACAGAACAAACAGGTTCCCCGTGATCAGAAGTGTTTCGTCCAACGCTTCCTGAATCATATCAAACAGGGTTTTGTTTTCCTGAACAATGGTTTCAAAGGTGTAACCGGTATCTTCCACGGTGCCAAGGTTCAACTGAAAATCAGCGGCCAGCCGCTTCAGAAGATCGGAAGCGGACAACCCTTCATCCGTGAAGGTGTCCTTGTTCTTCAAATATCGAAGCTGATCATAAACGGTGTTTGAAATGGTTCCATCCTTGTTCCGGGTTTTTTTGAACACAAACCCATAGAACACCGGTTCATCATCCACCAACACCTTCACCGGATCGCCTTCCTGATAGCTGATATTTTTATCCTTGACAAGTGTGAAGGTCAGCTTGCCGGGGGTTCCCTTGCGTTCCCAAGTCAGCTTGGTTCCTTCTGTAACAACCGGATACATGATATTGCTTCCGTGCTGAATCAGGATTTTCACATCTGCCATAGGATCACCCCTTTCACGGATCGGGCAAGATCAGCACATCACCCGTCCAGATCATATTTGGCCCCCCGCCGTGGGCGTCAATGGTGGATTTGTTCAGTTCATAAATTTCAGGATAGCGTGAACCGCTTCCCAAATACTTTTGGGCAATGTTCCACAGACAATCCCCGCTTTTCACGGTGTAGGTTTGCGGGGTGGGGGCGGAAGTGATTTCCCGTGGGGGTTCAGCAACCACCGCCACGGCGGTTGCCGTCACGGTTTCTTCCGTGGGTTCCGGTGCCGGGGGAAGGGTGATGGTCTTGGTTCCAAACGGCCTGAATTGCTTCAGCTTGATCGAAACCGTCACATCAAACCCTTCATTGGCATCATCCACAATCTGATAATCTTCCAGCCCCACCTTGATATTGGTGAAAAACAGGGATTGGCCGTTGGGCTTGGATCGGTTCAGAATCCATTGGAAGGGTTCTTTGCTTGCCTTCAGGGATTCAAACAAGGAAAGGTAATACTGAACCCCTTGGGCGCTTCCATTGGTGTAGGGATAACGGGTTTGGGGAAGAACCAAATCAAAGGAAACTTCAGACAAACCGGCTTCCTTCAGGATGTTGATTTCTTCCCCGTTGATCAGGTTCAGGGTTTTGTTCTGATTCTTGATCTTCACCTTCACCTTGGCGGGTGTAATCGGCATCAGAACCCCGTTGATAAACATTTTGTATGCCATGGTTCATCAAATCCCTTCTGCCGAAATGTCAAGGCGTTCCGCAAAATCAGCGGCCCAAGCGTCCATCACACCATCAAGATCGGTGTCACTGTCAACATAGTTGGTGTTTTCCTGATTCAGCGTGATTTCAGCGGTGGTGAACCGGTTGATCGCTTCACGCTCGGCAATGTCGATCATCCACTTCAAATCTTCATCCATGTGATCCAGCGCGTCACGCATGGCGGCGGTGTTCGCGGCGGTTTCGCCGGTGTTCGCGCCGATCCCGCCCACATTGCCATACAGGGCATCCAAACCGGTTCCCATATCGAAGGCATCCACGCCCTTGATGTTCAAAAGACTGTCAAGGCCGTCCGAAATATTCCCGGAAAGATTGTCACCCCAAGCGGCCCCGGCGTCAAAAGCGTCCTGCGCCCATCCGCTTTGGAAGGCGTCAAAGGTGCCGAACCCTTCCTTGAAGGCGTCAGAAATGCTTGTGTATTCTTCAACACTTCCGTACGCTTCAGCGGATTTGGCGGCGTATTCATCCGCCTTTGCCACGATCCCGGAATAGTCGAAGGAAACGAAGGGCAAGCTGTTCAGCGCGGCGGCAATCCCGGAAACCACATTCATCACCGTGGACAGAAGGCCATAGAACCACCCCTGAACATTGGCAATGACATTATGGAAGGCGGTGCCGATGTTGGAACAGGCCGCGCCCAAAGCGTTCCACATACCCACGGCAATATCCGCAACCAACAGGCCCAAGTTCACAAAGGTTTGGATCACCACATTCACCAACCCGGCAATGGTGCCAAGTACGGTGGTTCCCTTGCTTCCAAAGGTGTTGGTGGCCCGGATCGCGGCCACGATAGCGGCAACCAAGGCAATCACCCCGGCCACGATCCAGAAGATAGGACAGGCCATCAGCGCGGCGTTCAGGCCGTATTGGGCGGCGGTTTCCGCGAAAGTGGCCCCGGTTGCCATCATTTGTGCCGCCGCCTTCACGCCTTCAGAAGTGGCGGTGATCGCGTTTACTGCCGCAACCACCCCGGAAATCACAGCGTATGCGGTCAAGGCGGTGACAAGGCCCCACACAATGGGTTCGATCCAACTCCAATTATCCTGAAACGCTTGCCCCGCATCCATGGCAATCCCGGCAATGGTGGCAAGGATCGCCAGAAGAACGCCGGTGGCGTCCGCAAGGCCATACATCAGGGTTTCGATTTGGCCCCATCTGGAATCAAAGGCGTCACCCACGGCCAAAACCTGATTATAAAGCCGGTTTCCAAGTTCTTCCCGAAGATCGCTAAACCGGTTCTTCAGGGAAAGAATTTTGCCTTCCGGGGTGTTGCTCATGCTTTCATACAGGCCATCCCACGATTCCGCAATCACCGAATTGATCGCGGCGGCGGCCTTCATATCATCGGAAGCGTTCAGGTATTTTTCACCAAGGACTTCCACAATTTGGGCTTCCGTTGCGGTTCCCTCAATGATCGCCTTTTGCGCGTCCGTGAACTCAAAACCTTTCTTGGTCATGGCTTCATAGGAACCGGTCATAATCTTTCCAAGGCCGGTGGCATAGTCAACCATGGCGGTTGCGTCAATGGCCCCGCCCCCGGTCATGCCCATGGCATAGTTGGAAAGGGTGTCCATCATGGACATGATCGCTTCCGCATCCGTGAAATAGGTTGCAAATTCGGCGGCACCGGCAAGCATGGCTTCATCACCATAAATGCCCTTGCTTTGAATTTCCGCCGCTTTTGCCTTGATCGCGTCAAAGGCGTCAATGGTTTGGGTGGCGTCCGCCGTGATTTCCACAGAAACGGTGTTCCCGGAAACCGTGGAAATGAAATCATCATAGGTGTCAACCGCGCTTTCGGTGTTCGCGGTCACATCCACCGGAACCGTGATGGGTTCAACACCCATGTTCGCCATAACCGCCTTCAGTTGGTTTTCGGCGTTCCTTTGGGTGTCGGACAGTTCCAGATTTTCCTTCACCCATCCCAAAGCGCCCCGGATTCCCGCAATGGAAACCACGGTAGCAAGAATCCCCTTCAGCTTGCTTCCCAAGGCGTCAGCGGCGGGGGTAGCGGCGCGAAGATCATTGTTGAAATTCTTCTGTTGCTGATCCGCTTCCCTGATCTGCTGTTCGATGTTGTCAAAAGCGGCCCCCGCCTTGGTCAGTTCTGCACGGGCATCCTGAATGGCGGAAACATCCACAGCGTTCCCGGAAGCGGATTGCATGGCCTGAAAACTGTTCAACACAATATCCATGGCCTTCCGCATATTCTGAAGGGGTTGGGAAACCCCGTCAAACACCGAAATTGCCGTTCTGATCGTTGCCAATCTGTTCACCGCCTTTCATAAAAATAGCCGGGGCCTTGGATCATCGGTGGCCCCGGCGCTTGCTTTTGCTTTCTATTTCTTTTTGCTGTTTCTTTTCATCTTCAACCCGGATTTCGATTGCCGCAATCACAAAAGCCCGTTCCTTCCGGGGAAGATCGAAAAATTCATGCGGCCACTTGTGAAGTTTATGAAGGCAATAGAACGCAATCCCGGCTTCACTATCGCCTTCAAGGATTAGTTTTTTGCTTCTTCAACCTCATCCTGAATGGTGGTATCAAAACCACACACTTCCTGAATCTTGGTCAGAAGGTCGGCATACTCGCCGGGTGTCAGCATGGTTTTCAGAAGGGCTTCCGCGCCCATCACCTTGTAACTGTCCTGAAGTTCCTGATCGTTCAGGTTCGGGAACACCACACAGGCAACGGCCAGCTTGCCCAAGTACATATTGTAATCGGTTTCCTGCGTGAACTGATTGCGCTTGCCGGGAACCTGAACGCGCTTCACACAGGATTTGCGGATCACTTCATCTTCATTGCCGGTGATCGGCCTGATCTCCCACGGAACAGGAACGCCGTTTTCGTCCTTGAACCGCTTGGAAACCACGAACTTGACATTTTCAACTTTTTCGGCGTTTTCGGCCAGAAATGCGGATAAACTCATAGTTTGAACCCCCTATAAAATGAATGGCCCCGCCCAAGGTGATCCAAGGGCGGGGCGGTGTCGGTGTTACTGCATCCCCGCAAGAAGGGTGAAGGTTTCGGGCATCTCGAAATCCTCAAAGGTGAAATCCATATCTTCATCCAAGTATTCGGCGTCAGCGTCAAACTTGGCCAGAATCCCACCGTCAATGTTGCATCCCTTCAGAACAACGGTCTGACGGCCCACAGCGGAAGTGGGATCTTCATTCGTCACCTGAATGTCAAAATAGACATCCTCGCCGGTGTTCTTGTAACGCTTCATCAACTCGCGGAAGATCGAAGTGTTGTAGTGGAAAGTTGCGGAACCGGTGCCGTTCCAGCCGGTGGCCTTGTTGCCGCGCCCGGTTTTCCCAAGAATGGGAATTTCCGTTTTCTTCTTGTTGAAATTGGCTTCAAGGTTGATCGCCTGCATGAAGTTGTAGCGGTTTCCCTCAATGGTGACATAGCACTCGGCAAGGGAAGCGGAAACGGCATCCTTGGCGTTCATAATGGTCGGCATGATCTTCTATCCCCCTTTCCCGTTACTGCACATAGACGGTCATATAAAGCTGTTCCATGGCGTTCACGGGGGTTACATAGTCAGTAACCACCACGGCCTTCTTGGAATCGCCCGGTTCAACCGTCACATCATCCGCGCTGAAGTTTTCGATTGCGCGGATCGCCTGAAGTTCTTCATGGTGCTTCACAATGTCATTCCACAGGGAAACACGGCCAGCACCGTCATTGGGAACCTTGCCAATGTACTTCTTGCCGAACAGAACGGCAATATCATTGGCAATCTGATCCAGAACCCGGATCGTCTGATTGCTGGAAAAATCGGCGGACTTTTCATCCGTGACGGAAACGAAGCTGTTAATGTCCGTGAGAACGCGCACCTGTTCATCCACAAGATGGAACATGAAGGAACCTTCCCTGATCCCGGCTTCAAGCTGGGTTTGGGTGTAATCGGTGTCCACATCATATTCACCATCATAGGCAACATTGGTGGCGCTCTTGTTCACGGCGGTTCCCGCCACAAGGCCCGTAACCCACGGGATCAGTTCACCGGTGGTCTTGCTTGTGGCAATGCCGTTCTTCACGCTCACCACGCCTTCATAGTCGGCCAGCTTGCGGAAAAGAACCACCTGAAATTTCTTTCC
>JAEEGL013173258.1_pt1 | contig 44088 bp, 53 predicted proteins | sample 9134231 | NCBI WGS metagenome assembly JAEEGL01 (sample SAMN16246548, study PRJNA631951) | gut metagenome | biome: gut microbiome; feature: rumen; material: fiber-attached | host: Bos | place: Iran: Karaj | collected 2018-10
ACTCTCGCATAGCGACAATATCGACGCCGCTGACGGCGGCATCTGGGTTCAGGCGTCCTGGTACTGGTCTCGCTCGGCGAGCACCAGCTACGCGTCGTTCTTCCGGTACGTTAGCGCGGGCGGCGGGTTCAACGCGTACTACGCGACCAGCGCGGGCGCGCTCGTCCCCGGCTTCAATTTTTAATCTGTTTTCCAAAGAGGCCGGCGCGGGCACCGCCCGCAAAAGCCGGCCGACACGATATGAGCATACTGAAGAACAAACGGACACTGTCGCCGCTTGAATACGAGCGGCGATACATGGAACTCTATGACTATATGACCGACCGGCTGAGCAGGCTGCCGAGACGCTACCAGGCGATCATCGGCAGCCCCATGCGGGAGGAACTGGGTCGCGTCTACGATGAGATCGTATCGATTTCGGACATGTACGTCGAGGGCAGCAAGGCCGCCGAGCGGAAGAAACTCTGCAGGGCGGCGGTGAGAGACCTGGAGAAGTTCGGAGCATGGGTCTACCTGCTCTGGATCCTGTCGGACGGCGACAATGGCATCAAACCGATCGAACCGCGCCAGCGCGACTACATGGCGGGGCTTATCAATCAGGAGCTTCGCCTTCTGGCCGGGGTCGGATCGGTTGAAGGCGTGACGGAAATGAGAAGCTTTAGAAAAACCGACGTCGAGAAACTGGATGCCCTGAAGAAACTCTACGAGCTGAACGGCCTTGTCTACCCGAAGATCATCCGGATCCCGCTCGCCGAGCGGGATGAAGAGGCAGCTCTTGCCTGCCGTTACATCCGGGACGCCTACTACTGCGCGTGGGTGGCCAACGGAGAACGGGCCGACAATGCGAAGGCCGCGGCGAAGCGGAGGAAATACCTCGGCGAGGCAATCTCCGACCTCTACAGGGTCGACCGGCCGATGGTCAAGATGTTCATGGTCGGCCTCTTCTCGGCGGCCGACATGGAGAAGATTACGTTTCTAATCAACGACTCAACAAAACTGCTACAGGGGCTCTTAAACAGCGAACGCGAGAGGGCCTCTGATCAGTAAGGGGTGGCTTGTACAGAGCGGAGCGTCTCGCTCGGCGAGCACCAGCAACACGTCGAACTTCCGGAACGTGAACACGAACGGCGGGTTCAACGCGAACAACGCGACCAACGCGAACGCGCTCGTCCCCGGCCTCGGCGGATGTGTAAGTAGCCTGAAAGGTGAAGGATTAAAACCCATCCACAGAAGGAAGTTGCCTCTCTCCGTAAGGAAAACTGACCGGCCCGCTATAGCAGGGCCCTGCCGGGCGACGGCAGCCGTGGCGTCCGGGGACAAGAGAAAGAGACGGAGATCCGCGTCGGCTCCGCCTCGTGCCCGGGCAAGAGCCTCTATTGACGCACGATATCAGAGGCCGCGGCGGATAGCCGCATTTTAAAAATGGAACTGACAATTGAGGACGTCATCACAGTCGAACATTACGTCAAAGCACTTAAAATGTGCATGAAAGACGTATCAGCGAAGCACTCGGTCCAGAACTACCGGCGGCATGCGCTGCACCATATCGCCGAGGCAATCGAAGCGATCCGTGAAGGCGAGCTCCCTCCGGTCAGGCACAAGGGCGAGATCGTGATCAAGGAGCGCGGCAAGAGCCGCCTCATCACGCCGATCACGATCGAGGACCGCGTCACCCAGCGCGTTATCTGCGAGTATGCACTCATCCCCGCGCTGGAGAAGAAGCTCATTTACGACAACGGAGCCTCGGCAAAGGGCAAGGGGACGCACTTCTCGAGACGCCGCCTCAACGGCTTCCTCGAGAAAGCGAAGCGGCAGTGGAGTCCGGAGAATATCTGGGCGCTGCAATTTGACTTCTCCGGCTACTTCGCCAGTATCCCACACGCGGAGTGCTGGAAGGTCCTGGACAAGGCCTTTGAGGATAAGCGCCTCCGAGACCTTGCAATGAGGATCATCGAGAGCTATGCCGCGGACAAGATCGAGGCGGTCGAGGATCCGGATGAGCGAGATCGCATGATGGCCAAGCTCCGGAGGCACGAGCTCAAGGGCATCTGTCTCGGGAGTCAGATCTCGCAGATCATGGCGCTGGCCGTTCCGAACCCGGTCGATCACCTGATCAAGGATAAGCTTGGCTGCGAGTTCTACACGCGCCACATGGATGACGGCATTATTCTTCTCGACAGCCGGGAACGGCTCGAGGAGATAAGAAAGACGATTAAAAAGGAGGCGGAGAAGCATGGACTCATCCTGAATCCGAGGAAGACACGGATCGTCCGTTTTAAGGATGGATTTACATTCCTTAAGGTCCGCTACAGGGCAGACGGAAGCAAGACCATCCGGATGATCGCAAAAAGTAGCGTTGTGCGACAGAGAAGGAAGCTGAAGAAATTTGGCCCAAAGCTTTGCGCCGGCGCAATGGCACGAGAAGACGTCAAGGCCTCGATGGTATCATGGGAGGCCAGCACCCGCGGGACACGGTCGTTCCGCCGGATCCGCGCGATGCGGAAGAAGTACCGCGCGGTCTTAAAGGAGCATAAGGATGAAATATTATAAGATACGGCGGGAAGGAACGATCGTTGCCGTCTGTTCGGAGCTCGACTTCCGGCGGTGGCAGAAGAAGCACTCCGTGATCGTGGTCTCCGACGCCAACCGCGTCGAGGCCGTACAGGTGGGCGAGGTCTTCTACCGCGACATCTGGATGGCCGCCGAGAGCGGGGGCATCGAGAGCATCCCGGCCGAGGTCATCGAGATCTCCGAGGAGGAGTACGCTGCTCTTGTGGAGAGGCTGAAGACCGAGGAGGAGTTTGCCGAAGTTGTTGAGATCGAGCCGCCGCCGGCAGAGGAACCGGAAACGCCGCCGGAAGAGCCGGTCAAGAAGACGGTCGGACAGCTCCTTGCGGAGCAGCAGGCCAGGATCGACGAGCTCTCACGGCAGCTTGTCACGGCCGGAATTTACGGAGGGGTATAAATGCGGGAATTTATCGAAGATATTATTACATCGGGCAACTATAAGCTCGATGAGCTCGAGGGCAAGATCAAGAGACTGTATGCGATGGGCGACCTGACAGAGGAGGACATGACGGAGCTGCTTACGATGGCGGCTGCACATGTCATCGACTCGAAGCAGGTCGATCTCTTCGCAAAGGTCGTCGACCTCGAACACCGGATCGAGGCTCTCGAGACGGCCGATTATGTCGTGTGGAAACAGAACTACGTCACAAGGAAGAAAGAGATCGTCAAGATCGACCTTGACGGCGACGGAGTCCTTGACTACGCGATGTACGACGGCGGACGCTCGGAGACGTCTCTCTCCGTCGGCAAGATCGATGGCTGGTACAAAGTCACGAGCGCGGGTGTAAAGACTCACACGATCACGCGGAACGCCGACAAGACATTCACCCTCACACCAATCGAGGCAGCGACGTGAACGATGACATCATGAGGATCCTCTCCGACGTGGCGGCGGTCATTGAAGAGCAGGACGAAATAGTTAAAAAACAAGAAGAAATGATCAAACGGCTTGAGAGTGATATGATACAGCTCCTCGGCCTGATCGAGGAGGGAAAGAGGAATGAGGTTTAATATGAACGAATTTTTAAAAATTTTAGAGCCGCTGGCAAAGTCGCCGGTTTTCAGATTCGCGGTGATCCTTTGGTGACCGACACCTTCTTCGGGATCCTTCGCGCGATCAAGGAGAAGAGATTCAATTCTTGCGTTGGCATTGATGGCGCGATCCGCAAGGCCGGGCAGGTCGTCGTGTGCGATCCGGATAAGGGCCGGTATCGCATGAGCAAGGGGATTTTTAAGATGTTTTATTCAAAAATCGCGATCTTCGCCGGTGAGCCGGCGGACGCATAAGGGAGGGAAAAAATGAATGCAAGACATTTAATTGACGGGGCGCGTGTTCTCATCGCAGGTGTGGCCGCGTGGATCAGCGCGAAGCTGGGTGCTCTCGGCCCGCTGCTGGTGGTCCTGATCCTGCTTATGCTGGTCGACTATGTCACCGGCATGTGGGCCTCCAAGATCGAGGCCGTCGATCATCCGGACGATCCGGCCTATGGCTGGAGCTCGGCGAAGGGGGCGAAAGGGATCGCGAAGAAAGTCGGCTACATCTGCGTGATCACGGTCGCGCTGGCCACGGACTATCTGATCGTCACGATTGGGGCAGAGATGGGCTTCTCGATCTCCATGCACGGGGCGCTGGGGATGCTCGTGTGCGCCTGGTATATCCTCAACGAGCTTTTAAGCGTGACAGAAAACGCCGGCAGGATGGGCGCACCGGTGCCCGAATGGCTCGTCAAGTATATTGCTGCGATCAAATCCAAGGTCGACGCCCAGGGCGGAAGTGAGGCCGGACATGACGGCAAGTAATCTGATAGAGACGGCCAGGAGCTACCTCGGCGTGGCCGAGGGCTCCACGGCCCACCGGGCCATCGTTGATAAGTACAATTCAATCCGGCCGCTGCCCCGCGGCTACAGGGTGACTTACACGGACGCCTGGTGCGCCGTGTTTGTGAGCCTTTGCGCGCTGATCAGCGGGGCAGTGCTGCCTTATGAGTGTGGTTGTCAGGAGATGTATGCTGCATTTCCTGTTAAAAAGAGCCGGACTGCGACACCGGGGATTGGCTGGATCATCTTTTACGACTGGAACCAGGATGGCCGCGCGGAACACGTCGGCATTGTGGAGAGTGTCAAAGACGGCGTGATTACCGCGATCGAGGGGAACCACAACGACCAGGTTGGCCGCCGGCAGATCCGCGTCGGCGATCCGTCGATCTACGGATACGGCGTGCCGAAGTTCAAGGAGGAGAACATGACCGAGAAACAGTGGATCGAGGTTGTCGCCCCGGCGGCAGTGTACTGCATGAGAAAATACGGATACCCGGCATCGGCCCTCATCGGACAGACATGCCAGGAGACCGGATACGGAAAGACATCACTTGTGAAGGTCTGGAACGTGATCGGCATGAAGGCGACGCTCCTCCCGTACAAGTCCCCGACGTGGAGCGGGAAAGCGGTCATCAAAGGCACATGGGAGGAAGTCAACGGCCAGCGGACGGACAAGGACGACTCCTTCCGCGTCTATGCCTCCGCGCAGGACTGCCTCGAGGATTACTGCGCCTTTATGCGCGACGGCGAGCTCTCGCCGGGCGTCTACAAATACCGGCATATCTTAGCGTGGGGCGACCCGGAGCGTGTGCTCCGCTATATCACGGGCCGGTACGCAACAGACCACACCTATGCGGACAAGGTGCTCGGCATCATCAAAAAGCACGACCTGACAAGATACGATGAGGAGGCGAGAAAAGTGATCGTAACAAGGACGAAGTGGATCAACGGCATGATCAAGACAGCCGAGACCGCGCAGAAGAATGGCTGGAGATACGGAGACTCGCACACGACCCCGCCGTGTCTCGATGGCGTCATCTCTTGCGACCGCGGGCCGGCCCTGACACTTGCGAGAGATTTTGGAATCAAGCAGAAGCCGGGCGGATGGAACAGCGCAGAGCTGGCCGGGAACGTCGAGAGATTCGGCTTCACAAAAGTGACCGACAGGAAGAAGATTAAGGCGGGAGCGATCGTCATGATCGGAAAGGGACCTGACAAGACCTATCACACGATGGTCGTGGAGAGATACGACCCCGCGACCGACATGTGCGACAAGATCGACTTCGGATCGGATGAGCGTATCCGCGCGGGCGCTCGCTTCAAGAATGTAAAGCTTGTTGAGTGGCCCGACCGTTTCTTCTCGATGGCATTTAACCCGGCGGATGATCCGGATCCGACGCCGAAGAAAACGCCGAAGGACCTTGTCAAGGAGGGCCAGGAAGCGCTGAACAAATTCTTCGGGATGAAGCTCAAGATCGACGGAGACCGGGGCAAGTTGACGGAGACAGCCTTTGTGAAGGCGTTCCAGATGGCCCTTAACCGTGATTATTATGGAGACGGCCCGATGCCTGTCAACGGGAAACTCACACAGCTCACGAGGGCGGGGCTCGGCACCCACTATGTGGAGTATGACGAGCTGCAGGGGCTCGTGGCAATCGTCGAGACAGGCATGCTCCTTGCCGGCAAGGATCCGGGCGGAGTGGAGTATCCCGGACATTACGGGACGAACTTACAGGCATGCACGGGAAAGAAACGCATGACGGCGAACGACATCTGGAAGCTCTTCAAACCGGAGCTGCTCAAAGATTAAAGGGCATGATTAAAGCGGGGCGATGAGCCCCGCTTTTTTAATTGTTTATTTTTAACTTTCCTTCTTGTATTGCTCATAAAGTACGTCAACCATCTCGGCGAGCTCGGCAGCGGAACACTTCTCTTTGATTCCGGCGGGGATTTTCTTCCAGTTTCGGCTGAAGGTCTCACCGAAACGTCCGATCTTCGACAATGTCTTCACCTGATCGATCTTATATTGCCACATGGCGTCCTCGATCGTACAGGACCCGTCATCGAGACATTCGAAAAAGTCCTGAGTGCAGATGGTGAGCGCCTTGTATCCTTCGAGGAGCCTTTGCTCTTCGGATGCCGGCACGGGCCGCGCTCCGTTCTCCCAGCTCTCGAGGGTCCGGGGGTTGAGGCCGAACCACTGAGCGGCTCTTGGCCTCGAGACTCCCTTTAATGACTTGCGTGCCTCCTTGATATTCATAGCGTCCTCCTTAATGCTTGGTGGCTTCATTTGCCCAGAACAGATCCTCAGATAAGCGAAGGATATCGCCGCCCTCTCCGTCGGGTTTGCTGTCCGCCTCGGCGGAGATCACGTTCCAGATACGGTTGAAAGCGGGGTGGCTCCAAAGCCCGGCCTCTTTCAACTTCTTGCAGAAATCGTCCATGTTCTCACGGTCTTCCTGGTAAATGGCTTCTCTCTCGGTCATTGCTTTATTCCTCCTCTTTTGTTAAAAATAATTATCGTCTGTAAGCTGTGTGCGGGCCATATCCGCGACGTCCTTCACGATAGCCTACCTCTTCCTTCCACTGGACGCCCCAGCAGTAGCCACGGAGGTCATCATATAAGACACGCTGGAAAAGGACCTGCGGATCGAAACGCCAGCGCTTGTCAATCCATTCGGCCGCGCTCCACGTCTCTCTGTGAGCATTGATGGAATCGATCATAGGTTTAATGTAATTTTCAACATACTCTTTTTCGTTGTCGAGTCTGGCCAGATCGGCGGCGTGCTCAAGCGCCTTGATAGCTCCATCGATGATGTCCTCTGCCCATTTAATCTGCTTCTCTGTTCCTTTCATTTTTTGTGTCCTCCTTTATTTGATGATTTAATTTTACTACAAATGTAGTGATTTGTCAAGCATAAATTACTACATTTGTAGTGAAATTTTTATTGACAGCTGACCGCTCCTTGCGATATAATGACATTGTCACCGGGGGAGCATGGGAACCCGGCGGACCCGCCACCAAGCGCAGCGGGCGCGGATTGAAATATACTTTTTTGCAATGTAGCGGCGGGCGCGGATTGAAATTTGTAAAATTATGATGTGGCGAAAGTCGCGGGGAAAGCGGAGGGAAACCTCTGCTTTTCTTTTTGCGCCGGCGCAATTCGGGAGAAAATCCGTAGCTTTTCCGTAGCTTTTAGGGTCCACGGATGTCCTCGCCGAACGCAGATGAGCGGCGAAAGAGCCTTACATATAAAGGAAAGCGTCCCGGGTGTCCTCGGAACGCCAAAAAAGAAAAAGCTGTCCATCGGCTTCGAACTTAGCCCCGGATTTGTAGATATCCTACAAAATCCGGGGCTTTTTCGTGTGCATATTGCGGGTAAAATTGTGGAAACTATACAAAGAAATCGGCAGCGGTGAAAACCGCGTAGCAACTTCGTAGCTTTTAGAAAACGCTGACGGCGGTGAGAAGTGCGTTGTCCCGCTCCTTCAGGCGCTCCGTGATGTGAAAATAGATCTTCCGCGTGACGGCGGAGTCCTCGTGCCCTAACCTCCGGGAGATGGTCTCGATCGGGACACCGGCCCCGGCCATGAGCGAGGTCATCGTATGCCGGCAGGCGTGCGGGGTGAGCCTCCGCCCGATCACCCGCTCCGTCACGTCCCCGAAGAACTGCCTGTAGGAGTCATAGCGGAGGTGCCCTCCGTCCTCATCCGGGCAGAAGAGTCGTGACTGGTAGCCGAGGCGGAGCTTCTCCAGGCGGATCCGCTTGCGAATCTCCCGGATGCAGGCGGCCAGCTCCGGCTGGATGAAGACCTCCCGCATGGATGCGTCCGTCTTTGCCGTCTGGACCATGCCGTCCTCGAAGGAGTAGGTCTTGTAAACGCTGATATATTCAGCTCCGACATCGGCATCATCGAGGGCGATGAACTCGCCGATCCGGAGGCCGGAGAGGCAGAGGAACAGGGTGACGAGCTGCCACTTCGGCTGCTCGTTCATGGCCTTGAGCACGGCGGACAACTCCTCAAGCTCCATGTATTTCTCGGCCAGCTTCTCCTTCCGGATCGGATTCGGGCGGGGCTTCAGCTTTTGGAGGTAGGAGATGTCGGTGATGTAATCGTTCTCGTAGCACCAGCGGAGCATGGCCTTGAGCCGGGTCATCCGTTCGTTGATGCGGCCGTTCGACTCTCCGGTCGCATCAAAGCAGCGGTTGATATAGCCGGCGGTGAGCTTGTTGACCGGAGTCGTCCCGCCGAGGATCCGCGCAAGGGCCTTCATCTGGCGGGCGTTCCGCCCGGTCGTGGAAGGCTTCAGCTCCTTCTTCTGGGCGGCGATGTAGATCTCTGCCGCCTGAACGAATGTCAAGTCCGACGGAAGGAGGGCAGCGGGGGCCTTGGCGGCGAGGAGTTCCCTTGCCTTCTTCCGACTGACGGTCGTGTCGCGGTCCATCGTCACGGAGACGGTCGTGACCTTGCCGGTCACCGGATCGCGGAAGCGTTCGAAAAAGCGGTATTTCTTTCCTTTCTTTCCCTCAACGGGTTGAGACCACATATTTCCTTCTTTCTTGCCAGCGCGGCGAGCGCATGGTAAAATATAAATGATCTTTTTTCATGTGTATACCTCTACACAAAGACCGTTCGGTGCGGCCACACCGGACGGTCATTTTTTTGTTTTCAAGTATCAGGAAATAACAACAAATATTAGTAAATCACAGAAAACTAACGGAATCTGTTAGTCTCCTGAGACTCTCCCGGGACTCTCCTGAAATACGCGAACGCGTATTTTTTTAACGCGTTAGAACCAAAAACGTACACTTTTGGGTGTGTTTTCGCACGTTTTCCCGAAAATATGCACGTTATAAACCACAAATGGTCACATCAGGCCTCTTTTGCGCTTCCCGCACTTAATCCCGCGAAGTCAAGGAAAACCACGATCTTCTCCCGGCTCTCCGGCCACCACCTGATCACGGCGAGATCGTAGAGATCTTCACAGTCACCGCTCGACCGGGTGAAAAGATATTCGGCCTCGCCTCCGTAGACCTCGACCTCGATCGGGACGGTCAGCGTCGTGACAAGCTCCCGCACGCTCATAATCTCCTCCTTATCTCCCCGACAGATATGTCGGGAACATGGTCGCCGATGAACCGGACGACAGCGAGGGAAGGCACGAAGAAAATGACATAATCACCAAAGCGAACAGAACGGCCGTACTTGTGGCGATAGCGTTCGAGGGCTTCGCGAAGAAAAGACTCGGTGACATTCAGTTCTTCAGCCATCTCGTACATGTTGGTGCACTTCTTTTTATATGCAAGGACAATTCCGTCGAGTCCGACGAGACGGTCATAAGCCCACTGACGGGCAATTAACTCTTGCTGCCGACATAATGGGTCAGAGATATTTAAAATATTACCGCACGATGTATAGTGATGCCCCAACTCTTCGGCGAACACTTCGGCCTGCTCGGCTGTCGTCGCTAGACTGGAGCTAATGGCGATGCTTCCGTCTACGTAAAGACCTTTCAAACGTTCGGAGTTGAATCGGACTCTGTCAACGGAAACGCCGTCATTTGCGGCCTCTTGTTCTAGCAGTTCAAATTCTGTCATATCTTGTAATGTTCTCAATTTTCATCGCTCTTTCTTTTAGATCTCACAAACTCTGCATAGCGAACGATATCTTCTATTTCATCGGGGGTGAAACTTTTTCCCTCAAAGTGAGCAGCAAGCGTGTCTTTAATGGGGACGCGATCCGAGATGAGTTCGTCGGCGGTAATCCCTAAGGCGTGAGCTACCTTTAAGAGAATGTCGATGTCTACCCTGCTGCTATCTCTCTGTATCATCGAGTAAATAGTTGAGGCTGACAGCCCGGTTTTTTGCGCAAGTTCGTTTGCGTTCATACCGCGCTTTTTCATCACGTCTTCAATCTTTTTTCCAATTCCCATGGTCTAAAACCTCCTTTCGATATTAATGTACCACCGTTGCGCAAAGAAGTAAATAAAAAAGTACGCAAATGAGCAAAAAAGAGATTGACAAGCTACGCAAGTGAGTATATATTAAGAGTGTGAGTTACGCAAGTGCGTAGAAAGGAGAAAAAGTGGGATACGCAAACTTAAAAGCCGAAATGGCGAGAAGGAACATCAACATCAAAGACTTGATGGAAGTCACCGGAAAGTCGAGATCGGGCGTGTCGAAGAACCTGAACGGTCAGGGGGCTTTTTCAGTCGAAGAGGGAATCAACATCAGAGATAAATTTTTCCCCAATCTTTCCATTGATTATCTTTTTGCGACAGAAGAAGCCGTAGGCGGTCCGACGGTGTGACAGTGTAAGGGGGTTCATATGGACGCGGAAAACAGGGCAGACATCACAGAATTTCACAAGGCGATCAGTTGGATAAACCGCCGCCGGGCGAAGCGGGGGCAACCGCCTGCCCGGTACGTGCTGGAACTTGATGATTACAGACTGTGCACGGTTGACATGAAGAGAACGGTTAAGGTTCTTCAACTTCTTCGATGTCTAGATCGTCATACGACACGAATATTCCGAGGCTTGGGTCGTATGCGTCGAAGTGCAAAGAAGCTGGCACAAGCTCTCCGTCGTCTTCTTCGCTTTCAAGAAGCGTCAAAGTGACGTGGGTGCAGCGGTCGTTGTTGAGCATGGCGGCCGCATGCACCAGGCTTGAGACGCGGATAGTAATCGAGTCCATGATATCACCTCCTTTCCTGAGGATATGATACATCCAGAAGGGAAGAAAGAAAAGTTAAAAGGAGGCTTTAAAGAGGAGTCTACATGAGAAAGCGGAAGATCTATATCAGTGGGCCGATCTCCGGAACGGACGACTGGAAGGAACGCTTCACCAGGGCGGAAAAGGAACTAAGGGTTCTGTATTCGGCAGGCGGCGAAGAGATCGACGTTATCAACCCGGCCAGAATCGAGATGCCGGAGGGCACCACCTGGCAACAGTACATGGACATCACTCTGCAGATGCTCAGGGGATGCGACGAGATTTACATGCTCGCCGGATGGAGGAACTCGAAGGGAGCACAGATCGAGAGGCTGTACGCCCTCGGCAGCGGGATGGAGATCACGCACGAGAGGAGGACACCATAATGTTGACCTTACCGATCAAGAAGAAGTGGTATGACATGATCCTCTCCGGCCAGAAGAAGGAGGAGTACCGGGAAGTCACTCCGTATTATACGGAACGATTTCGGAACGCCGCCTGGCTCTCGCCGATATACAAGCGTGAGACCGTGGAGGAATATTTTCGTTGCTGGCCGGGCAACGGGACCTCGTGCAGGCTGATCCTTAAAAACGGGTACAGCTACGACAGCCCTGCGGCGCTGGTAACCGGCCGCGTCCGGATCGGCAAAGGCCGCCCTGAGTGGGGCGCGGAAGCCGGCAAGGAGTATTACATTTTCACTATCGAGACAATAGAAGTCCTGTGCAGCGGGAAATGGAGGGAAGAGACATGAAGGAATTCATGAAGTGGGCCGCGATCATCGCGATCATCGCCCTGATCCTCTACTTTGAGTACAGAGTTGCGATGTCCGATCTTCCGGACTGGGTAAAATATATTCTCTTAAAGTAAAGGAGGCAGAAATGGAAACGAACAAAATTAAAATCGCAGTAAGCATTGAGGAGGCGAATCTCATCCTTCTCGCCCTCGCCGAGAGGGCCAACAAGCTCGAGAAGGGAGCGCTCAAAACACGGAACCCGTTCTACTCGGAGTTCGCGGCAGACAGGGCCCGCGAATATGAAGGACTCCACAACGGGATCCTTCAGCAGCTCATCGAGAAAGACTTGGAGCCGGTGAGCGGCCACATCGCCAGCATCCCGCCGGTTCTTGAGGATGAGGAGGGGTCCGACGCGAATCTGATCAAGAAACTGCTCGAGGAGTAAAGGCCATGACGTATCTTGACAAGGCAGCGGGTGACTGCTCGGAGGTGATCCGGGGACTGATCGTCTCGGCGAGCTGCCCTCAGGACCACGGCCTGAAGAACCCGGACAAGCAGTCCTGTCACGTATTCAGCTGGGGTGGATACACTTGCCAGGAGTGCTGGGACAGGGAATATAAGGAGAATGAAAAATGAAAGTAGACGGAAAGGCATTGGACAAGCAAAAGAAGACGGTCGAGCTCCCGTACCGCATCACTCCGAACAGTATCATCTACTGGAACGATCACACCGGCATGCCGGGAATCGTGACCTACCAGACCAAGGAGATCGCGGATGAGGAGTTCGAGAAACTCACGAAAGGAGAGTGAACCATGGCGGCGAAGTTCTTACTGCTCAACAGCAGAGGGTACGAGGCGCGGATCGCGATCGCGTCGATTAAAAACTACGTCAAATCGAAGACCGGATCAGGGACGGCGCTTTTGCTGTACGAAGAAGAGGGGATGTTGACCGTGGACGAGAGCCCGGAGGAGATCGACGAGATGCTCTTCCGTGCGGAGCACTCGACGGCAGCGGTCGTCCGGAAGACAGATGTTGAGAAATGGCACATCGACATTACGGCCCCGGCGACCGGAGCACATTACACCCCGTCGGAGCACGACAAGAGATGGGCGGAGATGGTCAGCGCGATGATCGTAGCGGAGAGAAAAGCGAAACTTGGCGAAAGCGAGATCATCAAGGTCGAGGATGACGAGACTTTGGCGGGAGCAACCGTTCCGGCGATCCGCGTGGTCACGAGAGGAGGCACTGTCAGACCTTCGAAGGAAGAGGGAGAGAAGATCGTGACGAGGTTCGCGATCGTTGAGAAGAACAGTATTCCGACGAACGGGAGCACGGAGAAGGTGATAAAAAAGATTTTCCGACTCGTGTTCGACGAAGACTACGACACTGTAAAGGGACCGGTCGTCCAGGGGATAAGAGCGAGCGTCGAGGATGCTGCATTCCTCGTCGCATGTTACCACAAGATCGTAAGGAGCGAAGGAAAATGATTCGTCAGTTCATGCGGCCGGAAGAAATCGCGGAAGAGTTCGGGCTCTCGAAGAAGTCGGTCCTCCGGGCGATGGACGGAATGCGCTGCTACATCCCGGAGAGATACGACACGTCGGATTTTTTCGGAAACCACGTCAAGAGCGTGCGCCTGTCGGCGCTCCAGGACTACATCGAACACAAGGATGATCTCGAGATGGAGCGGGACATCCCGCCTCTGGATCGCACCGAGAGAGAGCGGAAGCTGGGGGTCGGAGCATTTGCTGTCTACCGGCAGGTGGAGATATCGCCGGAAGACATGCGGAGACTGGCCGCCGAGATCGTCCGGATGCTGGGAGCGGGGATACGCCTCGCCGCCGGAGAATGAAGGAAAGGAGGGAGAATGGGAGAGATTATAGCCGCCGGCATCCTGGTACTCGCCATGATCGCGATCGGATGCGGCATTAAGCAGCTCGTTGACACTATCAAAGAATAAGGAGAGAACAAAATGAAAGGCATCAAAAAGAGAATGATCGCCGTCCTGACGGCGGTGACACTGATTGTCGCGACGGCACTGCCGGCGATGGCGGCGGAGCAGAAGGAGACCTACACGAGTCACTTCGGCACGACCTACACCGTCGACTACACACAGGGGGCCGTTGAGGTTGACGGGACCCGCGTCTATCTCGGATACGACGGCAACTCGGAGGCGGTGAGGCTGTGCGGGTGGAGGACGGTCATCCGGATCAAGTCCGCGGAGATTGCCGATCTGGTGACGGTCGACCCTGACTGGTGGGCGTGGATGAAGACGAAGTACCCCAGCGTCGAGGACTACTGCCGCTGGAAGGCGGCAAAGGGGTGAGCGGACTCACGCCGGAGGAGCTCGAGGGAGAGTGGGAGGAATACTTCAGGGAGTATCCTGACATTTTCGAGCGCTTCCTGGCCGCCTTTGCCGTACTTGGCACGGATGCCGAGACGATGGTGGTGATCGAAAGGTCGAGCGTTCCGAAGGCGCACTGCACGTCGCAGACGATGGTCGAAGCCGTCGAGACGATCCTTGCAGAGAGCAGAAAGTCGATCGGGATGCTCGCCGACGATCTCGACGCTCTCTCCGAACATTGTTGGGAGCCGGAGATTACGGACTACTACATCTCCGCGACCCGCATCTTCCATCCACGGCAGCGGCCGGAGAGGACCAGCGAGGGCTATCCTCGCCGGTTGGTGAGGCCGCATCCTACAGGCCGCCGGGCGTCTCGGCGGGGTACAAATTGTGACGATCAGTACGGAGATACAACATTAAAGGCCGGCGGGCACACTATCACATCCCACGTCCCGCCGGCCGCCCAGGGCACGTAGCTCAGTGGATAGAGCGCGGAAAGCCGGACGCCATGCAGCTCGGAGGGATATCCCTTCGGGGTCCGGCTTCGCCGAGGCCGCGGGTTCAAATCCTGCCGTGCCCACTAAGATTTGCGCGAATCTGACATCTTACAAGCCATGCCGCCGGGGCATTGTCCGGCGGGGATACCTCCTTTCTTTAAAGCCTCTGCCGCCGTAAAAAGCGGCAGAGGTGAAGGGGAAAGGAATTGCGCCGGCGCAATTTTCGCCGGAGATTGGAGGATATATGGCATTATTTAAGGCATTTGGCGAGTTCGACAGCTTTGCGGAAATCAACGAACTTGCGGAGAACCTCTTCAACGAGGGAGATATCGACAGTCTGAAGACGGTCGCGAAGGAGAACGGGATCCCGGAGGACTTCGTCGAGCTCTATATCACAGGGGACATCCCGTATCTTTGCGACGCGATGACCGCCGCGATCGGCAAGCTGAACGTGGAGGCGGCGGAGCTGAAGATCAAGGGCCTGATGCTCGACTGGGTTGAGTACATCAAGGCACAGGTCCAGGAGAACAACGTGCTGGCCTATAAGGTCCGCAACAAGGGCAAGAGCCTGAAGGGCTGCATCGGTGACTTGCTGAGGTATTCGTTCGCTAATCAGTGGCCCGTCCCGGATGAGATCAAGAAGGTGGCGGGTGTGAACGCCGGCAAGGTGACCTTCGGCGTCCCGGATATGCGGACCGCGAAGGAGCTTATCTCCGAGTATTATATGCAGTGAGGGCGGGACGATGAAGAAAAAGAAGCTTCTTCAGATTCCACCGATTCCGCTTAGAGGAAATTCGAAGAAATTCTACAGGCTCGCAGCGGACACGTTCGACATTGACGGAGAGAGACACCTTGTTCTGGACGTATACGAGAGCCGGACGGATGTCGGAGAAAAGGGATACGATTATGTATTCCGGGGCGTTTATACCGCGCATGACTGGGCGTTGTATTATCCCACGGCAGATGCGTGGAGCCGTGCTTCCATCAAAGATTGTTACGGAAAGCCTGTCTATGACAAATGCAGCATGATGGACGGCCCGGGGATCCCGAAGCAGGCAAGCTGGAATAACACGGGGGTCGACGATGAGAGTCAGATGCATTTTCAGGCATTCTGGGACGAGTTCGGGGCGGGCTGGCCGGTCGAGCACTGGGATACGGTCCTAATGAACTTGGAGCGTGAGATCAAAAACGAGCGTGAACAGAAGAATTGCCGGAGCAGGAATATTAAGCTGAAGCAGCGGATCGCAGATATGCCGGGTATTCCGGCAGACTTCGAAGACTGGGCTGATACGACGATTTTCCACAGAACGGAGTTCATCTATTACAAAAGGCGCGGGAGATGGGCGGACTGCACGTGCTCGAAGTGCGGGCAATCCTACAGGATCCTCACTAAGGCATCGGATTCCTTCGAGGGACAGTTCGAGCACACGCATCCGATCCCGCGGAGCGATGAAAGGACAACGTGTCTGGCCTGCGGCACGTCGGCTGACTACAGGCCGGCGGGGCGGTGCACACAGCACATATACGGCCAGAAGAATTGGGCTTATCTTGTTCAGCCCTTCAGGAAAACGGGAGCGGTCGTCCGATACTTCGACATGCATAAGGAGTGGTCGATCGGCAAGCCGAGCAAGGTGTACGGGATCGAGATTGCCCGCATGTTCTTCGAGGCCGGCCGTGTGAAGACGGACTGGTACCTGCATGACTGGATGGAAGGCCGTGACAGGTGGTGCGATCACAATATCGGCGGCATGGGAAATGTCTCAATGTCCGCGGGAGAGGTCTATGACAGGAACACGAACGAATGGAGAGGCACACATATCCTTCAGTATTCGGGCTTAGCGGAATACATCCGGCTGGCTGACACGACGATCAGGCCGGGAAGATACCTTCAGGCGGCTGAGAGATGGCCGCTCGAAAAACTCTCCAAGATGGGGCTTGTCGAACTTGTTGCGGTCCTCATCGAGAACAGGCAGACCCTGAAAGACGTGTGGCTCAAAGAGAAGCATTCGAACAAGGCGGAGAGGATCCTGGGGATCTATCCGAGCCGGCTGTCACTGCTGAGAGAGCATCGGGGCAATGTCAAGCTCATGTTCATCCTTCAGGCCGAGAAGGAAGCGACCGAAGAAGCGAACAAAGGGAGGCAGAAAGGCGCGGGAAAGTGGACCGAGAGCCAGATCGCCAAGCTGCATAACATCAATGCTGACAAAAAGTCGATCCTGAAGGCCCTTAGCTGTATGACGCTTCAGAAGTTCCTGAACCGGATCGAGAAATACATCGGGACAGAGATCCCCGAAGACATGGGAGCATGGGGCTGCGGGCGCATGGCGGAGAGGTGCTGTGAGACAGCGAGGATATACATGGACTATATCAACATGCGCGTCGACGGCGGATATGGAATGGGACGCTCATCCGATCAGGCCCCGCGGGATCTTTTCGGGGCTCACAATCTTATGGTTCTTGCGGCAGAGAAAGACAAGACCGCAAAGAGGATAAAAGAGACGAAAGAAAAGTATCCCGGCATTAAGAGACGGTATCGGAGCCTGAAGAAGCGCTACGCATGGCGGCACGAGGGGCTCTCGATCCGCCCGGCGAAAGACCCGGGGGAAATCATCGAAGAAGGGCAGATCCTGCATCACTGTGTCGGAAGAGATGACCTGTATATTTCCAAGCACGACCGCGGAGAGACATACATCCTGTTCCTCCGGGACATCAAGAATCCGAACAATCCGTATATCACGGTGGAAATCGGTGATGACGATCGGATAAGGCAGTGGTACGGAAGAAACGACAGCAAGCCGGATGAAAAGGCCAATGCCGAGTGGCTACAGGACTGGCTCCGGGAAGTCAAGGTACGGAAAGAAAATCAGGATGAAACTGTCTATACGGCGGCAAATCCGGCAACGGGAAAGGCAGCGGCCGAACAGATTCTCATCGCCGCGGTCTAAGGAGGGCATAGATGAGCGAATATCACCAGATTACACTGAATGAATGGATTGACATGAAGGATCGGCTCCGTCGGGAGCTGAACGATCTGCGGACGTCCTTCGTTCGCGTCGGCTACATCCTCCGAAAAATGGAGGATTCGAAGGCCTACGAGGCTGAAGGGTACAAGTCGGTCGCGGAATTTGCTGAAAAGGAACACGGCCTGAAGCCGTCCACGACATCGCGCTGGATGGCGATCAATCGGGAATACTCCATAGACGGATATTCCGAGCAGCTGGATCCGCGATACATCGATATGAACGCGTCTCAGCTCACGGAGATGCTGACGCTGCCGGAGAAGGACAGGGAGCTTGTCACTCCGGAGACTCCGAGAGAGGAGATCCGGGAGCTGAAGCGGTTCAACGCGGATGCAGCGGCGGCGAACGTTGAAGACGTTCCGGTTTCGGCGCACGAGAGAGCCTTCAGGCAGTTTCTCGCAAGTGACGCCTCGACGGCAGAGGCGGTCAGAAGCTGCATCGATGCAGGGTGCGTCGATGCAAGCCACCTGTTCAACGCGATCGCACCGTCAGGGTCAAGAATGTTCCGCGCCGGCACGGTCTTCCTGGTTTTCAACGCCCTGAACATCATGGTGAAGGTGTTCGGCGGCGAAAGCAGCTCTGCGAGCTACGAGGAATTCGCCGAGGTGGCCTCCGCGTATCTCTCGGAGCATGGGCGTCCGGCAGAAGAAATGCCAGAAGCGGAAGAACCGGAACCGGAATCGGAAGAACCGGAATCAGAACCGCCGGAATCTGAGCCTGAAGAGCCGGAACCGGAAAGGGCAGCGGCCAAACAGGAAAAACCGAAGCCAGCCGAAAAGAAGAAACCGGTTGAACGAAAACCGTCTCCTTCTGTGGATATGAACCCTCCGGAGCCTGTTGCGCCGGCGCAAAAGCCGGAAGAGATAATCGTGGATGAGGCGGGAAACCCGGCTCCGGAAGATCCGGAAGAGGTCGAAAGGAACCGCCTCGAAATGGTGAAAGTCACAAGAGACAGCGTATACCTCCTTAAGGGGAGGCTCATGAAAGAAATTACCGATATGAACTGGCCGGAGGCACGGGAGATCACAGAAGAACTGCTGAGTAAGCTTAAGTACTTGCAGGAAAATGACACGGAGGCCATTATGGCTCTCGTGGAGAAATTTACCGGAACAAACTGAAAATCAAATGAGCGACGCCGACGCTGCCGCGGCCGGTGAGCGCTTGTTCATGGCCGGGCGGGATGAAACTCTCACATACATATCCCGCCCGGAGAAAGGAGGGACTATGTTCCTGACAAAATCAGGTTTTAAAAAGCTGATTAACTCGGCCTGCAAGGGCGCGGGCCTCTATGTATCAAATACAGAGGGAGGCTACCAGATTTTCGGAGACACGTTCAACCTGTGGATCAAGTGGGGCGAGATCCCGAAGGAATCACTCGGCGACCTTGTCTCCCTTGTCGGCGAGCTGCCGGAACCCGGCGAGGCGCTGCGCGCGAAGAAACAGGACATCCAGTACGAAATGGAGGAGACCTTTCCTCCGCTTGCGACCGACCTCTTCGAGGCGGCCGGGATCGCGATGGAGCCCACGAGGGCGCTCCTTGTATCATCGACCTACATCCGGCTCTTCCAGAACAGCCAGCCTCACGGCGGAACGATTCCGATCGACGAACGCCTCTACAACCTGATCTCCGGGATGGCCGTGGACACGAAGCACGGCGAGGAGACACCGGTCGGACCGATGGTGCGGGAGATCGGGCCGGGCCTCTTTGACAAGGAGGTCGGAGCGTGTTGGAAGAACAACATCATGGCAATCTCGCTCCGTTTTGGCGACACGTCACAGGTGGAGGATGTTCTGAGCGTTCTCAAAAACACCAGGATTCCGAGAACGTTCGAGGAGGCCAGAAGATGACGGGACGGCTTCCTTCGGACGGCGAGATTGCCTACTGGTACAGGATCCAGTGCAAGAAGTGTAAGTATAGGGCGGAGCTGCCGAACGGCTCCTTCGCGGACGGGACCTGCAACTATATCCGGGTGACAGGGCGTTCGCGCCGGTGCGATATGCAGAACTGCGAACGATATGACCCTGGCGACCGGATCCGTGTGAAGGTGGACTACGACGGGAAGATCCACATGGCAAAGGGCAAAATACAAAAAAAAGATCAAGCCGCGGAAGCGACCGCCGAGCAGGTGCGCATGCGGAGAGTGGCTTGACATGATGATCGTCCACATGACCGTCAGACAGGCAGCCGATGTGCTCGAGACGAGCAAAGATCGTTTTAGCACGTTTCGGATGACGCCGGGCGCGGTCATGTCGAAGAGGATGGCCGAGGTGGCGTCAAAGCGCTTCGGCGTGAGCGTCGAAGAGATCAGGAAAATGGAGGCGGGGTATGACACTGAGAGAGCTTGTCCAGGTGATTGACCCGGGAACGTTCGTGCTCATCCGGGATGCGGACGGCATGACGCCGCCGGTCTACAGCGGCGATGTCTACGGGACGGTCCACATGAGGGCGGGCTATCTTGACCGCCGCGTCCTTAAAATAAGAAAAGAAATTTGGGAGTGCGTATACCATATTGAGATAAGGGTGGGTAATGATGAGCGAACTGAGTGAGCTGGATGCAAGACGGACGGCGGAAGCCGCCGAAGCCGCGAAACACTACCAAAAGCCGGACAGACCGCCGCTCAAACTGGGAACCCTGCTCGACCGGATGGATCCGTCCGATCTCATCCGGATCAAGGCCGGCGGGGCGGTGATCTTCTCCGGCTATAAGTTCCAGGCGCCGCACATCTACGATGAGGAGTATGTCGGACGCTTCGGGTCGATGCTCGATCTGTATCGGGGCGACTGGCCGACAGCCGGGACGGCTCCGCCGATGGACGCCGGCGACCTGCCGCACTATGAATTTAAGGATCTCAACATAAGACTCTACATGGTCTTCGAGCTGAGCGTGTAGAGATGGTGAAACGGATGGAAGAGGGCAAAACCTCGACTGTCCGTTTTTGCACAAGCGCTTTCTATAGGAAGAAATCGGGACCCAGCTCGAGCTTGGCCGTCCTTGTTATAGGTATTAACATTTCGTCGATGGGAGAAAGAAAGGATGAGAAAGAAGCGGAAGAGGAGACGCGGGTCACACGGATGCGATCCGGCAGCGGTATTCCAATCGAGCCTCCCTCAGAGCATCGAGAAGATGGCGAGGACCAGATATGAGAGCGAGCGGGGAGCAGATGCTCCGTCGTGGGAGAAGCTGACCCTCGAGCAGAACCGCAAGCTCCGGGAGTTCGAGTATGAGCGTCTCCTCCGTGACGGGCGATGTGGGATGACCTACATCACGAAGACCCTGAAGTACGAGAACAAGGTGAGCGGCAGGCAGTACGCGGAGGCAGAGATCTATCCGGTCTTCCGTGATGCAGCGGCGAGACGGCGGGCGAAGAAGGCGGCCAGAACGAAAGAGGCCCAGCGGAAGGCAAACGAACGCCGGGCCAGGCAGAAGCTTGAACGCCTGGTGAACATCAACTTCTCCGATCGGGACCTCTGGTGCACCTTCGGCTGGGATGACGACCACATGCCGGAGGACCAGAAGGGAGCACAGGACGACGTGCAGAAGTTCTTCCGGAAGATCAACCGAATCCGGAAGAAGAGGGGATTCCCGAACGCGAAGTATATCTACCTCATCGCATTCGACTCCTACACGAGGAGGCATGTCCACATCATCATGTCAGGGGACTGCATGAGTCGGGACGAGGTGGAAGACTGCTGGACGGCCTGCCGACGGAAGAACACACGGCGGCTCGATCCGGACAGGGACACGGGCCTCGCAGGCCTCGCCGGATATATCGCGGCCAATCCGCACGGGACGAAGCGCTGGGTCCCGTCGAAGAACCTGGACAAGATCCCGGATCCGACGATGTCGAGGAGCAAGTTCTCAAAGCGCAAGGTCTCGAGGATCGCTTATGATCAGGCGGCAGCGGAAGAGGAGATCCGGAAAGCATATCCGGGGTACAAGGTAACTGACCTCAAGGTCAAGTGGAACGACATCAACGCAGCGTTCTACATTCACGCGAAAATGGTGAGGGGATGAGATGACGAAAGAGAACGACGAAAAGAAAAAATACCTCGACCGCTACAGGCGGGCAAGGTCCTCCGCAAAGGAACTCGAGAGCAGACTTGCGATGCTGCAGATCGACGCGATGGTTCCGGGCCAGCGGGCCGCCGATGCGATGCCGCACGGCAGCGGCGGAGACAGGGACCTGTCGGATTATGTCGCCAAGTACGATGAGTATGTCACGGCGCTCATCCGTAAGAGGCAGGCCGCGCAGTCTGTCATGATCGAGGTCTCGACAGCAATCGAGGCCCTCGAGATCGAGGAGGAGAAGCAGGTCCTTCTCTACCGCTACATCCACCTAATGCGCTGGGATGAGATCGCCGAGGCGATGCACATCGCACTCCGCACGGCGTTCTACTGGCACGGCCAGGCGCTCGCGCACTTCAAGATTCCGGATTGCATTGATATGCAGTCGGCCTCGCGTTAAGATGTTACCATGGAACGCGAGGGAGAAGCAGGAAGCTTCTCCCTTTTGCGCACAGTAAGGGCAACATGAACGCGATAGAGATAAGGGCACTCATCGCCAGGGACGAGCTCTGGCGGTTCTACAAGTCCAAGGACTGGCTGAGACTCAAGGAGAAGATCCTGAGAGAGAACCATCATGAGTGCGCCGAGTGCAAGAGGCGAGGGATCATCACTCGCTATGACATCGGCAGAGATGGGGAGAAGAGGCTGCTCTCGACCGTGCATCACGTGATGCATGTGAGAGATCATCCGGAGCTCGCCATGTCGAGGACGTACAGAGATCCACAGACAGGCGAGGTCAAGGTCAACTTGATTCCAGTCTGCAAGAGGTGTCACAACCGGCTGCATCCGGAGAAGCTCGAGCACAAGAGTCGAGAAGAAAAGTTCACAACGATCGAGAGATGGTGACATACCCCCCCGACCCCCATTACCCCTCTTTTCGAGGGGATTTCGACAACGGGAAGGGGTGGGCGACAAAAAACATTTTTGAGGGTTTCACAGGGCAAAAAAAATTCCGCGCGAGCGCGCGCGAGGGAGGAGGGCACAAAAATGGCTGAAAAGAACACGAAAACGGCCGTTTCAGAAGGAGAGAAGATCAAGCGGACCAAGAAGTACCGCGAGATAAAGGCCTCACTGATCGACCAGATCGAGCGCTCCGGCAATGACACGCCCTACTTCCTGGACCTTGTCGAGGACTACATGAAGCTCTACGTACAGAAGGAGATTTGCGCGGCCGACGTCGAGAAGAGAGGGATCACGGTCGTGGGGATCGGATCCACGGGACGGGAGGTCGCCAAGAAGAACGACTCCGCCGACATTCTCATCCGCACCAATCAGCAGATGCTCCGTCTCTTAGACTCGATGAAGATCAAGCCGGCAGAAGCCGCCGAGGATGACGAAGAACTGTAAGCTTCCGCCGGAGGTCACGGAGTGGATGGATATCGTCGAGAACGATACCTACCAGTGCTGCGAGGAACAGCACCTGCTCGTCAAGATGGTGCGGAGGGCGTTCGCGACCGAGGACATCTACATCGATCTGGAACAGCTCGGCCACTACATGGACCTGCTCCGGAAGTACGTTCCGCTCGAGATCTTCCCCTGGGAAAAGTTCGTCATCGCTTGCCACGACTGCACGTACTGGAGGGACACAGGCCTCCCGCGCTGGCCGGATCTGGTAGCGCTGATCGGACGAGGAGCCGGCAAGGACGGAATGATCGCCATTGAGAGCCTCTGCCTCATGAGCCCTTACAACCACGCCCGTGAGTACGATGTGGACATCTGCGCGAACAACGAGGAGCAGGCCCTGAGACCTGTAGAAGACCTCGTCGGATGGATGGAACAGCCGGCCGTCAAGAAGAAGCTCCTCAAGTTCTTCAAGTGGACAAAGGAGCGGGTGACCTGCAAGAAGACCAGGGCGGTCATGCGGGGCAGAACCAACAATGCAAAGGGCAAGGATGGTCTTCGCTCGGGGATCGTCATCCTGAACGAGATCCACCAGTACGAGAACTACGACAACATCAACGTGTTCACGACCGGCCTCGGCAAGAAGGACCACCCGCGAAGATCGTACTACACGACGGACGGAGATGTCCGCGAAGGCCCGCTGGACGATGAGAAGGCGGACTGCGAAGCGATCCTGCACGGCCTCATGGACGACAACGGGAAGTTCCCATTCATCTGCAAGCTGGACTCGGAGGACGAGATCCACGATGAGGCCGCCTGGACAAAGGCAAATCCTTCTCTTCCGTACAGGCCCTCGCTCCTTGCGGAGATCCGAAAAGAGTACCGCGAATGGAAAGAGAATCCCGGAAGGCTCTCGGCCTTCAAAACGAAGCGCATGAATCTTCCGGACAACGGCAAGGACTCGGCAGCGGCGCCATGGGACCGGATCGCGGCGACCAACAAGGAGATCCCGGATCTCAAGGGGTGGTCGTGCACGGCGGGCATTGACTACTCTAAGACAACCGACTGGATGGCCGTGAACCTGCACTTCAAGAACGGAAATCAGCGCTACGACATCAACAAGGCGTGGATATGCTCCGCATCAAAGGACATACCCCGCATCAAGGCCCCGTGGCAACAGTGGATCAAGACGCCGTATCTCGAGTATGTCGATGACGTGGAGATCCATCCGGAGATCGTAGCCAACTATCTCCGGGAGATGGGGAGCATCTACAACATCGAGACGGTCGCGATCGACAACTACCGCTACTCACTCCTTAGTGACGCGCTGAAGAAGATCGGCTTCACGAAGGAGAACAAGAACCTGGTACTCGTGCAGCAGCGGGACATCATCAAGGTCGTTCCAGTCATCGACCATTGTTTCCTTCAGGGGTATTTCGCCTGGGGCGACAATCCGGTCCTCAGATGGGCCACAAACAACACGAAGACAATTCGATACGGACGAGATGTAGGAGCCGACAAGGGCTCCTTTGTTTACGCCAAAATCGAGGGAAAATCGCGGAAGACAGATCCGTTCATGGCTCTCGTCGCCTCGATGGTTCCGGAGGAAAAAATCAAGGTAAGACCGATCATCAAGAATATTCCGGTGGTCGTGATATGAGGTCAAGATGGGATGGATTAACACTTTTCTTGAAAAATTGATGCCGACGACACAGCGGGTCGGCGGGAAGACTGTGGTGATCGACATCCCCGCGATCTACTACTACCGGGAGCTGGCCGTCTACACGGCCGTGTCGCTGATCGCCCACGCGATCGGGCGGTCCGAGTTTAAGGTCTACCGCGACAACAAGCAGGTACAGAATGAGGAATACTTCGTCCTCAACGTCTCCCCGAACCGGAATGAAACGTCCTCGGCCTTTTGGCATAAAGTCATCAACAGGATGGTCCGGGACGGTGAGGCACTCGTCGTGGAGCTGGGAGGCCGGCTGTACTGCGCGGACAGCTATGTCCGGGAGCAGGAACGGCCGACGATCGGAGATGTTTACAGCGACGTCACGATCGGCCCGCTTACCCTGAAGAAGCGCTTCACGCGGTTCGACTCGTATCTTTTCAAGCTGGATGACGTGAAGATATCCACACTCATCAACGGCATGTACGAGGATTACGGCAAAATGATCGCGACAGCGGCGACATCCTACCAGATGTCGAACGGCCAGAAGTACAAGCTCCACATCGAGAGCGTGAAAGCCGGTGATCCGGAGTTTAATGAGGAATTCCAGAACGTAATCGAGAAGCAGCTGAAGGCCTACATGCAGTCCACGCGGGCCGTCTATCCGGAGTTCGATGGGTACGAGCTTGTCAAGGATCCGGCCTTCTCGACGGCCAAGGACGCCGGGGACTTCGTGAAGCTCATGAACGACGTGTTCACAATGGTCGCGGGGTGTTTCCACATTCCGCAGTCAATGATGACGGGGAACATCACGAACATCAAGGATGTCGTGAGCTCCTTCTTAACCTTCGGCGTGGATCCGTTCGCGGATGCGATCTCGGAGGGACTGAACAAGGGGGCCGGCTACGAGAACTTCGTGGCCGGAAACTACTACAAGGTCGACACAGGCCGGGTCGCACACCGCAATATCCTCGACGCAGCGGCCGAGGTGAGCGGGATCATCGGATCCGGCGTGGTCAATATAGACGAGGTGCGCTCGGAGCTCGGCTACGAGCAGCTGAACACCGAGTGGTCTAAAAAGCACTTCGTCACAAAGAATTTTGAGGAGATTGAACGGTTCCTGAAGGACCCGGCGGCTCCGGGAAAGGAGGTAAAACGTGAAGAATAAACCTGTGTATCAGATTCTCGAGAACACCGAGAAGAGAACGGCGGAGGTCCGCATCTACGGCCCGATCAACTCCAACGCGGAGATTCTGAAGAGCTGGTACGGAGAGGACAAGGTGACGGATGTTTCTGCATTCGGTTTTGCTAAAGCCATCGAGGGCCTCGATGTCGACGAGCTCAACGTCTGCATCAACAGCTACGGCGGCGAGGTCGCCGAAGCACTGACCATCTATTCGGTGCTGAAGCGTCACAAGGCGAAGGTCCACACGATTATCGACGGCTTTTGCTGCTCGGCGGCGACAATTGTCTTTTGCGCCGGCGCAACAAGAACAATCGGAAAGCTCGCTCTCATGATGATCCACAACTGCCGCTCCTACGTCGGCTACTCTGACAGCGAGGGACTCCGCAAGGCAGCGGAGACGAACGACACGATCAACGGTGCGTCGATCGCGGCGTACAAGGCTGTCTCCAACCTCCCGGAGGAGGAGATCCGCAAGATGATGGACAAGGAGACGTGGCTTGACGCGGCGAAGTGCGTCGAGTACGGATTCGCGACCGACATCGCGGATGACGAGGGCGACGAGGACGAGGGAGCCGAGCAGGATGCGTTCCAGCTCGTGAGGAATGCCGTGCTGAAAGCCGCCCAGGAAGAACCCTCGATCCTTGCAAGGATCGAAGAAGAGATCAGGCAGATCAGGCAGCGGCTCACGCCAGAACCTGATCTGCCTGAAGAAGACAACAAGAGAATCGCGAACTACTTCGCGAACATGATTTAAGCAAAGGAGAGAGAAAAATGCTTAGAGAGAACACAATGATCAGGGAGGCCGCGGCGGAGCTCCAGAAGGCCTTCAAGGAAGGAGCTGGCAAGGACGTCATTCAGGCGGCCTTTGACAAATTCGGACAGGCGATCGCGGCGACCGTGCAGGCGGACTTTGAGACGGCGAACGGCGACGTCCGTGTCCTCGCTCAGCGCGGCTTCCGCCAGCTGACCTCCGAGGAGACCAAGTACTACCAGGCCCTCATCGATGCCGGTAAGCAGAAGAACCCGAAGCAGGTCTATGACGGCCTTTTGGATGATAAGGTCATGCCGAACACCGTCATCGAGGATGTCTTCAAGGATCTCCGTGAGGAGCACCCGCTTCTCTCCCGGATCCGCTTCCAGTCCGTCGAATATCTGACCCGCTGGATCCTCAACGACCACACCGTGCAGACGGCAAGATGGGGCGAGATCAACGACGAGATCACCAAGGAGATCGTATCCGCCTTCCAGACCATCGAGATCACGCAGTGCAAGCTCTCCGCTTACGCGATGATCGAGAAGGACATGCTGGACCTCGGCCCGGTCTTCCTGGATGGCTATATCAGGGCCTTCCTCAAGGAGGCGATCCTGGTAGCGGTCGAGGAGGCAATCGTATGCGGCACGGGTGCTAACATGCCGATCGGCATGGACAGAGACATCCACAGGGGCGTAGCGGTCACCGACGGAGCATATCCGCAGAAGACGGCGGTCGAGATCACGTCCTTCGCCCCGGTGGAGTACGGCAGCATCCTCGCCGAGCTGGCTGTATCGGAAGTCTACTACACCAACAACACCACCAAGGCGGTGACGGCGGCCTCGACGGCGGCCAACACGGACGGATCCGCAAAGAGCGGCTACACGAAGCACGGCGGACACGTGAGAAGATTCGACAAGGTAGCGCTTATCTGCAACCAGGTCGACTTCCTGAAGAAGGTCATGCCGGCAACGACACCGATCACGGCGAACGGCAGCTATGCGCACGATGTCTTCCCGTTCCCGACGGAGGTCATCCGGTGCAACAGAGTCCCGACCGGCCGCGCGATCCTCTGCCTGCCGGAAGAGTACTTCATGGGAATCGGAACCTCCAAGGAGGGAACGATCGAGTACTCCGACGACTTCAAGTTCCTTCAGGACCAGAGGGTCTACAAGATCAAGATGCACGGAATGGGCAAGCCGTTCGATAACACGGTCTCCCTTCTGCTCAACATCGAGAACCTTGATCCGGCCTACATCACGGTCATGATGAAGCAGGCAGCGGCAGCAGCGGCAGCAGACACAGGCACTGAGCACTGATTGACGGAGGTGCGGCATGTCTTACGCTGAGAACGACATTCCCGACGCCGACCTTGCCAGGGCGAGGCGAAAGCTTAACATCACCTGGGAGGACTCCGACACGGAGGAGAAGCTCAGGGATACGATCCTCGACGCGGAAGACTGGCTGAACGACAAGCTCGGGGCCGAGATGGACTACTCGGCTCCGGGGCAGGCCCGCCAGCTCTTTTTGAATCTCCTGCTCTATGCGTGGAACGATTCGAAGGATCAGTTCGAAGGGGCATACAAGTCGGACATCCTGACGATCCGTCACCAGAACGAGGTGAAGGCGGCGAAGGAGGCAGCGGAAAATGCTTAAGAAGACGAGCGTCGAGGTCTACAATGACGGCGTCCTCTACATCTGCGACCCGGACACCCGGAAGACGGACTTCAATGCGAGAGTGACGGCGAAAAGCGCTTCGGAGCTTACGGAACGCTACAAGCTGAACTTCGCCGAGAAAGCCAGGCGCGAAGAGGACTTTGATTTTGCGGAGGCGAGAGACAGGAAGCTCTCGCTGAAGGTCAAATGCCTCCTCCGGGAGGATGTCACGACCGCCGACCAGGTCCGCATCGGTAACATCGTCTACAGCATCATCAAGGCCGACCCGTCGAGACGGGAGAAGGCGATGTATCTTTACCTCGAGGAGGCGAGAAAGTTATGAGCGTGCTGAACAGGATCCGCTCGACCTTAGAAGGGCTTCTGGGCGGAGACGAGGAGATGCAGGGCGTCTATTACGGGGCCTGCTCGGAGAAAGAGTTGCAGAACTGGAACTATTTTGTCTTCGGCAGGATCAAGACGACGAAGGACAAGGGGACCCGTGCAGGCGACTATCAGACCTACTACGAGGTGAACGTCGTCCACGAGGACTACATCCCGGAAGGATACGTCGAGAAGGTAATCGCAGCGCTCGAGGCCGAGGACAAGGAAAGGCCGGGAACGAAGCTCAAGGCGTCCGCGGACGATGTGGCCTACAACTATACCTTCAAGGGCCGCACGAACACGGTGGTCGAGATTGCGACCATCACGATCTATCACCCGGAAAAGAGGTGCTGAGATGGCGAGCTGGGACGGCTTACAGAACCTTGTGTTGAACAGGACGAGCTGGAACATGTTCGAGGCCGACGATGTCCAGGAGCTCTCCGACATGATGAGGGAGTACGGCCCGGCAGCGGAACGCGCGATCGATGATGTCCTTCATAAGGAGGGCGCTGAGGAGATCAAGGAGCGCATCGCAAAGCTTCTCCCGGCATCCGGACGAAAGTGGTCGGGCAAGCCGAGAGCGGCCGCGCGGGCGATGCCGCGGTCCTTCGATCAGGACGATGACATGCTGGCCGTGACGGTCGCGGCAAGAGGCAAGTATAGCTATCTGTATTTCCCCGACGACGGCTCGAACACCGAAAAGCACAGGGGGAATCAGCAATTCATGAAGAGAGGGGCGGAACGTGCCACAGAGCGCATCATCGAGCTCTGCACGGGACGGCTCCTCGGAAATTAAGGAGTTTAAAATGACAAAAGGTGTTTTTTCCGAGTTTGAGGTCAAGGAGCAGCACATCAAGGTGGCCGGCGACGAGGCCTTCATGGATATGAACTGTGTCGGCCGTTCCGAGGAGGAGCTGGATGTCAAGACAGTAACGAAGAAATGCAGGGGCGTTGTCGCAAAGCAGAAAACAAGGGGCGCCGGAACCGGCAAGCTCACTCTTTCGCTGCACGTTCCGAGGGCGGTCTATAATAAGATCTACGGGATGCAGCACTCGACGCTTGCGGAGGGAGTCTACGGGTACGGGCAGGACTCGGTCCACCCGGAATTCGCACTGACCCAGAAGGTGCTCGACGAGGATGACGAGGTCAAACTGAAGGCGTATCCGAGATGCATCCTTGAGTCGGGGCCGAAACGTCCGATCGAGAACGGGGCGGAAGAGGTGGCCGAGCTCGAGATGGAGGTCACGCTTCTTCCGGACGAGAACGGTTTATGCATGTATGAGGCACTCGAGACCGAAGTGAGTCAGACGATTGCTTCGAGCTGGCTGACCAACTTCTCGACCGCGCTGGTGACGACAGGAACATGATGACAAGGCTGCTTTTTAGCAGCCTTTTTCTTGCATAAGGAGATATTATGCCGCTCAGACCGACATTTTACGATTTCGAGTTAAATGATGGCCGGATCGTGCAGGTCACGCGGAACTTCGCGGGCCTCTACAAGCTCCGCGCCTACAACCCGGAGCTGTATAAATTGACACAGCGTTTTAACCAGAAAGGCAAGAATGATCAGGCCGATGATGTCGAGATGGCCGAGGTCATCTACGGAGCCTACGTCACCGCGATGGTGTTTGACGACAGACAGGACGACATGCTGACGCTCGAGGAGTTCCTGGTACTCATGCCGGCCGATATGGAGGCTGTCGGAAATATCATTCAGAAACTTTTCGGGCCGAAAGGAAAAAAAACGGCTTCGCCGATGCCTTCAAAGAAGCCCGTAAAGGCGTAAAAAATAAGATTCGAGTCCCAAAATTCAGGCTCGAAGAGATTGAGGATTACTACACCTACTACGTGCAGATCCTCGGGATTGACGAGAATGTGTTCTGGTTCGCAGACATTACCTCGATCGACAGGATTGTTGAGAATAAGACCGCCTACGACAGCTGGCTGTCGGGCGTGGTAGCAAGAGAGAGGGAGAGAAATGGCTCGCAATGAAGCCAAGATAAAATTTACCGCCGACACGAAGCAGCTGACGGCGGAGATTATGAAGGCTAACGGCGCGATGGCCTCCCTCCGCTCGGCTGTCAAGCTGAATGAGGCGGAGTACCGGAACGGCGCCGACGCCGCCGAGTACCTGAAAAATAAACACCAGCTTCTTGAATCCCAGCTCGAGGCGAACCGGATGAAGCAGGACGCTCTCTCCGGCAAGCTCGACATGGCGAAGCGGATCTACGGGGAGAACAGCCGGGAGGCCCAGAACTGGGCCCGGAAGCTCACGGAGGCGAAGGTCGAGCAGGAACGGCTGACGACCGCCCTCAACGACTGCGAGAAGGAGATCGAGGAGCAGCGGAAGGCGACCGAGAAGGCTCAGACCCCGCTCGAACAGCTCACGAGGACCATCTCGGAGCAGAAAGAGCGGCTCTCGGACCTTAAGACCCAGTATATGAACGTCGCCCTCGAACAGGGCGAGAGCTCCGACGAGGCCAAGGGCCTCATGATCGCCATCGACAACCTAAACGACGAGCTCGCCGAGAACGAAGGTAAGCTGAATGCGGTGAAGACTGCCGTCGGCGAAGCCGGTGACGAGGCGGAGGAGTCCGGGAAGAAGGCCGACGAGGCGGGGAGCAAGGGCTGGACGATGCTCAAGGACATCGTGGCGGACCTTGCGTCGAACGCTATCCAGGACTGCATCGACAAGCTGAAGGAGTTCGGCCTGTCGGTCATGCAGTTAGGCATCGACTTTTCTTCGTCGATGTCAAACGTGCAGGCGCTCTCCGGAGCGACCGATGAGGAGCTCGGCCAGCTCGAGAAGAGAGCGCGGGAGCTCGGAAAATCGACCATTTACTCGGCGACAGATGTCGCGGACGCAATGGGCTACATGGCCCTGGCGGGCTGGGAGACGGAGGATATGCTCGCCGGCGTGGACAGCGTCCTCAATCTCGCCGCAACCGCGAACATGGATCTGGCTCAGGCGTCCGACATCGTGACAGACTACCTCTCGGCATTTGGCATGGAAGCAAGCGAGGCGTCGCGCCTTACGGATATCATGGCGAGGACGTCCTCGAAGGCGAACACCAATGTCGAGCAGATGGGAGAGGCCTTCAAGTTCGCCGCTCCGGTCGCCGGAGCGATGGGCTACACGGCCGAAGACACATCCCTCGCAATCGGCCTCATGGCCAACAACGGAATCAAGGCATCCCAGGCGGGCACGACGCTCAGAGGCGTCCTCTCCCGCATGGCGAAGCCGACGGAAGAGATCCAGAGCGCGATGGACCTACTCGGCGTTTCGCTCGACGACGGCGAGGGAAACATGTATTCCCTGAAGGAAGTGATGGAACAGCTCCGCCGGGGCTTCGGCTCCCTGAAGATCTCCGAAGAGGAGCTGAACAGCTCACTCACTCAGCTAAATGCGGACCTCGAGAGTGGGACCATAACGCAGGACGAGTACGATGAATCCGTGAGAGCACTCACGGAGAGGGCCTACGGGGCCGAGGGAGCCATGAAGGCAGAGGCCGCATCGGCTCTCGCCGGAAAGAACGCTCTGAGCGGCCTTCTGGCGATCGTGTCGGCCTCTCCGGAGGACTTCGACCGGCTGTCCGAAGCGATCAACACGTCCGAGGGCTCGGCAGCGGCGATGGCCGAGACGATGCAGGACAACCTCGGCGGCGACATCAAGGAGCTGAACAGCGCCTTCGAGGAAATGAAGCTTCACATTTTCGAGGACCTCGAAAACCCGGCGAGGCAGGTCGTGACGATGATCACAGAGGAGGTCATCCCCGCGGCGACGTCCGCCTATGACTGGATCTCGAAACACCAGGCGCTTTTGATTGCCCTCGGCGTCATTTTCGGGATCATCACGGGGGCGATGGCCTTACAGTCGGCGGTCCAGGCGGTCAAGATCGCGATGGACGCGGCGGAGGCGGCCTCGCTCGGAGCGTTGATCGCCGCGAAGGTGGCGTCGACGGCGGCAACATTGGCCGCGCTCGCGCCCTACCTGCTCATCGTAGCCGCGATCGCAGCGGTGATAGCGATCATCGTTCTGTGCGTCAGGCACTGGGATGAGATCAAGACGGTCATGCTGAAGGTGGTCGCGGCGATCCGGGACAAGGTCGTAACGACCTGGAACAACCTGAAGACGACCGTGAGCACGGTCGTGACAAACATCAAGAATGTGATCGTGAACGGCTTCAACACTGCCCTCTCGAAGGTCAGAGAGATCTTCGACAAGGTCAAGAGCGCGGTGACGGAGAAGATCAACGCCGCGAAGGAGGCGGTCCGGACGGCGATCGATGCAATCAAGGGCTTCTTCAACTTTGAGTGGAGCCTGCCGAGTCTTAAGATGCCGCACTTCCGCATGGAGGGAAGCTTCTCCCTCATGCCGCCGAGCGTTCCGCACATCGCGGTCGACTGGTATGCAAGCGGCGCGGTCTTTGACAGACCGACACTCTTTGCGACCGGAAGCGGTTTCTCCGGCGTCGGCGAAGCGGGGCCGGAGGCGGTCTCCCCGATCAGCGTCCTCCAGGACTATGTGTCGGACGCGGTCGAGAGGCACGTCCCGGAGATTGATTACGACAGACTGGGCGAGAAGATTGCGGACTCCTTCTCCCGGATCGACCAGAAGCTCGTCATCGGAAAGCGACAGTTCGGAAGAATCGTGAGAGAGGTGGCTACGGTATGACGCTGATATATGAAAGCTCGAACGGTGAGCGCTTCGACCTCATGCAGTCGCCGATCTTCTGCCAGAATCCGGAAGCGCTCGCAGCGACGGACTGGAAGTACACGGCCTCGGCCGGACCCGGCGTCAAGCCGAGGATCAGTAAGATCTACAGGCCGGCGAAGGAGTACTCGCTCACGCTGGCCGTCTTCGCGGACGACGCGGATGAGTTCAACACGATCATGCGAAAGCTCCACGAAGCCTTCGAGGCTGACGTCCGGAGCAAGAGGCCGGGAAAAGTGTGGTGGGGAGACTACTACAAGCCGGTCTATATCGTAGCGACGGAGCATGCGGAGTTCGACGAGGATTTTGAGGAGACAGAGGAGACGGTGACGGTCATCGCCCTCTCCCAGTACTGGATATCACCCGCGAAGGGCAAGTACAGGGCGGCGGAAAGCCAGGGAACCGAAGAGTGGCTCGATTATACCTTCGACTATGCTTTCGACTACAAGAAGGCCCTGACGATCTCTGAGATGCAGAACGACTCGATGTTCGAGTCGGACTTCGCGCTGACCATCTACGGCCCGTGCCAGAATCCGGTGATCACGATCGGCGAGATGCCTTACGCCCTGACGGTCTCCCTGGGAGCCGGCGAACGGGTGACGGTGGACTCCTCGACTCAGACAATCCGGAGAACATCATCGAAGGGTGTCGAGGAGAATGCCTTCCGGACGTGGACGAACAAGGAGAACTACATCTTCAGGAAGATCCCGCCGGGCCGCGTCGCGGTCGGGTGGTCGAAACTCTTTGATTTTGACCTCACGGTCTTTAGAGAAAGGAATACGCCGGAATGGATCTGATTTACACGGATGTCAACGGAGAAGACGTCGGGATCCTGCACGGCTACACCCTCGACGAGGCCTACGGGGACGACGAGAACGACTTCGAGCTCACACTTGACGCCTACACAGACCTAGAGGGGTGCAGGATATATGCCCTGGGAACGGAGTACGGCGGGATCGTCGACTCACTGGAGACGGACTCCGGAGACGGCTCGATCGTCTTCCGGGGTCGCACCTGGCATGGAGTGTTAGCGAAGAAGATCCTCTGCCCGGACAGCGGGAAAGACTACCTGACCGTGTCGGGCGACGTCGGGGACATTCTGGCCGGGCTTATCGCAAGGATGGGCCTTGCGGATATGTTTGACCCGCCGGAAACGACGGGCGTGACGATTGAGAGCTATCGGTTCGAGCGCTACACGGACGCCTACAGCGGGATCCGCACGATGCTCAGAGCTGTGGATATGAAGTTAAAAATGATTTGCGCCGGCGCAAAAATCCAGCTCTCGGCCGAACCGGCAAAGGATTACAGTACGGACGAGGAGTGGGATTCCTCGCAGATGCGGATCCGGGCCAAGAGAGCGAGGCGGTCAGTCAACCACCTGATTTGCCTCGGCAGCGGCAATCTGGCCGCAAGGACCGTCATCCACAAATACGCGGATGCGGCCGGGAACATATCCGGGACCCAGACCTTCTTCGGCGTCGATGAGATCTGTGAGGTCTACGACTATCCAAACGTGGAGTCTGCCGAGGAGCTTGACCGCTCAGGGGCCAAGGAGCTCCGGGAGCGAATCGGGAAAAACGGAGTCACAGACACGGACATCGACACAGAAGAGACCTACGACGTGGATGACGTCGTAGGAATGAGGGAACACATCACGGGGATGGTCGTCACGAGGCGGATCTCGAAGAAGATCGTCAGCATCGATGACGGCTGTGCAACAGAAGAATACAAGCTAGGAGAGTGAAAAATGCATCTTGTGACAGGTAAGGCGGGGGTGGCCCATATTACGGCCGAGAATCACAGACGCCTCAACGCGGGAGTGTTCGGCAGCGGACGCTATATCCTGAACGTGGGGAGCCTCTTCGCGGCTCAGATTGCCACGGCGAACACCGTCACGATCGCCGACGGCGTGCTTGTGATGGATGGAGCACAGGTGGAGATCGAGCCCAACAGCCCGGAAACAGTGACGATCGAAAGCGCAGCGGCGGGGGCTTATCGCCGGGATGTGATTACGGTCGAGTACAGCAAGGACGCATCGGGCATCGAGACCGCGGAGCTGGTCGTCGTGGCCGGCACGAGCGCCTCGACGGCAGCGGCGGCCGCAAGGCCCGCGGCGGAGACGGGCAGCATCGCAAACGGGGACACAACGGCCAGAATGGCCCTCTACGAGGTCCTCGTGGAGGGTGTTGCGATCGCGGAATGCACGCTGATCGCGCCGATCAAGTTCCCGGCGGTCGACCGCCTGGATGCGCTCGAGACGAAGATGCAGAAAGCGAAGGCGGTGACGGATGTTGTGTCGGGAAAATGGGTCATCGCCAAAAAACCGATAAGCTCCGATATCATCAGCGTAGATATCCCGAAGCTCGCCTCGAAAGTTCAGGGCGAGTGGATCACGTACAAGGTGACGCTTCCGGCGGGAGCGGACAGCTTCATCGCGATTCCTTTCGATGGAGGGTGGATCGGAACGAACGGTTTTCGGTTCAGTACGGGCCAGATGACTGTAAGCTTCATCCCGATCAATCACGCGAGTTTTACGGTCAGCAACGGCGCTTTCCGATTTTTACTGATTTATCTAAAAGAGGTCAAGTAAATGATTAAAACGTATGTTATCGACGAACTTAAGAGGACAATCGCCCCGGCGGAGGCGGAGAAATACCCGTCGGTGGTCATCGGGGACGACTCGATTAACGGGATCGAGTTTGAGTTTCCGAACGTTTTCGAACATTTCGACCTCTTCAATGGGGTAAAGCACATCATCTACGTCAAGCCGAACGGCGAGAAGAAGATCAAGCTCCTCACAGAAACGTCAGAAGAGACGGGCCGCTATCTCTGGCGGTTTGACGACGGGATCAATCACGGCGATCCGGGCATGATATCCTTCGCCCTCATGATCGACATGACGGATGATGAGGGGACCATCCTTAAGACATGGATGTCGCTCCCGACAAGCTTCGACGCCGCGAAGTCCCTCGGCGATGAACGCCGGGACGATGCGGATGAGGAGGAGACCTACAGCGAGCGGCTTGCCGCTGCGGAGACAAGCATCGCGAACCTGAGAACACTTGTCGCAAATCTCTCGTCCGGAACGCCGACGGCGGTGGATTCGCCGGATGGGCTGATCGATTACGGCAAGCTCTACGTGGTGACCTTCACGGACGAGCACTACACGAGGGGCAACTGGTACTATTGGGATGGCGAGGACTGGGCCGACGGCGGCCAGTACGGCGGCCTTCCTTCCGGAGCGATTCAGACAGACTCCATCGCCGACGGAGCGGTCACGGAAGCGAAGCTTGCGTCCGGCGTCAAGTCGCTGATCAACGACAGGGCCTATCACATGACCGTGACGGGCGACGAGACGGCGTATAGCCTGAGCTCCGGGACGTATTCAGGGGCAACGGCAGCGATCACAGCCGGCAAACCGACCTACCTGCGCTACGGCCTTGCGGAATATCATCTCGTAAGGAAGAGGGAAGACGACCTGACTTTCAGCCGGTTCGACGGCGCACTCTTCGATTCCTTCATCCTGTCCGCCTCGGCGATCACAAGAGTGATAATCGATGTCGCAAGTTCTACGGAGGTGTCGACGGCACTTGCGAACGCGCTCACAAACTGGAAGCTGATCTATGACAGATCGGATCGCGGTCAGGATGTGTTTGAATACGCGAAGGCCCGCGTCGACGAGCTCAGACAGCACCATGTCGACCCGCTCCGCGAAGAGATTCAGGCTGCCTATGTGGTCCACAATGTCGACACGGACGTCACCTACACAAGCCTCAAGGAGACGATCGACGGGGCGCTCGGTCTTTCCCGCGCCTATGTCGAGGCACGCCTCAAGGAGTACAAGGCGTTTACAATCAAGATCGTCGACACCCTGCCGGTGGCCGGCGAGAGCATGACCTTTTACCTTGTCCCGAACAAGGCCGGGAACGGCTACGACAAGTACTGGTGGATCACGACCGGGACGACCTCAAAGTGGGATGTCTTTGGCTCCGCGACCACGCTGGTCGTCGACGCCCTGCCGGCAGCGGGGGACCCGGACACGGACTACATCCTTAAGACGTCCGCCGGATGCCTCTATTACAAGTACTTCGATTCCGCCTGGCACATGGTCGGAGGCTCCCTTGCGGAGATCCTCGAAACACTGCCGGAGACCGGTGATGCTTACACGGACTACTACGTCGCCAATGAAGCCGGGACCTACGTTCACTACCGCTGGATCGACGGAAAGTGGGAGACCATCGGGTCTGACTCTTACACCAAGGGCGAGGTCGACACGCTGATCAGAAACGCGACGGCGGAAGTCACTGCCCTCGGCGGCCGTATGGCCTCGACCGAAACGAACATCAACTCACTCTCCCGCACGGTCGATAAGGTCGTGCAGGATCTTGCCAACCTGGACACGGAGGGCTACACCTACGACGCAAGGCTCTCGACAGAGGGAGACAACAGGGTCTTCACGCTGTACGAGACTAAGGACGGCGTCGAGACCGTCAAGTCCCAGTTCACCCTGCCGGCAGGCGGGGGAGGCGGCTCATCCACGGTCACGAACCTGGTCGTGGACAAGATCACGGCTTCGCCGCTAGTCATCACGCCGACAGATAAGGCGATCATCGAGATCGACTACAGCTCGACCGACGAGGACGGCGAGCTTGTCGACGGGTCCTATATCTGGCGGCTCGGCTCGACGACCATCGCCTCCGGAACGCTCACACAGGGCCGGAACACCTTCGATCTGACCGAGTACTGCTCAGTCGGCACTCAGAAGCTCATGCTCACGGTCACGGACGAAGGCGGCTCGGTGGCCGTGAAGAGCTGGACGGTCCAGATCGTGGATGTCCGACTTGAGTCGGCATTCTCGGACCGCTACACCAACCCGGTCGGCAAGAGCGTCAATTTCACTTACACGCCCTACGGCGCGGTCGCCAAGACGGTGCATTTTAAGCTGGACGGCGTGGAGCTTCCGGAGGTCACGACCTCGGCGTCCGGAACGCTGCAGTCTTATGCCCTGGATCCGCAGACGCACGGAGCGCATCTCTTGGAGTGCTGGATGACCGCTACAGTCAGCAATACGGCTGTCGAGACGGAGCATATCTTCAGGGACATCATCTGGTACGATGAGACGTCTTCGGTTCCGGTCATCGGGTGCGCGTATCGCTATGATCACTACGGCGAGGTCAATGCCCGCCAGTACGACACGACCCGGATCACCTACACGGTCTACGACCCGAAGACCTCCACACCGGAGGTCACGCTGAGCGTCGACGGCGAGCAGGTGAGCAGCCTTAAGCTCACGGAGCCGCTCAACACCTGGGCGTTTAAGTCGGAGGATGTGGCGGTGCATGTGCTCACGATCGCGTGCGGCGAGACATCCGTGGAGATCCGCGTGAATGTCGGCGAGCTCGGCTACGATGTGAGCCCGGTCACGGCCAATCTTGAATTTGATTTTAACCCGACGGGCAGGTCTAACAGCTCGGCGAATCGCCTCTGGGAGGATGCGGAGCATCCGGACGTCAAGATGACCGTATCCGAGAACTTCGACTGGCAGAATGGCGGCTACAAGCTCGACAGCGACGGCAACCAGTATTTCTGTATTAAGGCGGGATCGAGAGCTTATATCTCATACAACCTCTTCGGCACGGATCCGAAGCAGGCCGGCGAGGAATTCAAGGTCATTTTCAAGACCGCGAACGTGAGGGACAACACGACGAGCTTCCTGACCTGCCTTCCGGAGGACGCCGTCCCGGTCGGGCTCGACATGAAGGCCCATGCGGCCTACATCAAGACATCGACAAGCGAACTCTACGTCCCCTACAGCGAAGAGGATGTCATCGAGCTCGAGTACAACGTCAACCCGCTCGACCTCGAGGACGCGTCGGCGACATCCTATATCATGAGCTATGAGGACGGCGTCGGGGCACGCCCGCTCATCTACGACAGCTCGCACCGGCTCCACCAGTACACGCCGGCCCCGATCACGATCGGGTCGGATGACTGCGATGTCTGGATCTACAGGATGAAAGCCTACAGCTCGGCGCTCGCCGACACGGACGTTTTAAAGAACTTCATCGCGGATGCACGGGATTCGGAGACGATGATCGCCCGCTATGAGAGGAATCAGATCTACGATGAGAACGCGGCCCTGACGCCCGACAGCGTCGCGGCGGCCTGCCCGGATCTCCGGGTCATCATGATTGACTGCCCGCGATTCACGACCGATAAAAAGGACTACGTGAAGAACACGACCGTTCGGTGCATCTGCAAGGGCGGTGATCCGGTCTACGATAACTGGACGTGGTACAACGGCTATGTCGTCGGCCAGGGCACGACCTCTAACGAGTACGGCGCCGCCGGCCGGAACTTGGACATCATTTTCGGGTTTGACGGCAAGACCCAGCGGACAAGCAAGATCCCGCTCGATGAGGCGTACATCTCGGAGCTGGTGCTCGGCGACGGCACCCGCTACTCGGACGGGACCGGCAAAGTGAGGCTCACGCCGACTTCCGTCCCGAACGACTGGTTCAACATAAAGGTCAATATTGCGTCCTCGGAGAATGCGAACAATGCACTCCTCCAGAAGCGCTACAATGATTTTCTTCCGTACAGGACGCCCGGCCAGAAGCGAGACTCCAGGATCAAAAACTCCATGGAATTCCAAAACTGTGTGGTCTTCATCCGGGAATATGCCCCGGACCTCTCAACGCACAGGGAATTCTCGGATACGGCCTGGCATTTCTACGCGATCGGCAACATCGGCGACAGTAAAAAAACCGACTCGACCCGCGTGAACGACCCGACAGATCTCAAGGAATTCGCCGTGGAGGTCAGCGACAACACCCTCCCGAACGCCTGGTTCCAGACCGGTGTTTATAAAGACTCTTACGGGACGATCACTTACGATCCTGAGAAGGGCGTCGAGATGGTCTTTCCGATCACAAAGGCCCAGTGGACCAGTGATCGGAATCTCAAAAGGAAATCCCTCTATGAGGCATGGGATGACTCCTTCGAATTCCGCTATGACATGGGGACCAAGGATGGCGAGACGATCTCGGACGAGGAGATCGACGCCCAGCAGGAGATCTCAAAGCAGGTCTGGCGGGACATGTACGAGTGGGTCATCACGGCGACCGACGAGAAGTTCGTCTCGGAGTTCGGAAACTGGTTCATCCGGGAGAGTCCCTTGTACTGGTATCTCTTCACCGAGCGCTACACGATGATCGACAACCGGGCGAAGAACAGCTTCTGGCACTTTGGCAAGACCTACATCACGGCAGCGGAGGCGGCGGAGCTGGGCGACGATGCTCAGTACTACACGATCGACGACGCGGCAGCGGCTATCAATGGCGGCTATCGCTTTGATCTCTGGGACTACGACAACGACACGGCCCTCGGAATCAACAACTCCGGCGAATTGACAATGACCTATGGAAAGGAGGACACCGACTACAAGGTAGACGGTGACGCTTCAAGCGGCTTTATCTTCAACGCGGCCCAGTCGGTATTCTGGCGGCGCATCCGGACACTGATGGGCTCGGAGCTCCAGGCGATGTACCTTGACCGCGAATCGGCGGGATGCTGGTCGGCGGAGGGCCTGATCACGGAGTTTGATGCCTGGCAAAATGAGTTTCCGGAGGAACTCTGGCGGCTTGACATCGAGCGCAAGTACCTCCGGACCTACCGGGCCGGGACGGTCAGGTTCCTCAATGAAATGGCGAACGGTCGCAAGCGCTACCAGAGGCGGCAGTTTGAACGCGATCAGGAAGCCTATATCGGGACCAAGTACGTCGGAACAAACGTCAAGAGTGATCAGATTATGTTCCGCTGCAACACGCCCTCCGGGGCGGTCGTATCGCCGGACTATACGCTCCGGCTCGTGCCTTACTCGGATATGTACCTCACGGTGCTCTACGGCAACAGCCCGGCTCCGGTGCAGGTCAGAGCAAAGGCGGGGGTTGAATACACACTCACGACACCGCTCACCGAGATGGACGACACGGCGATCCTGATCTACTGCGCAAGCAGGATCCAGGCGATCAACGATCTCTCGGCCTGCTATATCCACGACAACGATTTTTCGAAGGCGTCGAAGCTTAAGACCCTGATCATCGGCAACACAACGGAGGGCTACAGCAACAGCTTCCTTACGACCCTCAACATGGGTCAGAACACACTGCTCGAGACGCTCGACATCCGGAACTGCCCGAACCTCACCGGCTCGGTCAACCTTTCGGCCTGCGAGAACCTGGTCAATCTCTACGCGGAAGGAACGGCCTTGACGTCTGTCCTTTTTGCTGCGAACGGCAAGATCGTCCACGTACATCTGCCGGCGACGATCAACTCGCTGACCTTCCGGTCGATCAAGCACCTGACGGACCTCGTGGCGACCTACGGGAACCTTGAGGCCTTCGTCTGCGAATATTCGGACATTGACGCCCTCGGCATCATCCAGGCAGCGGTCGACACTCTGCAGATCTGCCGGGTCCTCGATATCGACTGGACGCTTGCGGACACGACGCTCCTCAACCGGATCCTCGGCATGAGCAGCTCGCTGCTCACCGGTAAGGTCTATATATCGGGCTCGATCCGCAACAGGGAGCTTGCAAGCTACGCGGCAGCGTGGCCGGACCTCGTGGTCACCTACGACCCCTCGAAACTGGTCACCCAGTACGAGGTAAAATTCGTAAACGCGGATGGGTCAGTGCTCTACACGGAATACATCGACCGCGGATCCGCTCCGGTGGACCCGGTCGAGGCCGGATACATCGAGACACCGACAAGGGCAGCGGACGAACAGTACAGCTACAGCTACATCGGCTGGGACGACGCTGAGTCGCCGGTCCTCATGGAGCGGACGATCACGGCCCAGTACGAGGCGACGATCAGGACCTACACGGTCAACTGGTGGGCGCGCCAGGGAGTCTTCTTAGCCAGCAAGACGGTCGACTATGCAGAGGAGGCGGTCTACGACGGCGAGCCCCCGGTCAACACCGAGGAGGAGGCGACCTACGTCTACAACCTCTTCGCGGGCTGGGATAAGTCGACGGGGTGCGTTAAGGAGGACCTTGACGTCTATGCGGTCTGGGAGCGCGCAAGCCTCCCGACGGTCGGGACGGAGCTTTCGGCGATGAGCCGCGCGGAGATCTTCGCGGTCTGCCGGGCCGACAGGGCGGCGACGTACTGGGAGGACAAGGATGCGTTCGAGCTGACGCTCGGCCATGACTTTACCTTTACGAACGTCCAGAGCCGTGAGCTCGTGAAAAACCGCTACTTCAACGGCACGTCGGACTACGTGGATACCGGCGTTAAGCTCTTCGATCCGGACGCTGGGTCCTTCACACTGGCGATCGACTTCGAGTTCTGCGACGATAATGTCGCCGGAGCGACGCTCGTGGCGGCGTTCGAAGAAAGCGGAAACGAAGGATTCCGCCTCCGCTACTCGTCGAACCCCTACATCCAGTGGGGCGACAAGGAGGCGAGGGTCGGTGCCGAGGATGACCGAGGGATGGTCGTCCTTCGCCACCGGCAGGGCTCGAACACGCTGACGGTCTACACCTACTCGCTGACGGAGAAGACGCTGGACGCGGAGCGGACGGACTACACGCTCACGAGGACACGGGAGACATCTTTTGACGGAATCCTGACCTTCGGCGCGGTGCGGTTCGCCGGAGACGGCGGGCACGACTACTTCGGCCGCGGCTGGATCCACTGGTGCAAGATCTGGTACGAGGATCTCGGCGACGATGCCGCCAAGAAACTCGCCGCCTGGCCGCATGAGACGGTCCGGGCGGAATTCACCGGAGCAAATCGCTACCGCCTGGCGGGGACGTCCTCGCAGAGGGCAGCGGCGAGTTTCCTTCTCGAGGATGCGCTCGCGATGGGGCGGAGATTCAACGCCACGAATACAAATGTCGGCGGCTGGGACGGATCAGAGCTCCGGGAAGTCCTAAACACAAGGGTCCTGGAGGCTTTTGACATCGGCTGGCGGTCGATGCTGCAGAAGGTCAAGATCATGGCCTCGGCGGGCAACAAGTCGACGGAGATCCTGACGTCGGAGGATTATATCTTCCTTCCGGCGGAGCGAGAGCTCGACGGAGAAAGGAGCACGCCCTACATCAACGAGGGTGAGCAGATCTCTTTCTATACCACCAATGCCTCGCGCTTTAAGTTCCGGGGGATCCTCCGGACGTCCGCCGCTCAGATCGTCACGAACGCATCGGATCCGACGGAGGTCGGCTACACGATCGCAGATGGCGACATCTGGATCAACACATCAAAGAACTCCAATGCCTTCGTCTACCTCTCAAGGGAGACGGCTGCGAAGCATACGTCGACCGGGGCGAGGAAACTCTCGCATAGCGACAATATCGACGCCGCTGACGGCGGCATCTGGGTTCAGGCGTCCTGGTACTGGTCTCGCTCGGCGAGCACCAGCTACACGTCGCGCTTCCGGAACGTGGACACGAACGGCGGGTTCTACGCGAGCAACGCGACCAACGCGTACGCGCTCGTCCCCGGCTTCAATTTTTAATCTGTTTTCCAAAGAGGCCGGCGCGGGCACCGCCCGCAAAAGCCGGCCGACACGATATGAGCATACTGAAGAACAAACGGACACTGTCGCCGCTTGAATACGA
>JAEEGL014198254.1_pt1 | contig 44086 bp, 33 predicted proteins | sample 9134231 | NCBI WGS metagenome assembly JAEEGL01 (sample SAMN16246548, study PRJNA631951) | gut metagenome | biome: gut microbiome; feature: rumen; material: fiber-attached | host: Bos | place: Iran: Karaj | collected 2018-10
ATTTCCGGATTATGGTCGCATAAAAAGCAAAAATCTTGCGACCGTTTCAAACTTTCGGTCGCAAGATGAATTATATCACTTTGTAGTTAGATGTCAATAACTATATTTATATAAAATTTACTGTGTCAGTACTATTCTCTGCTTTTCAGCGAGAGATTGCTTCCCTTTTCGAACAGTCTGATGAATTCCGTGAAATAGAAATGGCTCATAAACAATTTCTGACCGAGACCTTTGTTCATCTGCTCAGTGAATACAAGGATCAGGTAAAGGTTAAAGATCTGAAGACTGCCTCATATATTCATGCAGGAACTGACAGCCTTAATAGTTAATTATCTTTTTTAATCTCCGGACACTTTATAAAAATCCGCCTTAAACTTCTGAAAGCTTGATAAACCCGGCCAGATCAGGCGACAGGGCAAACCTTCTGTTATCGTATGCGATAACTACATTTCCGCCCTTGTTTTTTGATATGACCTTGAGGGTTTTACCTGCTTCATACCGCATCATATCTTTGATTTCTTCAGCCTGTCCAAACATCCAGAGTATGCGGTAACAAACACCCTCTTTAGAATCATTTAAACTGATCATATGAACACCCCCTCGCGAAACAACCCCAAGTTTCTCTTTAGTTGGATTATCTCTTTTTGAGGGTGTCTAAGTCAACGATAAAGATTGTTCATCATGTCAAACAAAGCTTAACCACTTCACACACTACTCTCTGTTATCTTTCAGGCTTTCAACCAGATCAACTTTTCCTGCCTTTCCTCGAAGAAGAATAAGTGATAATACATAACTAGCGACTAGAAGAACCGTCAGCTTAACTATGGATATTGGATATATGCAGGTTGCAAGATAGGTCTTATACTCAGATATATTTGCTTTAAAGACTCCCATCGTTCCAAAATATCCAAGCATAAAACTTATGATAAGCGCTATAGGTACAAGGAAGTGATAAACACTTAATACCATGCTGTTTATCTCCTTATTCCTGTATCCCAGCACCTTAAGCATAGATACCGAAGCTGTCGATTCGGTTATCAGAACATTTACCATCATATAAACGACTACGATGCATATGATGATTGCAAATGTATTTATAATGCCCACCAGCTTTTCCATGCCGATCTTGACTTCATTTATCTGATCAGCCAGAGACTGCTTAGTAATAGTTTTTACCAGGTTTTCACTGTCTATACTTACCGGAACATCCGACATTATAATATTGTACGGAAGAAGTGTTTCTTCGTTTCCTGCCATCATATTCAGGGCTTCAACATCTATATCCAGAACATCCACAGCATTCTTTCTTGAGCAGTATATAGCTGCCTGGGAATCGTTCTTTACTATGTCTGTGATCTTTACTGTATACTCTTCCATCGTAATAGGATCAACGATTGTAATCTCATCACCTATTCCCTTATCAAATGCGAGGCTTGCCATGGAAGTTATATAGAATCTATCATCCTCAAATTCAACGCTGTTTCCGTTCTCATCGGAAAAGTTTATGAGATCCGGGTTATCAATTCCCAAAAGCATCATAACATCTGTGCGCCCCTTAACTTCATAGCTTACGCCCAGAATAGCGCTTCCCTTCTCCGACTCTCCCAGCTCCGGACTTTTCAGAAAGTATTCGTAATTGAATGTACCTATCTGATCCACAGTATTATTTACATAGGAATCCATGGAGTCTATACATGTAAGACAGAAAGCATATAACATACCACCAAAAGCAAGACCTGAAATAACTATTATACTTCGAGCCGGCTTTCCAAAAATCTGCCTCAGTTTAAACTTTGTCTTAACCTTAAGATGACTCTTTTTAAGACGAAGTTTCGCTATGCCTCCTCCATGACTTCTGCCCGATATCATGGTTATTACATCAGTCTTCATAACCTTCTTAGCTGACCTGTATACTGAAAAAGTATACATAGCCGTTGGTACCAGAATAGCAATAAGTATATCCACTAAGGAAATATTATAGGACATAGGAACCGGCTCTATCTTACTGAAGATTGCTCTCAGGAGTTTATCTGATACGCAGACTGCCAGAATAACTCCCATAACAGTTCCCAGGAGTCCCGAGAATATACCATAGAAGGCATAGTGTCTTGCCAACATACTCTTTCTATATCCCAGAGCAATAAGAACTCCTATCTGCCTTCTGTCATTCTTGATCCTTCTTCCTATCACTACTGATATGATGATTGCAATAAATATAACAAGCATCAGGATTACAATATTTATCAGATTGGTAGTCTGTATCATCTCTGTCTTAGGAGTATTAACACGTGTATTAACATCCGCCTTTAAGTAAGAAAGCATCTGATAATCTTCATTGATACTCTTTCTTACTTCATTCTCATTATCTTTGTTATACCTGATCACATAATATTCTTTTACAGTATCATCAGCTTTGATCTGCTTCATCAGTTCTTCGAAGTCTGCATCACTCACCAGTCCGATACCAAATTCATTCTTCATAGCAAAGGTATCTGTCGTATCCTTTATAGGGAAAAGATAATCCGGTCTTTCAAAGTCTCCTGCAAACCGAAACTTTGTTTCCCCAAGTTTTATCACATCTCCTTCATTCAGACTGTTTCCCTCTGCCAGTCCTGTATTAAGTATTATCTTCCCCTCATCAACTTCTGTTTGTGGCTCAGATTCTCTTACATCCCCTTCTGCCCACACATAAAGATTGATCTTTTTCGGCGTACTCAGCAGTCGGATCTCATATACCTTATCATCATCCGAATCTACTGATTCATTGCTGCGGTTTATCTTAAAGTCTATATACTTCTGCTTTTCCATCAGAATGTCATATTTCTCTTCAAGACGTTTAATATCTTCTTCACTGATATCCTCAGCCGTAGTAAACTGTGCATTTTCAACTTTATATTCATCAAAGAAATAATCCAGATCATCAGCTGCTTTGTTTGCAGCCGCATCAAAATCAAGATACATCAAAACCACGATCATTGTGAGGATACATACACATATATAAAATGAAAAATTGTTTTTTATATTTCTTAAATATCTTTTATTCAACGTCATCTTTATATCCTCATCTCTACAGTTCAAGTTCTGCAGCTGATATCCTGTTTTCATTTTCCTTATTTGAAGATACCTGCCCATCCTTTATACGGATTACCCTGTCGGCCATCCCTGCTATTGCTTCGTTATGAGTTATTATGATTATCGTTGTATGGAACTTCTCATTAACCTGCTCCACGAATTTGAGAACCAGTCTGGCAGACTTTGTATCCAACGCACCGGTAAGCTCATCACATAGAAGAATCTTCGGATTCTTTATAAGAGCTCTTGCTATACTTACCCTCTGCTGCTGACCGCCTGAAAGTTCTGAAGGAAAATGATTCTCATACTTTTTTATATCAACCGCTTCCATAACTTCATCTATATCTAGCGGCTCTTTAGTAATATCAGCAACAACCTGTATATTCTCTTTGACCGTAAGATCGGGTATGAGATTATAGAACTGAAATACAAAGCCCACATCACTTCGTCTATATTCCACCAGTTCTTTATCCTTCATCTTTGAAAGGGTAACCCCTCCTATTTCAAGACTGCCGTCATCAAGATGATCCAGTCCACCGAGCATATTGAGGAGTGTTGACTTACCACTTCCCGAAGGACCCAGAATGACATATATGCCGCCCTCGCTTAGTTCAAGGCTGGCTCCATCAAGTGCCCTTACCTCACTCTCTCCTTTTCCATAAATCTTTTTTGCATTTTTCAGATTAATAAACATAATTCACCTTCCTGCTATGATTTTTCCCAAAGCTGATTGAGCATAAGAGATTTTTCCCTTTTCATAAAGAAAAGCCGGCGTTGAAAAATCTTTCAACGTCGGCATAATAGCAGACTTCATAAAATAAAACTGCTCCATATTAAAACAATTGCTCCATTTTTAAAACGACATAGTCCCAGTGCCGCATCTTTATCCTGCTCTGTTTCTTCTCCTGTATTCTAAAGGTCCCATATTATAGATCTTTTTAAATGCACCGGAGAACTTGCCCTGATTATCATATCCTACAGCCGCTGCCACATCGGCAACACTGTCATCAGTCTCGATAAGCATTCCTGATGCTGCTCTCATTCGATACTTATGAATGTACTTATTAACTGTATCACCATAGGCTATCTTAAAATATTTATTTAAAGATACTGAGCTTATCCTGAACCTGTCTGTAAGCTGCTCCATAGTAATATCATGTCTCAAATCAGATATAAGAAGATTATGGATTTCTTCAGTAATAGATTTCTGTCCCTGTGTCAGATAGAATCTGGAGTCCAGCGTTGTTACTTCACCTGTTTTTACAAGATTATTTATCCTTAGCGCCATCAGAAAAAGAGTCAGTGTGTCAGGATTTTCAGTCTTCATTATGCTGTCCAGTTCCATTTCCGCAGCCTTTAGCTTATCCGATACATTTCCGATATAGTATTCTGCATCTCTCGCATAATTATCTCTCATCATCTCTATATCGATTCCAAGAGACTTAAGATATGATACCCTTTCATCATCAAATGCATCCAGATCAAAAGCTATTTCCACACCTTCATATTCCTCACCGTGGAAATCCATGTTTTTCTCTTTATGTTTATGACTCTCAACACATAAAACTCCGGGTTCCATATATGCATATGTACCGTCTTTAGTCACAATCTCACATCGTCCCTTGGCGCAGTAATGAATAACCGAAGTTTTGGTATCCTTATAGCCCATGCCGATTCCATCCAACCGGATAAGCCCGGTCATATTACCACTCAGAAGCCTTATACCCGGATAGGGTTCTGCCAGATAATACTGCCACTTTTCCAATCTTCTTCCACCCGGATTATTAAGAGTGACTCTTACAACCGTTTCGTTAATTACATCAACATCAACAGCTGATTCCGGCGAATCAATAAACATACTGATAAATTCCGGCGGAATCTGCTCAATATATCCCTTAAACCACGGAACCGCACTGAGCTGCTGAAGAATCTCTCCAATCTTCGTATCATTACCGAATATGCTTTTACCCATTCTGTTTATCATATTACCCCAATCTCACTACTCGTGTGCAGCAGCTGGATATAAACTCCTTATCATGTGTAACAATGATAATTATCTTACCTTCCTTTGCCAGCTCTTTAACAATCTCTCCGGTTCTTACCATATTGTCATAGTCCAGTCCCGAGGTCGGTTCATCAAGTGCTATTATCTTTCTGTCACTTATCATACTGACTGCCAGTGCCAGCCTCTGCTTCTGGCCTCCGGAAAGCGTATTCGGATGCCTGTCTGCAAAAGGAAGAAGTCCGAGAATATCCAGAACCTCATCAACTCTTTTTTTATCAATTCCCTTCATTCCCAGCGTACACTCTTCTCTTACTGATTCTGCAAACAGCTGGTAATTCACATCCTGCATGACAAGATAAGACTGCTTACACAGTTCCTTGGATTTCAGAAGCTTATCATCCAGATATATTTCTCCGGAGTATTCCTTATGAAGTCCTGTAATGGTCCTGATAAATGTAGTCTTTCCCAGTCCATTTCTTCCCGTAATAGCAACTATTTCACCCGGGTGAAACTCCAGTGACAGATTGCTCAAAAGATTCTTTTTTCCTCTCATAATACTGAGGTTCGTCATCTTCAGGCCACCAGTTGAAGTACCATCCGCAGTCCTTGCTGCAGTGCATGCCGTTCCACCGGATGGTAATTCCACCATGCCTGTCACCTCATCCAGATCACTGAGACGGCTTATCCTGAGCCCCATGGAATTAAGATCATTTTTACTCAGTCTGAGGAAGGCTTCCCTACTGTATACATTTCGGATTTCCCCTTCTCTCATGTATATAACCTTATCCACTATATCCATAAGATAATATATTCTGTGCTCAGCTATGATAATAGTCTTCCCCTCTGCCTTAACTCTCCTAAGACATAAAGCAAGTTCTTCTATTCCATCCGTATCAAGATTAGACGAAGGTTCATCAAGAAGATATATGTCCGGTGACATAGCATAAACACTTGCAAAAGCAATCTTCTGCTTTTCACCACCGGAAAGCTTAAAGATATCTCTTCCTCTCAGCTTTTCAATCTTCAGATTTTTTGTAACTGTATCTATCCGTTTATTGATTTTTTCTGTCGGTTCTCCATTATTTTCCAGTCCGAACGCAATCTCACTGTCGGTATCAACATTGAAAAACTGCGTTCTCGGATTCTGAAAAACACTGCCCATACTCTTTGCAAGTTCATAGCTTTTCAACTCCGCTATAGGTCTGCTGCCCAGGGTGGCACTGCCTGTTATATCCCCTTTATAGAATGACGGAATGAGCCCGTTAAGAATCCTTGTAATAGTTGTCTTACCACATCCTGAAGGTCCTGTAAGCAGTATGCATTCTCCCTGATGGGCCTCTAATGTAAGATTCTTAAGAGCTCCCGATTCTGTACCTTTATATGAAAAATTAACACTGTTAAGTGAAGCTGTCATTATCTATCCTTCTTTTCCATTAGCCTCTGCTAAGATAAATCCCTACAGCGAGAACTGCTATATACAGCGCCGTAAAGATTATATCCATCGCTCCTATCTTAAGGCTTATCCTGCTGGTTCTCTGTTTCGGATTCTCTATTCCTCTGGTTATAGCCGCAACAGAGAGTTCGTCTGCCGCCTTGGATGATGCCATGAGCATCGGTACATAGAGTGCATCAATAACCATAGATGGATTACGTGCAAATCCTACAGGTGTAGGTGATATTCCCCTCAAATGCATGGCATCCTTAATATATCTCCAGTCCTCTCCGATAACCGGAAAATAACGAAACATTATAGCCATCGGAAGAATCACCGCTTTCGGAATCTTCATCCTGGACATTGCTGCCATAAATTCGCTTATATGTGTAGTTCCTATAACCACCGCTCCCAGCATAAAACATGGGTAGCACTTAAAGATAAGTGCCAGCCACACCAGCAGTGATGTATGAAGTGTTCCCTTCAGCATAGGAAGAATGAATACGGCAAACAACCATAATGCACTGAATATAATAGAACTTCGTATAGTCTTCCATACTCTGCCCAATAGTATTCCTGTAAATAATATGAGTCCTATCCAGACAACCTCATACCATCCCGAAGATACAAATGTAATAAACGCCAGTGTCAGGATCATCAGGATAAGTTTTGTCCTTGGATCAAGTCTTATCATTCTGCGATACCTGCTTTTTCAAACTGTTTCTTCATGAGTCTGAGTCCCAGAAGTCCACTTAGTGTTGCAACAACTATAGTTCCTACAACCATTATGATCATAACTCCCGGTCCTGCGACAGAGTTCATCTTATCAATATATTCCTGCTCTGTACCCTTCTTAAGCATGAACTTTACCCATGAATCTCTCATAAAGAAGAATACAAAGTATGTTCCCATAGGTCCGATACTATAAAGAATATAAGCAATTATATTAAGAGCTTTATTCTTAAACTGTCCTGCTCCTGCTACAAAAGAAGCTATTGTACAGAAAACAAGATATCCGAAGTTCATTCCCCAGTGCATACCTGTAAGAGTTCCGACTGCACACATGATAATACCTGATATGATAAGTGCTCCTCTCTTTGGAACCTTAGCAAGATAAAGCATGAATACAGGTCCTGCAAGTAAACTTGCACCTATCGGATAATAAAATGTAAGTGTCGGTGTTATGGCAAATATACCTCCGCCCACACCGGCGCATATAAAAAGAAGTGCCGTAAACACTCCCGTTACTATAAGATCTTTTGCTGTGAATTTGCTATCCATCGTCTTTTGTCCTTTCTTCAGCTATTATAAATAGTTAGATATAACTATATAATCTTAGTTACATCTAACTATTCCGTAAAGCATTATATCTACTTTGTTTTATGATTTCAAGATAAACAATTTTTAATCCTGCATTTAGAAAAAGCGGCTCCTCTTTTTCAGTTCATTATATACATTCATATAATTGTTCTTATCCAGACATGTTGCATGATTTCCAGGTATGCGTATCTTCTCGAATTCACCTATACACATATCGTCGATGTTATTCAGGCGTCTTGTAACCGGATAGAAAGAGTAGTCTGTCGGAGCCTCCATATAGACCACATTTCCAAGATAGTACTCATCAAACGGATATTCAGACATTCCCTTAAATGTATGTTCAAAGATATCATAAAGAATCCTGAACATGGCATAGGTGCTCTCACTTCCATTAAATCTTGAGCCGCCTGCCTTCTCAAAGATATTTCTGAGTCGGCTGTCATGTTCTTCATCTATAAGTCTGAGGAACATTCTTCCAAGGCTTTCATATTTTCCGGAAAGGGTTACAAGTTCTGAATTTCTGATGTCTCTATCTTCTCCTGAAAGAATATCTGCCATTGCCTCTTTCATATTTTCAATATCAAAGCTGTATCCTGCAAGACTTACATCCAGTCCCACTGCTACTCCATAAGCCATTTCCGTAATGAGCCTGTTGCTTATCTTATGGGTTGCCTGTTCGGATGCTATCATGAATACATTATTAACCTGTCTTCCTCTTTCAAGCAGGATCTTAGCTGTCTCCAGAGCCAGGAAACCTCCAACGCAGTAACCAACCAGTTCATATTCTTCTGCATTCATGTTTATAAGGATATCCGCATATTTTGCAGCTCTCTCCTTAACAAGTTTTTCTGCCGGTACTCTCAGATATTCATCGGAGTTGCCATACATAAATCCTACTATAGAGACGTCATCTCCTGTGGAACTGAGAACCTGTGGAATAAGCAGATCATAGTCCACCAGACGTCCTGTTCCTGCATGCATATATGCCTGAACACGTCTTCTCTTTTCAGGAATATCACGATATATTCTGACGCAGCTGTCACCCAGAGTTCCGTTATCAGAAGACGTATTATAGTAACTGCTTTCACCTGAATTACTGTATTCTCCGGCTGTTTCATATGTTATGTTTCCGGATGATATACCGTTCTCAGATGATTCATCTTCTATGGTTATATACTTAGTCAGTGCTCCGGCCATACCCTCAACTGTAGGATTATTCAGTACAAGCTGCATAAGCTCATCCCACTGAAGGCCTTCAAGTTCCTTATAGTTTTCCTTCAGCTTTGATACAACCTGAGTTATCAGAAGTGAATCTCCTCCGACATAATAGAAGTTATCCTTTGATGTTACTCCCTGTATTCCAAGCACCTGTTCCCATATATCAGCAACTGCCTTTTCACATCCGGAAAGATTTACCTTCTTTGTAACTTCAGTTTTTGAAGCTGTCTTCAGTCTGTCATTACATATCTCCTTAAGTGCCTTTCTGTCTATCTTTCCATTAGCTGTAAGCGGTATGCTGTCCAGTATCTCTATCTGATCCGGAATCATATACTTTGGAAGGCGTGCCGCCATGGTCTTTTCAATAAACTCAACATTTATCTTGTGGCGAACCAGCTTATCACCCGTATCTGCTCCGACGCCGCTATTTTCTTCAGCCCCGGCAGTTGCTCCGACGGCCGCATCATTTCCACATAAGAACACGCTCTGGCCACACTCAGCAAGCGGATCATGTCTCTCGGGAAGTGTGAAGTAATATGTAAAGCCGGCTTCTTTAATAAGCTCTATCCACTTATCTTCAGAAGTAAATACGTCTATGCCTCCACGTCTGTGATCTGTGAAGCCTTCCAGTCCTCCCTTAAGTTCCAGCGAAGTTGTAAGCAGACAGGATTCCCTTGTAGCTTCGATTATGATGATATAGCCGTCATCCTTAAGAAGCTTCTTAAGCTTTGACAGGTTTTCTCCAATGTTATGAGAATTATGAAGCACATTTGCGCAGAGGATAACATCATATGCCTTATCCTTAAAGCCCTGCTCTGAGTAGTCTTTATTTATATCCATAAGCATATAGGATATATTACTAAACTCTTTATATCTGTCCTTTGCTTTATTCAGGAAGAACTGTGATACATCCGTGAAACAATAGCTTATGTTCTTATTCTTCAGTCTTTCAAGAACAGTGGTTGTCGTTCCTCCTACTCCCGCTCCGACTTCCAGAATAGAAATGTTCTTCTCGCTTAAACGATTGATAATGTCTGATACAATATAGTTAAGTCTCAGGTTGATGATATTGTTTCTATACGCTGCTTCTGCAACCTCAGTATCGCCCTGTGGGAAGAACAGAGATATTCCTGCTATCTCTCCTCTTATCTGCTCCTTGATCCTTCTTCCGGACTCTCTCTGATACTCCATGAGAACGCGGCCATAATCAATCTCATCACCTATCCTCATGAACTCATCCCAGTTTTTCTCTCTGTCATAATAAGTATCAACGAGATCAGTAACCTTGAATCCATACTCATTCTGGCTGATGATTCCTGCCTGCTCCATAGCTCTCAGGAATCTGTCAATAATGGAATGGAATTCCTCTGTTTCTTTAGTGGCCTCATGTATCTGGGACCTGGTATATACTTTTCCCTTTTCAGTAAAGATTCCGAGTCCCGTAAAGAGGGCCAGCATATCTGAAAGTGCTGCTATATCAGACTGAAGTCTCCATCTCGTAAAGCCGTCCCTGTCAATCTGATCAAGCTCTGCAAGCCCTTCCTTTTCCAACTCATCTACTATATTTTTATCATCACTCTTCTTTTCATATCCAGGCTCAAGAAATGCAAAAAGCTTACCGGAAGTTTCTGTCTTATGATAATAAACAACCGCATTTTCAACTTCACCCGTAGATCTGATAACACTTTCTATCTCTCCTGTCTCAACACGGTTTCCGTTGATCTTTATCTGATTATCCTTTCTGCCGTTGATCATGAGTATTCCATCGGCTGTATAGAAACCAACATCACCGGTTCTGAATAATCTGTCGTCCTTTTCTTCGGAATAAACGTATTTCGAATCAGTTAGTTCCTCATCTCCGTAATAACCCTGTGCAACTCCGTATCCACCTATGCAGATTTCACCCTTAACCATATCAGGACATTCACTGAGTTCGTCATCCACAACATACATAGTCTGGTTTGTAAGAGGAATACCGTATGGCAGCATCACTTCGTCACGCATGTCGGTTATATCCCAGAATATTGACCATACAGAACCTTCTGTAGCTCCACCAAGACTTATAAGCTTATAGTCTTTCAGATATTCTGCTGTTCTCTCAGGAACAGTCGGATCTATAACATCTCCTGACAGAAGTATGAGTTTCAGACTTTCGATATTCTTCTTATCTTCCGGCTTTACTTCTGCATAAAGCATTTTAAGAAGTGCCGGTACAGAATTCCATACAGTTACTCCATAAGTTCTGATAAGTCTTGCCCAATCTGATGGATTAACTGCATTGCTTTCCTTAGGAATGACTACTGCCGCTCCCGCATCCATGCTTCCGAACATGTCGTATATTGAAAGATCAAAGGAGAGCTTTGTAAGTGCAAGGAATACATCATCCCCACCCACACCGAATCTCTTATTAATATCATAAAGCGTATTCTGTGCAGCCTGGTGAGATATCATAACTCCCTTAGGAACACCTGTGGTTCCGGATGTGAAGATTATATAAGCTGTGGCATCCGGTTTCTTCTCAGCCACATACAGCTTATCCGCTGATACCGGTTCTAACGCTGATACATCACAGAGCTTATCACCGAACTCATCCTTCATATCTGCATTTTCTTCTGCCGTAAGAACAAGTCCCGCCTCACTCTGAGCCACTATGGTCTTCTGTCTGTTAAACGGCTGATTAATATCTATCGGTACAAATGCCGCGCCCGAAAGAAGAACAGCGATGGCTGATGCAGTCTGTCTTATTCCTCTTTCCTGAATGATTGCAACTCTGTCTCCTGCACCTATACCTGCCTCCAGAATCTTCTGCTGAACAGCTGCAGTATATCCTGCAAGCTCTGTATAGGAGTATGTCTTATCACCATGAATGATCGCCGTTTTTTCCGGTACAGAATTCAGGCTGTCCAGGAATCCCTCATAGAGCATGTGTCCCTTTAAGGATTCGTCCACAGTATTATATGCAGCTCTTCTCTCAAACTGGCCGCTGTCAATTCTAAGTATGTCCTGTCTGTTCCAGTTATCTTCTTCTGCGATACCCTTAACAGTAAGCTTAAAGGATTCAAAGAGTTCTTCAATTATCTTTTCATCAAAGACACCGTCTCTTACATCCCAGTGTATATCCAGTTCACCGCCTATAGTGAGCATCTGACAGTCTATCCATACCTGTGGAGTTCTGCTTATACCACCGATGACAGTATATGGTGATGCAGCGTCTTCTTCCTTTTCACCCACAGTACTTGTAAATACTACCGGGAATACAGTCTCGTCCGATCCCGTTCTTCTGATCTGTCTTAATACATCAACACCTGTATAATCCATGTATGACATATCAGTCAGAATATCTATACCTATCTCTTTGGTAAGCTCATCAAAAGCTTTACCCTCTGTATTCACCACAAGGATATCTACGGATGTATAATCTCCCACTGTATCCATCTCAGAAGAGCGTCTATCCATAAGGGTTACATTTATACAGAATTCCTTATTCTCAGACCATTTAGAAAGGACTGACGCATATGCGGCCAGAATGGTATTTGATACCGTTACGTTATTCTTTTTTGCCTGCGCTCTGAGCTTTGAGAGTTCATCAGCACTGAGCATCATGCTATGTCTTGTGAAATGCACGGCTTCGTTACTTATACTGCTGTTCACCGGGAGAACCGGCTTTCTGAAGTCACGGCTTCCTATCTTTTCCTTCCAGTATTCTTCGGACTTATCCTTATAGCCCCTATTCTTCTTTTCTTCAACAGTCTCTTTAAAACTCTTTCCTTTCCCTGCATGCAGGAATTCACCGTTCTCGTACCAGCTGAAGATATCTTCAAGGACAACATTTATACTTATATAGTCCGCAATAAGCATATCTGTACAGAAATGAACTATGCTTTCATTCACTCCCTGGTGAAGAATAATTCTGTGCATAGGCCAGCTGTCGACTTTAAAATCATATCTTTCCATTTCAGCACGGATATTCTCTTCTGTATCAGATTCCTCTATATTTTCCGCATCAGTAACATATACCTCCAGCATCGGAAGCTCTACGCTGTTCTTTATATACTGCTGTCCCTCTTTAGTTACTACTGCACGGAGCATATCGTGATTTTCTATTGTTCTATGCCATGCTTCCTCAAAACGTGCTGCATCCAGCTTCTTTGTCTTTAATATAAGATAGGTGTAGCATCCCGTTCCGCCAAGCTCATAGTTGCTGCTTCTTCCTGAAAGATAAGCGCTCTGAATATCCGTCAACGGGAATCTGCCCTCTTCTGCCTGTTCTTCTGTTTTCTTTTCTCCATCAGCTATGTCCTTCGCTTCTCCGTCTCTGAGATACTCTATAAGCTCTGCTTTATGCTCTCTCAGGTATTCTATCGTCCCCTTATCTATTGCCCCCTTTGTTGTCTTGTAAGAAAGATTCTTGTCATCCTTTAAAGATATAAATATTCCTCTTTCTTTACATTTTTCTAAAAAGTCCTTCATTATCGAATATCCTCCAGCCTCTTGTATAACTCTTTCCAAAATCCGCAAACTGACATATAGTACTGCATCTCGGTACTGTCCGGCTTCGATGCAAGTATTTTATCTTCTTTCTCTGCCAGAAAACTCTCAACTGCCTTCGGCCATGTGTCTCTGTAAAGACATGAAAAATGCTTTGGCCCCGCATCATATACTATTTCCGTTGCAGGAACATCCTTTGCAATATCCTTTTCCGCTGCCTTGATATACTCTTCAACGACATACGGCTTCTTTATCCATATAATCTGACCGTTTACGTCAGTCATGAGAAGATTTCCGGCTGCAGTCATAACATTGATCTGGTTTAATATATAGGCCTGATTGCTGTTTTCCTGACGCCTTCCCTGAAGCCTTATTGAAAATGGTATGCCATGTATATTTCCTGTTATAAAGTCACAGGCACCGTTCGTAAAAACATTATCAATGCTCCATGGTCTGAGTCCCCCTGCAGCTCTTCCTATCTGATCTATAAAAGGAAGCAGTATCGGAAGACTGCAGCATCCATCTATGCTGAGGATTTCTTCTGTCTTCTTTAATTCTGCTAACCTTGAATGAAATACCTTTGATGCCTCCATATATGGATAGAAGGTATTTACAATATAGGAAACACCGTTTTTTGCAGCCTTCTTAAACAGCTCAGCTGCTTCCTCTGCATGTACCGGCTGTTCCTGTACAACATTTATTCTTTTATCCAGAAGTCTGCCCGCCAGCTTATGTCCTTCTCCACCAACAATTCCTGATCTTACTACTACCAGTGCAACGTCATATTCGTCTGCAGGTACATCATCAACATCAGTATAAAGAGGTACATTATAACGCTCTGTCAGCTTAACTGATTTCTCACTTCCTCTTGAAAGGATTCCACTAAGCTTCCACTTCTCTGAATCTCTTATTCCTCTCAGATATATCCGTCCGAATACTGTTCCACACAGTAATACTCTTATATTCTTCATTCTATATTTCTCCATATAAACTCAAGTCAATTCCTGCATTCCGGATTTCCTCCAGAAGTCTGTCTCCATCTGCTAATTCAAATGGTCTGTAATAACCCGGCTTAAATCTATGTTCTTTAATCATCTCAGCTATATGGCATATGACCGTTGCTGTAAGAACCGAACTGTCTTCAGTCTTAATATCTATTATCTCTGTTTCAAAATCTGATATAGCCTTAATGACCAGCCTATACCACAGGGTCTTATTCTCACCCGTATCTCTCAGCTTCTTCAGAATATCTTCCGTTACAGATTCTCTTTCAGCCTCTGTTATAGCTTTCATATATCTCATACAGCCTTCTATCAGGGTATTCTTCATGTTTTCATCCGGCCAGATACTATAATTCTTTATATTCTTATACTTCAGTAAATTCTGTATATCCTCTGTTTCTGCCGTGATGATAGGCTGAACTGAGCACTGGGCTGATAAATCATCTATGCCCGTATCTCCAGCCTGTAGTGTTCCCGTCTGCTTCACCGGCCTGTCATCCTCTACAACAATTCCCGGTCTGCTGTATCCATTAATACTGGTCTCCAGCATGTCACCGAGAGAGCCTCTGCTTCCTGACTCAAGACCTCCGCTATATATATCAAGCTCTTCCGGTGAATAACGTTTCATATATGCTGCAAGTATTCCGGGAAGCCCCGGAACAGTACCTGCATTTAAAACCACTACCGAATCATCTGTCTGAAGTTTGTCCGCATCCGGCATCCATCCAAAAGCATCAATATAATGCTTTTTTAGTTTTATACATTCCGGAAGAAGATGTCTTACAGTCTTCATAGATGGTCCGGCACAGTTAATAACAATGTCGCAGCTCTCTATAAAGCTTCGTACATCATCATGATCATTAATATCAATATGTCTTTCCTTTTCAGTATCTGTATAGCTTCTGCTGCCCAGAAGAACTCGTTCTCCTCTTTTCTCTAATATCTCGGAAACTCTTCTTCCGACAACTCCCGAAGCACCTGTTATGCCGTATATCATCTATATGATTCCTTCCTGTACTACATTCTCCAGAAGCCCTGCAACTTTCTTTACAGAGTTATTATTTATAATATCTATAATCGATAACTCAGCTGCGTATTCCTCACTGATCAGATTGATCATCTTGACTATTCCCAGACTGTCTCCTCCCAGTTCGAAGAAGCTCTTATTTACATCTGTAACCTTTTCACCCAGAACATCTGACCATATTTCTGAAACCTTGGAGATGTAACCGCTGGTCTCACTTTCATTGATCAGCTTATCGGAAGATTCAGCAGGTGATTCTTCCATCGGCTCAGGCTTTAAATCCTTTTCTGATACTGTGCCTCTCTCTGTATCTTCATCAGCTCCAAGCCTCATGGCTGGTTCTTCTGTTTCTTCCGAGATAGTAACTTCCTCACATTTATCCGGACTCTCAACCAGCTCTGTCAGGTGTGTTATATAATCACAGAACATCCTGTCCACCAGCTCTTTTGAAAGCAGTTCATCAACAGAATCCCAGTTGAGTGTAAGGCCTCCTTCCTGTTCAAACACCTGATGATCTATCCATACCTGTGGTGTCTGGGATACGTTATAAGTCAGTCGTCCGATTGACTTATCCTCCCGCCATTCATTAACACCGATTCCACTTGTGAATACTATCGGCATGATGGAATTAACCGGATTGTTATCTCTCTGTCTCAACTCTCTTTCAAGCTCAACAGCGCTATAGAGTGAATGCTCCATATCTTCAGTCAACTGTCTTCCTATGCTCTTACATCTTTCGGTAAATGTACTCTCTCGAAGATTCTTTACCTCAAGCAGTGTAAGAAGAGTGAAGTCACCTACTATCTTATCTGCATCCTCATGACTTACATTTCTTCCAAACTGAGTAAGATTAAGTGAGAAGCTCTTATTCCTGCTCACGCTTCTTAAAACATCTGCATAGGCTGTGATAATAAATACCGAAGGCGTAACCTCCATCTTCTTTGCAGCCTCTTTGAGACTTCTCCAGTTCTTTGGTGATAATCTGAACTGTCTTCTGCAGAACTGCGGAACCTTAATCTCATCCTCACTCTTCTGAAGTGGAAGTCTTGGTGCTTTGCTGAAAGTATTCAGTCTGTCTGACCAGTACTTCTTATCTGCCTCATACTCACTTGATGCTCTTCTCTTCTCCAGATCCATCACATAATCTCTGAAGGAGATTTCCGGCAGTCTTCTTTCTATAATCTTTCCTGATATAACTTCTCTGTATCTTTCAGCCAGCTCATCCAGAAGATGGAACATGCTGAAACCATCAAGAATGATATTGTCGAAGCTGATATGTACTATAGTTTTCTCAGCAGACAGAACAGTAACTCTTATATCGAACAGCGGCCATTTCTCTGTATCTATAACCTGAGCTGACATCCTGTTTCTTACGCTTTCGAGGACCTCCTGCTTCACGTCTTCCGATAAGTTTTCCGCATGAATAGTCTCCATAGTGTAATATGGAACTTTGCTTAATATTCTCTGCATGCCGTCATTTCCGATCACTGCACGCAGCATGCCGTGGTACTCTACCATGTCATTCCATACCTTCTGGAATACAGGGATGTTTATGTACTCACATTCATATTCGTAATAACAGTGGGTAGCTACATTTCCGAGACTGAAGGCTCCTCTTCTCCCTATCCAGTAAGCAAACTGGACTCCTGTAAGAGGGAATGGTTTATCCCAATCTTCTTTATTTACGATAAAGCTTGTATCCTCTGCTGCCTTAAGTGTTTCCATATTGTCATCTATAAACTGCGCCAGATCCTTTACTACAGGATTCTCAAATATATTCCTTATGGACAGCTGCAGTTTCTTCTCTTCTCTGAGAGCTGCTATCAGCTTTGTTGCTGAAAGTGAATCTCCACCCATGGTAAAGAAGTTGTCATACCTGCCAACAGTACTTACTCCCAGAGCTTTACCTAAAACTCCCGATACAAACTTTTCAGTATCTGTTTCCGGTTTCTCTGTTTTTTCTTCATCTGCTTCTAATGCACTTTCTGTCTTCAGCATCTGAAGCAGTCTTTTCCTGTCTATCTTTCCATTCTTATTGAGCGGAAACTCATCCATCCTGTAAAACTTGAATGGCATCATATAAGACGGAATCTCCGCTTCCAGATAAGCTTTAAGTTCATCCAGACTGAGTGCATCCTCGCGGTTCTTTCTGTATGCATATACAACTGATAATGCAGCGGCTTCCCCTCTCTCATCTGATACAAAGAGTTCTTCATATCCGCTTCCGGTAAATGCATTGTTCAGGCAAGATCTGTCCGGTATTACACTTCCTCCTCTAATGAAGAGATCAATACTGCTGAAACCGTTCTCCAGTATTGCCGGAATTGTAATTATAGTTTTAAGCTTTGCTGACGGTTCGCATCCGACAGTAAGTCCACCGGCAGCTGTTATTCCACCGATTCTTTTAACCGTTTCTTCGATATCCTTAGATCTGTGAAGTGCTTCCGGAATAATTACTAAATCATATACCTTTCCTTCTGAATAAAGCTTATCTATATCACCGATAACATATTCATATTCGGAATATTCCTTATCTATTTCTTCATAGCCAAATCTGTAAAACTCTGTGTTCTCAAGATATGTATAGCTCTGTACCTTTCCGGATAAAATATCCAGAATATTCTTTGTAAGCTTAGGATTACGACCTCCAAGTTCAAGCACACGAATATCAGCCTTTTTCGGATATGCCGCAATGATATCCTTTACGATGTTATGAGCTTTTTCTGTTTCCTTATGTTTTTCAAGCAGCTGATCAGGTCTGTATTCACTTGCAAGATCATAGAAGTACTCTATCGGATCAAGCTTTCCACTGAGCATATCAGGCAGCTTCTCAGCAACATTTTCATACATCATCCTGATGTCTCTGTTTTCTTCAGTGTCAGGAACATCTGCAGCTGCTGCATCCTGAACGCCCGCAGCATCAAGTGTCTTCCAATAACGTATAATCTCACTTTCGCTGTCCTGATTATCCTCTACAGCCTTTCTGATAAAGGCATCTGATAATACTGCAACCTGCCTTAGTCTTTCTATACCGCTTCTTACTTCTTCCTCAGTAAACTCATATTCAGGGATAGAAAAAACTTCTACGTTTTTCGATTCCGTACTGTCTGACTGAATAAAAGCAGCAATCCTTTTACCCTTTCCGCTATAATCAGCTGCCAGTACAGCCGCACCTCTTATACCCGGATACTGTTTAATGGCATTTTCTATTTCGCCCAGCTCGATTCGGTGTCCTTTAACTTTAACCTGGTTATCTCTTCTTCCAAGAAATTCTATTGTTCCATCTGACCAGGTTCTTCCGTTATCTCCTGTCCTGTACCATCTGATTCCATTCTCCTCTATGAAGAACTTCTTATCAGTCAGCGCCTCGTCTCCTCTGTAACACTTAGCTACTCCGGCACCACCTATACAGAGTTCTCCCGGAACATAGTCCGGACATATATTTCCATGATCATCCAGAACTCTGTACAGTTGATTCTTAAGCGGTCTTCCGTAAGGAATAGATGGCCAGTTATCAGGTATCTCTCTTGGCACTTCCTGATAATTCGACCATATAGATGCTTCCGTTGCACCACCCATAGATATAACCAGACTGTTTTCTCCCGAAATATCATAGAATCTTCCAGGAAGACTGATCGGTATCCAGTCACCTGACATAAATACCGTATCCAGCATTACCTTCTTTTTCTTACCTTCTGCATATGTGATAAGCATATCGAAAAGTATCGGTACGGAGTTCCATCTGTTTATGCTGTACTTATCCATGAGCTGAAGCCATACATCCGGATTCTTAAATACATCCTCCTCCGGCATAACAACCGCTCCTCCGGCATAAAACATTCCGAATATATCAAATACAGAAAGATCGAAATCTATGGCTGAAACCATAAGCATTTTGTCTTCCGGCTTAAAGTTATATCTTTCACAAAGATCTATGATGGTATTCATAGCTGCCTTATGAACGATCTCAACGCCCTTAGGAACTCCCGTAGAACCTGAAGTCATAATTACATAAGCAGATTCCTCCGGAGTTCTTGCAGACGGAATCTTAGTACTGCAGGCCATAGCTTCGTCCAGATCTATAATATTTTCACACGCCAGATCCACACTGCCTGCCGTTTCTGAATCACTGATCACACAGTGTATTCCGATCTGTTCATATATCTTCAGTCTTCTGTCTGCCGGCTGATTAACCGAAACCGGAACATATACCGCACCTGCATAGAGAATTCCCATTATTGCGTAAATCTGTCTGTAACCTCTTGGCAGTGTCACGGCTATATAATCGCCTTTCTCTATTCCGTATTTCCTGAGATATGCCGCTATACTTCCTGCTATACCTGCAAGTTCTCCATAGGTTGTAACCTTCGAATCATTTACAGATATAAAAGCTTCCCTTTCCGGATGATCGGCTGCATTTCTGACAAAGCCTGATAATAGAGACATGCTTTCGACCTTCATCGGAAGAATATCCTCTTCCTTCTCATGTCTCAGCTTCTGCTTTTCCGGAAGTACATCGATCACTGTATCCCAGTTCTCAGCGTTATAAAGCTTCTCAATTTCTTCAGTAAGAGAACTGAACATATCTTCTATAACGTCTCTATCAAAAAGCTCTTCTACATAATCCCAGCAGAGTATCAGCTTCCCCATATCTGTAAAGGACTGGAAGTCCAGCCATACCTGAGGAGTCTGGGATATCATATAAGTCAGCTTTCCAAGAACATCACGGCTTTCTTCTGTTTCGAAAGGAAAATCGATATTACAGGCAAATACAACCGGCGCCATATTCTGAACATTTCCACTGTATCTGGAAAGCTCTCTTTCCACCTTTACTCCTGAAAATGCAGAATGTGATACATCCGATGTGAAACTCTCCCTTATCTTCTCTGCATATTGCATGAATGTCCTATTTCCTGCATTCTCTGTATTGAGCAGAAGAAGATTCGTGAAATCTGCAATCATTCCCTCTGTTGCCGGATTATCATCAAATCTGTTAAAGAGCGGTATATTGATAAGGAACTTTTCCTGTCCCGAATATCTGCTGAGCACCTTTGCATATGCAGTAAGAAGAATCATTGCCGGAGACAGTCCGTACCTGGCAGCTCTATCCTTAAGAGCACTCCACACTTCCTTCTTAAAGCTCTTACTTATTCTTACAAAATGATTTTTCTTAATCTCTTCCGGCTTTACTCTTATCGGAAGGCTTATCGGTTCCTCCGGGAAGTCACTCAGTTTTTCCTTCCAGTATGCCTCGTCTTCTGCCTCGGAAGCCGAATCAAGACTTCTCTTATCCAGATAATTCTTAAAGCAGTCTATCTCATATCTATGAAGTGTTTCGCCTGAATAAGCTCTTGTAAGCTCCATAATAAGAAGATGAACGCTTGCAACATCTGCCACAAGAAGGTCCACATCAAGATATATTCTTCTCTTTCCATCCTTCATAAATGCAGCTTCAAGATGTGCATTTTCTCCAAGTTCAACTCTCAGCTTTTCATGTGATAATCTGTTTCTTATCTCCAGCAGCTTATCCTCTGCCTCTTCCATGGTCATAGATCTCATGTCATGGAATACCGGTTCAAGATATGTAGTACCCGCAGTTATTCTCTGTTTCCCCTCTTCGGTAAATACGGCATGCAGCATCGGATGTGCATCCTGAACTGCAAACCATGCATTTCGAAGTCTTGCTTCATCATCGCCTGTTCCATCAAACTCAAAATAAGCATGACAGCCGACTCCACCCAATTCCTGATCATCCTGACGTCCGGCCCAGTACGCATACTGCACATCAGTAAGATCAAACTCAACTTCATCCGGTCTGACGCTTGCTGTCTTTGCTTCACGCACCGGTGACTCGTCCGACGCTTCGCCGGCCTTCGCCTCTACCAGCTTTCTCCACTCCCGGAGTGACGGACTGTTGATCAATTCTCCAAAGTTCAGCTTGATTCCCTTTCTTCTAAGGAAAGAAGCAAACTTCATTACCATGATTGAATTCATTCCGAGCTCTGTAAGCTTTGCGTCCTGATCAATACTATCTGTCTTTAACGCCTTCCTAACTCGCTCTTCAAATTGTGTCCATATCTCATCTATATTCATATCGGAAATCTTCTTTCTATAATATCTGCCGCTCTTATAAGCCCATCTGAAGTCACCTTCGTCGAAAGCTTCTTAGAGCGCTCTTTATACCTCTCGTTATTCATAAGGTCTGTAACCTTATCCCTTAATTCTGAATCGTCTATAGGTTTCTTAATCAATATAGGTTTCGGCCCCAGGCCTCTGTAATAACATTGTCCTCCCCAAAAGGCCTGATCAGCACCGAATACCATTATGAGCTGTGGAACCGCGGCCCTGAGAGCTGCGTGTACTGTTCCATTGCCTCCATGGTGGATAATGCATTCCAGCTTATGGAAATACTGTTCATATGGAGTAAACCCTGCAAGATATATTCTGTCCCTTGCTCCGGAGAATCGTTCACTGACCATCTTCTCTTCATATGCCGGAAGTATTACTGCCCTGCCCTCGTGAAGTGCAGTCCATACTATCTTTTCATAGAGCTCATCCATCTTTTTATAGTTCATGCTTCCAAAACCCACATATATGGTTCTGTCATGGCTGTCTATAAACTCCAGCAGTTTTTCAGTTTCAGGACTGATATCCTCTTTATTCGGTTTTATCCAGTTTCCGGTAAGACATATCTCATCACCCCAATGTTTATCCCTCTCCGCCAGAACTTCGTCATATTGATATAATGTGAGAATCCTCTTACCCCTCAGCTTCTTATAACTTCTAAATATATTCCAGGGCTTAAGTCCAAGGCGTTCTCTGAACTCTTTGATCTTATACCTTACCGCATAAGCCATCATCTTCTCGCACATTACATTTGCCAGATAGCACTTCAGACTGTTTCTGGAAAGTGTATCCATCATTGCCGCATAGCACCTTGTATTCTCAAAAGGAAATGCCATGCTCCTTATCACTTCTTTCCCATACTTTTCAGCAAAGTGATATGCTATAGCTCCAAACTGCATATAGATAATTACATCACTATCTCTTACAGCTCTATCCAGGTCATCATAAAGACCGGGATATTTGCTTACCAGATACTCCAGTCCATTCATGCCCGATGATGCTGTGTTGTCGCTGTTTCCAAGAAGTACGCTTACCAGCTCATCCATATCTCCGGATATCTTTGAAAACTCAAGCCCCATCTCAAAAGCTTTCTCTCTCAGAGATTCAAAACTTGCCAGTCTGTAGGTATATCCTCTTTTAGTCAGTTCCTGTCCGAGCAGCATAAATGGCATAATATCTCCATAAGACCCAAGTGTTATGGCTGTTATTCGCATTCCTTCTTATCCTCTGTAAGATTTCTTATTATTCTTGCCGGATTACCGACCACCAGAACATTAGGCGGTACATCTCTTGTGATAACACTGCCTGTTCCGATAACCGAATTCTTACCAATGGTTATACCCTGCTTCTCTCCGCTTACTATGGTCACTCTGGCGCCAATATAAACGTTATCTTCAATTGTGATCGGGTTCGCATAACCATATCCCGCCTTTCTCCTCTCCGGATCCACACTGTGTCCGGAACTTATGATCTGGCAGTCAGGTCCGATCCATACGTCATCTCCGATTGTCACCTTAGCTCCATCAAGAATCGTACAGTAAGAATTAACTGCCACGTTATTGCCTATCTCTACGTTATATCCAAGGGAGCATTTGAATGGAGAAAAGATAAGAAAATCTCCATTACTCTTTCCAAAGAAACTTTTAAGAAGATTCATCCTCTCTTCGAAATGCGATGTAGGGATTGAGTTATACTGTGCGCATATTTCCTCTGCCTTTACCATGTCCTCAAACATCTTGTGATTGTTATGAATATTGAAATCCTGTAATTCGTCCATTATCTATCTTCTCCTATCTGTACTAATTTTTTCTTATCAACCTTTCCTATCTTCGTAAGCGGAAGTGCATCTATATGCATCACTTCATCCGGAAGTTTAAAGGCTGCAATATTTTTATCTGTAAGGAAGCTTCTTACTTCGCTAAGCCCTATAGATTCATCACCTACAATAAAGACGCATATTCTCTCTCCGAGATTTGCATCGTGCAGACCTACTACTGCGGAATCTCTTATTCCATCCATGTCATAGAGACATGTCTCAAGCTCCGAAGGAAGAATCTTTTCTCCTCCCTTATTGATCATCTCCTTAATTCGGCCTACTATCTTCAGGTTTCCGTCTTCAGTTACATACGCCCTGTCTCCTGTCTTATAGAACCCATCTTCCGTAAAGAAGGAATCATTCTCCGGATGGTTATAATATGACCTTATGGTGTATGGTCCTGACACCAGCAGCTCTCCGCTCTCTCCCGGAGGAAGTTCCCTGCCCTCTTCATCCACGATCCGGATCTTGTCATAGGCCGAAGTCTTCTTACCCTGATATAATCTGACTATCTCTCTTGGATCAGAAAGATCAGTCATGGTATTAAGTCCTTCTGCCACTCCAAAGACCTGCTGCAGAGTAAACTGATTCAGATCCATCAAACGCTCTGCTACCTCTTCCTCAAGGAATGCCCCGCCTATCTGAACAACCCTGAGAGAGCTAATATCGAAATCATCTTCTTCCAGTATTTCCAGCATAAGCTTTGCCATGGATGGAACCAGTGACATGAATGTGACTCCATACTCCTCAACCTTTTCAAGAGCTTCGTTCATATCCGGATACTCATTTATCACGAGGGTTGCTCCTACGCTGAAGCAGCCTATAAAGCCCGGATGTCCCAGCACAAAGTTATGTGCTATCGGAAGAACTATCAGCATCCTGTCCTCGCCGTTAAGTTTGCATCTATCCACCGATACTTTTGAATCATATAGATAATCCCCATGAGTTCTGGGAATAAGCTTTGACATTCCTGTCGTACCTCCCGACAGAGAAAGAAATGCAATGTCCAGATTGTCCGGTTCAGGAAGTTCTCCTGCATAATCCATATTCAGCTTTTTGAGAATATCCTCTCCTTCACCGACGGTAACTACTACCCGGATGTTTCCGGCTGCGACAGCTTCTTCTACCTGGTTTTTATAATCGTATCCTGAATAAAACTCCTGACATATATAAGCTGCCGGCTCTGCAGTTTTAACCATTCCAAGTATCTCACTGCTTCTATGCGCAGGAAGCGCCATGATCGGTATAGCTCCTATCCTGAGCAATCCGAAAAAACTGACAACAAAGTTAATTGAATTCGGAAGCTGAAGTATAACTCTGTCTCCATGCTTTATTCCCGCATTATAGAAACCCTTTGCCGCAAGAAGAATCCTTGCTCCTAACTCTCCATACGAGAGTTCTGTATCACCTGCTATAATGCCGGTTTTCTCTTTATATCTTTCACACCAGCCAAGCATTTCGGTTCCTATGGTTCCTGTATTCCATCCCTCTATGGATTGGTATTTCTTAAATGCCTCTCCGTATCTCATATAGCATCTCCTGTCCTATACATAAATTTTTTCACCTCCCTAAGCACCTGCTTAGGATTGGTATCTATAAAAAGATGTTCTCCTTCAATGTTTTCACTTCTGAAGCCCTTCTTTGTATATCTGCCCCACTCAAGGATATCTTCCGTCGATATCTCCGGATCCTGTGTTCCCCGAAGTCCAAGTATCGGTACGGATATACTGGTTTCCTTTCTGTTGCAATATGTGTCAGCCAGTTTAAAATCCGCCCTGAGCACCGGCTCAAATATATTCCAGAGTGTTTTATCCTGATATATCTCTTCCGGCGTTTTGTTATATTTATTAAGGCCTTTATAAAACTCTTTATCCGGAAGATCATATATCGGATTCACCTCCGGCTGGTCCGGTGCAAGACCGGCAGATACCATAAGTCCCTTAAAGAACTTATTCCCATCCTTCTCAAATCTCACTGAAAGCTCATATGAAACCCTGCTTCCCACGCTATGACCGAATAGATAAAAAGGTCTGTCAGCCAGAGGCTGCAGCTCGTCATATATTTCATCCACCAGCTGTTTCATGGTTGATACGGGTTTATCCATTATCCTGTCTTCATGTCCTTTATAATGGGCAGGAAGAACCTCTACTCTATCTCCCAGCAGGTTCTGCCAGGTTCTGAATATAGAGGCTCCCCCACCCGCATATGGGAAGCAGAATAGGCGAATCTTATTTTTATCAGATGAACTTGTCCGAAAATAACCGTTTTTTATCATATCCCCTCCTTGAGTTAGATGTCTCTAACTCTATATTCAAAAAATAAAAGCCCTGCCCTTTTCATTCATGTAATTAACATCATGTCCTCAGTATGAAATCCGCTATGGCCTTCTCTGATTCAATAACAGCTCTTACACTGTCTTCTCTATGTTCTGAATAGCTCCTGTATATCTTTCCTATCAGCCAGAGCATTCTTCTCTGCCATTTATACCTTTCACGACTCGGAAGCATTCCGATTATATGACTGGCGTTAGGATATATAAGAGCTTTATATTCTTTTGTATAACCAGCCTTCTTAAGTTTATCCATCATATAATTGATTGAATACTCTGACGGCCAGACCTCGTCACAGGTTCCAGCCACAAAAAGATATCTGCAGCTGCTCTTCTCTAATTCATAATATGCCAGGCTTTCTCTTGTTTTATCCTTATAGGACGTGTTATACATCCTCCACATATTTGAAACTTCTCTGCCCGCGTCCTCATCATATATGAACTTTGCCATATATCCTGAGTGGAAGAATTGAGGACTGACAAAAGGAAGTTCCACACCTTCATATGTAACCATGGAGTGACCTGTCATCTTCTGCTTCAGCGTATTGCTTCCCTCAAAAGGAACATGGGAAGGAGCCACAAGAATCGCATTATCGATTCCTTCTACATATCTAGCTGTTACCGCAGCATAGACAGATCCGACAGAAAGACCGTATACACTTACATATTTATAACCTTCCTTGTTTCGAAGAGTTCTTACAACCCTCTTCATAAAGCTCATCTCAACTCGGTCAACGCCTCTTTTCTGTCCTTTGGCACCGTATACCGGAACCGCTATTCCTGATATACCAAACTCCGTAAATCGTTCTGCTACTTTTTTCGCATTGATTATACTTCGTTCTCCGCCCATGATTATTATGACAACATGCTGCGGCGTCTTTCCATCCGGCTCCACGAGATGTCCCGCGAAGCCGTCATTCTTAACAGTAAATCCTTTATACTTCACAATGTCTCCTAACCTCATCCTGCTCCGGATGAATCTCTGTATCCCGAATACTATGCTCCGATAAGCTTCTCTGCATTCCACATGGAAGCATATTTTCCGTTCTTGTCCATAAGTTCATCATGGGTACCGCTTTCCACTATCTTTCCGCCGGATACAACTATTATCTTATCCGCATTTTTTACTATTGAAAGTGTATGAGCTATCATGATAACTGTCTTTCTGTTTTTTAAGAGATTTGCTATAGCCTGCTTTACAGCCAGCTCATTTTCAATATCCAGAGAAGCCGTAGCCTCGTCAAGAAGAAGTATCGGGCTGTCCTTGATGATTGCTCTCGCTATAGATAATCTCTGTCTCTCGCCTCCCGAAAGAAATGTACCGTTTTCACCTACTCTCTGATCAACTCCATCTTCCAGCTTATCTATGAACCGGTCACAGTTTGCTTCCTTAAGTGCTCTGTCTATCTCTTCATCTGTTGCGTCCATTCTTGCATATCTGATGTTTTCTTTGATAGTACCATCAAAGAGGAATACATCCTGATCCACCATGGAGATCTTATCAAGCACTGTTTCCGGCGGCATGTTTCTAATGGATTCCCCGCCTATCTTTATATCTCCGCTGTCTATATCATAGTATCTTGAAAGCAGATTGATGATCGTTGATTTTCCTGAACCGGAATCGCCTACTATAGCTGTAAGCTTTTTATCTTCCGCACTAAAGCTTACATTTTTCAGAACCTGCTCACCTTCGTTATATGAGAAGTCAACATTGCTGAATTCTATATCATAGGACTTAGGTTCAAACTTTTGGTCTGCTATCTTCTCTTCAGGTTCATCTATAATTTCCTGAATCTTACCTTTTGAGATCATCATATTCTTATAACTGAAGAAATCCACTGAGATAGATGCAAACATTCTGGCAAGCAGCATAGGCATCATACATACCATAAGGAAATTCTCATTGGAAAGGGTTCCTGCCAGCCAAGGTCTTGATGCTACCATCATGACAACCGGAAGTGACAGCCATATAAGAATATTGAAGGATATAGCTACCGGTATTCCCACAGCTTCATACTTATAACTTACATCGCTGAAGTCCTTAAGGATGCTTACGGTTTTCTTATTCTTTGAACCGCACATATTGTAAGCTCTTAATGTCTGCAGTCCGTTTATGTACTCAACGATTGTGCTGACCGTATCTGCATATATTCTGTTTCGATCTGCTCCATACTTCTTAACAACCTTTACAGACATATAACTGTATGGGATAAAAAGCAGACTGACCGCAAAAAGGATTATTCCTGCAGGAAGATATAAGTATCCAACAAAAAGGATCAGCATAACTGAAAGGGATGAATTCTTAACAAGATTACCTATTTTATGAGTAAGCAGCTGCTCATAATTCTTCACATCACTTGTCATGGTATTGATGTATGTTCCGGTTTTTCCTCTTACAAAATTCCCGATTGGAATCCTTGTGAATTTATCACCCAGTATAAGTCTTAAACGTGAAGTGGAATCTCCTCCTCCAATCTGTCCTTCAGTGTAACCGATACCATAGAGTACGACTCTTACTATAAATATCATCACGATAATGCCGGTAAGCTTCATAAGCCCATCCATAGTCACATCGTCATTAAGGAGCATTTTCAGAAGGTTATAGATCATCATATATACGCATGCAGAAAGCATACCTTCTATTACCGTGAATATTATTCCGATATGGAATTTGATATTTTTCTTGAACGGATTTCCGCTGTAATTCTGATTAGATAACTGATCCATTCTATTCATGTTTCACATCTCCCTCCATAGTGTATATCATGTCTCTTGCAGCTTCATAATCAGACCATGCCGTTCTGTAATAATCATTATCAGCAAGAACTTCCTCATGGGTTCCAAAGCTTGTAACCTTATTATCCTCTACAACGGCAACCTTATCGCACATCTTAACTACGCTGAGTCTGTGAGCCACAATTATTACTGTTTTTCCCTCGCAGAGATTTGCGATTGCCTTATCTATCTCCATCTGATTTTCCGGATCTGCTGCACTTGTCGCTTCGTCCAGGATAAGGATTCCTGAATTCTTGAGAATTGCTCTGGCTATGGCTATTCTCTGCTTTTCACCTCCGGAAAATCTTGTTCCGAAGCTGCCAACCTTTGTATCATATCCATCCGGAAGTGACATTATGAAGTCATCAATCTGCGCACGCTTTGCTGCATCTCTCACTTCCTCAAGAGATGCATCGCTGCCCATTCTGATATTGTCCAGAACGCTGTCTCCTGTAAGAAATGTCTTCTGGAACACTATGGAAATATTCTTTAACAGCTCGTCATATGATATATTTTTTACATTCTTACCACCGATAAGAACCTCGCCCTTATCCACATCGTAGTATCTGGATATAAGCGTAGCTATAGTACTCTTTCCGGCTCCGGAACGACCTATTACAGCTATCTTCTCACCTTCGTTGATCTTCAGGCTGCAGTCTTCTATAACATTCTGTTTCTTATCATAGCTGAAGGTTACATCTCTCAGTTCTATATCATGTCTTTCAGGGAACTCACCCTTCTCATCAAATACCGGAAGCTCCAGTATCTGCTTAACCTTCTCTACTCCGTTAAGAGACTGAGCCAGTTCCATAGAGAACTGCTGAAGAGGAAGAATCTCCATCAGGTAAAGAGAACCGATATATGCAAAAAGAAGAAATACACTGGCGGTTATGGAGCCCTTTAGATACATCTTTCCACCCAGTGGAACAAGGAACACTATTCCCGCTTCAAGAACCACTATAAAAGCAGCATATAAAGGTGCAGTCTTCTTTGAGATAAGTGTCCATATACTGTGTTCTTCTTCAACAGCATCAGAAAACTTTTTAAATGAACTGCTTCCAAGATTATATGCTTTAACCAGCTTCATTCCTGAAATGTATTCAATTATTACGGAATTAAAATCTGCTATGGAATTGGATATCCTCTTCATAACCCCTGCCATTACAGCAAAGACTGCCCCCATAATGAAAACGCTTATAAGAAGTGGAATAAGCGATATAAGGGCCAGTGGTACATTTACCATGAGAAGATATACGAATATTACTATCGGTCCTGTGAGGAAACCGATAAATTCGGGAATGTTATGTGCGAGACAAAGTTCAAGCTTTTCTATGTCCTCGTTAATGACAGTTTTGATATCACCTGTTCTCTTTTCATCAATGGCACCAAGCGGAACCTTTGCAAGATGTTCGGTGATCATACATCGTACTCTGAACAAAGCTCCATAAGCTCCCTTATGAGAGAATACTCCCGATAAAGCCATAAGAACCTGCCTTAACACTACCGTAATCGTTATGAGCATAGCACTGTTCACAACCACCTCACGGGTAAACTCATGCCTCAGAAATGCATCCATAAGCTTATATATTCCTATATAAGAACCTATAGAAAGCAGTCCTCCTGAAAATGCACATACAAGCGACAATACAATAAATTTCTTGTTATCTCCTGCCCAGCGCAGAAGAAGCTTGAAATTCTTCATCTCTGTCATCCTCCTTCAAGTCGCACATAATAAAAATTTCAAATGCATTGTAATTGATTGACTCGCCACTTTAATTATGGTAAGTTAATGCAAGTTAGTTATAACTCACTTGCGTAAGTATAGATTATAAATACATTTACGAATATTGTCAATCTGCATTTACGACATTTTTATCATTAACTGTACCTATGTTTATTTGGAGAATTAACATCATGCTGACTTCTTATCTGCTTATTCTTAATGATACTGACATAGATAATCTTAACAGTCTGATATATTCACCTGACCTTTCTGACATTATTCCGGATACAAGAATTGATCATTACCGAAAATACAAATATCCTCTTCACAGAGTGCTTTCTCTGTCTGCAGATCTTCTATGCATATATTCTCTAAGTCTCTTTATCGGAAAAGATATATTCGGTTATGATATAGAACGTTCTTTTATGGCGAAGCCGTATCTTCGGGATTATCCTAATATTGACTTCAGCTATTCTCATACAGATAAAGCCATCTTCTGCGCCATATCTGACGAAGGTAAGGTTGGAGCAGATATTGAATGCGCTTGTCGGACGTCGGATTATAAAGAACTCCTTCCCGCACTGACCACCGAGGAAATCTCATATATAAGCAACATGGACGCCGCTTTCAGAAGTAACGCTGTGTTGGCTCTATGGACAAAAAAAGAAGCCTATACCAAATGTCTTGGTACAGGCCTCTCTATCTCACCTGAAACTATTAATACATTATCACCTGAATTTACAAGTCATATATCAACTGACAAATATGGTGATTACATTTACTCTCTGTTCTTCAGCACTTCTGCCGGAGTAAATCTGTTCAATCTTCTTACCAGCAGCGAGTTGATCACGAAGTACAGAACAAGGATCACTATATAAGCCACAACATAAAATGCAATCGGCGTGTCAAGATTCATTCCGCAGGCCGCATTAGATATCATGAACGGAAAAAGCTTATTCATAATGTACTTCGAAAGCGGCAGGCATATAAGCGTGCCTATGGCTACGACATAGAAGTTTCCGTCAAGATAAAGCTTTCTTATCTCCTTACGCTTATAACCGAACACCTTGATGAGTGATATGTTGTATGCGCTTCTGTCTATCATAACTTTCATCATAAGGTACATTACCACGCAGAATACTATGATCGATGCAAAGCTTATGGTATAGACCATCGGCATCATCAGGCTTACGAAGATTGATGATCCCTTTACAATGTCCTCTCTGGATGTGGTTGCATAAACTCTGCCCGGATCTATATCAATCTCCTTATCGGTAAAGAGCACATTATAATAATCATCGGATTCGCTCATCATGTCACGCATTTCATCTATGTCCATAAATACATAATATCCCGATGCATACTTATAAATCTCTTTAACCGAAAATGCGTACTTAAGTTCTTTCTCTTCATCTGAAACCACAAACTCATCACCTTCGGAGAGACCGAATTTTTCGGCAAATGCAGACGATATGATGACATCCGTCTTGCTCTTTTCCGGCTTTATATCAAAGTACGGATTATCCTCCTCGATTCCGAGAAGCGTTACATCGAAACTGAATCCGAATGTACTCTTCTTGCAGGTATAAGCATAGGCCTGTTCCGTATCCTTCGGCGCTTCCTCTTCCGGATATTTCAGCGTATACATATATCCAAACTTTGTATCTTCCTCATAATCATTTGCGATATTTACACAAAGCGTATAACAGTTCACCGCGATCATGAATACCAGAAGCGATAAGAACATACCAAGAACAACTGCCATCGTTGAACGCATTTCCCTAAACATCTGTCTTATCCTGAAAGCTGATATAAACTTCATGCCCTTCAGGTTGATATTCTTTATCCTGCTCTGCTTATTCTCGTTTCTGATAAGCGACAAGGCCGTTCTGTTCAGCTTGCTTCTGATGACCAGTACATTTACTATGATTGCTATGATCGGCGGACATGCCACCGAATAGATCCAAAGATAATACGGTACACTGAAACCGAATTTCGGTATAGAAAAATAACTGTATGAGCTTTCGGCGATCATCGGCGCCATTATACCTGTCGAAGCTGCAAGAGCACCCACAAGGCCCGCGATAAATGTAACCACCACCGGAAGAGTTATATAGTGCAGCAGCAGGTCGTTCTTTGTAACGCCCATGGAGTAAAGAGTTCCGATGATGCTGCTTTCGCTCTCGATGGAATGAACCACGAATACCGAGATGACATACGCCAGCAGTACGAAGATGACTATACCCGCGATCATGCCGACTTCGATATCGACAAACTTATCGCCCTTTGTCGCAAAGATTCTCGGATTATCCCCCTGCTTGAGGAACATGGTAAGATTTGATAATTCGAAATCAAACTCCTTCAGTGCGTCATCCACTGCTTCATCCAGATCCTTCACGCCATCGGACATGTCGTCCAGACCGTCATAGAGTTCATCTACGCCATCTGTATAATCCTTAAGTCCGTCCTTATATTCCTTAAGGTCCTGCAGCTGTTTCTTTGTATCTTTAAGAGCATCCTTCATAGCCGGAACCGGGGAAGCGTCTATCACTTCATCCAGCTTACTTTCGAAGTTGCTTTCCGTAAGTTCCACATCTATACCGTAACTCTTAAGTGTATTTGTTGTCTGTTCCAGATACGAATCGAAGATATCCGATGTTGCGTCATTTATATCTTCGTTGTTTTCCGAAAGTTCATCCAATCCGTCTCTTACATCTTCCGTTGCTTCGCGAAGATCCTTTACCGCATCACGAAGTTCATCCTCAACACCGCCGGTTCTGTCCCAGTACTCTTGAAACAGTTCGTCATCTACCTGAGTTGATTCTATCTTCAGATCCTTCAGATAATCCTTCAGTTCTTTATCTGTCCTTCCATTGCCCAGCTTATACGAATAGAGATAGGTTTCGGACTTCTGCGCATTTCCTGATCTTCCGAACTCCTCATATGCTTCGTCCGTGATAAATATAAGTCCGAAATTTTTTGAGTTACATGATGCATCGGAGATTTCTTTATAAGGTCCGTCATAATCGGATACTACTCCGATACCGGAAACCTTATATATTTTTCCCGCAATTGTAAGGTCGTCTCCGACAGAAAGATCATGCTCTTCGGCATATCTTTTTTCTACTACCAGCTCTGTGCCGTCCGTAGGTGCATTTCCTTCTATGTAATGAATCTTATTGATATTCTTACGCACCTTGAACAGTCTTACCGTTCCGTCCTCTTCAGCCGGCATCTGATAATCGAAATAGAACTGCTCCTCTATATCGATTCCCATTTCGGAAATGCCTTCTTTATCCTTTGAAGAAAGCGGAACAAACACTTCGAATTCTCCATCTTCAAGATTGGTCTCTTCAGCCATGTCGACGGTTCCTCTTGAAAGGGTTTCGCCGTTGCCGACTATGGTTACAACAAGAAAGATTCCCATTGCAATCAGCAGACCCAGAGCAAAATATCTGAAGAAGTTATGCCCCAGATCTCTTAAAACTCTTTTTCTAAGTACTCTCTGCATCTTATAAATCCTCCAGTTCCGCAGCCGGGATCTTCGTCTCGTTCACATAGTTCTTGGATATCTCTCCATCCTTCAGATATATAACGTGATCCACCATATTTTTGATAGAGTTGTTATGAGTTACGATAAGCATCGTTGTACCGTATTCCTTATTGATACGCTCCATAAGCATCAGGATATCTCTGGAAGTCTTTGAATCAAGTGCGCCTGTCGGCTCATCGCAGAGCAGAAGCTTCGGATTCTTGATCAGCGCTCTAGCTATGGCACATCTCTGCTGCTGTCCTCCCGAAAGCTGTGAAGGGAACTTATTCTGATGCTCCGCAAGTCCCAGGATTTCCAGCAGCTCATTCATATCCAGCGGGCTGCGTGTCAGATATTCGCACACTTCTATATTTTCTTTAATTGTAAGATTCGGAACCAGGTTATAAAACTGAAAGATAAACCCCAGGCTCTCTCTTCTGTAATCCGAAAGCTTCTCTCCCTTAAGACCTACTATCTCACTTCCATCAATCTTTATGGAACCTGATTCCACTTCATCAAGACCACCTATGCAGTTAAGAAGTGTTGACTTTCCTGATCCGGATGTTCCCTGGATAACACACATCTCTCCCTTTTCAACCCCGACTGAAACTCCCTTTAATACCTGAACATAGCTTCCACCTTCGCCATAGCTCTTCTTGATATTGGATACTTCGACAAACATTTATATTTCCTCCTGAGGTTTAATATGAATATATGTTCACATAACACTGTTATGCTAATGTTATTTTTTTAGGCTTGGATAACTCCAAGCCCGTTTAAACTTATTTTGTTTTAATAACAGCGAACCAGCCGCCTACAATATATGCCAGCAGTCGCTTCAGCTGCTTTTCGGCTTCCTTCATGTTCTCACAGTGAGTAAATACATGAACGAATATTTCTATCTGGTCGTGTGACATCCAGTGAACGATGAACTTATCTTCCTTAGTCACTTCTCTCTTGGTTTTATATCCCTTCATGACCATATACAATTTCATGTAGTGAGCCTCAACCATCTCCACTATTTTGTCAAAATAGTTTTCATAGCGGGATCCCTGAGCCTTTGTGAGTAGCAGGTCAAATGCACTCCTATACGTAAACAGGAAATTCACTATCATTCTTGCGATCTGCATATCGTCATCAAGTTCCAGTGCCTCCACCAGTTTGTCCACGGTTATTTCATGATCCAACATTCTGTTATCATCTAATTTCTCGCCGTGAAACATATTTCTGGTAACTTCCATCTCTGCAGAGAAGTGATCCTGCAGAGCCAGCTGCAACAGACGTATAGGCTCATCTACCAGACTTGCGAAGAGGTCCTCCTTATCCTTAAAGAAAAAGTAAAGAGCACCGGTAGTAACTCCTGCTTCCTTACAAATGTTTCTGAGAGAAGCTTTCATATATCCCTTCTCGGAAAACTCCTTCATGGCGCATTCCTGAAGTCTTTTCTTTGTTTCCTTTTCGTTATCCATGGCAATACCCTTGCAGTATTCAAAAATCTTTTAACAAAAAGATAACACCGTTATGTACATGTGGCATTATATACATAACAGTGTTATCTTGTCAACTTATTTTTTCTTTTATGGGCGCTCTTCGATTGAAACCACCTTATACCCTAGATTCTCAATAGTTCTTCTTATCTCGCCGTCATCAATTGTTCTTCCAAGTTTAATAACCGCTTCCTGTCTGTCTCCACTAACCTTTGCATTAACGCTGTCCATGCTGTTAAGGGCATTCTGCACTCTTCTGTTACAGTTTTCGCAGCGCATCCCCTGAATCTTAACTACCTTAGTTGCGATCACATTACTCAGCTTTGCCGGTTTGATCAGTTTCTCTGAACCTGATCCGCCGCAGCATCCACCCTCTCCCTTAAAGTGAGGAATTGAATTCTTAACAGCGAAGAATAATATCACCGCCAGAATAATAACTATAATTATTGTTGATGTCATGTTAATCTCCTGTTTCCCAGATCTTTCCTATGTACGCCTTCATCATCCAAGCGCCACGTCCAGCGCCATCATACATGTGAATCCCACCGCAAACATTACAACTCCAATGTTTGAGTGTTCTCCCTCCGACATTTCCGGAATGAGTTCTTCCACAACTACATACAGCATAGCGCCTGCTGCAAAGCTGAGAAGATACGGCATCGCCGGCACTATAAATCCTACTGCAAGAATAGTCAGATAGCCGAACACAGGTTCCACTGCCCCAGATAGAACTCCATATATAAATGCTTTTTTCTTGCTTCTTCCTTCTGCCGCAAGAGGCATCGATATTATGGCACCTTCCGGAAAATTCTGTATCGCAATACCTAGTGAAAGCGCAAGTGCTGCTCCTGCTGATATATTTGAATTACCTGCTCTGAACGCTGCATATACCACGCCTACTGCCATTCCTTCAGGAATGTTGTGAAGAGTCACTGCCAGCACCATCATGGTAGTTCTGGCAAGTTTGCTCTTCGGTCCTTCAGCCTTATCAGTGTTCATATGAAGATGAGGTATGAAAGAATCCAGAAGAAGCAGGAATATAATACCTGCCCAGAATCCCACAAATGCAGGCAGGAATGCCAGTCTTCCCATTCCATCTGACTGCTCCATAGCCGGTACAAGAAGACTCCATACAGAAGCCGCCACCATGACACCGGAAGCAAATCCGGTAAGTGCACGCTCCACCTGCCGCCCCATCTTATTCTTCATCAGGAAAACACAAGCGGATCCCAGAGAAGTCCCAAGGAAAGGGACCATTAATCCTATAAAAATACCGCTATTCATAAGTCCTCCATTTATTATACAATAAGTTTTACTATTTTGCATATTTCTAACGCTGGTTAGTTATATTTAATTTTGATACAAAAATATACCACCTGACAATAATTGTCAAGTGGTACAATCATGAAATATTATCTTCTATAAACATAAAATATTATCACTGCAGCTGCCACATGCATCACAAATATCAGCGGCATGAATACTACAAAATACCAGTGCTTTGTCTTATGACGGAACAGATACATTCCTGCCCAGGTTCCCAGACTTCCGCCGATAATACTAAAGAGAAAAAGTGTTTTCTCCGGAATTCTCCAGGCTCCGCTTTTTGCCTTTGCCTTATCTATTCCCATTGCCGCAAGTCCCACTACATTCATAACTGCAAGATATATGATGACTATCCACAATATGTTCTGCATCACTAGAACCCGATCTTTCGAATCTCTTCTACAAGATTTCTTCCATAAACCTCAGTTCCGAGGCAGTTTGGATGAAGATTATCCAGATAGTACTCTTCAAGATGAGGAACCAGCTTGAAGCCTTCAACAACACGTATGTTCTTATACTTAGAAACTATTCTTTTTATATCTTCGCAGAAACGTATAAGTGTTGGAATTCCATCCTCAGAATCGCCTCTCCATAATGGAGTTATACAGAGAATAGGAATATCCTCTCCATATATTCCGATAAGTGTATCGTAGTACTCTTCTACAACCTGCGGTGCATTTTCATCACCATACTGATTTGTTCCAAGGGCAACGATGATCTTATCCGGATTATATCCCTCCATCTTCATCAGAGATTTCTTGTCATATACATAACCACCGATTCCCTGATTCAGGATATCATAATTAAGTATTCTGTTCGCAACACTTACGTAAGTCTGACTTGATCTGAGCGGACCATAACCCTGTGTGATCGAATCTCCCAGCCAGAGAACCTTCTCGTTCTTTGTTACAGGTTCATACGTTGCATCTATATCAAAGTTCTTAATCAGAATAGTTGCATCAGCAGGAAGATATATAGTCACATTCTTCTTTCCTTCAGGAAGATTCCAGCTGATACTTCCCTCCATGTCAAGTCCCTTGAGGTATACAATTTCTGTAGCAAGTCCGTCTACGACAAGCTCTATTGAATCCTCCGAACATTTCCAGATAAGCTTATAATCAAAGGATACCTTTGATGCCTCTGTTGTAAACTCAATGGTCTTAGCGGAAGATGCATCACATCTTTCAAACCACATAAGAAATGCTTTCTCAAAATATTCCATCTGCGGCTTTGTATACTGGTTTGCCTTTAAGTAACCATCCTCTGTCTCTTCAAAGTACAGAGCTCCGCAGTATATCTTCTTTAATTCCTCGTTAGTTAACATTATGTCATTTCCTCCGGATTAATATATTTCGATTTTCGCAGCAGCTTCCGGATCATCCATGATTACTTCATCCACGTGCCGCACGCGGATTATGCCGCTCTTCGGATTCTTTATGCTTATAACACTGCTCTTAACCTCAGCATCCACATCCGATTTCTCAAAAGCAAGATCAGCATCTTCCATACGACAGTTGATAAGTTTAAGGTTTCTGCAATAACATAACGGCTGTGTACCGATTATCGTGCAGTTGATAAACTCAACGTTCTCACAGTACCAGGCCAGATATTCTCCCTTCACGTAACTGTCCCGAACCACCACATTCTTTGCATGCCAGAAGGCATCCTTTGTATCAAATTTGCAGTTTACGAATTCAGAATCAGATATATATTGAAATGAATACTTACCCTTCATTCGTACATTTTCAAACTTAAGCCCTGAAGACCTCATCATAAAGTATTCGCTCTCCACTGAAGAGTCTGTCATGTTTATTCCCGTGACCGACCATCCGAATTCCGGTGATACTATATCTGAATTCTTTATCACAACATCATGACATTCCCTGAGTCCTTTTATTCCGTGCATTCTGGTATTATCAATTTCAATATCACCTGAATACCAGAGTGCTGCTCGGCAGAGCTCTGTCATATCACAGTCTTCAATATATACATTTTCATCATGCCAGAAGGGATATCTCAGATTAAAGAATGAATCTCTTACCGTGATATTCTTACTTTCCTTCATGGCGCTTTCGCCATCTGCAGGTCCATCAAACCTGCAGTTTATAACCTCTATACCATCACAGCCATAGAGTGCTCTTTCCTCATCAAAGGTCTTATTCTCATATATCATCGTAAAAGCTAATCCTCCAGATAAAGTACATCCAGATCTACTGCACCGTTTATTCCATCGATGCGTCCGTTTGAAGAATGCTGCCACATAAAGTACTTTCCTGTATACCCCGTTGATGATACGTAGTGAGCCAGCCATATCGGACGGTCACTTTCATTAGTCCATGTATTTTCCAGAAAGTTTTTGCTGCTATAAAGGCATGCGGAATAACCTCTTGCTTCTACTCCGTTTGCAAAGGCTTCGTAGCATTTATTTATGTCATACAGGTTCATCCCGTAATCTTCAAAATTATTCCAGTCCTCCCAGTCATAAGCTATAGGAAGATCGAGGGTTTCGTCATCCAGAACTCCCATCAGATACTTAACGCTTGCAGCCGCCTCTTCAGGAGAGCTGTCCTCTGCATGCCAATATACGCCGACCTTCAGCCCTGCCGCCTTGGCACCTGCGATATTTTGCTTATAATATCTGTCTGTATAATACTCGCCCTCATCATATCCGCCGAGTCTCATATATACAAATTCACATCCGGCAGCTTTAACCTTTTCGAAGTCTACCGTCTCCTGCCATCTGGATATGTCGATACCCACGCTAGTCTTATCTGTCTTATAAGTCTCTATAAACTTTGAGAAGTCCTCTCCTCCCGCAGGAACACTTCCGCCACCTCCGCCTGAATTATCTGCCGGAGCCTTCTCTTCTATCTGAACTTCCATATCCTTCGAAGTTGTATGTCCTGCATCATCCGTAAGAATTACTCTGACCGGATATGTTCCTTCTGTAAATATATCAATGTTTCCATCCACCTTGATGTCCACATCTCTATCCACATCATCTGCGTAACCAACATACTTATGAATGTCAAAAACTTCTCCAAGAGGTGCTGTTGGAGAAGCATTAAATATCATAAAAAACGGAGCTTTCTCATCCTTCAGATTGGAATCTGTTTTTGCCTTCTCCGCTGTCTCGGTCTTTTCTTCAGTTGTTGCTTCAGTAGTCGCTTCAGTGGTTGCTTCGGTTGTTGCTTCCGTTGTCTCTTCTTCAGTAGTCGCCTTAGTGGTTGCTTCGGTAGTAGCATGAGTTATAGGCTCTGTGATTGTTACTACCTCCTCTTCCTCTTTTCCTCGTCCGAACATATCAGGGAACAGGAAGAATAAAACCGCTCCGACAAAACCTACTACAAGAAGAATCTCTCCCAGTGTCGCAAGTACTTTCTTTAAAATATCCATACAAAATAAATCTCTCAAAATATTTTTGCTGCTGTTTAATATTATATATCAGCTGCAGTTATTCATTATACAACATTTTCATGATATCTGCTAATTCTTCAAGAGATATGCCGCTCATTTTAGCTTTTTCTACTGCTTTCTGAAGCAGTTCTTCTGCCTGACGCAGGTTTTCTTCACGAAGAAACTCTGCATTCTGCGCCTTAACAAAGCTGCCCTTTCCCGTATATGTTTCTATGAAACCATCCCGCTCCAGTTCCTCATAAGCACGCTTTGTGGTAATGAGACTGACTCTCATCTGCATGGCGAGATTACGCATAGAAGGGAGAGCCTCCCCGGGGGAAAGCTCTCCACTCATTATCATACCTTTTATCTGACTCACAATCTGAAGATAGATAGGGTCATTCGATGAATTTGAAATGATTATATCCATAGACTTATGTCCTTTATTAACCTTCCTTAGTCACAGATTCTTCACGGTGCCTGGCACTGTGTCTTTGGCACTGTGTCTTGGCACTGTGTCTTGCCATATATATCCAACATGGAATTCCGAGGATCAGCGATGACGCAATCATGCATAGTCCGATCTGAAACTTTTTTCCATCAACAATTTCCTCTGACAGAAACATAGAAGCCAGTGGATTACATATGGTATCTATCACTGCATGTGCGATGATGGGAGCTATAACCGAATCAGTCATCTTCCGGAGCATCTGCATCATAGCTCCTGCTCCTATACAGAATACACACATGAGAAGAATATTTGTAACCGGAAATCCCGGTGCATCTTTACCGAAGTTAAGCCCTATCGTTATAAGCGGCGGTGTATGCCAGAGCCCCCAGATGATTCCACCGATTAATATAGAACCATGAAATCCTGTAAGCTTCTCCAGTTTATCATATAGGAAGGCTCTCCATCCCAGTTCCTCACCGATCAGAATAAATGCTGCCGTATATGTTCCTATACTGTATAACGAAATTGCTGCTATTATTTCAAGCACTCCACCCTCTGCCTTAATTGTAAATCGGGCATCCAGAACCATTGTCATAAATATACAGTTTAGGATTCCGAAAAGGATTGGAAGAATAACTGCTAAAAAATATCCTTTAAAATGTCCCGTAAACTTCGGAAAGAGTATATCATCTCGGAAGCCTTCATGAAAGATATATCTTGTGGCTATACAACCGATTGCAGGACTGAAAGCTGCAAGATAATAGAATAACATTTCAAGTCCTGTCTTAACTTCCCCCGTATCGTCGTATGCCACCCATGCAAAGGTAAACATCAGTCCGAAGGTGATGAGAAGAAATACGCCTATCTCTGTGAGGAGCTTTTTCTTAGTTGTCATCTCTCAGCACCCCCTTCCTGTAAACTCTGCATGATATGCGGTAAGATATATAATATGCCAGAACCATAACATGTGTAAAAACAGCCAACTCTATATAGTTTATATATGTAAGCCTGTCAACAAATCTTTGCAGTTCTTCTGACAAAGCTCCCTGCTCTGCATTTTTATTGAATACTCTTATGAGCATTTTAATCAGACCATCCTCTGCCATCATCCAGTCTATATTACCGAACAGTAGATATATCGTAATAAGAATAAATACCACACTAATGATCAGTATACGTATTGCCGAAGCTTTATCTACTCCGAACCTATATGCCAGCGGCATTTCAATCGCATTGAGAAACATCTGGAACAGCATAAACATCAGAACCGGAAGTGACATATTAACTGCTTCGCCAAAGAAAAGTCCTATTATCAGATCATTCAGAATACATGTTACATAGGCTATAAAGTACATGATAAATACGGTCGTATACTTTGCAGCTACAACGAGCCTCTCGCTTCCCGGCAGTGCCACTGCGTAGAATCCCCACTCTTTCTTGGTATCCGTCCTGATTATATAGCCGTAGCTTATTGCACCTACATATAAAACGATATAGATATCTGTTACTATAGCTGCAATATTTGTCGGGAAAAGAACCTTTCCACCCACACATGCATATACTATATACATTGATAATATAATAAACAGAACCGATGCGCCTCCGGCAAGGACTTTACCTTTTATCAGATATAAATCTTTATATATCAATCCTCTCATACCCGCTTCCCCTCTTTCTTAACTAATCTAACAGAAATCAGGTAGCATATTATATTTACCAATATTGCTGCCACAATCGGTACTATATAAAGCAATGTCACATTCTTCGCCTTTTCAAACGGCTCTTCCAACAGTTTTCTGCATACTTCTTCATCCCGTAAAAGAATCTGACTGGTGATGAGCATTGCTAAAGTGATTACAATTACAGGAATAAACTTTATTAAGTCTGTTTTAATATTATTCTTTCCCTTATATGCATATTCAAGCGTAGAGAGGTATGCTCCCAAAATAAGCATCATGGCGGTAAACCACACAGATGCGATCATTCCTTCCTGTTTTGCAAGTACACCGCTTTTTATAAATATTCCTTCATCTACTCCGGATAAACATTTAAGCAGATGACATGATCCTAACCCTGTCAGTATGCATATGATACCTATAATGGTTACAGATATATATTTTACTCCCACCTCGACTTCCGGACGTATTCCCGAAGCCTTCAGATACTGGTGCCATCCGCATTTATAATCTTTGTTTATCATGCCATATACATACTCCACAGCCGTTCCCAGCATTATTCCTGCAAGTATTCCAAAAGCCGAAGAAATATTCAGGATTTCATGTATCATTTCCTGATCAAATGCATATTTAGCGATATTTCCATACTTACACGACAGAATAGTTATAAGCCCCAGTGAGGAAAATGCCGCATATATCCCAAAGGTTATCAGGAGATTTTTTCGTATTAAATATATATCTCTCAAGATTAGTTGTTTCATAATCTTCTCCTTCGTTAGTACCCGGCAGCGCCTGCGCCGTTCATCAGCCCGACTCTGCCACAGCGTCAGTCTAATTCCACTGATCCTTGTCCCTGTTAACATAGAACAGCATAATCTCTTCCAGCGTCGTCTTATCGATTACTGCTCCCGAATACTTCTTAGCAGCTTTAAATCTGTCACTAACCATCACTTCTGCACCAAAATCCGTAACTCTTGCGCTGATATAATCTTCTCTCTCAAAGTCCTTAAAGTCCCTCTTTGAACACTTTACAACTCCATGATTATCCAGGATTTCATCTTTTATTCCTGTAAGAAGAATTCTTCCTTTATCAATAAATGTAACCCTGTCCGCTATCTTTTCCAGATCGGAGGTTATATGGGATGACATCAGGATTGAGTTGTCCTCGTCCTGAAGATATTCAAGGAAAATATCCAATATCTCATTTCGTACAACCGGATCAAGTCCCGTAGTTGCTTCATCCATTATGAGCAGCTTTGCCTTATGAGACAGACCTGCCGCTATCTGAAGCTTCATCTTCATACCTTTGGAGAATTGTCCGAACTTCTTCTTGAAAGGAAGTTGGAACCTTTCAAGATAACCGAGAAATGTATCCTCATCCCACTCCTTCCATATTCCTCTCATCATGCGTGTAAGCTGCTTCGCAGAAAGGTCATCATTAAATGGGAGTACATCGAATATTGCAGCAATACGCTCCTTAACTTCATATTCATGTTCCGGCATTTCCTGCCCAAGAAGTCTTATCTCACCGCTGTTCCAGTTAAGTATATTAAGAAGCGAATTAATCGTTGTAGTCTTACCGGCACCATTCTGTCCGATAAATCCCATGATACTTCCCTTAGGAACATCAAAGCTTATATTATCCAACGTGAAGCCGTCATACTTCTTTGTCAGATTCCTGATTTCTATCGCATTTTCGTAATCCATAACCAACCTCCAAACCACTCGCGTCCATTATTAGCAACCCACTTATAAGACGCTGCCATCTTCCAATATCAGTTTATATATTGTATATATCTGATATACACAATATACCATGTGTATATACACTTGTCAACTGATAAAAATCATATAAAAAAGAGCCTCAATCCTTATTGGACCAAAGCTCC
>JAEEGL015209388.1_pt1 | contig 44085 bp, 18 predicted proteins | sample 9134231 | NCBI WGS metagenome assembly JAEEGL01 (sample SAMN16246548, study PRJNA631951) | gut metagenome | biome: gut microbiome; feature: rumen; material: fiber-attached | host: Bos | place: Iran: Karaj | collected 2018-10
GCGATACCAACAGAAAATACTCGTTGAATATCAAGACCCAGAACGGGAAAACATTTACCACGTCAATGTACTTTATGATGGACAGCGACTGGAATATGATTAGCTCAAGATTCTTGATTGACAGTATATCGATATGGAATCCCAATGGTCGAACCAGGGCATATATTGAATTTAAAAATACGACTATTGTTGATGACGGGTTTTATGCCAATTGCATTTTTCATAACGAGGACTTTTACTTCAACCCTGATACCTTTCCCATCAAAGTATTTCTGGATTCTGTCCACTACTTGAGGATTGACAATACAAACGACTGGGAAACTATGCCTTGTCTGCTGAAATTGAACAGAGATGGCGAAATCGTCTGGGTACAACAACTATATAATGAACCAACAACAACCGTACCAAATAATTATATGGATTGGGGAGGTGTTGCTACAGATGAAGATAATGTTTATGTATTCTATTATCCAGCTTGGGTAAATTCCACTCGATTCTATATTGACAGTGTACACAGCATAGGACTCCCGTTTGTTGCAAACGTAAATACAATTGCTTATTGTTTGGTGGTTTCTTATAATCGCAGCACGGGCTCTTATGTCGATTATTACGTTGCAGATACTGTCAACACAAACGGATCAAAAAACTCCTTGGCGATTATCGGCGACGAGTTGCTTTTAAATGTGGATTATTCTCATGATTTAAAAAAGACAGCAATATGCAAAATTAACAAGCATACCAAGGAGGTGACTTGGTCTTCACCGATACATTATAACTTTATAGTTGAATGTAAGAATATGTCAGTAAACGACCACGGGTGGGTTTTTATAGGAGGAAAGGGTGATGAACCGAGAGTTTATGACAGCATTTTCTTAGGGAATTATCAAGAAGCCTCCGTTATGACATTCTTCTACGATTCGGCATTGGACCTGCATCGACCGAAACCCTGCTCCCCTGTGGATTCGCTGTGGAGCGACGGGACTGCTGGTCATACGGTCACCCTCTCCTGGAGCAGTTCTGCCAGTCATCCTGGCTATGAGCTGGCCTATATCCCCGAAACAGACAGTTGGGACAACGCCACCGTCGTTGAGACTTCAGACACCACGTTGGACGTTACCCTGCCTGACGACGAATGTCACCTGTTCCGTGTCCGTGCCCTGTGCGACGGCAACCGTGTGGCACACAGTGCCTGGAGCAACGGTATCACCGTCTGCCCCCAAGTAGGAATTAGCGAAGTGGATAGCTGTTCCGCAATCTCGTTATACCCTAACCCCACAGATGGCATGGTGCAAATACTTGGTCTGCGTGATCAAATGGCTACAGTGGAAGTGCTGGATATGACAGGACAATTGGTTAAGTCTTTATACTGTACATCAATCTTCAACATCTCCACCCTCTCCTCCGGCATCTACATCGTCCGCATCAAAACCGATCACAACAACACAGAAACAATTACTTACCTCAAACTCGTGAAGAAATAGCCAAAACAATCCGTGGTTAGTGGGCACCCACGCCCACTATGTACTTAACTATTATAATTTGAAAATCAGATAATAATATATTGGTGTATTGTTTGCAGATGTGTTTTTTCTATGCTATGAAAGAGGAAAAAGAATGTTGTGGGGTTGCTTTGTGCTTGCTGTTTTTTTGATTAGGGGGAATAAATGAAAACACGCAAAAAAGGTTTTGCGTGGAGAATGCTTAATGCCAGTCGTCAATAGATGGGAGAATGTTAGCCGATGAATGTGAATATGCAACGGGAAGTGTAGCCAAGGCCGAGGAGCTGAGCTGCGGAGCCGCGGTTGACGGCAAGCTGCATTTGGCCTGTGGCAGACACGGTGAGGAGGAGAGAACCTACACGCACTTCGTTGTAGTTGCGGCTGACACCGACAATGGATTCGTAGCGGTCGCTGCTGCCTGCGCGCCATTCGAGTTCGACACGGAAACGGCGACCAGCGCGAAGAGTCTCGAAATCGGAATAGGTTACGTTGAGGTTGACGTTGCCGTAGGAGTCGATGCTGGAGACGCGGGCCTCGATTCTGTTGTCGCTGGAGATGGCCATAAGCATGGCGCGGCAGCGGATGGGGGAGGTGAGAGTTCCGATGGAATCAATGGGTTCGTCGTTGGCGATGCGTTTGGCGACATCGCAGAAAAGAGTGGCGGCGAGGAAAGTGATGGAGGGGGAGACAGAAGGCGGTTCCAACTCGACAACGGTAGAGCAGTCGTTGACAAAAGATTGCTCGAGTATGCGACGGTCGTTGCAGATGAAATAGTGTTCGTTATAGAGAGCCAGGACGGGCTTGGAGTTGTTGATGTTGCGGCTGCCGTCGAGTTGAGCCTGGCCGCAGCAGACGTCGACAAAATGGATTGTATGTGGCGGGAACGCCAAGCAACCGTGGCGAAGGAGGTTGGCGGTGACGGTGATGTCGTTCCAGTTTTGGCGATGGCTAAGGTCGACGACGTTGACAGAGGGGATCATGGAATAGAGCCGACCCTTGACAGCCGCGGCGAAGAAGTCGCTTTCGCCCCAGTCGGTGGTTAGAGTTATGATGGGAGATTCCATGATGGCTAATTTGTTGTGATTGATTATTTACAATAGGGGGTATTGGTTTGATACACAGTTGGTAAGATGTAGAACCGCAAGAGTGTTTCGTTTTGCAAAGTTACGTAAAAATAACGACAAAAAGAAACATGGCGTCGAGTTTAAGTGTTAATGCTTACAGATGATGATGGTTATTGGATGATGTTTAGAGTGTTATGATGGCGTGATTCTTACAATTATTGCTTGTTGGAGCTTTTATCGAAAAAAAGGATTATAGTTTTTTTAATAAAAAAAGTTCTAAAAATTTTATTAATGTCATCAAAAAAAGATGCATGGTTCAGATATAAAAAAAATTGTTATTTTTGTATTATTGTGTGTGGTATTCATACACGAGTCAATCGATATAAAAACAGATAATTATATAAAAATATGTCACTGCTTTCAATTCGCAATTTACATGCCTCGATAGGAGATAGAGAAATACTGAAGGGTGTGAACCTTGAAATAAACAAAGGAGAAGTCCATTCGATAATGGGTCCCAACGGGAACGGCAAGAGCACGTTGGCGGGCATAATAGCCGGCAACCCAAAGTACACAGTAACAGAAGGCGAGGTAATATACAACGGCAAGAACATTTTGGATATGCCCGTTGACGTAAGAGCCAACGAAGGAATATTTTTAGGGTTCCAGTACCCAGTGGAGATACCGGGAGTAACGATCACCAACTTTATGCGCACCGCCGTGAACGAGCAACGCAAATACAGAGGCTTGGATCCGTTGAGCGGAGCGGCATTTTTGAAGTTGATGGAAGAGAAAAAGAAGGTAGTAGAGATGACGACCAATTTGGCCAATAGATCGGTCAACGAAGGATTCAGCGGAGGAGAGAAGAAGAAGAACGAGATATTCCAGATGGCGATGCTCAATCCCACGCTGGCGATACTAGACGAGACCGACAGCGGCCTTGACATAGACGCATTGCGTATTGTGGCCAATGGAGTGAACCAGCTGCGCTCGCCCGAGAACGCCACGATAGTAATCACGCACTATCAAAGGCTGTTAGACTATATAGTTCCCGACTATGTGCATGTGTTGTACGAAGGGCGCATAGTGAAGACAGGGCCCAAGGAGCTGGCGTTGGAGCTGGAGGAAAAGGGCTACGAGTGGATAAGAGAAGAGTTGAATGCTGCAAAATAAGGGGAGCGGGCAATGGAAAACATCATACAACAGTTTCGCGATATCAGGGCGACGATGCGCAAGAACGAAGTTTGGCGAGAAGTCGACTTCAGCGACATGCTGCCCGAGACGTTGGTGCTGCCAGTAAAGGAAGTGCAGACAGAGAAGGAATATCTGTGCAATATACCCAATATAAGCGCCAAGAAACTAACCATAGTGAATGGATATTGCACCACGCCCTATACGGTGGACGCCGACGGGATATGCTACGGAAGCCTTAGAGAAGCAATGACAAAGGCCCCCGACCTGGTTGCAGGCTACCTTTCGAAGAGCGACAAGAGCGACAATGCGTACGAAAAAATCAACGACTCCCATTTTCTGGACGGAGCATTCATATATGTTCCCGACGGAGTAGGCACATGGCCGACGTTCCAGATAGTGTCGGTGACGGACAGCGACAAGGCGTTGTTTTTGCAGACGCGCAATGTCGTTGTGGTAGGGAAGAGGTCGACATTGAACCTGATACAATGCGACGACAGCATAGGAGAGAACCGCAGCATGGCCAACAATGTGACCGAGATGTTCTGCAAGGCAGAGAGCAAAGTGAGCCACTACAAGATGCAGAACATGAACGACGAGAGCGGATTGCTGAATCATAATTATGTGGTGTGTGACGAGAGTGCAGAGTTCCACTCGTTTGCCATATCGCTAAATGGAGGTCATTTGCGCAATCACACCGAAGTGAGCATGAAGGGAGAGCATTGCAATGTGGAGGTGCACGGGCTGTACCTGATAGACAAAGAGCAGAAGGCCGACAATTATGTTTTTGTGGACCATGCCAAGCCCAACTGCAAAAGCCACGAGCTGTTTAAAGGCATAATGGACGACTCGGCGAGAGCCACGTTCAACGGTCATGTCCTGGTGGAAGAGGGCGCCACCAAAACAGAGGCTTATCAAAGCAACCGCAACATACTGCTCACCGACAAGGCACATGTGCAGAGCAAGCCATTCCTGGAGATATACAACGACGATGTGAAGTGCTCGCACGGCAGCACCACAGGGCAGCTAGACGAACAAGCCCTGTTCTATCTGCGCAGCAGAGGCATTAGTGAGCGAACAGCCAGGACATTGATGCTGTATGCCTTCTGCGACGAGGTGATACAGAAGATAGTCTTAGGCGAGCTGAGAGAGCGCTTGAGCGATATGGTGAAGAAGCGTCTGCACGGCGAGCTGACGCCATGCTCAGAGTGCGCGCTGCATTGCTCGAACACATGCGGATGTGAGGACGCCCCCGCCTTTGAGATAGATCCAGAAAAACTGTGATAGATGTCGCCCAAAACGGCAATAATAGTCATACTGAGCAGCATAATGCTGTTTGGCATCACTGTGGAGGCAGTGGCGCAGAACGACGATTGTCACTATAAGTTGAGTGGTAGTGACCGAGCCGATTTTGACAAAGGCGTAGAAGCCTACAATAACAAGCGATACCAGCAGTGTATCACGCTGATGCGCAAAGTGTCGTCGAAACATCGTACCGCAGCCGACCCATATTTTTACCTAGGAGTGGCGTCGGTGAAGGCCGGAGAGAGGCCAGCGGTGATAAAGAACCACTTTGCGCGACTGTTCAAACTGTGTCCAGATTATCCCAACGCGTTGGCGTACTACTATATGGGCGTAGTGCACTACACCTACAAAGAGTATGCCGAGGCGGTGACTCAGCTGCAGCACTATTTTGACATAGCCAACCAGCAGCCCAATCCGGCATACGACGCAGTGTACGAAGAGGCGTCGACCTACCTGTCGTGGTCAGAGTTTTTGGCCGAGGCGCAGCAGAACCAGGCACCCTTTTTCCCAGTAGTAGTGACGGGAGTGTCGACGTCGGCCGACGAATATCTGCCCTATATGACCCACGACAAGAAAGAGCTTTATTATCTGCGTAGAGTGGCGATGGAGTCGCACAACTCATTCTACAGCCGCGAAGACGATGACAAAGTGCTGAGGTTGTATGGCAGCCGATGGAAAGACACATCATACACGCGAGGCGAGATCCTGCCAACGCCATTCAACGAAAGTGGCGAAGAGGGCTGTGTTACGCTCACCGCCGACAACAGGATGCTATACTATTCGGTGACGACGCGCGAAAAGGGATACAACAATTGTGATATATGGTACAGTGAGCGCAAGAAAGGAGTGTGGCAGCCGTTGCAGAACGCCGGTAGGAATGTGAATGGCGAGCGCACATGGGAGTCGCAGCCCTCCATCAGCGCCGACGGCCAGTATCTTTATTTTGCCAGCAACAGGCCGGGAGGTCAGGGAGGGACAGACATATGGGTGTGCAGGAGGCTGGCCAACGGAGACTGGAGCCGCGCAGAAAATATGGGTCCGTCGATAAACACGTCAGGCAACGAAAAGAGTCCCTTTATCCATGCCGACGGCAAGACTCTCTACTTTGCCAGCGACGGATGGCAAGGATTTGGCGGATACGATATGTATTTTATAGACATCACCGACACATACCGGAAATATCCCACCAATCTGGGTTTGCCGATAAACACCGAAGATGACGACATCTGTTTTGGAGTCACCGCCGACGGCAAACAAGGCTATTTTGCAGGCAAGTCGACAGAGTGGCGCGGAGTGGGAGGGAGCGATGTGTTTGTGTTTGAGTTGTACCCCTCGGCGCAACCCGAGGAAATGGCGATAGTGGAGGGCACGTTGCGAGACGCCACAGGGCGAGCAATGGCAGGCACCATAGAGGTGTTGAGACAAAAGAGCGGCGCCGACAGATACAACGCAGACACCATTGACGGGCACTACGCGCTGGCGTTGGCGGCGAAAGGTGTGAATACAGTCATATACAATGTAGAAGGCTACCTGCCGCGAGTGGCGATAGGCAACGCGGCACAGTTGCGCCGAGACATAAGAGCGACAGATTTTGTGATGCTGCCCATGAAATTGTGGGGGCGCTATCCGATGCCGCTTCCCAAGAACGGCAAGAATCTGCTGCCATTGAGCAAGAATGCGACGATGGTGTTGGACGCCTATACCGACTTCATGTTGGAACACCCCAAGGTGAGAGTGCGTATCGAGGCCACCACAATGGAAGAGGCCAAAGCGATATACGACTATCTGCTTTCGCGCCAGCTCAGAGCCGAGCGGCTAGAGTATAAACCCAACCAGTCGTTGTCGGCGCCCGTGCTGGTGATAACACAGATGTAAAACAAACAGCAAGGCTTTGAAAGAAAGAGGCAAAACATACAATAGAGAGAAGCGCGCCATTTGGCGGGTGTTCAGCTATTTGCGCTATTATCCAAAGGAGATAGCACTGAACATCGTCTTCAACCTGCTGTCGATAATCTTCAACCTGCTGTCGTTTGTGCTGATAGTTCCCGTGATAGAGCTCTTTTTCGGGATGGCAGAGCCACCCGCCGCCGAGCCCGCGCTGGGATTCAGCCAGAAAGAGCTGACAGAATGGGCATTCTACCACATCTATCTAATAAAAGAAGAGTCGGGGCTATGGCATTGCCTGTTCATATTTGCCGGAGCATACCTAGTGTGCTCGCTGCTGTACAATGCCACGCGCTATTTGGGGCTGTTTTATCTGAGTCCCATCCGCAACGGCGTATTGCAGCGATTGCGTGACGACCTATATCACAGGATAACGATACTGCCCATCTCGTTTTTTGCCGGGAAAAGGAAAGGCGACCTCATCAGCCGCATGTCGGCCGACCTGGCCGATATAGAATGGAGCGTGGTGAGCACGCTGCAGTCGTTGGTGAAAGACCCAATCAATGTTGTGGTTTTTGCGGCGACGTTGATATTTATAAGTCCCAAGTTGTTTTTGCTCTTCCTTGTGGTGCTTCCCCCCGCGGTGTTGCTGATAGGGAAGATAGGAGCCAGCCTGAAGCGCAATTCGCAGAAAGGGCAGCAGAAACTAGGCGATATGATGTCGACATACAAAGAGACATTGGACAACCTAGAGGTTGTAAAAGCCTACCAGCGCGAGGATTATAGGCAAGGAGTGTTTGAGAGAGCCAACGGACAGTATAGCCAGCGCATGATGAAGGTGGCGCGAAGGAGAGAAGCCGGCAGCCCGTTGTCGGAGGTTTTGGGTACAATAGGGTTGGGTTTTATACTTGTAATGGGCGGTATGTCGGTGCTGGAAGGAGAGATAGAGGCGTCGGTGTTTATACTATTCGTCATCATATTCGCGCGACTGATACCCCCCGTGCAGGCGTTGGTGAAAGCCTACAGCAGTTTGCAGAAAGGCAGTGCGTCGGCAGCGAGGATATATGAGATAATAGACGCCGACGAGCGGATAACAGAGAAACCCGGAGCGGTGATGATGAAAGGATTTGAGCGAGCAATAGAATACAGAAATGTCACATTCTCGTATCAAGACGAAGGCAGCGAGCCCGTAAATGTGCTGGACAATCTCAGTTTGAGGATAGAGAAAGGCAGCAAGGTAGCCATAGTAGGTCCGTCGGGTGCAGGCAAGACAACCCTAGCCGATTTGCTTCCCCGTTTTTATGATCCCGCTCAGGGCGAGATTTTGATTGATGGAGTGCCAATAAAGGATATGAACATCAATTCGTTGAGGAGCAATGTAGGAGTAGTGTCGCAAAATTGCATACTGTTTAACGACACCATAGAGCATAATATCGCATTCGGGCTAGAGAGAGTGGACAAAGAGGCGATACGAAATGCCGCGCGGCTAGCCCATGCCGACGATTTTATAGAGCAGATGCCGCAAGGTTACGACACCATGGTAGGAGATCATGGCAGCGCCCTCAGTGGAGGCCAGCGGCAGCGAATAAGCATAGCGAGAGCCATATTGCGCAATCCGCCGATAATGATACTCGACGAGGCGACATCGGCGCTAGACAACGAGTCGCAGCAGGCAGTGCAAGCCGCATTGGACAACATGATGAAGGGGCGCACCACCATCGTCATTGCCCATCGCCTGTCCACAATAGAGAATGCCGATATGATAGTGGTTATGGAGAGAGGAAAAATAGTCGAAAAAGGGACTCACAAGAGCCTTTTGGAGGCAAATGGGATGTATAAATCGTTGTTGGAAATGCAGAATTTTGCTAAAATTAATACCAAATAAACTATTGTCCGTCAGTAAAATGATTGTGAAGCTGCTATAAAAAGTCAAAAAAAATTTTGTCATGACAAAAAAATGCAGTACTTTTGCAATCTCAAAAAACGAGGAGGCTTGTATAAAAAGCTTCAAAAACAAAGGGGAGTTTAGCTCAGCTGGTTCAGAGCACTTGCCTTACAAGCAAGGGGTCACTGGTTCGAATCCAGTAACTCCCACTAATGACGGAAACAACAAGCTGTTTCCGTTTTTTTTTAATATATATATTGCAATAGCGTCGAGGTATGAAAACAAAGCGATTAAGAGGGATTATCTTAGCGATGATGATATCCATAACAATAGGTGGCTGCAAGCATGAGCAAGAGCCACAAGGGATAATGGATACAGCCACGTTGGCCGACTTTCTTGTCGAGGCACAGCTGATAGACAGTTACCGCAATATAATGTCGTCGTATAACCGAGACTCGATAGACAGCATAGCCGACGCCGCATTTGCCTCATTGTATGCCAAGTATAACATCACCGAGGAGGTATACGATTCCAGTATCAGCTACTATATGAACAAGAAAGGAGTGCTGGAGTCGGTATATAAACGAGTTATCGTCAAGTTACAAGAGCAAAGCGAGAATGTGCAAAGTGATGGTTACGAGCAAACCATAGACAGCATAGGAGAGGTACATCGCATTATCAACAAGATGATGTAGGGAAAAACCACAATAAAGAAAGATATGAAAAGTCAGAAGACGCCAGGCGGCAGCTCGTCAGCAGGAAGTTATGCCAAGCATATGAAAGCCAATGCGCTGGGCAAAGCAGGCGAGCAGTTGGCGGTGAAATATCTAGAGGATGAGGGGTATCTGATAGTGGAGCGCAATTACAGAGCGGGGAAGCATGAGATAGATATTATTGCGCATAAAGAGAACGAGTTGGTGGTAGTGGAGGTTAAAACACGCACAGACAATGATGTGATAGAGCCCGAGGAGGCTGTGGACCATCGAAAAAGACAGTCGCTGATATGGGCAGCCAACAGCTATGTGCAAGAGAAAGAGATAAGCGAGCAGGTGAGATTTGACATAATAGCAATAATCACAAAAGACGAAAAAACAGAGATACGTCATATAAAAGACGCATTCAATGTGTTGAACTATTGAAAATAAAAAAGATATGCTTGTAAAGACATATGGCAGCGCAATAATAGGAGTCAATGCTGTGACTGTCACCGTAGAGGTGAACGTCTGTTCCGGTGTTGGCTTTAGCATGGTAGGGTTGCCCGACAATGCCGTGAAAGAGAGCACCCAGCGCATAACATCGGCATTTGAGCAGTCGGGATACAAAGTGCCAGGGAAGCGTATTATCATCAATCTAGCTCCCGCCGACTTGAAGAAAGAGGGTACCGCATACGACTTGACAATAGCGATGGGCATTTTGGGCGGCAACGGAGACATCAATGCCGAAGATTTGGATAAATATGTCATAATGGGAGAGTTGGGTTTGGATGGCTCGTTGCGACCCATAAAAGGAGTGCTGCCTATAGCAATAGAGGCTCGCCGACAGAAATGCAAAGGCATCATTATCCCGGCAGCCAACGCGCGCGAGGCAGCCATAGTGAACAATTTGGAGGTGTATGGCGCAAACAGTCTTAAGGAGGTGATAGCTTTTTTCAATGGAACGGGGAGCATACAGCAAACCGTGGTGGATACCAGGGCCGAATTTGCCAATTCGCTTAACAACTATGAGTTTGATTTTGCCGATGTCAAAGGACAGGAGAGCATAAAGCGTGCGTTGGAAATCGCCGCCGCGGGCTCACATAATGTGATTCTCGTTGGGCCTCCAGGCAGCGGCAAGACAATGTTGGCCAAGCGAATGCCCAGCATATTACCGCCATTGACATTGGGAGAGTCTCTGGAGACGACACAGATATATTCCGTAGCCGGCAAGATGCGTAAAGAAGACTCGTTGATTTCGATACGACCATTCCGATCCCCCCATCATACAGTTTCCGACGCCGGATTGTGTGGCGGAGGTTCCAATCCACAGCCGGGAGAAATCAGTCTTGCCCATAATGGCGTGCTCTTTCTGGATGAGCTTCCTGAGTTTAAACGTACTGCGTTAGAAGTACTTAGACAACCTATGGAAGAGCGTAGGATAACCATCAGCAGGGCCAAGATGACCATAGAGTATCCCGCCTCCTTTATGCTTGTGGCGGCAATGAACCCTTGTCCTTGCGGCTATTACAACCATCCAACGATAGAGTGTACCTGCCCTCCGGGTTCGGTGAGAAAATATATGAACAAAGTCAGCGGACCCCTAATGGACAGAATAGACCTGCACATTGAGGTTACGCCGGTGCCGGTGACCGACTTGGGGAAGACACAGCCGTCGGAGAGCAGCGCTGCTGTTAGAGAGCGAGTGCTTGCGGCGAGAGCCATTCAGACAGAGCGTTTCAAGAACAATCCCGGTGTGCACTGCAATGCGCAGATGACAAGCAAGTTGACGAGGCAGCATTGCGTACTTACCGACGAATGCCGAAACATAATGGAGCAGGCCATGGACCGCCTGGGGCTTAGCGCCCGAGCCTACGACCGCATATTGCGAGTGAGCCGTACCATAGCCGACCTAGAGGCAAGTCCCGACATAAAGCCCCACCACCTACAAGAGGCGATAACATATCGTTCGTTGGACAGAGACAGCTGGGGAAGATAATTCGGCGTATAGTATAAGCATTGTATCAACCCCCAATCGTTCGTTTGAAAATACGTCAGATTGGGGGTTGGGTGGAATACATCGGTTGTCGCCCAATGAGGCGAAAGGAGGATTATTTCTGGTTTCGGATGTCGAGGGCGTCGCGGATGCCGTTGCCAATAATCATAAAGGCAAGTACGATGATCATTATGGCCAGACCCGGGATGAAAGCCAGATGGGCGTTGTCGAGGAGAATCTGAGCGTAGTTCTCTTTCACCATCGAGCCCCATGACGGCATAGGAGGTTGCACGCCAATGCCCAAAAAGCTAAGACCAGCCTCGAGGAGTATGGCGCTTGCGAAATTGGAGGCAGTGATGACAATAACAGGGCCAATGATGTTGGGCAGGATGTGCCGCAAAATAATGCGCGGAGTGCTATATCCTAGAGCTTTGGCAGCTTCGATATACTCTTTTTCTTTTACCGACAACACTTGTCCTCTCACAACACGTGCCACATCGACCCACATGGTGAGGCCTACCGCAATAAACACCTGCCAAAAGCCTTTGCCCAAAGCGAAGGTTATGGCGATGACGAGCAATACGGTGGGTATGGACCACACAACATTGATAATCCACATTATAAGGTTGTCGACCCATTTGCCGTAATATGCGGCAAGGGAGCCAAGAAGGATGCCTATCAGAAGGGCTATGGCGACAGCGATGAAACCCACCGAAAGGCTGACGCGGCTGCCTATCATTATTTGGCTGAGGACATCGCGACCGTAGGTGTCGGTGCCTAAGAAGAAATGGCGAGTCGCTATTTTTTTAACTTTGGAGAGAGGCACAGAGAGAATCTCGCCGTCGTTGGGTACAGAGCCAGTCATTGTTTCATAGCGCAGAGAGTCGCCCAGTGTTTCATAGGAAAAGACAGGAATAGCTTCGGCGTCAAGAGGTTTGCCTTTGACGAGGGTGCGCAGAGGCCCTTGCGGCAGAGAGCTGCCGTTGTCGAGATAGACGAATGTGGCTTTGCTGAAGGGTTTGAGTGAGGCAAGTTCGAGATACTGCTGGTTGCAATGGGGAGTATGGTCGGGGGTTATGAGATAGCCGAGGATGGCTATCACAGTAAAAACGACGATGACGCACAGCGATATCATAGCCATGATGTTGTGCTTGAATCGACTCCAAAACATGGCGCCGAAACCCAAGCCTTCAGAGCTGGCTTTGTCGATGAACTGCTGTTGCTTTTTTCGCAATCTCATATCGCTGTTGCCTCTAGTTGGTGAAGCGGTTTAAATAAACCCCAGTTCAGCCTTGGTGGCATCGCTCAGGTTGTCGAAGCTCCAAGGAGGGTCGAAAGTAAGCTCAACATCAACACTTTTAATGCCTTGGATGTAGGATATCATATCCTTCACCTCGCGGAACATATATTCGGCTTCGGGGCAATCGGGGGCCGTCATTGTCATGAGCACCTTGACGTTGAAGTCGTCGTCGATATCGATGTTGTAGATAAGCCCCAAGTCGTAGATGTTGACAGGAATCTCGGGGTCGTAAATGTTTTTAAGGCAATTGACTATGGCGTCGTTGAGAGTCTCTTTGGTTGGTTCCACTTGCAATGGGGGGGGATTAGGGATTAATAATTAAGCTTTGCCGCTCATTTTGAAGGCGAGAGCGTACATTTTTATTTGCTTTATCATGGATGTGAGGCCGTTGGAGCGGGTAGGAGAGAGGTGCTCTTTGAGGCCTATGGTGTCGATAAACTGCAGGTCGGCGTCGAGGATGTCCTGAGGAGTTTGACCGTTGAAGGTGCGGATAAGAAGCGTAATGATGCCCTTGGTGATCACCGCGTCGCTGTCGGCGGCAAAAAATAACTTGCCGTCCTCGTGGCGGCAGCTGAGCCAAACGCGGCTTTGGCAGCCCTTGATAAGGTTGCTTTCTACTTTGTCTTTTTCGTCGATGGCGGGACATTCCTTGCCGAGTTCGATAAGGTAGCTGTATTTGTCGAGCCATTCGTCGAAATTGGCGAATTCGTCGATAATCTGTTGCTCAATTTCTTGTATTGTCATTATGGTGAAAATGTATATTATTAGATAAAAAGAATGGTCAATGATGTGTTTTTCAATGCGCTTTTGCGAAAAATCGCGAAGACTACTTTGGCGCGAAATGTATTAGAACAACGGCCGCGATGCCGAATGTGAGTTGAGGCAGCAGGACTGCAAGGAAGGGAGGGAAGTTGCCGTTGAGGGCAAAAACGTTGCACATTCGCATAAAGACGATAAATCCGAAAGCCAGCGTTATGCCTATGGCGAGGTGAACGCCTAGGCCGCCGCGTGTTTTGCGCGACGAGATGGCGACGCCGATAAAGGTCATGATAATGAAAGCCAACGGGTTCAGCAGTCTTTGGTATAATTCCAATTTGGCAGTTGTGACTGTTCCCGAGCCTCGCAACGATTCAAGCTTGATGTGCTCCTGAAGTTCAACGCTGTTCATGGTGCTTATTTTCTTGGAGGCTTGGTTGAAATCGTCGGGTGTGAGGTTGAGTTGCAGGAGCTCTTTGTAATTCTTTTCGTAGCTTTCCTTGTCGCCGTCGAAGGTGCGGTGCACATATCCCAGGGCGATCCAAGTGTTGTTGGTAGTGTCGTAGGTTATCTTGTTGGCACTTATGCGGTCGGTCAATGCGCCATCGGGCGAATAGGTGTCTTGTTGGAACATCACCGCGCTGTTTTCGTTGACATCGTAGGTGAAGGCGCTCACCTGCACTCCGCGGGCCGTTTGGAAATGAAGGTCGCTATAGTAGTTGCGGTGATGGGTGTGAATGTATTGGCTTTCGAACTCCTCGAGGTGGACATTGCTGCGAGGGATCACAAAGTTGCCGATAATCATTATGCCGGCGGCTAGAATGAGAGCTCCGTGCAGATAGGGTCTGAGAATACGTCGGTAGCTGATGCCGCTTCCAAGGATGGCTATTATTTCGGTGTTGCCGGCCATCTTGGAGGTGAAGAAGAGGGTGGAGATGAAGACGAAGAGAGGTCCGTAGAGGTTGAAGAAGTTTGGGATAAAGTTGAGATAGTATTTGAAGACAATCTCTTTGAAGGGAGCGTGATTGCCCAGAAAGTCATCCAGTTTTTCCGACACATCGAACGTAATGACTATGACAATGATCAAAACCAGCCAAAGGAGGAAGTTTTTAAGATATTTGCCAAGAATATAGCGGTCTATGATGGGGTATTTAATCAAGATAGCGTTGTTTTTTGTCGGAGTTGGTTTGAAGAGCAATCAAAAAGAGGTTCCTTTGAGGAGGAACCCCTTTCCTATGTTTCCACTTGGGTTGTTGTTATTTCATTATTCCCATAATCTTTTGGAAGTTGGTGAGCGACTCAAGCACGTTGGTTTTAACGTGGATGAATTCGTCTACGCCGTAGCCTTTGTAGGTGTCGACCATCTCTTTGGGGAAGCCTGCGAGGACAATAGATTTGACCTTGCCTTTCAGCAGTTGGCAAGCTTTCTCGGTGATGTCGGCATATTCCTCGTCGCTGGAGCACAGTACCACGATGTCGGCTTTAGCGTCGAGAGCGGCTTTTACGCCCTCTTCAGCGGTTGCGAAGCCGTTGTTGTCGATGATTTCGTATCCGGCGCAGCCGAAGAAGTTGGTGGCGAAACCCGAGCGTGCGCGGCGCATAGCCAGGTTGCCGTAGGTGAGCAGGAACACTTTGGGACGCATGCCCGATTGCTCGGTGGCCAGGCGCAGATGTTCGAAAGCCTCGGCTCCGCGGTAAGGTTTGATGGTCTTGATTTCGGTGCCGTCCTCAGCGTGGCAGCAGCAGCATTCGTGTTTCTCGATTTTTGCGTTCATGCTTTCGGTGAGGTTGGGGTACTGGTTGGTTCCGATGATGGTGGTGCGGCGGGTAGCGATTTCCATATCGCGCTGTTGTGCTGTCTTGCTGATCTCGTCTTGAACGAAGCCTTCGCGGATGGCGTTGGCGAAACCGCCTTTTTCCTCAACGGCGAGGAAGTTTTTCCATGCATACTGTGCGATAGAGTCGGTGAGGTTCTCGATGTAGTAGCTGCCAGCTGCGGGGTCGGCGATTTTGTCGAGGTAGGACTCTTCTTTGAGCAGCAGTTGCTGGTTGCGGGCAATGCGGTAGCTGAAGTCGTCGGCTTGTTTGAATGTGGTGTCGAAAGCGCCGGTGCTGATAGAGTCGGCGCCAGCTATGGCGGCGCTCATAGTCTCGGTGGTGGTGCGGAGCATGTTGACGTAGGGGTCGAAGATGCTCTTGTTCCAGGTTGACGAAGTGGAGTTGATGAAGGCCTTGTAGGCGCAGTCGCACGAGGGTTTGTATTGTTCCACAATCTTGCTCCACAGAAGTCGAGCGGCGCGAATCTTGGCAATTTCCATGAAGTAGTTGCCGCCGATAGCGAAGTTGAAGACAATGTTTTTGGCTATGGTGACAACATCGATGCCTCTTTCGCTGAGTTTAGCCATAAGCTCGTTGGCAGCTGCCAGCGAGAAACCGAGTTCCTGGACAATGTTAGAGCCGGCGTTGGCCATCAGACTTCCGCCCACAGAGAGGACGCGGAAATTGGGCAGGTTCTCGTGAGCATAGTTGACCAGCTGAGCAGCTTCGTCGAGGTCGCCATTCTCGCCACCCCAGAATTTGCCGTGCTTCAAAGCGTGGCTATAGATGTCGAAGTTGACGCTGCCTTTCAGCTCTTTGGTGTCGAAACCGTTGCGTTTGGCGACGGCGACGAAAAGTTTAAGGATGTTGATATATTTTTTTGCGCAGTTGAAGTGGATAGTGATGGCAGGCAGATGAATGTCTTTGACAAGTGCTGCCATTTCATCCTCAGTGGAGATGTTTTTGGCGCAAAAACCGATAGCTGTGGCGCCGCGGCGAAGGGCGTCGAGAGCGAAGGTGTTGGCTTTGACAGGGTCTTTTTCCTGTATGTCTTGACGGATGTCCCAGGTGTTGCTGTCAGCCTGCTTGCCTCTTGTGAAAGGGAATTGGTTGGGGTTGGAATTCAGGTATTCAATGTGTTCGAGGTCTTCGGCGCGATAATAAGGCTTCACTTTGAACCCTTCGATGGTTTTCCAAACCAATTTTTTCTCGTAGTCGGCCCCTTTAAGGTCTTTGTTGATGACTTCTTCCCATTTTTCGGTTGACACGGGAGGAAATTCGGCAAACAATTTATTGTCTTCCATTGTATTATATCAGTTTATATGTTTTCTAATAAAATACAAATATACTAAAATAATTTATTAGGGAGAAATGGGAATAAAAATGGATGTTAAAAAAAGCGGGAAAATTAATTCTCGAAAGCATAGCGAACTATGTTTTCGCCCATTTTCAAAGCGCGCAGTCGTGTTTGCTGGCTGTCGTTGTGCACATCTTGGTCCTCCCAACCGTCGCCGAGGTCGCATTCCCAGGTAAAGAAACACACAAGACGACCTTCCCAAATAAGTCCGAAGCCTTTGGGGGGCTTGTTGTCGTGTTCGTGTATTTTGGGCAGGCCATTGGGGAAGTCGTATTTCTGATGATAGATGGGATGGTTGAAGGGTAGCTCGACAAAGTCGAGTTCGGGGAAAACCTTCTTCATCTGTGGCACCACAAAATCGCGCAAACCGTAGTTGTCGTCGATATGTAGAAAGCCACCGCCAATAAGGTAGTTGCGCAGATTCTGAGCCTCTTGCGAGCTGAAAACGATGTTGCCGTGACCGGTGATGTGCACAAAGGGGTAGTTGAAGAGCTCGCTGCTACCCACATCGACGGTGGCGTAGGTTGGCTCCAAATTCATGTGAGCGTCGCTGTTGCAGAAAGCTATGAGGTTGGTCAGCGAGGTGGGGTTGGCGTACCAGTCGCCGCCTCCGCCATATTTTAGCAGAGCTATCTGGGTTTTGTTTTGAGCGTAGGAGCACGAGGCGAAAAGGCATAGGAGCAATATGGCGATTTTTTTTGATATCATAGCTTCGTTGGTGTTAGTCTAGTCATAGTTTGCGTGCAATAGGCACATTTGACTTTCAAGGTTCAAGTTAAGGTTAACGTCAACGTTTTAATCTTCAAGCACCTCGCCCTCTTCCTCATAGTCGTTGTCGCCTTCCGAGTTGCCACCCATGCGGAGCAGGAAGTTGGGCACTTCGGTGCGGCTGGGGCTTATTCTGTAGCGATAGTCGCCTTGGTCGCCCTTGCCTGAAACCTGACGTTTGTCGGCGGGCAGCGCCTTGATCATGTCAACCCATTCGCCCACGCTGCTCTGAATGAGCATCTGCTGGCTGTTGAATTCGTAGTTGAAATAGTACCAGTGGTCGGAGGCCACTTGGATGTAAAGCACCAGGAACACGCCGTTGCCCTTGCGGTATATCTGGCTTTTGACGCGTGTGGCGAGATGTAGTTGTTTTTTGCCTACCATAGCCAGCGAGGCGACGCCGTCGTAGCGGTAGCCCAGAGTGGGGTCGTAGCTCCAATCCATACCCTCGATGAGGATGGTGTTTTCAAACTCCTTGGGTATCTTGGAGTAGAATCCCGTACTGACATAATCGCTATAGGCTGTTGCTCCCTGTTCGGCGCCCATGTAATAGTGCATTGCTCGACGGGTGGCTTCGTTGCCTGGCTGCGATGGCGACAGGCGGAGGTCGTCGGCGATGATTTGAGCCATAGCCGAAAGCACCTTGTCGTCGATGGGAAACGAGAATCCGAATACGGTGTTCATTTCGAGAGGATCGGAGTTGTCGACACCCTTCGAGTTCTGCGATTGCAGCGTAGCTGTGCCATAGCAGAATAGCGACACAAGGTTCTGTTTTACATTGAAGTTGACGGGGCCCTCGGCGGTCATCTCGCAGGTGTTGGTGTTAAGAGTCAGGTAGCGGTCAACCACGCCTTCGGGGTCGGCGATCTTTTCGGCCGAGGCAATCATATATTCTTGCTTTTCGTCGTTGTAGGTCACATATCCGTGCGCACCCATCAGCTCGTTGTCGGCGGCGCGTTCCGAGGTTAGGAACGCAGGGTAGGGGCGCATGTTTTGTGTCTTGCTGAAAAGCATCGACGCGGTGATGCGGTTGCCCTTCCAGTCGGTGGGTATTTCGGGCACAGCGACAAGTATGTGTTTGGGGTCTAGGTAGCTTGAGTATGCCAGCAAGCCCAGTTCGGCCTCACCGCTGCATTTGTGCAGCAGTCTTACGCCGCCGTCAAAATAGTAGTGCTCCTTGTCGGCCTCAACTCTCACGTTGCCGGCAAAGCCGAAAGCTCGGTTGAGAGTGAAGTTGCTGCTGTCGGGGACAAAGCCTTTGCCTATGGTGACTCCGCGTTGGTCGGGGGCTATCTCGCTGAGGAATATGCGCTGCTTGTGTTCGTTTTCGTCAACATAGTCGATATAACCCTTGCCGCTGTAGCTTTTGCCGCCGGCCAGCATAACGTCGGCGTCATAGATGAGGTGGTAGCGGTTGTCGCGGTTGGCAAGGATTTGCGAGTGTTTCATAAGGTCTATAACGCCGCCTCTGCTTATGTGGAGTGTGTCGCCGCCGGGAGCTATTACGGCGTCGGCGCTGGCAACGGTAAACACCTGTCGGCAGCTCAGCTGTCCGGCATTGTATAGGTAGGTCGAGCGGACAGCGTGGAATCTGAGGCTGTCGCGTGTCGGGTCGGTCGATACAAAGAGCGCGCCGGGTTGGTCTTTGTGGGCAAAGCGTTCGCGCAAAGTCAGCCCCTCAAGTCCCATACTGCTCTCGCTGTGGCTGTTGATGAGGTCAAGCTCTTTGCGGTCCATCTCCCACGAAAACTTGTCGACATAGGCGGCATAAGCCAGAAGAGGCAGTTCTGTGCGTCCCAACCCTATGGCGCTGTTGGTGACAAAGTCGGCGCGGCGTTTGGTGTAGTCGACGTGCGACTTCATGTCGGTGGCATAGAAGGCTATGTTGTTGTACACTTCCGACCGCAGGGTGAACGCCGTAACGCGGCTGTCCATATCCTTGGTGTGTAGTGCGAAACGCAGCGATTCCAGTGTGCCCTCGCCAATGGTTATGCTCCCCGAAGCATAGGCGCCTTCGGGTTTCAGCACCACATGGCCTGCAAGCAGGGCGTCGTTATGGTACATACGGAACATGGGACCGTTCTGCAGCTGAGCCACACGCATCGAGTCGACATGTGGATACCAGCGTTGCATAGCCCTGCTGTTGCGTATGTCGGGGAATCCGCCTTGCTCTTTGACATAGAAGGTGTCGCTCACCGATATCATCGAGTCGGGCATAAAATAGATATTCTTGGATTGTGTGACCGAGGTAAGGTAGTCGACTTGGCCTTGGGCGCGGAAGCCGCGGTAGCTCAAGTCTATTTTGTTGGTGAAATGACCTTTGCCGCCGTATGCGGGGTATCCGCCGCGAGGTGTCTTGCGCACAAAGCCAAGCGAGTAGTCGGGCTGCACCTTCAAAGGCTCCTCTATGTCGGGAAATATGCCCGCCGAGGTCAGCACACCATTGAAACTGAGGCTGTCGGTGACAAAATTAACCATGTTCTTCACCACAAAGGGATGTATTGTGTAGTAGAATCGGTCTCTAACATAGGCTCCGTTGTGGATATCCTTGCGGTCGTAGTAGACATAGCTGTCTCGCTGGCTTGTGAATATGGGGTATTGCTCGTCAACTTGTTTCAACCCGCTGTGGTTGTCGCTTTGGTCTATCTGCAGGTAGCCGGTAAGGTTGTGTAGCGGGGTGTATACAATGTGCTCCTCCTGAGGATTGTTGAATTTGGTGACATAGAACACCATCGAGTCAACCTGAGGCAGGTCAAGTTTAAAGTCGTCGTATAGGAATGTCGCGTTGGTGGCATAGAATATGAACCGCCCCGCGTGGATGCGTCCGTTGAAGTTGATGTCGCGGTTGCGGTGAACCACCAGGTTGCCGCGCTCGGGGAAGATGGCCACCTGCTGGCTGTCGCTGAGCACAAATTTCTCAACGCCATGCACATTCAGGTCGTTGTTGCTCAGGTTCAGTTCGGCGTTGTTGTTTCGTGTCGACGACTCCAGCACAAGGGCGTCATAGTCAAACTCCTTGTTTTTGGCGCTGGCTTTGGCATAGTCGACAAGCTTCTCGTTCACAAAAATCATCCCCTTGGCCTCGTTGTACGATACCAAGCCCGATCGCGCCAAGGTGTGAATCATCGATTTGGCCTGCATAATGTCCATCCTTATGGCTTGGGCAAATTCGTCCATATAAAACTCGTAGGTCATCCCGCGGCTTTTCATGTACTGATACACGCGGATGACGGGGTTTATTTGATCTATGCCGCCAATCTCGCGAAATTTCCGCTCCGAGTAGTAGCTGTTCGACTCAAAGGTCGAGAACGTCTGGTCGCCCGAGGCGCCAAGCATGGCAAATTCAAGCTTGTCGTCGTTCATCTTCCACGTTATCGACTCGCAGTACATATCCAGGTTGTGGTAGCTGTTCGAGTAAGGGCTGTAGTAGTTGCGCCGCGAGTCGTTGATGAGATTCACCTGTTTCTCCGATTGCAGATAGCGCATCGTTATACCGTTGTTGCATATCGAGTCGCCGTCAATAAAAATCTTCACGGCGGCGTTTTCCGACAATAACTTGCTCGCCGTGATGGTGAACTTCACCGAGTTGACGGTTATAAACCGTTTCCCTTGTCGGTAGAAGATAAGTGTGGCCGGATTTTTCGAGTCCGATGTGATGAACTTCGAGCCGTTCATCATAAAGCTGCCGCTGTAATCCACTCCGGGAAGTATGTCCTTCAGCTTAAAGTCCTTCTGATAGCTGCGGAATTTCGGAAACGAGTATTTCTCAGGCTCCATCTTGGCGCTCAGAGCCTCCTCCACGCGACCGTATATCGGCTGGCTGAAGTAGTTGGTGTTGGTGAAAAGCACCGAGTCGGCCGTAAACTTGGGAAATTTCGTCACAGCCTCATATCGCGATAGGGTGGCCCAGCATGCCGTCGTCGGAATACCTGTGCGGTCCCAGTTCAGCCTCCCGCCGTTGCCTACCCATTTGTTGTCAAAATAGATATACTCACCTTTGGTGCCGTATATGGTGCCGTTGTCCTTGTCCGAGCTGTAGTAAAGCTCAACGGGCTTGTCAATGACAACCTTTATCTCGTTGTTGGCAAAAACTAGCCGGTATTGGCATCCGTTCTGCAGCTGCCACGAGCACGAGCGGCTCTCGTTGAGGGTCCTCGACGACGCAAACGACGACGTAAAATCAACAAAATCATTAAAGTCTTTCAGCTTCTTGTTGCGACTTTGGATATACTCTATGCATGCAACCCATTGATCAAAATTGGCGCTGTTGGCCCCCGAGTTCATAAGGTCGAGGGTTGCCACAAAATTGTAAAAATCCGGCAGCTGGCGTATCTTAAGCTTCAATGCGGTGTTGCATATCGCCGTCACACGACCCTGCATATCTCCGCCCATCGTGTTGTACACACCGCCAAACTCTTTCACTAGCTTGGCGTTTGCCGCCTTTTTATCCTTGTCGCTGGTGGCCTGGTCAAGATATTCCAGCACCTGGGCGGGAAGATCGTTGGCCGTGAATTGGGTAATGTTTTTTTTCTGTCCAAATGAGGCAGTAATCTGCAAACAAAACAACGAGGCGAATAACGCTATTTTAATTTTCGACATTTTCTTGCTTATGAGGTTTATAATTATATTAAACAACGTCACATTGGAAGAAAAAGTATAAAACAATATTTTTTTTGTATTTTTGCCATTCCTAACAAAGAGGTTTCCATATGCAGCTTTTCTTTGCAGACGACATTCAATCAGACTTTTGCACCCTCAGCGAAGAGGAGTCGACCCATTGTGTCAAAGTCCTCAGGCTTGGCGCGGGCGACACCGTTTCCATCACCGATGGCCGCGGCACCATCTGCCATTGCCACATCCTCGACGCCCACCACAAACATTGCACCCTCCAGGTCGACGAGCGCATCAGCGATTTCGGCCGCCACAGCTTCACATTCCACCTCGCCGTAGCTCCCACCAAAAACAGCGCCCGCATGGAATGGCTTATGGAAAAAGCCGTCGAGATGGGCGTCGACCGTTTCACCCCCATCGTCTGCCAGCATTCCGAGCGCGCCGTCATCAAACGCGATCGCCTCGAAAAAATCGCCGTCAGCGCCATCAAGCAGTCGCAGAAAGCCTTCAAACCCATTATCGACGACCCGACACCCTTGGCAACCCTGCTCCATCAGCCCTTCGACGGACAAAAGTTCATCGCCTACTGCAACGGAGACCTCCGCGTCCCCTTGCGCGACTGCTACACCCCGCCCTCCAACGCCCTTATCCTCATCGGCCCCGAGGGCGACTTCAGCGACGCCGAGGTCCAAGAGGCTCTAGCGTCCGGTTTCAATCCCGTCACATTGGGCCAATACCGTTTGCGCACCGAAACGGCCGCCCTCGCCGCCACAGCCTTCTTCAATCTGATGAATGGCGATTAGTTCGACCTCCCTTCTCTCCGCCCGCCGCGATAGTATTTCGATAGTACTTTGATAGTACCCAGACGCTATTTTTTGGTACACCTTCCCCGAGCACCCTTTTAGCGAACTCATAGCGGACTCATACCCCTGTTTTCCCCCTCAACGACCTCCATCACTTTGCCCCCTTCGCGTCCCCCTCGCCACAACCCCTGCCCTCGCTGTCTCCATCATCCTTTACTCATCCAGCATCCATGCGGATTTTAACATTCCACGCATGCCATATTTTTGTGCCTCAACTCTTTCAAGCATGCCAAAAATATTTTTTTAATACATTTTGTTGTTCCAAAAAAAGTTTATATATTTGCAGTAACCAATTACTACTGTGATAATGCCACAGTCGAAGAGCTTCACGACTGTGTAACTACTTTATTCTTACCAATATGTAGTTGTATTTGACCCTTCTCAATATCCCGTTGCGAAGCGTCAATTCGATTGCACTTTTACTATAATATTCTATAATTGGAGATAAAATTGTTAATAAAAGTGTTGATAAATCTATAAAAAATCTACAAAAAATCATTTTTTTTTAAAATAATACAATTATGGCTGCCCGAAAGGGCTAAAAAAGTCGATAAAAATATAAATCTCAATAATTCACTTTTTTATTAACCAAAATTATGTAACATGAAGCGAAAAAGTATTTTTTTGCAACTGCTTCTCCTCGTGGCCCTCTTAGTGCCATGGGTGACGCAAGCACAGGTGGCAAAAGTCTCGGAGTACGACTTCGCGGCCAATAATGTCGCCTACGCTTCCATCGCCGGCAATGGCGGCACCGTTTGGTCCGCCGCCGACGTGACTAATGGTTACACGACCATCACGATGCCGTTTGCCATGCAGTATGGCCAGACCTCCATCGGGCGTGGTGCCACGCTCTATGTGTCCGCCAACGGCTACGTCACCACTGGTGACCCCTCCATGTCGGGCATCGTGATCGCGCCTTTGGGCACACCCAGTGGCTTTGGCAACATCGCTGCCAACACCATCTACACCAAGGTGGAGTCCAACAAGGTGACAGTCGAGTGGCGTAAGCTTAAGGTTGGAAACAACGTCGTTAGTTTCCAACTTGTGCTTACCAACACCGGTACCATCAAGTTCAACTATGGTCCGATGACTCTCTCCACCACGGCGCAGGTCTACGCAGGTATGCAGTCCTCCGCGGCTGACATCTACTGCGTCGCAACCATCAACAACCGCTGGGACACCATCGTCCCAACCTACACGTCGCTCACAGCGACTCGCACCCTCTCGCCCTCCGTCCACCCCTACTACAATGTGGACAACAACCAGGGCCTCTCCTACACCTTCACTCAGCCCGAGTGCGCCAAGCCCAACAGCTTCGGCGCCGTGCCCAGCGATTTCAGCGTCATCTTCAACTGGACCGGCAACGGCTCCAAGTATCAGATCAAGTACAATGAAGGCTCCGACTTCGCACCCATGACCGAAGGTACTCTTCTCGACAATCTGACGGGCAACACCTACACCCTCAACAACCTGCCTCAGCGCACCACCTACTACGCCTACATCCGCGCCTTCTGCGCCACCAGTGGCAGTTGGAGCGCCTGGCGCGCCGTCGCCGACGAGAGCTTCTCGACAGGTTGCGGCTACGAGGCCCTTCCTATGGTGCAGGACTTCACCACAGCGCCTGAATGCTGGGATGTGCTTGTCAGCAACAACAACGCCAGCAACACCGTTTGGCTCGATGGCGACATATTGAGAATGCGCGCAGGCGACGAGAACGGCGGCTATGCAAGCCAAGTCTTCGCCGTCCTCCCCAAGTTCAACGCCAACCTCAACAACTACGAGCTCGACATCAACGGCTATCGTGAAAGCAGCACCAGCGGTACTCTCACCCTCGGCTATTTCACCAATATCAACAATATGTCTGGCTTTGTGGTTCTCGACACTCTCGAGGGATTCACCACATCACCTCAGAATCTCTCCTTCTATCTCACCGACTACGCCGCCATCCCCTCTGGAGCGCGCCTGGCCCTGAGATGGAGCCATAGCAGCAGCTATTGGGACTTCTTCATTGACGAGATTACCGTCAAGCCGCAGCCTACCTGCTTCCCCATCAGCAATCTGCAGGTCTCCAACATAACACCCACATCGGCCAAGTTCTCCTTCACCGATGGCCATAACACCTCCACCGCCTACCAGTTGGTTTACGGCGCTCCCGGCTTCAGCCCTGCTGCCGCCACTCCCGTAGCCATCACCAACGGAGGTGTTGTCAACACCCTCGAAGGCTCAACCCACTACGAGGCTTATGTCCGCGCCATCTGTGGCACCGAACAGCTCGAGTGGATCGGTCCTGTCGACTTCTTCACACCCTGTCCCGTCTCCTGCCAGCTCACCTTCGAATTGGAGGATAGCTATGGCGACGGTTGGAACGGAGCCTCCATTGATGTCTATCAAGGTGGTGAATTAGTAACTACCATTACTTGCAATGGTTCAGAAACGGAAGAAACCGTTACCCTTTGTGGCGGCGCCCAATACAGCCTTGTATGGACAAACGGCAGCTACGACAGTGAGTGCTCGATGACCATCACACACAACGGCAATGTGCTCTACACAGGTGATGCCCCCAGTGGAACTTTCGCCTCCTTCAAGGCTTGCCCATCTTGCGACGACCCAGCCAACCTCTCCATCAGCCCTAGCAAGGTGCTGACCTGGACCGCTGGCAACGCCACTCAGTGGCAGGTGCGTTATGGCATTGTGGGCTCCGGCAACTATACCACACTTGTCGTGAACAACACCACCGCCACTCTGCCCCTCACGGGCTCGGCCGGAACTCAGTATGAGATCTCCGTGCGTTCCATCTGTGGCGCTGGCGATACCAACTTCTATGTCGCTCCAGTCTATTACACCATGCCTCTCAGCTTGCCCTACAGCTGCGACTTCGAGAACGGTGCCACAGGCTTCATTACTCAAAGCACTGCTAGCAACGCTTGGATTGTTGGTACAGCCAATAGCAATGGCGGCAATGGTTACTACGTCTCCAACGACGGCACGAGCAATGAATACACACATGGTGCTAATATAGCTTATGCATACGTAACTCTGCCGTTTGAGACCGCCGGCGACTATATGGTGAAGTATGATTGGACCGCCAATGGTGAGTCCTCATGGGACTTCCTGCGCGTCGCTTTGGTGCCGGATAATGTTACGCTGATTACTTCTTATAGCAGTTCCTATAACAACACAACTCCCACGGATTGGATCCCTGTTGACGGTGGTTCGAAATTGAATTTGAATACGTCTTGGAACACCCGTGCCGAGGTTGTTAATGTTACCACCCCTGGCATCTATAAGCTTGTCTTTGCTTGGATGAACGATGGTAGTGGAGGTTCGCAACCTCCTGCCGCAATCGACAACGTCTCGGTTCGCGCTTTGAACTGCAACGCTCCTGCCGACATTGCTCTCAATGCCAACGGTGCTGTTACTTGGACTCCCGGCAACGCCACCCAGTGGCAAGTGCGCTGGGCATTGGATGGAAGCAGCAGCTACACATACTCTTATGTCTCCACCCCAAGCTACACCTCTTCTTCTTGGACTCCCAACACCAGCTATACTATTGACATCCGCTCCATCTGCGGTGCCAACGATACCCTGGATTGGATGACCTACGACTTCTCTATGCCGTGCTTGCCAATGACAATCACTGCTGATGAGCCATATTTCGAGGGCTTTGAAAGCGCAACATTCCCCTCTGAATGCTGGCAGAACTACCACGTGAGTGGCCCTGGTACTTATCTCTGGACACGCAACACCTCCACCAGCTATATTCATACTGGTAGCGGTAGCGCCAAGATTAACGATATGCAGAACCAGACTCTCACCAACTTGGTATGTCCTCCTATCGCCATCGAGGCCAACCAGGCCAACGGTTATGGTGTTGAATTCTGGATGTACAGAAATGCTTCTGGTACAGGCAAGGCTAATGAAGGTGTCCGTGTGTGGGCTAGCCATACTCCCAACACCACTGGTGCCACTTTGCTTGTTCACGCCCATCGTTATACTGGCTTTGAGCCAATAGTTGGCAGCACAGGTTGGTATAAGTACGAGGCTACTATCCCCATGACAGGTACTGTGTATATCATCTTTGAAGGTGTCTGCGAATATGGCAGCTCATCTTATATGGATGATATCACTATTTTCAAAGTCCCCACTTGCCCCAAACCTACCAACCTTCAGGCCTCGATTGGTACAGATGGCGTCAGCGCCAATCTGACTTGGCAAGAAAATAGCGTAGCGCCTGCCGCCCAATCCGAAATTCTCTACGGACCTCATGGTTGCAACCTTGACGAAGATGGCGTTCGCGTTATTGCCACTTCAACCTCAGCAACAATAAACAATCTGGCTGTAGTTCAGAACTACGATTGGAAGGTCCGCAGCATTTGTACTGTCGGAAGTGATACTTCTGATTGGAGTGAAATGAGTACCTTCGAGGTTCCTTGTCCTAACGGCGGTGACGTTGAGGTTACTGGTAGCACAGTGGCTCAGAACTATTCTTTGCCCGTCAATACATATTATGGCTACAGTTACACTCAGCAGATTATCACCGCTAGTGAGATTGGTGGACCCAAAACTATTAGTGCTGTCTCTTTCAATTATGCTTATACATCTCCCAACAACAGCGAGTCAGATGTTAATATCTATATTGGAAAGACAAACAAAAATAGTTTCTCTTCATCGTCTGATTTTGTCGACCCATCAACTTTGACACTTGTTTATAGTGGTCCGCTGGTATGCAACTCGGGTTGGAATGTGTTCACATTCACAGCACCGTTTGTATACGACGGAACTGACAACATTGTTATAGCTTGCGATGAAAATGCAAGTAGCTATAGCGGTAGTTCCTATAAATTCTATACTCAATCTACGTCGGGTTCTATGGCGATAGGTTACTATAGCGATTCCCAAAATCCTGATCCGGCCAATCTTTCCTCATACACTGGATCAAAGACGACATATAGCTATCGTTCTCATATGAAGCTAGTATCGCCTTGCGACCGTGGAGAGTGTGCCGCTCCCTCTCTGGCTATTGCTACATCTTCGGATGAACTGGTAGCTACGCTTACATTCACCGACAATAATAACGAGACTAATCCTGTGTTCTACTACAAATGGGGTATTGAAGGTATTGATCCTAATGTTGTTTCAGAATACAGCGTATCGACTACCACTGCTCAGTTGTCAGGATTACAATCATATCAGAAGTATGATGTATATGTGTACTCTGTATGTGGTGGTGTCGCCGGCCCTATGGTCCGTTATAGCTTCACACAGCCCTTCGTGCCCAACTGCTTCTCACCTACTACCGTTGCAGCCAATAACGTTACCAGTAACAGCGCAACCATTGGTTGGACACCTCATACCAACACATTGTCTCCCGCCAACGGATGGGAGGTCCGCTATCGCGTGAACGGTTCAACTGACGATTATACCGTTGTTCCTGTCACCGGCACACAGACATCTACTCCTATCTCTGGTTTGGAAGGCAATACCACCTATGAGGTTCAGGTGCGTGCCATCTGCAGCAGCATCGAAAGCTCTCTCTGGAGCGATGCCATTAACTTCACAACACCTTGCGCTCCTATCACCGTGACGATATCGGAGCCTTACATCTACGGTTTCGAGGATGTTGCTGGCACCGGTGCCGCACAACCCATCAACGCTTGCTGGGCCAAGGGTACCAACTACAGCACAGCATATCCTTATCCCAACAACACTTCCTCCTATCTGAGCTACAACACCAATCCTATAACTCCGACCAACAACTACTATCTATATATGTATGCTACCACATCATACTATAGCTATGCAGTGTTGCCGCAGTTCAGCAATCCTATAAGTGATCTCCAGGTTTCGTTGAAGATTATGCGTTCTTCTTCTACTGCCACTTATGGCAAGCTTCAGGTTGGTGTTATGGCCGATCCTAACGACATCAGCACATTCCAGCTCATCCAGGAAGTTCAGCCTGCCTATGTTGCATCGCCCTACCCCTGGACAACTTTCGAGATTGCTCTTAACAGCTACAATGGTACTACTGGCCGTATAGCTCTCCTTGCTCCTGCTCAGGGTACCAACTATGTCTATCTCGACGATATCGAGGTCAGTTTGCTGCCTCCTTGCGTCAAACCGAGCAATGTCCACACCACAGCATTGTCATCCAATGCCGCTACTATCGATTGGACACAGAACAGCACCCATGCTACAGAGAGTAGTTGGGAGGTGATGTTCGGCGAAAGCCCGCTGGATGTTACCACCGCAACTGTTACCACTCTTACCGCCCCTGTGTTCGAAATCACAGGTCTCGATGAGCAGACAACCTACGACTTCTATGTCCGCGCCAACTGTGGCACCGACGGCTATAGCGATTGGAGCAATGTCTATACTTTCACTACTCAGTGTGCTCCTATTACTGTCACCAAGTACAACCACTACATATATGGTTTCGAGGATGTTGCCGGTACTGGTTCCGCTCAGCCTATTAACATCTGCTGGGCTAAGGGTACCAACTACTCAATTGCTTATCCTTATCCAAGCAACACGGCTTCCTATCGCACTGCCAATACCAACCCCATCACTCCTACCAACAACTACTACCTCTATATGTATGGTACTGCTACTTATTATAGCTATGCGGTACTGCCCGAGTTCAGCAACCCGCTCAACACTCTGCAGCTCTCGCTCAAGGCTATGAGAACCAGTAGCACCGCTACTTATGGCGTACTTCAGATCGGTTACATGACCGACCCAACTGATATTTCTACCTTTGTTATGGTTCAGCAGGTTCAGCCCGATTATGTTGCCAGCCCCAACTATAATTGGCAGACCTTCACAACCTTCTACGACAATCTTACTATTCCTGCAGGTGCACGTATGGCTTTCAGAGTCCCCGCCGCAGGTACCAACTACACCTATGTCGACGACATCGAGGTTATGCCGATACCCACCTGTCGTGTCGCTACCAACCTCATTTCTGAGAATGTATATGCCAAGACTGCTAACCTGACCTGGACTGATAACTGTCTTGTTACTCCCGCCGCTTGGGAGGTCCGTTATGCTCCTGTGGCTGCCGACCTCGACAACGAAGGTGTCAGTGTTGAGGCGGTTGGTACTCCCGCACTGGCTCTTGCCAACTTGCTCCCCGAAACGGCTTACCAGTGGAAGGTACGCAGCATTTGCGTCGCTGCCGCCAACTACAATGGTGATACCGCCGACTGGAGCAACGTTGCCAACTTCACCACTATGGCTACCTGTGTGGCTCCTACCCTAAGTGCTCCTGTGGCTTCTGCCAACAGCGTTACTTTGAATTGGACAGAAAACACAATGCCTACCGGCGCTACCCAGTGGGAGGTCGCTGTCGGTGAGCCTGGTTTCAACCAGAACATCGATGGTTTGCACTTCACTACTAACCAGAACAGCAATTATGTTGTCAGCGGTCTCAAGCACTCCACCGCATATCAGGTCTATGTCCGTTCGCTCTGCTCTGACGAAGACTGGAGCAACTGGAGCGCAGTTGCCAACTTCAGCACCTCGTGCGCTCCTTGGCAGTATGCCGATATGCCTCTCGTTCAGACCTTCTCGGCAACTGGCCTCCCCGCTTGCTGGACTAAGGCTGGCGGTACGGCAACTGTCAGTGCAGCTAACAACAGAATTAATATCTACAGCACCAACAGTATGGTTATCCTGCCCGAGATGGGCTTCGCTCTCGACACTATCGAGATGAGCCTTGAGGCTGCCAACTACAGTGGTACCACCGAACGTAGCTTCCAAGTTGGTTATCTCGCCAATGGTATGGATACTACCTCCTTCACTGCTGTAGAAACCATCACTCTCAACTCGGCATCTTATAATGAATACAATATTTCATTTGCCGACATCAACAACACCACCGGCCGCTACATTGCCATCCGTGGTCTGCAGACAGGTACCACCTGGGCCGACTTCTATGTCAAGAATGTTCAGGTGAAGCTCCGCGAGCCTATCGCCTACTTGCCAAGCAACGAGACTGAAAGCAATTGCGTTGTCTTCTACATGGCCGACACCGTCAACCATGAGAATACCTATGCTGGCAATGTCAACATGATTCAAACCATCTATCCTGGTGAGCCTGGTAAGGTGCTCCACTTGACTGGTATGGTGGATTGCGAGTATGGCTATGACTACCTGACAATCTACGAGGGTGTCGGAACCAACGGCACCATACTCTACTCGGGTACTGGTTATGACGACAACATCGACATCAAGACCGACAGCTACGACTGGGTTAACAAGGGTGCAATGACCATTGTCTTCACCTCTGATGTCGACAATGCCGACCAGTATCTTGGCTTCAAGCTGTTGGCATTGTGCGAGTGCCCCACTGCCGCTCCTCAGCGCGACTGGGTTGTCGACACCAACACCGCCTTCGCATGGGTCAATGGCCGTACCTACACCAACAATGTAACTATCGCCAACCAGCCCGACAAGACTTGGAACGAGGAGTTTATGGAGAAGAATCTCGGTCAGTGCGACTCGGTGTACCACACCCTAAACCTGACTATCCATCCTACCTATAACCTCACCGCTCGCAAGGAACTCTGCCAGCGCGAAAGCTTCGAGTTCTACGACACTACTCTCAACGCCACTGGCGTTTACACTCGTACAAAGAAGACTGCTTTTGGCGCCGACAGTACCACGACACTGACCCTGCAGGTACGTCCCGCTCCTACAGCTTACATCTATGTCGATAACGAACGCACAAACGGCACCATCGACGCATTCTGCGACAATGCCGACCTCGTTATGACGGCTCGTGCCACCATCGAAGGCTCGAACTTCAAGTGGGAAGACAACAGCACCGCTGCTGTCCGCACCGTCAACCCCCACGAGAATGCTTCTTACTCCGTTATCGCTTACGACCCGACTTACAACTGTCCCAGCTTGCCTGTCGACCTCGCTGTAACAACAACTCCTGTGCCCGAACTGAGCATCGTGGTTGAAAATGGCGACTCTGTCATCTGCGCCGGTGGTTCTACCACCCTCACGGTTGCCGATGCCAACAACACCGAATGCACCTATGTTTGGAGCAACAATGAGACTGGCAACAGCATCACTGTAAGTCCTGCCACAACAACTACCTACACTGTCACCGCTACCACTCCTAACGCTAGCGCTTGCGTGGCCACAGCTTCCGCTGTTATCACGGTCAATCAGCTGCCTGTTGTTACTATCACTCCTTCGGCCAACGAGATCTGCCGTTACGACAGCCTCACTCTCTCGGCTACCGAGGTTGATGGTTACAACTACAACTGGACAAGCCTGAACGGCGCTACTACAGCTGCTGTTAGCTTTGTGCCCGCCAACACTGGACGTTACAACCTGACAGTGACCGACGCAAACGGTTGCGTCAACGAGTTTACCTCGGCTACCGTCACCGTGCGTCCTGCTTATAATATTAATGATACATTATCTGTATGTGAGGCTATGCTCCCCGTAACTTGGGATGCTCAAACCCTCAGCGCCGCCGGCAACTATGACCAGACTTGGAACATAGCTTACGGCTGCGACAGTACTGTCCACCTCTATCTCGACGTGACCGCCACCGGTGTCTCCAATGCCTACGCAACCTATTGCGAAGGTAGCGCTTTCACCTTCGGCCAGGGTCAGTATATGACCAACCACGTCGCCGACCTCAACGTAACCTCGTTGAGCTACATCGACAGCACCTCTGAGGAGTGCCCAGTTCAGTACAACCTCTACCTCACTGTCAATCCTAAGAAGGCCACCAGTTTCGAGGCCAACGAGTGCGACAGCTACACTTGGAATGAGGTTGAATACACTGCCGCTGGCAGCTACGACCAGACTCTGCAGACCATCAACGGTTGCGACAGTGTGGTTACTCTGAACCTCACTCTCCGCAACTCGACCATAGGTACCGATGTCCAGACCGTTTGCGACAAACTCGTTTGGATTGATGGCAACACCTATACCGAGAACAACACCACAGCACAGTACACTATCCAGAATGAGGCTGGTTGCGACAGCGTTGTGACCCTCAACCTCACTGTTAACTATGCCAACACCGGTGTTGACGATATCCGTTGGTGCAACACTCCGACCTATACCTGGATCAATGGCGTTACCTACGATATGAACGAGACCGATGGTAATGTTCGTTATCTACTACCCAATGTCACCAACCAGTACGGCTGCGACAGTACTCAGATACTGAACCTCGTGTTCAATCTCGCTGCCGACACTATGGCTTGGGCCGATACCGCTGTCTGCGACATCTTCATCCTCGACACCGTTGCTTGCGACGGCAGCCTCGTGGAATGCCAGATCAACCAGAGCGGCGCTTATCAGCTTAAGACCTCTATCGGCAATGGCCGCTATGTCGTAAGCCGTTACAATGTCACCATCAACCACAGCGAGTATCACACCACTGTGAAACGTAATGTATGTCTGCCCTACACCTGGACCGATGCCAATGACAACTTTATCGCTGTCATCAACGACATCTTCACAGGAAGCGACACCAACATTTCGCTCACTTTCGCTGCCTCCGAGAATGGTTGCGACCGCACCGAGGTTCTACGTCTCATCAACGCCAAACCACAGACCTATAACTATGTCTCAGGTCAGGTTTGCCTCGGTGAGACCTACTCCTATGGCTCTTATGTGTTGACCCCGGTTGAAGCTGGCGAAACTACTTATCGTCTAGCCACTGGCGAACCCAACAGCTTTGGCTGCGACTCGACCGACGTTCTCACTCTCACCGTCTTCCCGACCTCTACTGAGGAAATGGAAATCGCTCTTTGCGAGAACTCCTTCGAGAAGGGCGCCGACAGCGCATACCACTACACCTTTGTCAACGAAGAGAATGCTACCGAGACTGTTGACTTGACCTATGCCAACGCTCTCAACGGTTCTGTTTACAACGGATCTGCCGTTGCCAACTGGACTACCGAGAACGGCTGCGCTCGCACAGTCACCGTCAACTTCACTGTCAAACCTAACACTAGTAGCTCGTTTGAGACCACCGAGCTTTACACCTACACTTGGGATCTCAATGGCGAAACCTACGACAACGAGGGCGTATATACCGCCACCGCTATCTATGGCGAGAATAGTTATGGTTGCGACAGCATCATCACAATGAACTTGACTCTGCACGACACTGTCTATACTGTTATCGACACCACCGTTTGCACCAGCTATAAGGGACCAGACGATGAAGTGTACCGCGATGACAGAAGCTTTACTAAAGTCCTTGCTGGTGCATCGCACTTCGGTACCGACAGCGTCATTGTCACCAACTTCTACGTCAACCAGAACCCGCTGACAGATGTCTATGTCGCTACCAACGTGCCTTACACTTGGGTCGACGGCATTGAGTACACCGCCACTGGCGAGGCTTTCTACACCCTCTCCGACAAAAACGGTTGCGACAGTACTCTGCATCTGTTCTTCACCAAGCTCAACCCGATAGTGCTTTGCTACAGCGAGCTGCCTTACGAGACCGGCTATGGCTTCACCATCACCGACCCGATCAGCAACACCTATAGCAACAACGACCTCAATGGTAACGACACTATCGTCAGCTACGTCATCAACCAGCCCATCCGCAATGTTATTGTTGACACTGCTTGCGACACCTACACTTGGGATGCAACGGCTTTGACCTACAATGAGAGCGGCGTTTACTTCTACGATTATACCGATTCCAACAGCTGTCCTGCTACCGACACCTTGAAGCTGACCGTGTTCCATAACACTAACAGCAGCGAGACTGTCACAGCTTGCGACACCTACACTTGGAACAACAACGGAAACAGCGTCACCAAGACTGAGAGCGGCGTATACTACAGCAATTATCTCACTGCAGAAAACTGCCCGAGCGTCGACACTCTCTACCTCACTGTCAACTACAACACCAACAGCGGTGCCACCGCTATTGCTTGCGACAGCTACACTTGGCATGACTCTGTTTACACCGCTACTGGTGAGTATACTTACAACTACACTGCAGGCAACGGCTGCGCCAGCGTGGATACCCTCTACCTGACCATCGGTACCGCCGGCAACACCAACGTCAACGCAAATGTTTGCGACAGCTACACTTGGACTGAAAATGGCGTTACCTACACCGAAAGCACCGTCGACAGCGTGGTTTATCAGAGCGTGGCTGGCTGCGACAGCACCATCACTCTCACCCTCACCGTGCGCCACAGCACTGACTCTACTGTTACCGAGCTCGCTTGCGATACTTACACTTGGGCACAGAATGGCGAGACCTACACCGTCTCTGGCAACTATGTCGACACCATCGCCAACAACGCTCTTTGTGACAGCATCGTAACCTTGAACTTGACTGTCAACTACAATAGCAACACTGCTTACACTGTTGCTGCTTGCGACAGCTACGAGTGGACCAACAATGGCAACACCGTCACCAATACCGTGAGCGGCACCTACTTCAGCAGCTATACAAATGTTGCTGGATGCCCCAGCGTTGATACTCTCTATCTGACCATCAACAATAGCAAGGTTTATGATACTACTATCTATAGCAGCGAAGGCTTCTACCAGTTCAACCTGGTAGCCAACGATGTCACTTACGACACCTTGTTCTCTGCCAATGCTCCTACAACCTTCGGTCCTCTGACCGCCACCCTTACCACTGTCGCTGGTTGCGATAGCGTTGTTACCTACACCTTCGTTGTCGGAACAACACGCACCAAGACCGAGGTCGTCGTGGCTTGCCAGGAGTACACTTGGCCACGCAACAATGTGACCTACGAGTTCATCGACGCCGCTGAAAGCGCTGCCAACAACAACGCTCTCTACAAGACTACTACAGGAACCTATATCTATGAGGCACCTATCGTTACCATTACCAACAATAATGCTATCGACAGCACCTTCATCCTGCAGCTGGTTCTCACCGAGCGTTACACAGGCTCTGCCGACACCACCTTCTTGCTGAGCAACGAGACTCTTGCCCTTGGCGACAGCGTCTTCAACTTCAGCGCTCAGAAGGCCGCTGGCTACAGAGGCTACACCGAGACAGTACAGCGTAGTGTTTATCATCCTGCCGTCAACTACTGCGACAGCTTGATCAACTACAACATCACTCTTGTTTACAACTACGATACCGCTTGGGTAGACATCTGCGCCGAGCAGACATCTGTAAACTGGGGTACTCACTCCTATGTCACCACAACTCCTGGCACCACATATATTTTCGACACTGTTGCCGACAATGGCTGGTTCCAGACTTTGGTTGTCAACCAGAAACCTGTCATCGCTTCGACCGACACCAAGGTTGCTTGCGACACCTACACCTGGATTGACGGAGTGACCTACACCGCTAGCAACACAACTGCTACCGATACTCTCACAGCATTTGATGGTTGTGACAGCGTAGTGACCTTGAATCTGACCATCAAACACAGCAATACCGGTGATACCACTGCTGTGGCTTGTGGCAGCTTCACTTGGTATGGCACCACTTATACCGCCAGCACCGAGGAACCCACTCATCTGTTCACCAACGCCGCTGGCTGCGACAGCACAGTGACGCTGCATTTGACCATCAATAATGCTACCACTGGCGACACCACCGCTGTGGCTTGCGAGAGCTTCACATGGTACGGCACAACATATACTGCCAGCACCGAGGAGGCTACTCACACCTTCGCCAATGGCAACGCTACAGGTTGCGACAGCACCGTGACTCTGCACTTGACCATCAATATGCCAACCAGCAGTGTCCTTGACACCGCCGTTTGCGACAACTTTGAATGGAATAGTGTTAACTACACTGAAAGCGCTAACGTTGTTATCGACAACTTGACTAACGTTAAGGGTTGCGACAGTACCGCTACTCTCCACCTGACCATCAAGACCTCTAACACAGGTATTGACGAGGTCATAGCTTGCGACAGCTTGCGTTGGATTGACGGTACTCTCTACACCATCAACAACTACACTGCACAGCACACTATCCAGAATGTCGCTGGTTGCGATAGCGTTGTAACACTCAACCTGACTATCAACCACGCTACACACAACATCACAAATGTCACCGACGCTTGCGATAATTATGTGTGGACTACCTCTGGTATGAACTATGTATATGACGCTAATGCCACCTACCCATTGACTATTACTCACAACTATGTCAATGGTCAGAACTGCCCGAGTGTCGATACTTTGAAGCTGACTCTCCACCAGAGTTCGGCCGAGACCTTCTACGACACCGTTTGCGACAGCTACACATGGGTTAACAATGGCAACAGTGTTACCTACACTGAAAGTGGCATCTACACCAGCAACTACATTAATACCGACAACTGCCCAAGTACAGATATGCTCTATCTGACCATCAATGTGGCTACCACCGGCAATGATGAGATCATCGCCAACAATGGCTACTACAGATATGACAATGTACTCTACACCGCTGACCGCGACGGTGGCGAATATTTCGACACCACATTCACGGTTGCCAGTGGCCTCAATGCCGCAGGTTGCGACAGCACCACAATGCTGCACCTCCTGGTTGGTACCAATGCCATCGGTATGGAAAATCAAGTTGTCTGCGACCACTTCACCTGGATCAATGGTCACACTTATGAGTATCGTGAGAATGCTCCTGATGGCGCACTCTACTACGATGCCACTGCCGACGAATGGGTATATGCCCGTCCGCGTTACACTCTGCCTGGTGTCCTCAGCGCTAATGGCTTCGACACCATCGCAGTCCTCAACTTGACCTTGACTCAGATCAACTACACCGAACAGAATGTACGCTTCCTGTTGAGCCAGCAGCAGTGCTTCCTCACCAGCGACAGCAATGCAGCTTACACTATCAACTTCAGCGGCGCTGAGGCTGGTATTGTCGACACTGCATTCCACTTCGGTGCTACAACTCACTATTGCGACAGTGTTATCACTTACCACATCACTCTTGTCGACAACTACACCAACGTCGGTACTGAAGACATCTGCGCTACCGTTGAGGATTATACATGGAACAACACCAACATCCTTGGCGGCCACAGCAAGACCTTCGACATGACCGAGTTGATTACCGACTTCGACCACGTGAGCACCATCACGCTGACCGATACCGTCTTCAAGGGCGATGCCGATAACGAATGGGTTTATGCCAAGACTCTTGTTGTCCACCCGGTTGTCTACGCCACCGAGCGCCGCACCGCTTGCGACAGCTATGAATGGAATGGCACCGTGTTCACATCCAGCACAACCACAGCTACCCGCTTCTTCCCGAACGGTTCTTCCTATGGTTGCGACAGTACTGTGACACTGAACCTCACTATCAAGTACAACAGTAACACTGCTTATACCGCCACCGCTTGCGACGAGTATAAATGGACTCTGAACAACAATCAGGTTTACACCACCTCTGGAGATTACACCCGTGCTTACACCGCCGCTAATGGCTGCCCGAGCGTTGATACTCTCCACTTGACTGTAAACTACAAGGGCGACACTACCTACACTGTTACCGCTTGCGACAGCTACGAATGGAATAGCACAACCTACACCACCTCTGGTCATTACGGCTTCAGCTATAATACCAACGAAGGCTGCGCCAGCGTCGATAGCCTCTTCCTCACTGTTAACCACAACAGCAATAGCGGAGAGACTGTTGAGTCTTGCAACAGCTACACTTGGAACAACCATGGCAACGTGATTGACACCAATGTCAGCGGTGTATACTTCAGCAACTACATCAACGCCGACAACTGTCCGAGCGTCGATACCCTCTACCTGACCATCAACAAGAACAACGGCCAGACTCTCACCGAGAGCGTCTGCGACAGCTACACATGGGCTGTTGACGGCCAGACTTACACTCAGACGGGTGTCTACACCTTCGACAGCACCGACGCTAACGGTTGCTACGCTCAGTGCACTCTCAACCTCACCGTGGGCTACACCACCAACAATGCTGAAACCGTCGTCGCTTGCCACGCTTACAACTGGCATGGTACCGACTACAGCACCAGCGGTGATAAGCTTTATGCTTACACCAACGATGATGGTTGCCCGAGCGTTGACACCCTCCACCTGACCATCAACAACCAGACTACCTACGCTGTTCAGACTATCGAGAACTGCGGTCCTTACACTTGGACTGTTGGCGATAGCATTATCGGTGTATTTGATCAGAGTATCGAAACTTCGACCACTCTCACCAACCCGAGAACAATGTGCGACAGCGTTGTCTTCTTGCGTCTGACGGTCTTCGAGGCTCCTCACGCTTATGAAACTGCTACTGTTTGTGCCGACGCACTGCCTTACACATGGCGTGGTATCGAGTTCGCCGCAGCTGGCGATACCGCTATCACCACAGCCTACACCGACAACTGCGACAGCACAATCCACTTCGCTCTTACTGTCAACCCGTTGATCAATGTTGAGATTACCGACGTTGTTTGCCTCGGTCAGGATTACAACGCTAACAACTTTGTTATCGCTGCCGCCGACCTCACAGCAGGTACTCACACATTCAGCCACACCGACGCTTCTGTACTCACCGGTTGCGACAGCACCACGACACTGACCCTCACCGTAGGCGATGTTATCTACAATGCTGCCGTCGAGGTTACCGCTTGCGACACCTATAATTGGACTCCTGGCGATGGTGAAACCTATAACTTCACCACCAGCGGCACCTACAACTCAAATGTCTATGCCAACAACATGGGCTGCTCGAGTGTCGATGTCCTCAACCTCACCATCAACGAGAACAGCAGCACTGGCTACAACGCTACCGCTTGCGATACCTACACTTGGAACAACACCGTCTACACCGAAAGCGGCGACTACACATTCGCCTACAGCGATGCTAACGGCTGCGCCAGCGTAGATACTCTCCACCTCGTAATCAACAACAATAGCAACAGCAGCATTACCGCAGTTGCTTGCGACAGCTACGAGTGGCACGGTACCGTCTACACCACCAGCGGCGACTACACCTATGATTATAGCACCAATGAAGGTTGCTCCAGCGTCGACACACTCCACCTGACTGTCAACTACAACAGCAATAGCGCTATGAACGCTACCGCTTGCGACAGCTACGAGTGGAACGGCACTGTCTACACCGAAAGTGGCGACTACACCTATAATTATAACACCACTGACGGTTGCGCCAGCGTTGACACACTCCATCTTACTGTCAACTTCAACAGCAACAGCGCCATGAACGCTACTGCTTGCGACAGCTACACATGGAACAACACTGTCTACACCGAAAGCGGCGACTACACCTATAGCTATACCAATGCTGACGGTTGCGCTAGCGTTGACACACTCCACCTGACTGTTAACTACAACAGCAGCAATGGCGTTGTCATTACCGCTTGCGACGGATACGAATGGCACGGTCAGAACTACACTTCTACTGGCGTCTACTACTATCCTTACAACACCGAAGAAGGTTGTGCTAGCCTCGATACCCTCCGTCTTACTGTCAACTACAACAGCAACAGCTCGTTCACCGAGACCGCTTGCGACAGCTATGAATGGAATGGTACCGTCTACACCACCAGCGGCGACTATACTTATAGCTATACTACCGCTGCCGGTTGCGCCAGCACCGACACTCTCCACTTGACTGTCAACTACAACAGCAACCTTGGCACCACCATCACCGCTTGCGACAGCTACAATTGGAAGGGTACTGACTACACCACCAGCGGCACCTACTACTTCAACTACACCACCGAGGCCGGTTGCGCCAGCGTTGATACTCTCTATCTCACCATCAACGAGAACTCGAATCGTCAGCGTACCATCATCGCTTGCGACGAGTACACTTGGAACGGCGAGACCTATTATCAGTCTGGCGACTACTTCTATAGCTACACCGCTAACAACGGTTGCCCGAGCGTCGATACTCTCCACCTCACCGTCAACTACAACACTAGCACCAAGCAGACTGTTGTGGCTTGCGATGAGTACACATGGAATGGTACCGAATACAACGCCAGCGGCATGTACATCCACGACTATGTAGCAGCTAACAACTGCGAAAGCAGCGACACTCTGATGCTCACCATCAACAACAGCACCACGAGCAGCTTCACTGACGCAGCTTGCAACTACTACATCTGGGATGGCAGAGCTTACACCGAGAGTGGATCTTACGATTACACCTACACCACTGACAATGGTTGCGACAGCGTGGTTACTCTCAACCTCACTATCAACACCCAGAAGACCAGCTCCGAGACCGCTACCGCTTGCGGCAGCTACACTTGGAACGGCGCTACCTACAATGTCAGCGGTATCTACACCTACAATACCACCAGCGTCGATGGTTGCGATAGCGTTGTGACACTCGCCCTGACTATCAGCCAGGCTGTTACTTCAACTATCAATGCTTCGGCTTGCAACGGTTATGTATGGAACGGTACTCCTTACACTGCTAGCGGCAACTATACCGCCACCTACACCGCTGCCAACGGCTGCGACAGCGTCGTTACACTTGTACTGACTATCAATCAGCCCAAGACCACGACCATCGTTGCCACCGCTTGCGACAGCTACACATGGGCAGGCACCACCTACACCACTAGCGGCAACTACAGCAATACCACTATTGCTTCCAACGGTTGCGACAGTATCGTTACACTCCAGCTTACTATCAACAATGCTACTGCATCGACGGTCAATGTCACAGCTTGCGACAGCTACACCTGGATTGATGGCCAGACCTACACGGCTTCTACCACTCAGCCCACAATGACTTTCGTCAACGCTAATGGCTGCGACAGCGTTGTCACTCTCAACCTGACAGTGAACAATGCCGCAACCTCGACAACCTACATGACAGCATGCGACAGCTATACTTGGAATGGCAATGTCTACACCACCAGCGGCAACTACACCTACAATGGTACTGCTGCCAACGGTTGCGACAGCATCGCTACCCTCGTTCTTACTGTCAACAGTCCAGTAAGCTCAACAACCACGATGACTGCTTGCGAAAGCTACACATGGAACGGCAATGTCTATACCAATAGCGGAATCTACACCTACAATGGTGTCGCCGTTAACGGTTGCGACAGCACCGCTACACTTATCCTCACTGTCAACCAGCCCAAGACCAACATTCTCACTGTCTCTGCTTGCGACAGCTACACTTGGGACGGCACCGCTTACACCACCAGCGGCGAATACAGCCAGGTCTACACAGCCGCCAACGGCTGCGATAGCATTGTGACTCTCGCCCTGACGGTCAACACCAGCGATGCTGTTGTCGACGAGGTTACCGAATGCGACGGATTCTTCTGGATCAATGGTGTATACTACACCGAGAGCACCAACACTCCGACAATGACATTCGTTAACGCCGCCGGCTGCGACAGCGTGGTAACTTTGAATCTTACTGTCAACCACAGCGTGGAAATCCACGATTCTATCGACATCCTCGACACCCAGTTGCCATACAACTACAACGGCTTCATCGTGAATGAGGCTGGTGACTACTGGATCAACGGTACCACCGTTAATGGATGCGACAGTTCAATCTATCTCCACGTTGGTGTTTCTCACATCGGTGTCGACGTTGTCAGCGTCCTCGACGAGGTTAAGGTTTATCCTAACCCAACTCGTGGTCATGTTACCGTCAGCGCCAATGAGGTTGTTAAAGTTGAGGTCTTCGACCTTGTCGGCCGTCTGGTCGCTTCGTTCGATAACACCGCCAACTTCGACATCTCCAACCTGGCTGAAGGCAGCTACACACTGCGTATCACTCTGCCAGAAGGTGTGACAACACGTAGGATAGTCAAGAAGTAATCTTTCTCGCCCACATCAAAGTGGGCAAGACACTCTACCTTGGACGGGCGCCAATCATGGTGCCCGTCCCTTTTTTTGAATGTCGATTTTATTGATAACGATAATAGAATCTCTTCTTTTGGGTAGTAGTCACAGTTGTTTTTTTTATTGCTTAAATACTAGTAATATTCGGAAATATAGTAGTTTATGTTGTGTATGGTAAAAAATATCAAAAAAAATTTTGTCAGTATTCAAAAATGTAGTAATTTTGCACCCGCTTTCGAGAGGAAAAGAAGGTGCAAATGAATAATCTTCTTTTTGCTTGGAAACAAGCCCAGGTGGTGGAATTGGTAGACACGCTACTTTGAGGGGGTAGTGCCGTTTTAGGCGTGCAAGTTCAAGTCTTGTCCTGGGCACCAAAAAGGGAGAGCTGACGACAATCAGAGTCCTTTTTTTTTCGGGTTCCGCGTGCTTAGGAACCTTCTACCAGCCCGGATGGCGGAATTGGTAGACGCGCACGTTTCAGGTGCGTGTATCGAAAGATGTGCAGGTTCAAGTCCTGTTCCGGGCACCAAAAAGATTTTGCAAGTAGTTCAAAATGAACGAAAATGCAAAATCTTTTTTCTTTTATGTCCCAATTTTGGCCACCTTTTGGCCACCTTTTCGAGAAAGGTATGAAAAAGGGGTGTGCTTTTCGGCACACCCCAAATGTGTATATTAGAGCATTTCTAAAACAACCCATCAACAGCAGCACTTGCCACACTATCGGCATATTCATCCAATGAAAGTTTCACATATTTGTAAAGCTGTGTTTCAGTCTTGTGCCCGCTCACACTCATCATTTGTTGGGCACTGTATTTCTCGGTAAGATACATATTGGTAATGCAGCTTCGTCTTGCCGTATGACTTGCCACAAGTTCCCATCTCGGACGGATGGGGAAACCCTGTTCGTCATACTCAAACAATTCCTCACCTTTCTTTCTTGCCTCAACTTCAGCACGACGTTCTTTCAGAGTGAGCACCGTCCTCTCTTTCTTACCAAGGCTCGATACGGTTTCCGATAATCTCTTGCAGATTTCCTTGATTGTACGGTTCAGACTCTGGTCGAGCACTTCGGGTACGTTGTAATCGTACTTCTTCAGCAGAGCTTCCAGTCTTTTGTCCAATATTGGAATAACCACAGTCCCATCAGTCTTCTCTTGTTTGATACGTATGACATCTGTCCCCTTATGAGTAGTTCCAATGTTCTCTTTTTTTATCCGACTGTAATCAGAGAACCTCATTGCCGTGAAGCATCCAATCAAGAATACA
>JAEEGL014584142.1_pt1 | contig 44075 bp, 35 predicted proteins | sample 9134231 | NCBI WGS metagenome assembly JAEEGL01 (sample SAMN16246548, study PRJNA631951) | gut metagenome | biome: gut microbiome; feature: rumen; material: fiber-attached | host: Bos | place: Iran: Karaj | collected 2018-10
CTCTTCTTCATAGAGAACACCTGCGTTCCGTCAGATTTTTATATAAGAACAGTGCAACTGCAATCTTTTCAAAGATTAAAACGATAACAGATGCCATGGGTCTCTTTCCTGCCTTTTCATCACATCTGCAATTCCCGATTTCCACACCTGTCATTATACATAAAAAGTCGGTTTTTGAAAAGCGACACCCCTACCAAAACCGACACCCCTGAGAGGGAAATCGTTAAATTGTATCAAATACCGAGTCTTGCTTTCTAACTCTTTTTCAATAAATCATGGAATGGGCAAGACAGGAAGCTTTTTATATGATATAATATGATTAAGAATACAGGGAGGTGACCGGTGTGTCAAACGAAGCAGAAATGAGGCTTCACCGGTGTTGCTTCACAGGTCACCGCCCGGAGAAGCTGAAAGAAAGCCCGGATGAAGTCAAGTCGTGGCTGGAAGCGCAGATCGATAAGGCTATTGCAGATGGCTACACGACTTTCATCTCTGGCTGCGCCATGGGTGTCGATATCTGGGCAGGGCAGATTGTTATCCGAAAAAAGGCAGATAACAGTGGTCTGCATCTAATTGCCGCTGTGCCGTGGACGGGTTTCTCAAAGCGCTGGAGCGTAGACTGGCAGGTAGAATATGATGAGCTTTTGCGGGGAGCCGATCTTGTAAAAACGGTCTGTAACCATTATCATGACGGTGTGTTCCAGCAGCGAAATGAGTGGATGGTTGACCACAGCAACCGGGTGATCGCCTACTTCAATGGCGCAGCCGGCGGAACAAAGAACACGATTGATTACGCAAAAAACAAGGGCATTGAAGTGGTTGTAAACAATCCGGACACAGACACGAAAAAGCCTTTGGAGGCACTATGAAATACAGACGCCTTGGAAAAACAAACCTGATGGTCAGCGAGATCGGTTTTGGAGGAGAGTGGCTTGAACGTCATGAGGATAACGAGTCTATCGAACTGATCAAATATGCTCACCTTTCTGGAGTAAATATAATTGATTGCTGGATGCCTGATCCAAAGTCCCGAGACATAATCGGCAATGCCGTCAAAGAAGATCGCGCTGGTTGGTATGTGCAAGGGCATGTAGGTTCAACTTATCAAAACGGTCAGTACACGCGTACCCGCGATGTGGAACAGTGTCGTATTGCTTTTGAGGATCTGCTTGCAAGACTGCAAACATCCTATATAGATCTCGGTATGATCCATTATGTTGATCAGGAAGAAGATTGGGCGCGTGTTTCTACATCCGGCGCATACTTAGACTATGTGATGGAACTCAAAGCACAGGGTAAAATCAGGCATATCGGGTTATCGACACACAATCCAGTCATAGCAAAAAAAGCAGCAATGAGTGGACTGATCGAAATGATACTGTTCAGTGTCAACCCGGCTTTTGATCTAATGCCGCCAACTGACAACATAGAGAATTATTTCGCTGATGCATATGAAGACAACCTCAATGGTATAGATCCTTCAAGAGTTGAACTGTATAAACTCTGTGAGCAACAGGATATAGGGATCACGTGTATGAAGCCATTTGCCGGAGGCAGGTTATTTGATGCGCAGCGTTCTCCTTTCGGAGTAGCGCTTACTCCGGTTCAGTGTATACACTACTGCCTCACTAAGCCAGCAGTGTCATCTGTCCTTTGCGGATATGATACCAAGAAACAAGTAGATGCAGCAGTAGCTTATGAAACGGCTGATGATAAGGATAAAGACTACGCAAGTATGCTGGCTGCTGCGCCGAAACACACATTTGCAGGTGGCGAATGCACATACTGCGGCCACTGCAAGCCTTGCCCCAGGAATATAGATATTGCAATGGTCAATAAACTATACGATCTTGCGACCATGCAGCCGGAAGTACCATCATCTATAGCTGAGCATTACAAGGCGCTTGTACACCATGCAAGTGAATGCATAAGCTGTAAAGCATGTGAAGCGCGCTGCCCATTTGGGGTAAAGGTGTCAGAAAGGATGTCAAAGACTTCTAAACTCTTTGGCATTTGAACTAAGGCAGCAAGAATAAACCTCAAGAGATATGTGATTTCATGCTCGGTTGCATAACCACCCATTAGGAAAACGAGCATGAGACCAAAAATGACGGAATCAGTTAAGCTTCGTTTTTGGACGAATTTCGACTGAAAAAGGGGGTGCAACCTCCAAAAAGGGGGTGCAAACAGCGGATTTCGTTAAAAGGTATACGACAAGAGCAGCATGCAAACCCCTGCCCCTGCGGAAACTACGGCTCCCGCACCCGGCAGTGCCGCTGCACGCCCCTGGACATCAAGCGGTATCTAAGCCGCATTTCCGGCCCGCTGCTGGACAGGATCGACATGCACATCGAGGTGGAATCCATCCCGCCCGAGCGCCTGAATGACGAAAAGCCGGGCCGTTCCTCCGCCGAAATGCGCGCGGAAGTGGAAGCTGCCAGGGCGGTCCAGCGGGAGCGCTACAGCTCGGAAGGCATCGCCTGCAATGCCCGGCTCTCCGCCGGCACGCTGAACCGCTACTGCCGGCTGTCCGGTCAGGCCGCGCAGATCATGAACGCAGCCAGCGAAAAGATGGGGCTGAGCAACCGCGCCTATACCCGCGTGCTCAAGGTGGCCCGCACCATCGCGGACCTGGCAGGCGAAAAGGACATCTCCGTCGACCACATCGGCGAAGCCCTGCAGTACCGCATGATCGACGCGAAGTACTGGGGATAGGTTCTGCTTTTTGCGGCGATAAAAGGAGCAGGAGACAGACCTTTCAGCATTTGCTTTCTCCTGCCCCGGCGCTCCCAAGGCGAGTTTTTGGTTGACACATCGGTCAATATTTGTTACAATTGATTTATCTGAACGTTTTGTGCGTTTTGGCGAAACGTTCACCACATAAAAGGAGGAAAAACAATGCGCAAACTTCTGGCTCTGCTGCTTGCCGCAATCATGCTGGTAAGCGTATTCTCCGCTTTCGCCGAAGGCGAAGAGCCCTTTGTGATCACCGTGCATCTGCCCTACTACGGCGAAACTGAGCCCGTGGGCTGCACCGGCGAGGAAGGCAACCCCCTGCTCAAGGTCATCGAAGATGCCTGCAACGTGGATCTTCGCATCACCTGGGCGCCCCAGGGCGACTACACTACCAAGTTCAACACCGTGATGGCTTCCAACGAGCAGCCCATGGTCATGGTCATCAACTCCGGCATCACCACCAACGCCAACTACCTGCAGATGTGCAGGGACGGCGCTTTCTGGGATCTGACCGATTACCTCAAGGGCAACGAGTTCATCATGGAGAACCTCGCTTCCCCCAGCTCCCTGGCCATCACCTCCGTGGGCGGCAGGAACTACCTCTTCCCCTCCATGGCGGCGGCTGCCCGCGTAGGCATCCTGTACCGTGAAGACTGGATGGAGAACCTTGCGGCCAAGGGCATCGAGCTCGAAGTTCCCTACAACATCGACACCTTCAAAGAGATGGTCAAGGCCTTCACCGAAAACGATCCCGACGGCAACGGCGAAAACGACACCATCGGCTTTGCCTACTGCGACAACAAGGACAACGAGCTGACCTACGCCGGCTTCAACACCCTGGCGGTCATGATGGGCGCGCCCAACTACTGGGGCTTTGACGAGGACGGCGAGCTGCTGCCCTACTTCATGTTTGACGAGTATTACGACACCCTGGACCTGTTCAACTGGATGTACGTGAACGGCTACATGAACAAGGACTTCGCCATCAACACCGATAAGCACGGTCCCCTCGCCAACGGCGTAGCGGGTTCCATGATCACCACCGCCACCAACCAGGCCGGCAACAAGTATGCCAATGCCAAGAATGTCGACCCCAACGCGAAGATCGCGCAGACTCAGGACTTCTTCACCGCTGACGGCGAGCAGGTCATCAACTCCGTGCTGTCCGTGGGCGGCCTGGGCGGCATCCTGATCCCCACCGCTTCCGTGAAGGACGCCGAGACCGTGCAGAAGATCATCGACTTCATCGTGAAGCTCAACGACGAGTGCGGCATCTACCTGGCTGTGGGCGTGGAAGACCTCCACTGGACCCGTCAGCAGGACGGCACCATCACTGTGAGCGACGAGCAGAAGCAGCGCCGCGTGGACGACGGCTCCAGCGAAGCCTTCGCTTCCATGTTCCCGCGCCGCGTGCAGTCTCTGGACTACGGCCAGGGCATGAGCGCCACCCAGGTGATCACCGCCTACTCCCTGAGCATCGAAAAGTACTGCAAGGTCGATGAGTCTATCGGCTACATGAGCGAGGAATCCCGCGCCCTGCAGACGGAGATCGCCTACATCATTTCCGACGCCCGCGTGGCCTACATGACCGGCGAGATCGACATGGAAGGCTTTGCCGCCGCCATCGACCAGTGGCTTGCCGCCGGCGGACAGGAGATCATCAACCAGGTGAACGAAGCCTACGAAGCCGCGCAGAAATAAACTTTCCGCGCACCGAAGCTTCCAAAGGCATGCGGAGCGCCGCGCCAGCGGCGCTCCGTTTTTCAGGCAGCCGCATCTCACGCGCAAACGGACGTGTACGCCTGAGATGCGACAGCGTCAGATAAGGAGGGATCAGTTTGAGTGACAAAAGCGCCGTGATCAGGCAGAACACGCCCAACCCGCGTTTTGTGGAAGTGGCGGCGTACAGCGCGCTTTTCGTAAGCGCCGCGGTATTCCTTGCCGGGTTGATGGGAATGATCCTGGGCGGCTTCGTAAAGCAGCTCAACGCCTGGGCACTCAACAACACAGTGAGCGCGTGGCTGCTGATGTTCGTGCTGGGCGCGGCATGCCTGGCGATATCCGCCTATGTGGTAAGGACCAACCGGAAGGACCCGGCAAAGCTCAGGCACATCGCCCGGTACAGGTACATATACTTGATGCTGATCCCGGGCGCGCTGTACTACCTGGTGTTCAAATTCCTGCCGGTACTGAACCTGAAGATCGTGTTTCAGGTGTATTCTCCCACGCTGCAGCAGCAGGAGAGGGTCAGCTGGCAGGCGCCGCTTTTGATGAACTTCACCAGCTTCTTTTCCAACGTCTGGTTCTGGAAGCTGCTGAGGAACACGCTGATCCTGGCCCTGCTCAACATCACCTTCTATTTCCCCTTTCCCATCATCATGGCGCTTTTGCTCAACGAGATCAAGCACATGGGCTTTAAGCGCATCAGCCAGTCGGTGCTGTATCTGCCCCACTTCGTGAGCTGGACCGTGTTGGGTTCGCTGATGATCATGCTTTTGGGTCCCGAACCCAACGGCCTGGTCAACTCCATGCTGAAAAACTCCGGGAGCGACACCATCCCGTTCATGATGAGCGAAGCCTGGTTCAGGCCCCTGTACATCATGGAGCTCATCTGGAAGGAATCCGGCTGGGGCACGATCATCTACCTGGCGGCGCTTTCAGGCGTGGACGAACAGCTGTACGAGGCGGCGGTCATCGACGGCGCCGGGCGATTCAAGCAGCTTTTGCACATCACCCTGCCCTCCATCCTGCCTACCATCATAACCCTGATCATCCTGCGCATGGGTTCGTTCCTGGACAGCGGCTTCGATCAGATCTACCTGATGCTGAATTCCAGCAACCGGGAAGTCGCCACGGTCTTCGATACCTACGTGTACGATATGGGCTTGGCGGGCGTGCTCACATCGCCCATCGGCACCACCAACTATTCTTACTCCGCCACGATCGGCGTGTTCCGCAGCGTGGTCAGCCTGATCCTGGTCATGGGCTCCAACGCCATCGCCAAAGCTGCGGGAGAGGACGGTGTTTATTAAATGAAAAAGAGCTTTACTCTTTCTTATGAACAGATCCGTCAAAAGCAGCTCAGGCAGAGCCGTGTCCTGATCGCGGTGGGCATCGTGCTGGTCGCAGTGGCGATCTTCGGGTTTTCCGTGTTCGCGTCTGGGCAGCGGGACAAGCTCTACACCCGGCAGCTGCTGCTCTCCCTGACCCGCAGCGCGTATACTGCGGCGATCAATACCGACGACGGCGGCGCCGGCGCGGCGGGGGAAGACGTGAAAGCGCACTTGCTGAACACCGTGGAGACCGCTGCTTCAAAGCGTGTGGCGCTGCTCAAAAACAAGCTGGCGGAAACGCCCGACGGCGCGGACGAGGCGGCAGACAGCGCGTCTTCGGTGGACGGACAGATCGCCCAGTGGAACGCGCAGCTTGCCTATGTTACAGATTATGTAAACGGGGCCATGGACGAAAGCACCGCCCGGACCATCCAGGCCCAGATTATGCAGGCCAACAGTGAAGCGGCTTCGGCGCGGGAAAAGTACGCCGCCGCCGCCGCGGACAGCCGGAGCGCCGGCAACAAGGTGACCAAGGCCAAGGGAAAGCTCAGCCGCGGCAGCATGACCCAGGAAGAGTACGATGAGCTGGTCAAAGCCCAGACGGAGGCGGACGGGCTGAAAAACGCCGCCTACGAGGCGCAGACCAAAGCCGAGGCGAACCTGAAGGACGCATATCTCTCTGCGCTGAAGTACTTGCCCAGCCTGAGCTCCGGTCAGAAGCTGTGCCTGAAGCTGTCTTCCGTGGGCTGGTGGCTCACGCTGCTCGTGCTGGGGCTGGAAGCGGCGCTCATCGGCATCCTGGTGATCAGAAAGCCGAAATACAAGCCCTCCAGCCTGCTGATGGACGTGATCATCTACGACTTCTTTATCGTGCTGGGCACAGCGATGCTTTTGCCGCTCCTGTACGTAGCCGTGGGCTCCGTATCGTCCACGGGTCTGGCACAGCTGCGGTTCGGGCGGTTCGACATCTCCGCCTACAAGATGATCGCGCTGTCCAAGCGCACGCTCAGGACCCTGGGCAACTCCTTCCTGATCACCATCGTGGGCACGCTGTTCAATATCAGCGTCACCGCCGTGACCGCTTACGGCCTGAGCAAGAAGGACCTGCCCGGGCGCAAGTGGATGATGCGCCTGGTGGTGATATTCATGCTGTTCCACGCGGGCCTGATCCCCGATTACATGCTGGTGGCCAACTCCCTGCACCTGACCAACACGTACTGGGCCATCTGGCTGCCCGTGCTGATCTCTTCCAGCAACCTCATCATCATGAAGAACTTTTTCCAGCAGCTGCCGGAATCCATAGAGGAGTCCGCCCGCATAGACGGCTGCAACGAGATACAGAGCTTCCTGCACATCGTTTTGCCCATGTCCATGGCGTCCATCGCCACCTTCAGCCTGTTCTACGCGGTAGGCCACTGGAACAACTACCAGCGCGCGATGATCTATCTGAGCGACGACAAAAAGTATCCCATCACTGTTCTGCTCCGGCAGATCGTCATCCTGTCCCAGGGCTCGCTGGCGGACGACGTCCAGCCGGACGTGCAGGTGTGGGCACCGACCTCATCGGTCAAGTACGCCACCATCATGGTGGGCACGATACCGATCATCTGCGTGTACCCCTTCCTGCAGAAGCACTTCACCAAAGGCGTACTCATGGGGTCGGTGAAAGGATAGACCTCCACAGTACGCGAACAGCAGCCCGGAACGGTTTTCCGGGCTGCTGCACTGCCTGTCCGGTGCTGCTTATGCAGCGCTCTGGGATAGCGGACTCCACGAAGCGTAGGTTGCCTTTTGGCTATGCTTGTGACATAATGGCGCCTGTAAGGAGGCGGTTTTGATGGACCGATATGTTACCGGCAGCGTGATACGCAAAATGCGCGAAGGCCGGAAGATGACCCAGGAGGAGCTTGCAAACAGGATCAGCGTCAGCCCCAAAGCTGTAAGCAAGTGGGAGACGGGCCGCGGATTTCCGGATGTGAGCCTGCTCGAGCCCCTGGCAGGCGCGCTGGGGATCAGCGTGATCGAGCTCCTGTCCGGCGAGGACGTGCGCAACCTCAACCCGTCCGGCAATATGGCGAAGACGCAATTCTACGTATGCCCGGTCTGCGGAAACGTGATCCAGGCGACGGGTGAAGCTGTGGTAAGCTGCTGCGGCATCACCCTGCCGCCCGCGGAAGCGGAGCCGGCGGACGAAGAGCACAAGCTAAGCCAACGCATCTCGGACGGGGAATACCTGGTCACGGTGGATCACCCGATGGAAAAAGGCCATTATATATCGTTTATCGCGTCGGTGTCGGACGGCTCCGTGCAGCTTGCAAAGAAGTATCCGGAAGGCAGCCCGGAGGCACGGTTCCGCATCGACAGGGCGAAGTGGCTGTACTTTTACTGCAACCGCCACGGGCTGTTCAGGGCAAAGCCGGGGAAATAGACGCCGGAAGCGGCACCAATATATAGAATGGGAGACAAAAGCATGGAATTTCTGGAACGGTACATATCCTGCACGGCAGCGGGCAGCGGCAGCCAGAACTGGTTTGAAACGGATGGCGCGGAGAGGATCACTTGCCGGGCTTACTTCAGGCTTTCGCGGGGCGTGCGTTCCTGCGCGCTTTTGTACTCCAACCTCATAGACTCCACCTACGCGGACGGCAGCCGCAGCCACGCAAACTTCGTGCCGGGCGAATGGACGATCCTCTCCCTGCGGGCAGGCGCTGTGAAGAAATGCGGCATCGAAGACTGCCGTGAGCCGGACGCGTTCACCCAAGTGCTGTTTGACGGGCAGAGCGTCAGGCGCGTGCGTCCGGGCGCGATCTTCGAAAGCGACCCGTTCGCGTTTTCCGCCGGCAGGGGCGAATACATGTGCTTGGAGATGGTATTTTCCGGCAGGCGCGTGCCGTGCCATACAGAGAGCCTGCTGCCGGCCTTCCGGCTGACCAAAGACGGGTGGCAGCGCTCAACCGAGATGCCGTTTCCCTGCATGATCGGCACGGAGCGGGAGGGCGAGACGCGCGTCGGCCTGATCGGCGACTCCATCACCCAGGGCATCGGCACCGAAGCCAATTCCTACACCCACGTGGCGGCGCTGCTCCAGGACGCGCTGGGTCCGAAGACCGCGGTGTGGAACCTGGGACTGGGCTACGGCCGCGCCCACGACGCGGCGCTGGACGGCTCGTGGCTGTTCAGGGCGAGGCACAACGACATCGTCTCGGTCTGCTTCGGCGTGAACGACCTATTGCAGACCGGAAACGCCGAACAGCTGAAAAAGGACCTTACGTACATCGTGCGGGCGCTAAAGCAAAGCGGCGTCAAAACGCTGATCCAGACGGTGCCGCCCTTCGATTACGCGCCCGGACTCAGGGAAAAATGGATGGACGTGAACGCTTACATCCGCGGAGAACTGGCCCTGGAAGCGGATGCCGTGTTCGACAACGTGCCCGTGCTGAGCCGCTCGGAAGACGAGCCCCACATGTCCCGCTACGGCGCGCATCCAAACAAAGAAGGCAACGCCGCCTGGGCGGAAACGCTGCTGCCGGTGCTGAAAACGCTGCTGCCGAAGGACTGAATATCGCACAGACTCCGGTTTCGGATAATCAATCGCCCTCCTCCGTTTTTCCGGAGGAGGGCGATCGGCTGCAAAGCCATTTGGGTTTACTGTGCGTCTTCGGCGGTAAATACGATGGACACGTTCACGCTCACACTGATCTTGTCCGGCTGGACGAGGGTTGGCGTGTATTCGTCGGCGGCCGCGGCTTCCAGGGCGAAGCTGTAGTTGCTCATGAGCGTGCGGGAGGAATAGCCTGTGCTCTGGGAAACGCTCTGAACGCCGGTGATCTTCAGGCCCAGCGCCGCCGCCAGCACCTCTGCCTTGGCTTTGGCGTCCTGCACCGCGATCACGGCTGCCTGGTCGCTGGCGGCCTTGGTGTCGTTTGCGTAGTAATCGATGCTGCCCAGCGAGTTCGCGCCCGCGCCGAAGGCCGCGTCGATCACCGCGCCGATGCGGGTCAGGTCGCTGACCTTGATCTGCAGGGTCTGGCTGGCGCTGTAATAGTCCACCTTCGAGCGGGAAGACTCGTACGAGGTGTAGATGCTGATGCGGTCGGTGCTGATGTCGGTCTCTTCGATGCCGAACTCCGCCATGGCGGAGCGCACAGCCTGTATCGTTTCGTTCACCTGGGACTGGGCTTTCATCACGGTCTTGCCGCGCATCTGCACGCCCAGGCTGATCACGGCGTATTCGGCGCGCATCTGCACCGTGCCGCTGCCGCTCACGCTGATCTGCGTTTCGGCAAAAGCGGAAACGGACAGAAGCATGATCGCGAGAATGAGGGACAATACTTTTCGCATAAAGGATACCTCCTGCATCGGATAAACGTTATTTGATTGGTTCCAGACAATAAGACGGCGCAGAAGGCAAAAATGTGACATGTCCAGAGTTAAATATACGTTATTTCGGATGAAATGATAATCCCGGTCGCGGGAGTCGGGCTTCGAGACCCGCCTGACCCGCGCCGGATACAAACCTTGAATGGGGGAGCCGGTCAGGAAGGCCCGGCGCCGGGCCTTGCGGGAGACTCCTCCAGCAGGCGGCGGAAGATGCCGGTGAACCGGGCCGACTGTCTGACCGCCCAGTCGCTGCAAGGGTCCCTTTTGATCTCTTCGGCGAGCTTTGCCATTTTGTTCCATTCTCTGGCTACGTTGCCAACGGCCTGGTTCGCGGTGGGGTCGGGGAGCTTTCTCATGTGCCATACCTCCTTCTGGTCGATCGCAGGCTGCCTTTATCCGCCCGGCGCTCCGCCTTCCGGCGTGGGAGAGTCCGGGCGTACAACGCCCTGCATTATACTTTTTCCAGCTTCTCCGCGCAATGAACTGCTGGTTCCATTTTGGTTTTTGGCAGGGTGAGAAGTGCTGCGTTTTAACGAAATATTCATTTTACATACCGAAGGTTCTGTGATAGAATAGCGCCCGTGTCTTTTGAGACTGCTTTGGACCAGACCAAGGAGGTGTTTTGATGACGCAGCACCGTTTTCCCGTCATTGATCCCATCGCCACCGGCCGCAACATCCTGAGCCTTCGGAAGAAGAGAGGCCTCAGCGTAAGAGACCTGCAGGAGTGGTTCAACTTCGAAGAGCCCCGCGCCATCTACAAATGGCAGGCGGGCAAGACCCTCCCGAGCATCGACAACCTGTTCGCCCTGAGCGAGATATTGGAGGTCCCGGTCGAAACGATCGTGATACGCAGAAGCCTTCCCTTCGAGCCGCATACCGAGGTATGCGGCCCTGTTTTTTTGTTCATATAAGCGTTTTTGACGCTGGACAAAGCTTTCCGGTTGACATATGCCGGCGGAAACGGTATTATAAGATAAGCAAAAAGACCCAAAACGGGAGGGCAAAATGAATCTAAGCGGCATTACCGATATCATTCAGACCCAGGGCATGAAGCTTCTGGCGGGCATCATTGTGCTGGTCGCGGGGCTGTTCCTCGTGCACTGGCTGATGAAGCTGATCACCAAAAACCGGCGCCTGGACAGGATCGACCCGACGCTGCGGGGCTTTTTCGAAAACCTGATCAAGCTGGTAGCCTACATCATGATCGTGCTCACCGCCGCCAGCGTGATGGGCATTCCGCTCACCAGCTTCCTGACATTGCTGGCTTCGGCCAGCGTGGCTGTCACCCTGGCCATGCAGGGGGCGCTGAGCAATTTTGTGGGCGGCGTGACCGTGCTTCTGTTAAAGCTCTTCCGCAAGGGGGATTATGTGAAGATCGGCGAGACCGAGGGCACCGTGCAGAGCATCGGCGTATTCTATACCGAGCTGGTCACGCCGGACAACCGCCACATTTCCCTGCCCAACAACAGTTTGAGCAGCACCGCTATCGTGAACTACACGCGGGAAGGCACCCGGCGCGTGGACGCGGTGTTCTCCGTAAGCTATTCCACCGACATCGACGCCGCTATCGAAACGCTGAAGGGCGCTGTGCGGGCTACCGGCGGCATACTGCCTGCGCCGGAGCCCGTCGTGAAGCTCACCCAGTGCGCCGACAGCAGCCTGAACTTCACCGTGCGCGTGTGGTGTAAGTCCGCGGATTACTGGACCGTCACATGGGACTTGCTGGAAAACGGAAAGCGCGCCCTGGACAGGGCGGGCATCGAGATCCCATTCCCGCAGGTCGATGTGCACATGAAATAAGCCCGCAAAAGATAAAACCGCGCTGCGCTTTCGCGCCGGCGCGGTTTTGCATTTTGGATGATTCAGCCTTGCCCCCGCTCCCAGAATCTCTTCAGGGCGGAGGGGAGCTTTTCTTCGCTCACGGAATCGGGACGGATGTGGTCGGGCAGCAGGCGGCGGTATTCCTCCAGGCGGTAGCGCTCGTCTATAAACAGCACGACGCCCCGGTCAGACGATGTGCGGATCACGCGCCCCGCGGCCTGCAGGCATTTGCCGATGCCGGGGTACATGTAGGCGGTCTCAAATCCGCCTTCGCCGTCCTCATCGTCGTACAGCAGGCGCATCTGGTCCCGCTCGAAACAGATCTGCGGCATGCCCACGCCCACGATGACCGCGCCGATCAGCCGGTCTCCGGGCAGGTCCACGCCCTCGGAGAACACGCCGCCCATGGCCGCGAAAGCCACCAGCGAGCGGGCAGGCGCTTCTTCGAAGCGGGCAAGGAACGCCTCGCGCCGGCGCTCGTCCATGTCGCGCTGCTGCACGAGGATGTCTATATCCGCGTCCTGCGCCGCCAAGAACCCGGCCACGAGGTTCAGATACTCGTGGCTGGGAAAACAGGCGAGGTAATTGCCCCTGCGAGCTTTGGCCATGGCCGCGATGGCCCGGGCAACGCGGGGCGCGCTTTCCTGCCGCATGCGATAGCGCACGGGGATGTCCAGGCACAGCGACAGCAGGTTTTCCCGGGGAAAGGGGGAGGGCAGGTCGAGAAGCCGCCCGCCTTCGCTCTCATCCACGGCCAGAAGCTTTCCGTAATGCTCAAGCGGCGAGAGGGTAGCCGAAAACATCACCGTTCCCCGCATGCGCTTTACGGCGCGCCTGAATCTCGGCGTGGGGTCCCAGCACCACAGGAGCATGTCGGGACGGCTGCCGGACGGGGTGATCAGCGTGCGGTAACAGTCTTCGTCATAATCCCCGGAGACCCGAACGAAAGACGCGGCGTCCAGGTACGCTTCGCTCAGCTCCTTCGCGTAGACGCGGCTAAGGGAAAGGTATTCCTTCGCGGCGTCCATGAACTGCTTGGCGGCGTTCACCGCCGGAAGGGGCAGCTCGCTGCGCATTTCATATTCGCGGGAGCGCCCGATCTCCTTGAGCAGCAGCGAAAGGCTTCCGTACAGGGAATTCTTTTTCCCGTCCGCCTTGCCCACCTCGCGGCGCAGCGCGCTTAGCCGGCTCCCGCTGACGGAAGCGGAATACATGCCGCGCATGCGGTCCGGCAGGTTGTGGGCCTCGTCGATCAAAAGCGTGTAGCGGCCCGAACGGTCGAAAAAGCGCCTGAGGCGCACCTTGGGATCGAACACATAGTTGTAATCGCATATCACGATCTGGGCGGTCTCGCACAGCGCCAGGGAAAGTTCGAAGGGGCACACGCGGTACTCTTCGGCCAGGCGGCGCACGGCGCTTTCGTCCAGGGCGCTTTCGCTCCAGGAGGCCTCCACCGCCAGCTTCTGCCGGTCGAAGTGGCCGCGGGCCCGGGGGCAGGTCTCGGGATCGCACACGGGCTGGGGCATGGGGCAGATCTTCGCTTTGGCGGTCACGGATACGGAGCGCACGCACAGGCCCCTTGCGCGCATCAGCTTAAGGGCCTGCTCCGCCGCGAGGCGGCCCGTGGAACGGGCGGTGAGATAGAAAACGATGTCCGTCAGGCCTTCGCCCAGGGCCTTCACCGCGGGGAACAGCGCGGCAGCGGTCTTTCCGATGCCCGTGGGCGCCTGGACGAGCAGGCGCGTTTTGCCCCGTATGCTGCGGTACACCGCCACGGCCATTTCCCGCTGCCCCGAGCGGAAGCTGTCGAAGGGAAAGGCACCCTCCCGCACGCTGGGCAGCGATCTTTCCTGCCAGGCCTCGGCGCGTTTTAAGCGCCGGACGTATTCCCCCGCGTACAGAAAAAACAGTTCCTTGAGCCGGGAGGCAAGGTAGACGCGGCTGAACTGCACCCGGCTTCCGCCAAGGTCCGCGTAAACGAGGCGCACGGTGACGGAAGAGAGTCCGTTCAGCTCTGCTTCGATATAGCCGTAGATCTCCGCCTGTGCCCAGTGCACGGGATGGTCGTTTTCCCGCACAGCCTGCGGCGGAATGGAGGTGGTCTTGATCTCCTCCACCACGCACACGTCGCCCTGAAGCATCAGCCCGTCCACGCGGCCCTGCACGCACAGGCTCAATCCGTCCACTTCGCGCACGAGCTTTACGGGCACCTCGGCGCGGCAGCTTTCGTCGTAGGTATTCTGGATCAGGAGGTGCCCCTTGAGCCCCTCCTGCATGCGGTCCAGCGCGCCGGCGGCGGGCAGCAGGTCGCCGCCTTCGTAATAGGTCTCCGCGATGGTGCGTACGTTAACGTGATACGTCATTGGCAAAAACAGCCCGGGGCTGTTGCACAAGTTGGTGAAAGCTTTACGTTTCGGACAAACTGGTTTAATTGTGTCCAAACCTAAACGCTGGAAATGAAATCTTATTTCATTTCCAGCGATGGGCTGGTTAGCAGCCCCGGGACGAAATCAGGCGTCGAAGATCTGCATGATCGCGCACTTCAGATACCGGGTCTCGGGGCTTGCGGGCAGCACGGGATGGTCGTGTCCCTGGGAGCGCAGCTCCACCAGCCGTACGCGCTTTTTGGCGTCCCGCGCGGCGATGTTGATCATATCCACGAACTGGTCGGTGGATACGTGCTGGCTGCAGGAACAGCTCACCAGGAAACCGCCCTCCCGCGTGAGCCGGAGGCCCCGAAGGTTGATCTCCTTGTAGCCCCTCAGCGCGCTTTCCACCTGGGAACGCGTTTTGGTGAAGGCGGGCGGGTCCAGGATCACCACGTCGTATTTTTCCTTTTTGTCGGTCAGCTCCCGCAAATGATCGAAGCAGTTGTGGGCCTCGAAGCTCACGTTGTCAAGCCCGTTGCGCCGGGCGTTTTCCCTCGCCACCTCCAGGGCCTCCTCGGAGATGTCCACGCCCAGCACTTCCCGGGCGCCGCCCTTTGCGGCGTGCAGGGCGAAGGAGCCGTTGTGGCAGAAGCAGTCCAGTACCCTTGCGCCTTTGGACAGCTTCATTACCTCCAGGCGGTTTTCCTTCTGGTCCAGGAAAAAGCCCGTCTTCTGGCCGTGCTGTATATCCACGGAGAACAGGATGCCGTTTTCGCGCATGTCCACGCGCTCGGGCGCTTCGCCCCAGAGGGAGCCGGTGGTCATCTCCATGCCCTCCAGGCGCCTTACGGGCACATCGCTGCGCTCGTATATGCCGCGGGGCTTTACCACGTCCGCCAGGATATTCACCAGCGCGTCTTTCCAGCGCTCGATGCCCAGCGACATGCTCTGCACCACCAGCATATCCGAGAACTTGTCCACGATCAGGCCGGGCAGAAAGTCGCTTTCCGAGAAGATCAGGCGGCAGCTCTCCGGGTCGCAGAACTGCCTGCGGTATTCCCAGGCGGTCTCCACGCGGCGGCGGAAGAAGGCTTCGTCGATCTTTTCGTCCCGGTGGGTGAGCATCCTCAGCGCGATCTGGGAGGCAGGATTGTAGAACGCCCTGCCCATGAAGGTGTCCTTGCTGCTGTATACGTCCACAACGTCGCCGGGTTCGAAGGTGCCCTGCACGTCGATCACGTCTGAACTGAACACCCAGGGGTGTCCGCCGCGCACACGGCTTTCCCGCGTGGGTTTCAGGATCGCTTTTGCCATATCGGTCTCCTTTTTTCTGTTCTGCCGGCCCGGTCAGACCTGAATGATCAGGTCCATGCAGTATTCGCCGGGGGCGACGGTAAACTCTTTTTGCTGTACGGTGCTCCACGCCATCGCGCCGCCGATGCCCGCGTGCACCGCGTCCGTGTGCACCACGGTCTCGTGGCGCCGGATGAGCTCGTGATCGTGCATGGCGCCGCGAAGGTCGCTGGTAGTGTAATGGTGCGCGTCAAAGTGCATGGGGCAGTCCGACTGGAACGTGACGGACGCGCCGTCCGGAGCTTTGAACGTCACCCAGCGAGTGTCCTCGCGGCCGCCGTTTTCCGCGGGCGGCGTGAAGGGAAAGTGCATGTCGCTCACGCTGTCGCTGTACACGCCCATGAGCGCGCTTTCCTTCCGGTCCGGATAGCTTTCGCCGGGACCGCGGCCAAACCATTCCACGCCTTCAAAGTCTTCGGGCAGCACCCAGGTGAGCCCCAGGCGTTCCACGCAGGGAATGCCGCTTAAGCGGAAGCGTGCCGTCAGGCGCATGCGGCCGTCGCCGGACACGGTAAGGGCGGTCTCCGCGTCCACGGTCGCTCCGTCCACCGTGCTGGAGGTCAGCCGGCTCAGGCGCTCCACGCGCACGCGACCGTCGGAGAGGGACAGCACGTTCAGTGAAATCAGCTTGCGCAGGCAGTTTTCAGGCTCGAAGGCGGCAAAGTTTTTGTACTGCCCCCAGCCGCTCTGGGCGTTTAAGCCGCTTAAGCCCCGTATGGCGCATTCGCTCAGGCCGCTTATCATGTGTTCGCGCCCGTTTTTCGTAAGGCTCACGATGCAGCCGGTGGTCTTGCTGATCTCCAGCGTGAAATCCTGTCCCGCAACGGTGATGGCACCGTGGGAGTCGTCGAAGGACACCGCCGCAGGGCGTATCCTGCGGCGCATCAGCGGCACGGAATACAGGGGGAACTGCTGGGTAAAGCCCGTGCCGTCCGGGAAGGATACCTCCATATCGATATACGCCACCGTGCCCTGGGCGCTTTCCGGGCCGCAGGCGAAGGCCGCCTCGGCCATGGGGGCCAGGCGGGGCAGGGGCATTTCGCCTGTGGATACGGCTTCGCCGTCTGCAAAGGCCGTCCACGTCAGGCGCATGCCCTCCGCCCAGGTGGCCATGTACCGGTTTTTGACCACGTACGCACAGGGACCGGTCTTTTCGATGAACACGGGCCGGTACACACAGGCAAGCTCCACGCCCGCGGGCTTCACGGTGAGCTCGTGGGTCACGATGCCGTTCATGCACATGAATTTGGGCTCCAGGGGATCGGTGATGGTCTCATAGAAGTCGCCGCCATATCCCGCGAAGCGCTGGCCGTTTTCGTCCTTCTGCCACAGGGCTTTGTCCTGGAAGTCCCACACGAAGCCGCCCTGGAAGCGCGTGAAGCGCTCTGTGAGCTCCCTGAAGCGCGCAAGCCCGCCGCCGGAATTGAGGATCTGGTAGGCGTATTCGCACAGGATCACGGGACGGTCGTCTGACTGGTCGGACAGAAGGTCCACGATGCGCTCGTAGGTGGGATACATGGGGCAGCGGATGTCGCTCACCGCTTTGCCCGGCGCGCCGGACTCGTACTGCACGGGGCGGGTGGGATCGTACGCCCTCAGCCAGCCCGCCATGGCGGCGTGGTTGGGGCCGACGCCGCTTTCGTTGCCGAGGGACCAGATGATGATGGAGGGATGGTTTTTATGGATCTGGGCCATGCGGCGCGCCCGGGTCAGGAAGCACTCCGCCCATTCGGGGTCGTTGGTCAGCATGGAGCCGGAGCCGTGGGTCTCCAGGTTCGTTTCGCAAACGGCCATCAGGCCGTATTCGTCGCACAGGTCGTAAAAATACGGGTCGTCGGGATAGTGACAGGTGCGCACGGCGTTTATGCCCATCTGCTTCATCAAAAGCACTTCCCGCTTCATCTGTTCGTGGGGCACATGCCTTCCCGTGGACACGCAGTGCTCGTGGCGGTTTACGCCCCTTATGATGGCGCGCACGCCGTTTATCTTCAGAATGCCGTCTTCGATCTTTACCGTGCGGAAGCCGAAACGGATGCGCTCGCGGTCGGCGGCGTCGCCGCTGCCGGGGTCCAGCAGGGCCAGGTGCACGCGGTACAGATTGGGCGTTTCGCACGTCCACAGCCGGGGAGAATCGATATGGATATGAAAGCGCGCGTGGCCGGGCATGGGGGAGGAGGTGTCGCCGAAATGAGGCATTTTTGCGGACGGGGAACGCTTTTCCTTATAGATGATGTTGCCGTCCGGATCGTATATGTGCAGGCGCACCAGCGTGTCCGCGTAGCCGCTCACCCGCGTGACTGATACGTCTACCTTTAAGTTTCCGTCCATGTCGGCGGTCACGAAGGCGTCTTCGATGTGCGTGCGGGGCTTGGCAAACAGCGTGACGGGCCTGAAGACGCCGGACAGATGCCAGTAATCCTGATCCTCCAGGTACGTCGCGTCCGTATAGCGCATCACCTGCAGCGTCACCTGGTTGGTGCCCGCGTAGCACAGGCGCGTGATGTCGAATTCTGCGGCCAGTTTGCTGTCCTGGGAATAGCCTACGGGATTGCCGTTCACCCACACGTAAAACCCGCACTCCACACCGCCGAAATGCAGTATCAGCCTTTTGCCCACAAAGTGGTCCGGCAGGTCGAAAAACCGCCGGTACAGGCCCGTGGGGATCTTGTCGGGCAGACCCGGCGGGTTGCGCGTGGCGGCGTAGTCCGAATCCGCGCCGAAGCCGGGAGCGATCTGGTGGGCGCCCGGCTCGTCCGTGAAGGGATATACCCAGTTGGTGTATATGGGCTCGCCTTCGCCCTGCAGCTCCCAGTTGCCGGGCACGGTGATGTCCCGCCAGTCTTCGTCGTTGAAGTCCGGCAGATAAAAGCCCGCGGGCAGCTGGGAAGGATGCTCGCACAGCTTGAAGCGCCACGAGCCGTCCAGCGAAAGGGCGTAGGTGTTGGCCCAGGGAGAGTGCGCGGGCAGACGGTTGATGGACTGCACCTCGATGTTCTGCCATTCTGGTCTGGTATGGAAATCCATATGCGGCGCTCCTTTCGTGGTTCAGGTGAAACGGTCGATCAGGCGATGATTTTGCTTCAGCTGCGCGGGGGCTGTATGTTTTCCGCTTCCTGCAGGCCGCGGCCCAGGGACAGGGCCATGTCCTCCAGCCCGAAGCGGGGCTGCCAGCCGAGAGAGCGGAGCTTACTATTGTTCATGATGAACGAGGTGTCCGGCGCGTAGGGGAGGGCGTCCGGGCTTTCACCCAGGCACCTGACCTGGTTCTTTCCGCCGGAAAGCGTGCGGCTGATCAAAAGCGCCAGTTCCCGTATGCGCGCGTGGCATCCGTCGCCGCACACGTTGTAGCTTTCGCCGGGAAGGCCCAAAGCCATCAGGTATATCAGTGCGCTCACCGCGTCGGCCAGGTGGACATAATTGCCCATGGACGCGCCTGCTGTTTTCAGAACGATATCATCGCCCTTCAGTGCGCTTTTCGCAAACTGGGAAAACGCACGGCTGTCGTCGGGCTGTGCGCCCGCGCCGAAGGTCTGGGCCAGCCGGGCGCTGCAGGCGGGCAGGCCGTGCTCCCTGGCATAGCACAGGCACATGAGTTCGCAGGCCCGCTTGCCTTCGGGATAGCAGGAGCGCACGCTTGCGGGGTCCACGTATCCGAGGTCCGCCTCCGAGACCTTGCCCTGCTGTACGCCGTATACCTCCATGGAGGACAGATAGACATATCTGTGCACATTCCGGCTCTTGGCGAAGGAGAGCAGGTTCATCTGCTGGGTGAGCATACCGGTCAGAACGCCCGCCGGATGCTCCACAAATTCCCTTGACGCCGTGGGCGATGCAGCGTGCACGATAAAGCCCACGGGCCCGTCGATCTCGATTGGACGGTTCAGGTCGCAGGCGAAAACCTCTGCGTCGTCCCTGGCCCAAACGCCTTGCAGGGCTTCCCGGGCCCGGCCTTCGTCCCGCACGGGCAGAAGCAGCTTTATGCCCAGATCCAGCGTGCGGTTCAGGTACAGAAGCGTGCGGGCCAGCGCGCCGCCCAGCATGCCGGTGGCGCCGGTGATCAGCACGCGTTCGCCCCGCAGAAAGCCGGCGTCCGGTCCATGGGACGCGGCGCTCAGGATGACCTTGCTGTATTCTTCCCGCCCGGGGCATTCGCTGATATAGCTCATAGGCCGAAGATCTGGCTGTTCTCCCGCGCGTCCATGATGGCGCGGGCCATATAATAGTCCGAGGCTGTGGTGATCTTGATGTTCTCCGCGGGGCCGTCCACGGTAAAGAGCCGGTGGCCGTAGTGGCGCATGAGCGTGGCAGAGTCGATGGCCTGGGTGTAGCCTTCTTTTTGTGCCCTCAGGTGCGCCTCGTAGATGTCCTTCAGGAAGAAGCACTGGGGCGCGCGCACCAGGCGGGCGCGGGTGCGGTCGATCACCGTGTCGATGTTGCCGTCGTCGCCCGCGGCCATGATGGTCTCAATGGCGTTGGTCACGGTGATGGCGTTGCCGTTTTTGCGGGCGCATTCCACACAGTCAGTCACGGTCTTGTCGCTGATCAGCGGCCGCACGCCGTCGTGTATGAGCACCAGGGTATCAGCGGGATCGCTGTCATGCTCATATATGGCCTGAAGGCCAAAAAAGATGCTCTCCTGACCGGTGGTGCCGCCGGGAATGACGATGTCCGCCTTGCTGATGTCGTACCGGGCCAGAAGCGATTTGAGCTGCGGGATGCGGCTTTCCAGGCACACCACGCAGATGGAGTCGATCAAGGGATTGAACTGGAAATACTCCAGCGTATGGATGATCACGGGCTTGCCCGACAGGATCAGAAACTGCTTGGGCACGGTGCCGCTGGTGAGCCGGCTGCCGGTTCCCCCCGCAAAGATCAAAGCTACGTTTTTCATCCCTGCCTCCGCGATAAACAATATTCTATTCTACATTATAACAGAAAAGCACGCGGATGACAATATTTTGGCCTAAAAACGTGAAGACGGCACGCGAAAGCGAAATGCACACGCCGGCGAAGATCTGCAATCGCGGGTCGAATCCCGCGAAAAGGAGCAGACCGGCTTGTAAATCCGGCTGCGACGTGCTAATATGTAAACGGAAATACGGGAGTGATGTTTATGAAGAGGCTGCTTTTGATTTGCATGATGCTGACCCTCATGCTGGCGGGCACTGGTTTTGCCGATGCGCAAAAACCGGATGGCCGGCACGCGGGAACGAGTTGTTTGATGAAAAGCGGACAGGATGCGTATGAAATCGGAGACGTCGTATCATTCGGTTCCTATGAGCAGGACAACAATGCCGAAAACGGCACAGAACCGATCGAGTGGATTGTCCTGGACGTGCAAGCGGACGGCAGCCTTGTCCTCATCAGCAGGTACGCTCTGGACGCGAAGCCGTATCACGAATCTTACAGCGGTGTGAGTTGGGAGACGTGTATGCTGCGCAGGTGGCTGAACGAAGACTTTTATGGCACGGCGTTCAGCGCGGAAGAGCAGGCGAAGATCAGAACCGTCACCCTTGTCAACGAAGGCAATCCCGGTTACCGTTCAAAAGGCGGCAATGACACGGATGATAAGGTGTGGCTGCTGAGCATCAATGAAGCAACAGGCCGTTCTGGCGAGGACAAAGCCTACAGCTATTTCAAGCTCGACAGCGTGCGGACTTGTTATCCCACCGCATATGCGGATGCAAAAGGTGAGTTAGCCTTATATAACGGTGGATGCATTTGGTGGCTGCGTTCTTCCGGCGCTGCATACTGGTATGCAGCCGTCGTTGACGACGCAGGCGGCGTCTACAAACACGGCTTATTTGTCGACCGGCACAACGGCGTTCGTCCGCTCATATGCGTCCTGCCGTAAGAACCATCCCTGTGATCTGACTATACTCCAGACACAGGCTGCAAGACTGTATCGCACGTTTCCACATATGCGGGACTGGATCCCCGGGGCGAAGATTCCGAAGAAAGTCCCCGGGAACGGGAAGGCAGGAGGACGAGGGATCGACTTAACCCGTGTCAATGCTCTGCAAAACCGCCCCGGCGAAGAATCCCAAATCATAACTTGACACCGGCAGGACGCGCAACTATAATACTTTGTGCGGTATGAGCTGGTTCCCGAGCCGGCGCCGCGTCCGCTTCAGCGGCATCGCGGAGGTGTATCGAAGTGGTCATAACGGCCCTGACTCGAAATCAGGTAGGGCGCAAGCCCTCGTGGGTTCGAATCCCACCGCCTCCGGAATCAAAAAACGCCTTTTGTCTGTTGACAAAAGGCATTTTTTGAACGATGTGTTCCGCTGCGCGGAACGTGATGTGTCCTGCGGACGTGATGCTTGCTTCGCAAGTGATGTGCGTTTTGCGCGTGGATAGCGGAATACAGCACATCACTTTGCGGCAAAGCCGCAAAGCATCACTGAGGCGCAGCTGCCGCATCACCTGCGCCTCAGGCGCAAACATCACTTGCTGCGCAAGATCCATTCATACGGGCATGTAATTGCTCTTCACACATGAAAACAGTTTATTCTATCCCCGTCATGTCGAAGGCGTTCAGCCATTCGGTGGCGGTCTCGCACACGCCGCGCAGGCAGTTTTCGTCGAAGGGCGTGGTGAGGCCGGCGTTTTTGATCAGATCGGTGAACGTGCGGCTGCCGCCCTGCCTTGTGTAGGCCATGTAGTGGTTCCAGGCGTTTTCGCGGTCTTTCTGGATCATCGCCCAGAACTCCAGCGCCACGGTCTGCGCCAGGCAGTAGTCGATGTAGTAGAACGGCGTTTCGTAGATGTGGCTCTGGCGCTGCCAGCCCTCGCCCTCGGCATAGAAGGGAATATCGCCGTCCAGCTTCATCCACGGCATGTAGATGCCCAGCAGCCGTTTCCACTCCGCGTGGCGCTCCTCGGGCGTCATGCCCGGATGTTCATACACGCTGTGCTGGAAGTGGTCCACCATCGTGCCGTAGGGGATAAAGGTGATGGCGCCCGCCAGGTGGCTGTACATGAACTTTCTGGCGTCGGGGCCGAAGAAGCCCTCCGCGTTCATCCAGCCGAAGAACTCCATGCTCATGGAGTGCACTTCGCAGGCTTCCGCGCTGGGGCTGGTGTATGCCAGCGGGACGCGCTTGCGGTTCATCCAGTAAGCGAAGGCGTGGCCGGCCTCGTGGGTGACCACCTCCACGTCGCCCTGGGTGCCGTTGAAGTTGGCAAAGATGAAGGGCACCTCGTACTGGAAGATGTCGGTGCAGTATCCGCCGCCCTCCTTGCCTTCGGTGGAGAGCACGTCCATCAGCTCGCTGTCCAGCATCGTGCGGAAAAACTCGCTGGTCTCGGGCGAAAGCGCGTCGTAGAACTTTTTGCCCTGCTCAAGGATGTCGTCCGCCGTGCCCACGGGGCGCGGGTTGCCGCTGCGGAAGTCCAGTGCGGCGTCCGCGAAGGACAGGGGATACTCCTTGCCCAGGCGCTTTGCCTGCTCGCGCATGATGGAATCCGCCACCGGCACCAGGTACTTCTGCACCGCGGCGCGGAAGCGGTCCACGTCTTCCTTCGTGTAGCAGTTGCGTTCCATGCGGTAATAACCCAGCTGCGTGTAGCCGTCGTAGCCCAGCTTTCTGCCCATCGCGTCACGCAGCTGCACGAGCTCGGCGTAGATGGCGTTCAGGCGCGGCTGCTGCTCCTTGTACCACTGGCCTTCGGCCTTCCAAGCAGCCAGGCGGCGCGCGTCGTCGGGATCGGTCTTGAACGGGGTGAGCTGACTGAGCGTGTACACGCCGCCCTCGAACGGGATCTGAGCGGAGGCGATCAACTTGTCGTACTCGGTCACCAGCTCGTTTTCCTTCTGCATGTCCTGGATGATCTCGGGTGAAAAGGTCTTTTTCGCGATCTCCGCGTTTACGAACAGCAGGTCGCCGTACTCTTTTTCAAAGTCCTTGCGGAACGGGGAAACGAGCATCGCGTCGATCCACGCCTGTTCGAATTCCTCAAACTCCGGACCGATCTCGTCCCAGAACTCGATCTCCGCGTCGTAGAACTCGTCGCGGGTGTCGATCGAATGGCGCACGTACGCCAGCGTGCCCATGGTGTCGACGAGCTTCTCCTTTTCTTCCTTTTCGAGGAAGGCCGCGCGGGCCTCCTCGTAGCTTACGGCGTTTTTGAGCCGCTCGGTAAGCACCCGGTATTCCGCCTTCACGGCGTCGGGATCGGGTCTTTTGTAGGGCATTTCTGAAAACTTCATAGGGTTTCTCCTTTCAGGTGCGCTGTGTGTATGGGTATTTGCTTCAAGGGAATGATACCATATTTTTGCCTGTTGTCAATATGAACAGGGCACTTCCGGAGGGATTTGATCCTGCGGCTGCTGGTTCTGCAGATGCTGCACGTTCGATCTGTCTTACAGCTTCAGCACGGCCACGATCTCGTCATCATCCATTTCGCCGTTTTCCGCGAAGCCGAAGGAAGCGTACAGCTTCCTGGCCACCTCGTTTTCGGGGTTGTAGGAGGTGACGCAGGCTTCCGCTTTCCCGTGCGGCCAGGTCCTGACGAATTCCAGGGCGAGGCGTACAGCCTCCCTGCCGAAGCCCTGTCTCTGATAGCGCTTGTCAATCATCAGGCGCCAGAGGCTGTAGTTGTTTTTCAGGGACGCGGGGGCGTCCGGTCCTTCGATTGCGGATTCGTTGTATCCCAGCATCACAAAGCCCACCAGCGTGTCGTCGTCATACACGGCAAAGGGATACGCGTAGGATGCTTCTGACGTGACGGCGAGATACGCTTCCGCCAGGCTTTCCTCGTTGTCCGCGACGAAGGGGTATTGCGATTCGAAGATTGATAGCTCACAGACGTCCAAGGCGTTTTTGTATGTCACCTTTTCAAGATGTACCATTGATTCTATCTCCTTTTCCGCTTCTATAGTTTTTTGCAGGTGATCCCGTCGACGGTCAGGCGGTTTTCACCGAAGACGATCTTTGAAAAGCCGCCCTTACGGCCAAAGGTATTCTTCCCGATGGGGTAAAGCTGACACGTCTTCTCTCCCTCCTCTTTGCACGCAGTTTTCGCGTATAGCTTCCCATCCTGCATGAAGACCTCCTCCACAGGGAAGTCCGCTGCGAGCGGCTCATATCTGCCGCACCAGTCTTTCCAGCTCCGTTTGCCTGAATTCCCGGCAGCGTCTTCCTCTACGGTCTGGAACAGTTCGAATGCGGTATGTGTATGCGCTTCGTCGATGGCGTCCCCGGAACGGTTGATCATGCTTGCCACGCACAGATCCTCTCTGAGGGAGAAGAACCACTCCGTCAGGAAGCCTTCGTTCCAGCCGCCGTGATAACCGATGTCGCCCCGGAGATTGTGAATGCAAAGCCCGTACGTGCCCATGATCGGCGTCAGCATGCGGCGCGCGGTCTTCTTTTTGAGCAGGCCGCCTTTGCGGTAGCTGCGGGAAAGGGCGAGGCCGATCTTCACAAGCTCCGTGGGCGTGGTCCAGAAGCCCGCGGCCGCGTGTTCGGGATAGTAGTGATACCCGTGGGCGGGATCCTCTTTCTCTCCGAGCCTGCCGCCGAAAGCAGCGTTCGCCGCCAGCGCTTCGTCCAGGGGCTGGAAATAGCCGGACCGCTTCAACTCCAGCGGCTCGGCGACGTCCTTTTGAAAGGCGTCCCGCAGCGTTTCTCCCGTGATGCGGGTGAAGGCCAGCTCGGCCAGGGTGATCCCGCCGCCGGAATACATGTACTGCTTTCCGTAAGGCCTGATCCTGCGGACTTTGGGCGTGTTGCCCTTTCCGTTCAGCACGTCTTCCAGCGTGAGCGGTTCGTGATCCGCCCGGTATCCCGGAAAGCCGTGCACGTTGAAGCCAGCCGTGTGGGAAAGCAGGGCGGCAAAGCTCAGAGGACCATTTTTTACGAACTCCGGCACGACGCCCGAAATGTCTGCATCCGGATCGATGAGCCCCTTGTCTGCGTACCTGAGCAGCGTCAGAGCGAACATGGGCTTGCTGACGGAACCTGCCTGAAACAGTATGTCGGGGTTCACGGGAAAGCCCTGCCCGAAGCGTCCGCTGCCGGAGCAGTAGAGAAGCAGATCTCCGTCTCCGTCATGCACAGCAACGCTGACGCCGCAGCCCCGCTTTCCCCTGATGCGCAGAGGCTCGTCTATGTTGATCCCGTAAAAATCCTTTACGACCCGGTTGGGCCCCTTGAGCATCCTCATCAATACGGCTTCGCCGTCTGAAATGATGCCGGTCTCCCGGAAGCCGGCTTTGTGATAGATGTGCAGGCCCCGCTCGTTTTCCGGCTCGGTGCTGAGGTACAGCATGTCCGCGCCGTTGGCTTTGAAATACCGGATGATCTCTTTGAGCGCCGCCTGGCCGCAGCCCTTGCCCTGTTCGTTTTTGTCGATCATAAACCGCCACAGCCAGTAGCGGTCGTCCGGGTCCTCTGCCTCCGGGTCAAAGGCGAACATGCAGAAGCCCACGAGCCGATCGTCCGCGTAGATGCCGAAGGGCCGCGCACAGCCCGGTTGCTCGGCGTTGGCTTCATCGGCCTGCCTGAGCGAAACGTCGTTCGGGGCGACGAAGGGCTGATCCTCGCGCACGGAAAGCGCCAGCACGGCGTCTCTGTTCTGATCATCGACCGGTTTTAGTGCGATTTTCATTTGTGTTTCCTCCGTAAGGCTTATTCTGTTCGGAACGATCGTGTTCCGCTCGTGTCTGATCACGGTAAACCATCTTCAGCATCTCCCTGCGTTTCTACATCGTCCTGTCCTTGCTCTTTTTGTACGCCTTTGCCCACTTTGATATCTCTTTCATCTTTGCGGAATGCTGCCGGCTTTCCGTGCGCAGGCTCAGATAGAGCAGGAACCTTTCCCTGGACAGTGCTCCGCTTGCGAGGGCGGCCTTTACTGCGCAGCCCGGCTCGGTGTCGTGCCTGCAGTTGCCAAACCGGCAGCGGCTTTCCAGCTCGGCGATGTCCGAAAAGGTATCGTCCACACCCGTTTCCGCCCGGCTCGTGCCGATCTCGCGCATGCCGGGGGTATCGATGACGCACGCGCCGGTTTTGAGCGTGATCAGCTGCCGGTGGGTGGTGGTGTGCCGCCCCTTGGAATCGGACGAACGGATGCAGGCGGTCTTCATGATCTCTTCGCCTGCGATGGCGTTGATGAGCGTAGACTTGCCCGCGCCGGAGGAACCCATCAGGCACACCGTGTTTCCCGGGGCGAAGTATTCTCTAAGCTCCTCCAGGCCGGTGCCGTTCAGAGCGGAGACGGCGTGCACCCGCAGCCTGTCCGATACGGTCTGCACCTCGCGGACGACGGCTTCGGCATCGTCGCAAAGATCCGCCTTGGTGAGAACGGCCACAGGCACCGCTCCGCCCTGGAGCGCGACGCTTGCGTATCTTGCGATGCGGTTGTAACTGTAGTCACCGTTCAGGGAGGTGATGATGAAGCAGTAATCGACGTTGGCTGCCATGTACTGCATCACGTCTGTTTTGGACTGGTCGGGCCGCTTGAGAAAGCTCTTCCTTTCGCCTACGGACTGTATGAGCGAGTCGCCCAGGGGATTGAAGATGAACGACACGTAATCCCCGACGACCGGGAAGGCTTCCGCTTCCTGCGCGTAAAAGCCGCCCCTGAGCTTTGCCGGAAACTCCTGACCTTCGAAACCGATGATAAAGCTGTTCCTTCTGACTTGGATCACGCGGCCGCGTTTTTCCTGAGATTCATTGATCATTTGATTGTCTCCATTCCTTTTTGTGATGTATATATGCCATCGCGTATCGTATGGAGACCCCGGGCGGCTGCTGCCCGCAAAGGGCATAGAAAAACCGTGACAGGCGTGCCACGGTTTATATGTGCGGTGATCCTTAGGGACTAACGAACACAAACCGAGGGCCTCATACGATATGCGGCTGCAAGCTCCGTTTTCACGCTGATCATTGATGATTCCCTCGCTTTCTTTCAGAATTGTGCGTGCTCTTAAACACAAACTGGATTTTACCCAATATGCGGCTGAAAGTCAATGTTCACTCTTGAGTTAATGATTTTTTAACACTTATAAATACTGTACAATGAAGATTGCCGTCTGAAAAAGCGGGCGGTGATTGCTTGACAATTACATTCTACAGTTGTAGAATGTACGCAGAGACTGGAAAATGAGAGGTGGAATAAATGGCTGCTTCCTTAAAGCGCCTTCCCGACGCGGAACTCACTGTGATGCAGGCAGTGTGGCGGCTGGATGCTCCGGTGCGGCGTGCGGATATTGAGCGGACGCTTTCGAATATCCATCCCATGGCGCCCACGACGCTTCTCACTCTGCTTGCCCGTCTGGCCGCGAAAGATTTTTTGCGCATCGAAAAGGAAGGCAGGGGCAGTGTGTACATTCCGCTTGTGTCTGAAAGCGAATACAGAACTGTGCAGAGCCGCAGCTTTTTCAGCAGGCTTTTCGGCGGCAATGTGAGCGCCTTCGCCAACGCGCTGACCGAGGGCGGGCTGAGCCGCGAAGAACTGGAAGAGCTCAAACGTCTTCTGGAGGAGAATGATCGATGAGCGCTCTCGGCCAGGATATGGTAGTTTATTCCGCCATGACGGTTTTTTGTGTTGCGATGTACGTGCTCATGTTCCGCAAAGAGTGGAAGAAGGCGGATGAACGCGGCTGGGAGATGTGGAAACCACAGCTGCATCCTTTGAGTTTGGCCTTGCTTTTTGTGGTATGCGTATTCTTTTTATGGTACGAACGCACCCGAGGGAACCGTTACGGCTGGGGAGAATCCCTGTTGGTCAACCTCATCGTGTCCGGTACGCTGTATCTGGGGCTGCTGGCGCTAGTCACGCCGTGGATGAGGCGGAAAATCGATGCAAGATACCGCGTGCTGATTTGGCTTCTGCCGAACATCGTGAACGTGATCAATATCAGGCTTTCGGAAGTGCATCTTCCGCTGGTGACCATCAGGCTGCCCTTTCGGCCAGTTTTGCTGCTGTGGCCCTGGCTTGGAGGTGCGCTCATCGCCGTGAGCTGCTTTATGATTCAGCATTTCAGGTACCGCCGCCTTCTGCTGCAAGCGGCACTACCCGCTTCTGAAAACGCGCAAAACGTTTGGAAATCCCTGCAGGAGCGCGAGCGAGACCCCAATTTTGTGGATTTTAAGCCTATGGACCTGTATGTTTCGCCCAACGCACGCACTCCGGTAAGCATAGGCGTCTTCAGGCGGAGCATGCGCGTCGTCTTGCCGGAAAAGAAATACAATGAAGAGGAACTCGAACTGATCCTGCGCCACGAACTGGTACACATATACCGGAAGGATGCCCAGACAAAACTGTATCTGATGATGTGGGCGTCGCTGATGTGGTTTGACCCGTTCATATGGATCGCTGTCAGAAGGTGCTGTGAAGATCTTGAAATGTGCTGTGACGAATTCACGCTCATGGGAAAGACGGTGGATGAGAGAAAACAGTACGTACATATCCTGCTGAAGGAGGCAGGCGACGAACGAGGCTTTACGACCTGCCTGTCGTCATCGGCAAGGTCGCTGGGCCGCAGGCTGCAGGAGGCTGTGTCCCCAAAGCAAAAGCGTGCAGGCTGGTGCTATGTGGCGGCGGCGCTTATGCTGGTTCTGTTCGGATACGGTGCCTGTACGCTGGCAATGGAACCGCAGAGCCTGGGGCACGCAGCATATGATTTCAATGTGGAGAACATTGCCGCGGCGCGCTTGCGCTGGGCAAGCGATGACCCTGTACAAACAGTGGAAACGGGCGATTTGCTCTCGGATGTGCTCGGTTTTATTGCGACACAAACCGAGGAGTATCATCCTTTGGTCAGTATTAAATACGCGAATGCTGGCCTCGAAGCGCTGCTTGAAGGCGTCTCACCGGAAGAATTATGGAAGGCACTGTCAGATGAACGTGTCTACAGGGTGATTGGCTTTTATAACTACATCCTGGGAGACGGTGCAGATGTCACCTTTACACTGCCGGCGGAGGCTGGTGATATCTTCGTGCACGTGTTCGGACGTTACGTGATGGTCAATGCCCAGAACGCCCGCGGCGACATTTACAGCACGTGCCTGTACAGCTTCGCCCGCATACCTGACTGGAAAGCGTTGAGCATACAGCAAAAACCGGCATAAAACACGGCGGCCCCGCTCTGACAGAGCGTTGCCGCCGTGCAGCTTTGTTGTTTTGACCACTGCCCGTTCAAGCACCAATGAGATATCGATGCTTACACCCGTATACCGTCGAGCTCCTCCGTCAGGCGGCAGATCTCGTCGATCAGGGAGCCGATGTAGTCGATGGTGGCGTTGAGCGGCGCGTCGGTGGTGATGTCGAAGCCCGCGATCTTGGCCAGGCCCACGGGGTCCTTCGTTCCGCCCGCGGAGAGGAAGCGCTTCCAGTCCTTCACGGCGCTTTCACCTTCGCTCTCGATGCGCAGCATGGCCTGGGTGGCCACCGTGAGGCCCGCGCTGTAGGTGTAGGAGTACAGGCCCATATAGTAATGCGGCTGGCGCATCCAGGTGAGTTCGGCGCCTTCCGGGATATCCACGTCGCTTCCCCAGAACAGCTCAAGGTTTTTCCGGAAGATGTCGCTTAAGATGTCCGCATTCACGCTGCCGCCGCCGTCTATGATGCGGTACACCTCGCGCTGGTACCAGGCCTCCCGCAGGTGGGTGACGAAGTTGTGGTAGTACGTGTTGCTCACCAGGTTGCTGAGCACCCAGCGGCGGAAGCGCTTGTCTTCCTTCGTATGGGTCAGGTGGTGGGAAAGCAGCAGCTCGTTCATGGTGGAGGGTGCCTCCACCAGGTAGGTGGAAGGGTCGGTGTCGTAATAGGACTGCGCCATGTCGCTGTACATGTTCTGGCCCGCGTGCCCCAATTCGTGCGCCAGTGTGAACACGTCCGCCATGCGGTCGTTCCAGTTGAGCAGGATGAAGGAGTTTTTGCGGTACAGGCCGGAGCAGAAGCCGCCCGTGCTCTTGCCCACGTTCCTGGCAAAGTCCACCCAGCGCTCCCGATACGCCCGGTCGATCATCTGGGCGTAATCGTCGCCCAGGATGGACAGGCCTTCCCGGATATAGCGATGGGATTCCGCGATGGTGACCTTCGGGTCGTATTCCGGGTCCACGGCGATCTTCAGGTCGGCAAAGGTCATTCTATCCAGGCCGTGCTTTTTGCCCAGCAGGCGGGCGTAGCGGCGCATGTGGGGAGCGAGCCTTTCCGTGATCAGGTCGATCTGGCGGTCGTACATCTCCCGTGTGACCTTCTGATTGAACAGCAGGCTGTCGAACACGCTGGCGAACCCGCGCAGCTCGGACATGGTCTTTTCCTGGCTGACGCAGGCGTTGTAGGCCGCCGCGGTGGTGTTTTTGTACTTCTTGAGCGTATCATAGAACGCCCTGAACGCCGCGCGGCGCACGCCCGCGTCCGCTTCCAGCTCGTAATCGTCTTCAAACAGGGAATAGCCCAGCGGGTACTCCTTTCCGTCCACGGTGAAGGGATCGAACGCGATGTCCGCCAGCTTCATCGTGTTGTACACGTCGTAGGGTACGTCCAGGGCCTTGCCCAGCGCGGCCAGCACCTTTTCCGTTTCCGGGGAGAGCATGTGGGCCTTTTTTCTGATCAGATCCTGAAGGTAAATGCGGCAGCCTTCGGCCAGCTCCACGGCCTTGTTCAGCTCCTCTTCCGGCGCCAGCAGGATCTCGCTGTCCACGAAGGCGATGTCCCTTTCCATGCGCGTGATCTCGTCGCTGACCTTTTCTTCCCGCTCCCGCAGCTTGGTGTCGGTATAATCCGCTTCCATCGCCAGGCCGGCGTAGCTCCACAGGCGGGATACCGCCTGCAGGATCGGCTCCATATCGTTTAAACAGTTCACGATGCTTTGTGCGGTATCCAGATGCCCCGAATACTTCTCGGAGAGCGTTTTGACCGCGTTTTTCGTTTGTTCCAGTTCTTCCCACATCAGCCGTTCTTCTTTGTAGATCAGGGACAGATCCCAGGTCTGCTCCACCGGCACATCCTTACGGGCACACAGTTCCATTGCGATCCCTCTTTCCCGCCCCGGGGGCGATTTGATTTGATGATCCGTCAGGTTCGTTTCCGGACACGTGTATTATCATATCGCATGCCGGCCTTCTTTGCAAGCCTTTGCTTAAAAACTGCTGCGCAAACCCGAAATCCGTACGCCTGATACGGCAATGATAGCTTTGTGCGGACCTGAAGGCGTGTTTGGGGATTGAACCGCCGCGTCAAAACGGATATAATGGATTCGGTCAGCCGCGTATCCGGACAAAACCGCAGGAATGCCGCAGGCAGTGAACTTGTTTTGCCCGGTGCTGATCATATACTGGCCGGAGGTGCGATAGTGGATTCTTTCGCGGATGAAAGGGACTTTGCCCTGCTGTCAAAGGACAGGTATACATTCATGGTGCTGGACAGGATACTGCGCGGTCCCTGCGAACTCGTCAGGACGGACCATGAGCATATCATCCTGTGCCATTCGGAAAACCGGTATCCGGTGTGGATATGGACGCCGGACGGCGCTGATGATTCGGTCAAACAGACGGCTTGGAACCTGGCGCAAACGCATCGCCCGCTGAATAGGGGATACCGCTACAACGTGAAGTACGAACTGGCGGACGATTTTATCGCAAGGGCGGAAAAAGACGGGCTTCAGGTTTCATACGCCATGCAGCTGTACGCCTACGACTGCCCTTTGCCTATGAAACCCCGGCTGTCCGCGGATGGGCAAGCGTATCTATGCACCCTGGAGGATGCAGAGGAGGCAGCCGGCCTGCTGCCGCTTTTCTATGCTGAGATCGGTGAGGAGGCGCCGCCGCGGGAGGCGTGCCTGGAAAAAGCACGTGCGTACATCGGTGACAACGCGCTGTTCTTCTGGAAGAACGCCCTGGGCAAGACCGTGGCCTGCTGTTCGTACGGGCGCAACCAGGGCTTTGCTTCTCTGGGCAGCGTATTCACGCTGCCGGAGGAGCGCAGAAAGCATTACGCCCAGAACCTGGTGTATCACGTGACCCAAAAGCTGAAGGACATGGACCTTGTGCCCATGCTGTATACGGACGCGAATTACCCGGCCTCCAACGCCTGCTACGAAAAGATCGGCTACGTGCTGCGGGGAAGGCTGTGCACCGTCGCGCAGGCGAAATGACCGGCAACGGAAGGAAGTGTGAAGATGACGGCATCAAGCCCTTTTCTGAAAGCCATGAAGGCGGAGATGCGCAAAAACTGCCCCGGGATCATCCGCGTGAGCGAGATATGGCGCGGCGGGGATATAAGTACATCGGAATGGAAGAAACTCAGTCCCTGCCAGGACGTGTATTCCGTGGCGAAGACGTTCACGATGACGGCCATCGGCATGCTGTATGACCGGGGCCTTCTGTGCATGGATGACAAAATATGCGATATCCTGAAAGACGAGCTGCCTGCCTCCGGAATGGACCCGCGCTGGTTTGATTCCACGGTGGAGATGGCGCTAACGCACCGGCTCGGGCTGCCGGCGGGCTTTCTGGACATCGACGTAAGCCCGTCTTCCGAGTTCACTGATGATTTTCTGAAGTATATGCTCACATATCCCCTGGCGTATGAACCGGATACCGAGGACCGGTATTCGGACGGCGCGTACTATCTGCTTTCGCGGATCGCGGAAAAGAAAAGCGGCATGGCGCTGGAAGACTTTTTGTGGCGCGGGATGCTTTTTCGCATGGGCTTTCAGGAGCTCGCCTGGAGCCACTGCCCGCGGGGCCACGCGATGGGGGCCACCGGCCTGTACGTGCATTCCGCCGATATGGTCAAACTGGGCATGCTGTATCTGGACGGCGGCGTATACCGGGGCGAGCGCTTCCTGTCCCGGGAATGGACGGACATGGCGGTGTCCCGCTGCTATGCGCTGGCGCCCTGCGGCCCGAACGGCGCGTACGGGAAGGGCGGCATGTACGGCCAGGAGCTTTTGGCCCTTCCCGGGCAGAACAGGGTGGTGGCGGTACAGGCCTATGCGGACAGCCTGAACGAACTCAACGACTGGATCTTCGCTTACGGGGACAGGGCCTGAGGGAACGGCATTCTGAAGGCTTTGTGAATGGGCTTATAAGCCGTGAGATCCACCGGGTGGTTTGGAGGGGTTTACCCCTCCAATTTCAATCCGCAGGGCCAGCTTTGCCGGCCCGAGGAGCGATTTTTGCGAAGGCGAGCTTGCCCGCCGGGAGCAAAGAATCGCTTCATTGCGGTTTTTGCGCTCGAAAAATCCCGCAGGATTTTTAGCAAAAACCGAAAACCTGTTGCTGGGGTTGGTGAAAGATCGACGCTTCGGATAAATCAGTTCAAATGTGTCCAAAACTAAACCGCTGGAAATGAAATCTTATTTCATTTCCAGCGAAGCCTGTCACAGGATCTTGGATAAAAAGCTCTGCGTCCTGGGGTTCTGCGCGTTGGTGAAGATCTCTTCCGGCGTGCCCTGCTCGATCAGCCTGCCGCCGTCCATGAACATCACGCGGTCGCCCACCTCCCGGGCAAAACCCATTTCGTGGGTCACCACCACCATCGTCATGCCGCTCCTGGCCAGATTCTTCATAACGTCCAGCACCTCGCCCACCATCTCGGGGTCCAGGGCGCTGGTGGGCTCGTCAAAGAGCATCACGTCCGGGTGCATGCACAGCGCCCGCACGATGGCCACGCGCTGCTTCTGGCCGCCGGATAGCTGGTTGGGATAGGCATATGCCCTGTCCTTCAGGCCCACGCGCTCCAATAGCTCCAGCGCCTCGCGCTCGGCCTCTTCCTTTGGCACGCCCTTGAGCTTCACGGGGGCGATGGTCATGTTTTTGAGCAGCGTCATGTGAGGAAACAGATTGAAGTGCTGAAACACCATGCCCATGCGCTGCCGGTGCAGGTTGATGTTCACGCCGGCGCCGGTGATGTCGGTGCCTTCGAAGATCACGCTGCCCCTGGTGGGACGGTCCAGCAGGTTCAGGCAGCGCAGGAACGTGCTCTTTCCGCTGCCGGAGGGGCCGATCACCACCACCACTTCGCCCCGCATGATGTCGGCGTCCACGCCGTTCAGGGCCTTGATCGAGCCGCCCGCAAAGTACTTTTCCAGGCCGCGCACGGAGATGAGGGGCGCCTTGGGATTACGTTCTGTGCTCACTGGAACGCAGCCTCCTTTCGAGCAGTGAAACCAGCTTTGTAAAGAACATGACCACGGCGAGGTAGATCAGCGCCACCGCGATCAGCGGCATGAACGGAGAATAGGTGACACCGCGGATGATATCTCCGCCCTTGTTCAGGTCCTTGACCGCCACGTAGCCGGACACGGAGGTCTCCTTGAGCAGGGCGATAAACTCGTTGGCCAGGGAGGGCAGTATGTTTTTGAACGCCTGCGGCATGATGATGTGTATCATGGTCTGCGGGTAGCCAAAGCCCAGCGAAGCGCCCGCCTCGAACTGGCCGTTGTCTATGCTCATGATGCCGCCGCGCACGATCTCCGCCACGTACGCGCCGGAGTTGATGCCGAAGGCCAGTATCGCGCTCACGGTGCCGTTGGAGGCCTGGGCGAAAATGATCAGGTACATGATCAGAAGCTGCACCATCACGGGCGTGCCGCGTATCACCGTAAGGTACACGCCGCACACTTTGTCCGCAAAGTGCAGGCAGCTCTTGCCGATGCCCGGGCGCATGTTTTCATTGTTCTTTTCCCAGGTGGAGCGGATCACCGCCACCAGGGCGCCCAGCACGACGCCCATGCAGCCGCTGGCCAGCGTGATGAGCAGCGTGGTGGCAAGGCCCTTGAGCAGGTATTCCCAGCGGGAATCGTCCAGAAAGTTCAGCTTGAACTGGTATACGAGCTTGTGCAGCTGCTTGCCGGGCGTGATCCGGGATACCGTTTCGAAGACATGCAGCTGCAGCAGGGCGGCATCGTAGTTTTCGGGGCAGGTGAACTCGGCGCAGATGAAAGCGTTTTCGTACGGGGACGAAAGCAGTACCTGCGTCACCTCTCCGTCCTGCTTGATCCAGCCGTCAAAGCTGATCTTCGCTTTTGCGGCGGCCTTGTTGCTGCCGTCCTGGGGATAGGTGAACGTGGCCGGCTCAAAACCGTCCTGCAGTACGGCGGCTTCGTCGCCCATATAGGCGTATACAGTCAAAAGCACCGGCTCCTGAGAGGCGTTCTTCTTATCCTTGTAGCTCAGGTCGAACTGCGTGGTCAGGCTGTCGCCGTCCCGGTCCTCGGCGCCCTTGCGGGCGGTAAAGCCGGAGGGGGAGGATACGTCTGCCAGCTTCACGTACCGGCCTTCGCTTTCAAAGTGCGCCGTGAGCACGGTGGCCTTGGCGTCCGGCAGATACCGAAGCGTCTCGTACATAAAGCCCCTGCCCGACAGCTCGCTTTCGTATTCGCCGCCGGTCACGTACAGAAGACCGTCCTCGCCGATATGCGCGTCTTTTTCGTCGATCACGTATTCCTTCTCAGCCAGAAGCAGGCGGTAGCGCGCGGCGACCTTCAGCGTGTCTGCGCCGAAGAAAAGCGCATACACCAGGTACGCGCAGGCGCAAAGCGCGGCCAGCACACAGGCGGACACCGTCAGGGCACGTTTAACAGATGTTTTCATGCTTCTCCATTCGTGCTCAAAATGAAGGGGCCGGACAGCCCCTTCATTCTGAGACCCGTGAAATGTGTTTCTCCGGAAGTCTTATTCCTCTACGGGAATGTACTTGGCGATGATGCCGGCGATGGTGCCGTCCTCGATCAGCTCTTCCAGCGCGGCATTGACTTTCTCCAGCAGCTCGGTGTTCTCCAGAGCGATGGCGATGGCGTACTCTTCTTCGCTGTAGTCGGTGTCCAATAGCTTGAGGCCCTCGTTCGCGTCCACGAACGCCTTGGCGGGGTTGTTGTCAATAATCACGCAGTCCAGTTTGCCGGCCACCAGCGCCGCAACGGCGTCCGCGCCGGTCAGGAACTGGCTCACGGCGTCCGCGCCGAAATCGTCGGTGCAGTAGATGTCGCCCGTGGTGCCCTGCTGCACACCGATCTTGTAGCTGGCGCCCTCGGCGTAGAGGTCGTCAAGGCAGGTGATGGGGCTGTTCTCGGGTACGATGATGGACTGTACGCCCGTGGCGTAGGTGATGGAGAAGTTCACGTTCTGCTCACGCTCGGGGGTCTTGGTCATGCCCGCCATGGCGAAGTCGATCTTGCCGGAGGCGACGGCGGCGATGAGGCCGTTAAAGTCCATGTCCAGGATCTCCAGGTCGTATCCCAGTTTCTCACAGATGGCGGCGGCGATCTCGGCGTCGATGCCCACGATCACGCCGTCCTCATAATACTCATAGGGCGGGAAAGCGGCGTTTGTGCCCATGGTCAGGGTATCAGCAAAGGCGGCGCAGCCAAGGATCATGCAAAACGCGCAAATGAGAGCAAGTATCTTTTTCATCAGGGTATCCTCCTCGTTTGTGTATGCGCGAATTATACACAAAATCCTGAGATTATGCAAGTATATTCCGCGCATATTTACATAAAATTCAAGAATTAATGAATAAATATGCATACTGACAGTTCTGTCGGGCTTAAACGCTGTGCGCCCGCAGGAAAAACGCGCTTGCTATCCCGCCGGCTTTGACTATAATAGGATATGCCTGGTTCGGGCGCCAGTACGCGGGCGCCGGACGGCGCGAGAGTAAAAACGGAGGAAACGCAGATGAAAAAGCTGGGAGTCGTTCTTTGCGGCGCGGGCTTCGGCAGCGCCTTCCTGCCCATATACCGGGACCATCCGGACGTGAAGTTCGTGGGCCTGTTCGACACGGACGCGGAAAAGATGAAGCAGGCCGCGTCCCACCTGGGCCTTACCCGCCTGTACGGCAGCTACCGGGAGGTGCTCTCAGACCCGGAGGTGGACGCGGTGCACATCGTTACGCCCATCCCCCTGCACGAGGAGCAGGCTGTGCTGGCGCTGGAAAGCGGACGGCACTGCGCCAGCACGGTGCCCATGAGCATGACCATCGACGGCATCCGGTCCATCGTGAAGGCGCAGAAGGCGAGCGGGAAAACCTACATGCTCATGGAGACCACGCTCTACACCCGCCAGTTTCTGAACGCTTGGGGCCTGTACGCGTCGGGCAAGTTGGGCCGCATACAGCTTCTGCGGGGCTGCCACTATCAGGACATGGAAAACTGGCCCGAATACTGGATGGGCCTGCCGCCCATGTACTACGCCACCCACGCCATGTCACCCATCGCGCGACTGGCCGGCGCCCGTATCGAAAGGGTAGTGTGCTACGGCTCCGGCCAGATGCGGCCCGACCTGCGCTGCCGCTACGGCAATCCCTTCCCGGCGGAGACGGCGCTTCTGCGCTTTGAAAACGGTCTGGCCGCCGAGGTCACCCGGACGCTGTTCGAGACTGCCCGCGCGTACCTGGAGGGCTTTAACGCGTACGGCTCCCGGGCCTCGCTGGAGTGGGGCTTCCGCGACGCGGACGACCTCATCATGACCCGGCTGGAGAGCGCCGACCACAGAGGCTTCGGCACGCCCGTTCAGACGCTGCGCTCGCCCGCGGTGTACAAAAACCTGCCCGAACCCATCCGCCGCTACACGCTGGCGGCGGGCAGCTACGATGAAACGCAGCCGGAAAAATCCCTGAGCGAAGGCGCGGCGGGCGGACACCACGGCTCCCATCCTCACCTGGTGCACGAATTCGTGAGCAGCATCCTGGAAGAAAGGGAGCCCGCCATCGGCCTGGAGTTTGCCTGCAACGTGAGCGCCGCCGGCATCCTCGCCCACGCCTCCGCCCTCGCCGGAGGAAAGGAAATCGTGATCCCCAGGTTCTGACACGTGTCCCGCGCGCAAAAAATGCCGGCAGCCCGTGCAGGGCCGCCGGTTTTTTCGTATAATCCTTTTATTTTCCGGAAATCACGATGCCGTCTACGGCGATGTAGGGGGCGACCATGCTGCCGTCGATCAAAAGCTCCTTCGAGATGCCGCGGATGTGCCTGAATGCTTCGCCGAGATTTCCGTTTACCATGGTCTCGGTCACGGCGCATTTCACCTTGCCGTTCTCGATCAGGAAGCTGTTTTTCGCCACGCCGGAGAATTCACCGTTGGTGCCGGGCTGTCCGCCGGAGAAGCCGCCCAGGATCAGGCCTCTGTCCACGGAGGCGATCAGCTCTTCAAGCGTCTTTTTACCGGGCTCGACCACCAGGTCGAAGGAGGTGTTCTTAACCACGGGCCGGCCCGTTTTGTTGGCGGCGTAAAGGCTCAGCCAGTGGGTCTTCAGAACGCCCTTGTCTATCAGGGTCACATCTTCGCTCTTAAAGCCGCTGCCCGTGGCGCGCTCGCCCATCACGATCCTGTCGTCGTAGGGCTTCAGCGATACCGTCAGTTTTTCATCCGCCACCTGCTGGCCCACCTTGTCCAGCCACAGGCTCGTGCCGTTGATCACCACGCTGTCGCCGATGTAATTGGAAAGCGTCATGTAAATGAACTCGGCCGCGCAGGCGGGAGTCATGATCACGGTGCCCTCGAACTTGCCCTGAAGCGTTTCGGGATAGATGCTGCTTTGCACGTCTTCCATGTGGCGGCGCAGGTCGCCCATCTCCATAAAGGGCGTGTCCAGCGTCTTTGTGGCAAAGCCTGTGTAGTCGATGCCCGTGGTCTTCTGGCCGTCGCTGGCGCAGATCTCCACGGAGAAATGATACTGCCCGGCCCGCGCCGAAAACTCCGTGCCATTGGTGTTGCGGGAAATCCAGCTCCACCTGTCGTAGGAGCCTATACCCATCATGATTTTCACCTTCGGGAATTCCCGGGCGGCGGTGTCCAGGAATTCGCGGATGCGCATGATGAACGCGTCCATGTCCGGTTCGGTCACGCCCTGAACGAACTCGGCTTTTCCCTGGTCCGGAGCGATGTCGTGGCAGGGATCCTCGGACGCGGATTCCGCCGCGAGCCGGGCTTCCTGCGCCAGCTTCTTAAGGCCGTCTTCCGTCACGTCGTTGCCGCTGGCGGAGCCCATGCGGGCGCCGGCAAACAGCTTGACGGACGCGGAATTGTTGAATACCGTGCGCATGAGCTTAAAGCTGCCGCTTTCCAGATTCAGCTCCTGCTTTTCGGACTGGGAAAGCGTATAGCTGTATTTTTCTGCGCCGAGATCCCTGAGTACCCCGTCCAGATAATCGGCTGCCAATCTCAGTTCCATATTACCTGCCTCCTATCATGATCTTGCATCTCATGTGCGGGCCGCCCATGCCGACTGCCATGGGCTGCTTCTTTCCGCAGAAGCCGCTGGAGGTCCACTCCACCTCGCCCGAGACCATGTCCACGGTCTTGAGCATCTCAAACGCCACGCCGGAGACCGTGGTGTCCAGAAGCGCCCTGCCCAGCTTTCCGTTTTTGATCTCGTATCCGCAGGTCACGCCGAACATGAACTCACCGGTCAGGTCGGCCTGGCCGTTGCCGGAATCGATCAGGTAGTACCCGTCGTCCACGGAAGCGATGAGCTCGTCCACGGTGCTCTTGCCGGGCAGGATGCAGGTATTCCGCATGCGGATGATGGGTTCGTCCGCAAACGTCCAGCCCCTGGCGTTGCCGGCTGCCGCCATGCCGAATTCGGCGGCGCTCTCCCTGTCGTTCATGTAGCCCACCAGGATGCCGTCCTTGATCAGCACGGCGTCTGTCGCCTTCGTGCCTTCATCGTCGAGGAATACCGGCAGGGGAGCGGGCTTTCCGTTATAGGTATGGGCAAAGTCCACCATGGTGACCAGATCCGACGCCACGCGCTTGTTCAGGCTCGGGCCAGCGACGCTGCCGCCGCGCACCAGGTCGGCTTCCACGGTGTGGCCAACCGCTTCGTGCGCCAGCATGCCGCCCATCATGCCGCCCAGCACTACCGTCTTGTAGCCGGCTTCGGCGTACACGCCTTCTTTTTTATCCGCCAGGCGCCTGTACAGCTGGTCGATGCCGGGATACAGCTTTTCCGGATCGGAGAAGTTGTCGTAAAAGCTGCCGTATCCGCCGAAGGCTTTGAACATTTCCACGGGAACACCGTCCTTGGTCTCGGCGCTCATCATCACGTACACGTAGCAGCGGGGCGTCACCAGATGGCCGTTAAAAGCGTCAGAGGTGTACACGATCCTGTCCTGGGAATCTTCGGAATACACCACGGTACGGCTGGTGAGGTCAGGATATTTGGCGGCCACATAGCCGTCGATGGTCTGGCACAGCTCGATGATGTCTTTCTGCGCCGCGTCGGTGATGTCTCCGTTCAGCGGGAGCGTGCCCGTTCCGGCGGAAGCCGGCAGCGCGATGTTCCGGCCGGAATGCCGGCTCAAGAACCGGGCATTCTCGGTGGCGGCCCGGATCACCTTTTCGGCGGCCTCGGGCGTATATTCGGCGATGGAGGCAAAGCCGAAGGTGCCTTTGCTGTTCACCCTCGCGCTGATGCCCGCCGCTTCGCTGCGGGAGTTCTGAACGAGGTTGCCCTTCAAAAGCACGGCCCTGCGCGTGCGGTTTTCGTGACCGCGCAGAACGGTTTGCACGCCGTCGGCAAACAGCCCTGTTTTGGCTCCTATGATGTCTTTCAGCATATCTGTCCTCCTGTTCGTCCTGCGGCCGTGGCGGGCATGCATGTAGGCACACCCTCGCGGCCCCGATGGATGATATTATACCGCTTTCTGTCGCTGTTGTCAAAACGGCGGCTGATAAGCGGCAAATGTTTAAAAAGAACCCCGGAGCGCTCAGGCTGACCGGGGATAAATGACGCTTCCGCAAAGGCGGGTAAGGTCTAACCTTTCACGGCGCCAGCAATGAAGCTGCCCTGGATGCGGCGGCTTAAGAAGGCGTAGGCGATGAGCGTAGGCATCGTGGCGATGGTGAGCGCCGCGCCGATGGGGCCCCAGCGGGTGGTGTACTGGCCGAACAGCTGCTGGACGCCCACGGGCAGCGTGCGGTATTTGCCGGAGGAAACGAATACCGTGGCGAACAGAAGTTCGTTCCAGCACTGCAAAAACGTGTATATGCCCACGGTGGCGATGGCAGGCATCATCAGCGGCGCGATGACGCGCAGGAAGATGCCCCAGGTGCCGCAGCCGTCCAGAAAGGCCGCTTCGTCCAGGTCGTAGGGAATGTCACCCATAAAGCCCGTGGAGATCAGTATGCCCATGGCCAGCGCAAATGCGGAATAGGGGAAGATCAGCGCGGAATAGGTGTTGAGCAGCCCCAGCTTAGACAGCATCACATACACGGGCACGATGGCGGCGTGGATGGGGATGGTGAGGCCCAGCATGAAAAACTTGCTCATGGTCTTGCGGCCTTTCCACACCAGACGCGTGAGCGCGTAGGTGGCCATGAAGGACGCGATCAGCGTGATCGTTATGGCCAGCACCGTCACCGCGAGGCTGTTTATGAAGTACTGGCCCATGTTGCCGGTCTTCATGGCCTCGGTGTAGTTGCCCCACTCCCAATGACGCGGCAGTCCCACGTGGTTGGGCAGCACCTGCACCCGCTGGCCGGTCTCGGCGTCCTTGTAGGAATAGCCCAGGATCTCGTCGTTGGTCTTCAGCGAGAACGTTACCATCCAGTACAGCGGGAAGATATTGATGAACACCAGCGCCAGAAGCAGGATGTGCACGAGGGCGGAGGAAAGGATCTTTTTCACGTTGTGCTTCATGATACTTTCTCCCCCTTGTCACGAAATGCCAGGCTGATCAGAATCGCGAAGAGGAAGCACAGCGCGATCAGGATCACGGCGATGGCGCTGCCCAGGCCGTACCGGTTATGCAAAAACAGCAGCTTGTACATCAGCGTGCTGGGAAGCTCCGCTTTGGTGGTATCCTTCATCAGCGTATAGATGAGGTCGAAGGATTTGAGCGATCCGGTGACCGCGAAGATCACGCTGACCTTGAGGATGGGTTTGATGTAGGGGATGATGATGTAGCGGTTCACCTGGCCCTCCCGGCAGCCGTCCAGCTTGGCGGCCTCCAGCAGGTCCGCGGGAACGCCCTTGATGCCCGCGTACATCAGCAGCATGTGATAGCCCACGTACTGCCACAGGATCGGGATGAAGGCGGCTCCCAGGGCGGTCTCCTTGAAGCCGGTCCACTGGCCGGTAAAGGGCAGCTTGGAGGAGGAGATGTGCTTCGTGATCCAGGGAAACAGCCACTGGTCGATGCCCATCGCCTTGAGGGCGGCGTTCAGGATGCCTGCCTTGCCCGGATCGTATATGTTCATCCACAGCCGGCCGATGATCACGGTGGAGATCAGAACCGGCATGAAGAACACGGACAGGTACGCCCTCTCGCCCGTGATGCCCTTGCTGAGCTTCAGAGCGATCAGAAGCGCCAGCGGAAGCTGGATGAATACCGAAAGCGCCGCAAGCACCAGGGAATTCACCAGCGCGTCGCCCATGAACTTGTCGTTTACGAAGGTCTTGCCGGTTTCGGGATTCAAAAGCGTGCGGCTGAAGAGCTCCTTGTAGTTGTCCAGCCACACGAAAGTCATGCTCTTGCCGGCTACGGAGTTAAAGTCGTTCAGGCTGTAGTAGGCGCTCATCGCGATCGGGGCGATCAGGATGCCCACGAACAGGATCAGCGCCGGCAGCAGGAACAGGAATATATTCAGCCTGTAGGAAAAGGTCTTTTTCATCGTTTCCCAGTCCTTCCGAAAAAAGGGGAGGCGGTTCCCCGGTTTGCGCCTGTGGAACCGTCTCCCCGGTGGTTGCTTTCAGATGAGATCGGAAAGTTTACTGGAGGGCGCTGGTGAGGCTGTCCACGAAGCCTGCGCCGTCGATCTCCACGCCGTATACCTTGGACACGAAGTTCAGGTAGGTGTTGGCGGGATCAGCGCTCATCGCGGTGTCGCCGAAGAGCACCATGCCGTCCGCCTCAGCCACGATCTTGGCCACGTCGGCCACCAGCTGCTTCACGGCGCTGGTATCGTAGTCGGGGGTCCAGGCGGGCAGGCCGGAACCGGCCAGATAACCGTAGTGGCAGATCTCCTTGCCCAGTTCGAACGCGGCCTGCGCGGCGAGCTCGGGGTTCTTGGAGGTGGCGGAAACAGCCAGCGTGTCGGAGGGGCCGCCGATGACCTGGCCGTAGGTGGCCTTCTCAGCGTCCATCACGGGGAACAGAGCGACCTGGAAGTTGCCTTCCGCGTCGTCCACTTCGCCGCAGTTCCAGGAGCCGTTCTGGTAGAACGCATACTCGCCGGCGATGAAGTTGGCCTTCACCTGGTCGTTGCCCAGAGCCAGGCCGTTGGGATCGAAGTAGCCCTTGATGATCATATCCTGGAAGGTGTCCACCGCGGTGGCGATGGCGGGATCGTTCCAGGTGGCGCGGCCCGCGAAGATCTCGTTGAGGGCTTCGTAGCCGATGGTCTTCTCGATGATGGGCTCGAGGTACTCGGTCACGCACCAGGTCTCGGAACCGGCGCAGC